>Ga0315275_10005247_pt1 | contig 12249 bp, 6 predicted proteins | sample YL17G03_0_MG_FD_205557 | JGI IMG/M metagenome (GOLD analysis project Ga0315275, IMG submission 205557) | Sediment microbial communities from Yellowstone Lake, YNP, Wyoming, USA - YL17G03_0 | ecosystem: Environmental > Aquatic > Freshwater > Lake > Sediment | place: USA: Wyoming | collected... | reverse complement strand
CCGGCGCAGACGCTGACCGACAAGGAATACCAGATAATGCGCGACGCCTCAATCAAGATTATCCGGGCAATAGGCGTTGAGACGGGCGGCTCGAATATCCAGTTCGCGGTGAATCCTGAAAACGGCAAACTATACGTGATTGAAATGAACCCGCGTGTGTCGCGAAGCTCGGCCCTCGCTTCAAAAGCGACGGGCTTCCCGATAGCGAAAATCGCGTCGCTGTTAGCAGTGGGCTACACGCTGGATGAGATACCAAACGACATTACAAAAAAGACGCCTGCGTGTTTTGAGCCGACGATTGACTACTGCGTGGTTAAGTGGCCGCGCTTTACATTCGAGAAATTCCGCGGGACCGACCCGACACTGACGGTGCAGATGAAATCCGTCGGCGAGGCGATGGCCATAGGCAGAACCTTCAAAGAGGCCTTCGGCAAAGCTGTCCGGTCACTGGAGATAGACCGCCATTCATTGGATAACAAATTCATCGACAGCACTATTTCGCTTCCGCAATTAAAAGACAAGCTGCGGATACCCTACTGGGACAGAATCTGGTACGTGGCCGAGGCGATTCGCAGAAAAGTGAGCATCGATGAAATCTTCAAAATCACGAAAATCGACCCGTGGTTTTTGAACAACATAAAAGATATTGTGCAGCTTGAGGCGAAGATAAAATCGGTTGGCGCCGCCAAGATGACTCCCGAACTTATTCGGCAGGCAAAGGAATACGGTTTCGCCGACAAGTATATGGCGTATCTGATGGAAATGCCGGAACGCCAATTCCGCAAACTCAGACAGGATGCAGGCGTAAACCCGGTATATAAGCGGGTTGATACATGCGGCGCAGAATTCGAGGCGACGACGCCCTACCTGTATTCGACTTATGAAAGTGAATGCGAAGCCAACCCGACCAAGAAGCGAAAAATTATCATCCTGGGCGGCGGGCCAAACCGCATAGGCCAGGGTATCGAGTTCGATTATTGCTGTGTTCACGCGGCGTTTGCGCTGAAAGAAATCGGCGTTGAGTCGATAATGGTCAACTGTAATCCCGAAACTGTCAGCACCGACTACGACACCTCGGACCGGCTGTATTTTGAGCCATTGACGTTCGAAGATATTATGTCGATAGTCGAAAAAGAAAACCCAGACGGCGTTATCGTGCAGTTCGGCGGACAAACACCTTTGAAACTGGCTGTTCCTCTTGAGCAGGCGGGCGTCAAAATCATCGGGACAAGCCCGGACAGTATCGATAAGGCGGAAGACCGCAAACGATTCAACAAGGTTGTTGAGAAGCTTCAGCTCCGCCAGCCAATGTCGGGCACAGCGATGTCTTATGAAGAGACGGTGAAAATAGCCGACAAGCTCGGCTACCCGCTTTTGATTCGGCCTTCATTTGTATTAGGCGGACGGGCGATGGAGGTTGTTTACGACGAGCAATCGCTGAAGAGCTGCGTCGAAAGAGCCATCGAGGTTTCGGGCGAGCATCCTGTCTTAATAGACAAATTCTTAGACGACGCCACCGAATTAGACGTCGATGCGATATGCGACGGCAAACGCGTGGTCATCGGCGGGATAATGGAACATATAGAAGAAGCCGGTGTGCATTCGGGCGACAGCGCATGCACGCTACCCCCGGTATCTCTTAGCCAGGAAACCATAAACGAAGTTATGCGCCAGACCAAAATGTTAGCGATGGAGCTGAAGGTCCTGGGCCTTATAAACATACAATACGCCATAAAAGACAATGAGATTTACGTGCTTGAGGTGAACCCCCGCGCATCGCGAACGGTGCCGTTCGTCAGCAAGGCCATCGGCGTGCCTCTGGCAAAATTGGCGGCGAAAATAATGGCAGGGATGACGCTCGATGAGCTTGGGTTTACCAAAGAGGTCTGGCCGAAACATTATTCGGTTAAAGAAGCGGTATTCCCATTCCTTAAATTCCCCGGCGTTGACACCATCCTCGGGCCTGAGATGCTTTCAACAGGCGAGGTAATGGGAATCGCCGATGAAGCGGGCATCGCATACGCAAAGAGCCAGATGGCCGCAGGCAACGCGCTACCCACCAGCGGGACGGTGCTGTTCAGCGTCAAAGACGCCGACAAACCGAGAGCCGTCGAGGCCGCCCGTAAACTGCAGCAGATGGGCTTCAAAATCACCGCAACCAAAGGGACGTGCATCGCGTTTATCAATAACAACGTCCCGGCGGAATTCGTGCTGAAAGTAAACGAGGGCAGACCAAACATACTCGATTCAATCATCAACCGCAAAGTTGACCTCATCGTCAACACAACCGTCGGCAAACAAACGGTAAGCGATTCGTTTTTGATAAGAAGAACCGCACTCGACAAACAGGTGCCCTACGTAACAACAATCAGAGGCGCAATAGCAGTCGCTAAAGCTATCGAAGCGATGAAAAAAGAGCGAATCGACGTAAAATGTATTCAGTTGCATCATAAGGCAAAAGTAAAAAGCAAAAAGGAAAAAGCAAAAAGATGAAGGCGGTATTATTACTTGAAGATGGAACGGTTTTTGAGGGAACCAGCTTCGGCGCAAAAGGACAGAAATGCGGCGAAGTGGTCTTCAATACCAGTATGACCGGCTACCAGGAAATCACGACCGACCCGTCATACTATGAGCAGATAATCACGATGACGTACCCGCTCATCGGCAACTATGGCACCAATGGTCTTGACGCAGAGTCCAAAAAGGTTTACGCCGCGGGCTTCATAGTTAAAGAAAACTGCGAATACCCAAGTAACTGGAGAAACGAACAGTCATTAAGCGAATACCTCAAGGCCAATAACGTCGTGGGGCTCGCGGGTATCGACACCAGAAAACTCGTCAAGCACATACGCACGCAAGGCGCGATGCGAGGCGTTATCTCCTCAACGGAACTGAAAATTTCATCGCTTGCGAAAACCCTCGGCGAATACCCCGGGCTTGTAGGCAGAGACATAGTAAAGGATGTAACATCGAAAAAGCCATACAAATGGGACAAGCCCGTAGTCGATGTTTTGAAGCCATCGACCGGCAAACCAAAACTGAAATACAAAGTAGTTGCGTATGATTTCGGCATAAAGCAGAACATACTTCGACTGCTTATCAGCCACGGCTGCGATGTCCAGGTTGTGCCCGCGTTCACGCCGGCAAGAGAGGTTCTGGCGAAAAAGCCGGATGGCGTATTCCTGAGCAACGGCCCAGGCGACCCGGCAGCCGTAACTTACGCGGTCGAAAGCACCAGACAACTTTTAGGCAAAGTTCCTATCTTCGGAATATGCTTAGGCCATCAGATTCTTGGCCTTGCGCTCGGCGGAAAAACATACAAACTTAAATTCGGGCACAGAGGCGCAAACCACCCGGTAAAAAATCTCGAAACCAAACAGATTGAGATAACTTCACAGAACCATGGCTTCTGCGTTGACATAAACTCACTAAAAGACAAGGGTGTCGAGCTGACACATATCAACCTCAATGACAAAACTCTCGAAGGGTTCCGCTGCAAACACCTTTCGGCCTTCTGCGTGCAGTATCACCCCGAGGCCTCACCCGGCCCACACGACTCACAATACCTTTTCCGCATGTTCACTGACCTTATGTCGCACTCGTCTCGGCGCAGGCAAGGGTAGGTAACGGCTGCAAACAAGAACGCCGAGCCGTAGCCGGAATGGATGACCGCCAACCGGCAGTAGCTGCCCGCACCGGCGACAAATACATTACAAACCCGCGCATTGCCGCCTATTATTCCCACCTATTTTTATGCCCAGCTTGAGTCCGTTTTTCCTTGACTTGCAGCCAGAAAAAGTATAGAATAACGATAGTTTTAAAACAGTTTTCTCAAAGAGGATGCGCAAAATGATGAAAGGCGGGAGATTATTTGTTCCGGTTCTGATGGTTTTTCTCTTTGGGTTCTCTGATTATGCCATAGCCGGCGCCACCGCTACACAGGTTGTAACAATAAGAGTGGCGCCTTTTGCTGTTATCTCACTGGGGGGCGACGGCGGGAAAAACCGGACCCGGCTGGTCGTTGACGGAACAGGCATAACCACCGGAAGCCAGGAACTGAAATGGAGCACGAATCTCAAAGGCACAAGAATTACTGTTCAGTCCAATCTGACAGCAGACGAACAGGATTACATCCTTAGAGTTCGAGCCATAAACCTGAACAGCAGGGGCACATCGAAAGGTTGGGTAAACGTTAACAAGGAACCTTCAGATATTATAAGTGATATTGCGCAGGAAATTGGCAGTTGTTCCCTGGAGTACGAGGCATTGCCCAGGATTGGCGGAAAAGCAGGACGTGATGAGCACATCCTTATTTATACTATCACGGAATAATAAGCTCGCTGCTAAAAAGACATTTTTGTTTCAAGCCAAATCGCCCACGCTATAAGCAAATCCAAGTGTAAGTAATACATTTTTGGAGAGAGGGGGGCAAATCAGGTAGTTTCCGCAACTCACCCAAACACCGGATATTTGCCTGCCAACTTTTGCGCCATCCAAAATCAAACGTATATTTTATAAAAGCGAACCCGGCTCGGCTGCGGCTCGGCGATTTGCCGAGGCGAGCGAGATGAGCACACAGGGGCGCGAGGTTATAAATCGGTCAACGGATAACCCTGCCAAAATAAGGTTTAGCACATCATAGGGTTTAAGCGTACTTCGGCGGCAAATCAGGTAGTTTCCGCAGTTCATCTGAACGCCTGGTTTGACGAATAGAAACAGGAGGGTGGAGAGTCTGACAATACCGCTGAGCGGATGGATGTATTCGCTTAACGTTTGGAATATACAAAATTAAAATCGCAGGATAAGGAGGCAAATATGAGGGTTTTAGCCAAAACGTTATTGGCAGTAGGCATGGTTGTCGGGCTCATAAGTGTGGCAATAGCCACAACCGACACGGCTACATCGACTGTTACCATAGTTTTCAACGAGATATCCGAGCTCGCCGTAAGTGGCAACCCGGGAACTTTGACTATTGTTGCACCTGCAACGGCAGGCGATCTGCCTGCTGACCAGTCGGACGCTACCACCACGATGGCCTGGACCTCGAACGTAGCCGCCGGTCAAACGAGAAAGATCACAGGCAGTATTGCTTCGCTGTTCGCTGGCATTGACTTGTATGCAACAGTAACAGCTACGGGCGGCAAAGGCACATCAGCGGGCGAAAAGCTGCTTGTCGTAACTGATACAGATTTTGTAACCGGGATAGGCAACTGCAATACACCCAGTGAAACAATAACTTTCAGGGCCGATGTAACCTCAATGGTAGCTCCTTACACAAGCACGCAGAAGGTGGTTACCTGGACGTTTACCGAAGACGCATAATACCGCTTAAATAAGGATATCGACCTTTTCGGTCAGGGAAGGCAATTAACAAATGACGAAGAAGAGAGCAGTCACATACACGCTGTTTGCATTCTCGGCATTTCTTATATATTCACATGGGCTATGCTGGGCCATATCAATCTCAGCACCGGGTAGCTGGTCCCAAACCATAGGCGCCTCGAACCTGACCGGCGGCGCCGGAAGCAACCTAAATGACACCTACCAAAGCGATCCTGCCGCAGTATCAGTAACTATTACAGCCACCAGCGGCAACTGGGGGCTGAATGTAAAAAAAAGCACCTCTCCCAACTGGCCTGGCAGCCTGCACCTGTATATTCAAAGGACCTCTGACGGCTCGGGCCTGGGCAGCATTTCAGGCGGGAACTCCTACCAAGAGGTAACAGACATCGACCAAAACTTCTTTAGCGGAAACGGCGACAGAAGCAATGTGAGCCTCCAGCTTAAACTTACAGGTGTTTCCATGCAGGTGCCGCCTGATGTTTATACAGCTACGGTCGATTATACGGTCTCCGACGAATAGTTGAGGAAAATAGCGATGAAAAAACCGACAAAAATTATTTGTTTAGCGTTGGTCCTCTCTTTTTCGATACTTTCCACCACAGAGGCGGGGGTATCTATCATAGGGGGCCTGAGCCATGAAAAAAAAGCCAAGCCGGGTGAAATTTACAAAGGTTCCGTTCTTATCAAAAACAGTAATGCCGAGCCGCAAGAAGTTAAAGTTTACCAAACCGATTACCAGTTTTATTTCGACGGCAATAATAATTACGGCCCGTCCGGCAAATCGGAACGCTCCAACGCCGATTGGCTTGCTGTTGCCCCCCGTAGGTTGGTAATACCGCCAAACGACACGCTGGTGGTAAATTACACCGTCAAAGTACCAAACGACCCAAATCTTGTTGGTACTTACTGGAGTATGCTTATGGTCGAGGGCATACCGGCAAGCTCACCGGAGAGCAGCCTGGCGGAGAAAGACAAGGCCAAAATAGGCATAACTCAAATCATGCGCTACGGTGTCCAAATGATTACAAATATCGGTGATACCGGCGAGCGCAACCTCAAGTTTTTACAAACAAAACTTCTAAGAGAAGCCGAAGGAAGATTTTTGCAGGTAGATATAGAAAACACCGGCCAAAGGTGGTTAAGGGCATCTTTGTGGGTCGAACTTTATAATGATAGCGGCGGATACGTAGGCAAGTTCAATGGCAGCGGCAAACACATCTATCCCGGCACTTCTGTTCGATATAAGGTCGATTTAACCGGCGTGCCACAAGGCGCGTACAAGGCCCTGGCAGTAGCTGACTGCGGCGGTAATGATATCTTTGGCGCCAACTATGATTTTAAATTTGAAAAATGAGATGTACCTTATTAGCCATTGTGTTCTATCTGATAACCATGACTGCTGCGATCGACACAGCACAGGGTCTGGGTATAGAAGTAAGACCAGCAGGAAAAGAAGTATTTGAAGCCAAACCAAAAGGAATCGTATCTCTCACTTTTCGTGTAACAAACACCACCAGCCGGCAATCTGAATTCACCTCCGAGATCGATCTGCCCGAAGGATGGGGCCTTATTACAAAAGATTTTCCCTTCGACCTTGGTGCCAATGAAACTATTACAAAGCTGGTAAGTTTTACTGTTCCTGAAACGGCCCAGGCCGGCAGATATAAAATTACATACCACGTCAAAATGAGAAAATATCCCTCTATTCACGACTTTTATACCGTTGACGCAGTGGTCCTGCCGCACAGCAAATTAGAGGTAAAATTATTGGAAACCCCGCAACGCATAATCGCCGGCGAATACTATCAGGCCCGCTTTCTGGTGACCAACAACAGCAACACGGAAAATACCGTTGGCATAAGTATTGACAGCAGCGAAAACATCCCCTTTACCATTGACACCGACGAGACACTCAAACTTGCGCCATGGCAATCAAAAACAGTCACAGTATGGGTAGAGCCCGACGCGATAATAGCAAAGATATTAAAACATCGTCTCCGGCTAACAGCTCAAATTGTTGGAAACAGCAAGCCCGAAACGCAAGCCAAAGCTGAATCTATGGTGGAAATTATCTCTCGAGCACGTGAGGATGAAGGATGTTTCAGGCCAATTCTGCCGCAGATACAACCTCAACAAGAAATTGCCTTTAAAAAAAAAGTCGAAGACAACAACAAACCGAGCATGGGGGGTCGGCCCCTTCCCAGCTCGAGATTTATATTAGGTCTAAAAGATGCAAAAGAATTGCTCGAGACCGTACCGAGACAGATGGTAACTGCTGTCTTTCGCGTAACCAATCCGACTGACAAAAAGCAGGAACTAATTACTGAAGTCAAACTTCCTGAAGGATGGGTGCCTGTCACCCAAAACTTCCCTTTCGAATTAAATCCAACTGAAACTGACACAAAGCTGATAAGTTTTTTCGTCCCCCAAACAACGTTAGCCGGCAGATATGAAATTACATATATCATTAAAGACAGAAAATACCCCGCCATCCGCGACTTTTATACCGTTTATTTAATAGTGCTGCCGGTTGGCAACCTGCAGGTAAGATCACTGGAATCACCCGGCTATTGCATAGCCGGCGAGGAATATCAAAGCTCTTTCGTAATTACAAACCTGGGCAACACAGAATATACTATCAATACAAAAGTCAACAGCGGAGAAAATATCCCCTATGCTGTTGACGCTGAGAAGTTCACTCTCGCCCCCGGCCAATCAAAAACCGTTGCCGTAACTGCAAAGACCGACGCAAAAATAATAACCGCATTAAAACACCGGCTGCAATTGGCTGCCGAAACCGTTGAAGACGGCGAGACAAAAGCGAAAGCCCAATCTGAAAGCATCACGGAAATTCTCCCCAGAATAGACGGCACAGAGCAGGCCTATCACACAATCCCGACGGACTTGACCGTTAGATATATTTCTGACAAAAACAAAGACCGCCAATCCGGCGTGCAAACCGATATCCGGGGGGAAGGAACCTTAGACGAAGAAGGCAAAAACCACATCAAATTTGAGGCCAGAGGTCCCGACCTTCAGCAAAAATCAATCCTTGGCGAACGCGATGAGTATGCACTCAGTTACTGGACAAAAGAATATGAGCTTCACTTCGGCGACCGCAATTATTCCCTTTCCGGGCTGACTGAAAATTACCTTTATGGCAGAGGCCTGGAAGGCAAACTCAATGTCAATGACGATTTCAGTATGGGGACCTACTACACAAAAACACGCTGGCTGGAGCCCGATACAGAAGAAACTGCCGCCTATATGGACTATTCAATAGATGAAAAAAACAAAGTAGGCCTGAATTACCTTAGAAAATCCAGAGACGGCAAGGTCAGTGACATCACGAGTATTGAGGGAACGATTGAACCTTTTAAAAATACCATGGCCGAGCTTGAATATGCGTTAGGACCAGGCGGTGACAATAAAGACAATGCTTATCTTACCAAGTTATACGGCCACAATGACTGGCTAAACTACTACTTAAAACTAACTCACGCCGGCCCTGACTACCCCGGCTATTACAGGGACATTGATTATATCCTGGGAGGCCTTACAGTCCCGGTAAACAAACATCTAAGAATAAACACCAGCTTCAGACAGGAAAAAAGCAACCTCGATTTAAACCCCTCGCTTAACTCGGCGCCGTTGGAAAAGTACTACCAGTTGGGTGCCGACTACAGAACTGAAACAGATACCACTTTTTCTTTGGACTGGCTGAACCGAGACCGCAGAGACCGACTCGACAGCCCTCAGTTCGACTATCAAGAGGACACTTTCAGGTTCGGCATAGGCCAGGGGTTTGGCAGGTTAATCCTCTCTACCTCTGCTGAATACGGCAAAACAAAAAATAATCTCAACGATACAACGCACCCTTCGGAAAGATACACTGCTTCTGTTTATTTTACGCCAAACAACAAGCAGTCCTACGGCAGCTATATTTACTATGACAAAAACAGCGATTTCACGGGCGAAACCAAACGCAGCACAACCATCGGCCTGAACGCTCAATATCAAGTAGCAAACAGGACATCCCTTAATTTCATGCTTCAGACAAACAACTATCAGGGTCCAACACAGTCAGGCAGAGACAATCTGGAGCTAAGGTTGAGCCACATTTTTGCTAATAACAATAAGCTTTCTGTGATTGCCCGCTATACCAGCTATGAAAATTCAACCTCAGATGATGACACCGCCTTGATGGTGGAATACACAATCCCTCTCGGCCTGCCGGTATGCCGCAAGAAAAGTGTAGGCAGTATTAAAGGATACCTTTATGACCAGGAGACACAAAATGCAATCGGCAACGCCGTTCTCCGACTCAATGGCTTCACTGCGGTAACCGACAAAGCCGGTAATTTTACCTTTCCTTCTGTAAGGCCCGGTATCTACTACCTGAATGTGGATACGGCAAGTATCGGTATGAACCGTATTCCCACCCAAAAGACACCCATCGAGCTATCTGTTCAGGGAGGAGAAAAAACCTCGGTGGATATAGCCGTAACGCGAGCCGCACACCTTTCAGGTCGGATTATGGTATATAGTTACCAAAGCGACCACGATAAAATGACCACAGACAAACAACCCCGCGATACCAACGGACTTTACGTTGTTGCAAATTACAGCAGTAGCAATGAAGACCCCAACGTCGTCGAAAACCACGGGCTGGCAAATGCAACCGTAGAACTTAAGAGCGGCTCGGAAATAAAACGAACCGATACAGATAACCAGGGAGGTTTTATATTTGAGGAATTGCGACCGGATAAATGGACACTTAGCATATCCAGCGACAATCTGCCGGAATATCACTATCTTGAACAAGATACTTTCGAACTGGAATTAAGACCGGGCCAAAAAGAGGAAATCTCCGCAAAAGTGCTGCCCCAGAAACGTCGTATCCACATTATAGCCGAACCGAAAACTCTGCTTGAAGAAAAACAAAAATGACAAGCGTGCCTTCTCAATTATTCGGGGGCGCAATCGCTCTTATCGTCCCTAAAAACGAGTTTTTTCTTCTGAAATCGCACCTGTAATATGCCGATAATTTAACCGGCAAGACGGATGTAACGTGGGCGAAGCGTCTTAGTTATAGGACGTGCCCGCAGTGGGGAACGGGCGTGCCGACAAAGGCCCCGGTCATAACATAAGTTAAAGGATAAGTGGATTAAAACTTTACCACACTTCGAATGGATGAACATCTATGAACGGCGAGATAAAGGTCTTACAGATAGACGATGACGAAATCGATGTTCGATTGGTCAAGCGTGCTTTGGCAAAATGCACCAAGCCCGCTAAGTTCACCGTCGAATCCGCCCCTTGCCTGTCCGAGGGCCTTAACCTGCTCAAAACCAAGCAGTATGACGTTTTGCTTTTGGACCTGGGACTTCCGGACAGCAACGGCATCGAGACAGTTCAAAGCGTCTGCAAAGTCAATTCAAATGTACCCATCGTTGTGCTCACGGGCCTCGAGAACGAGGAGACAGGACTTGAGGCGATAAAGAGCGGCGCTTCCGATTATCTTGTCAAAGGCCCGGCAATGGAAACATCGCTGGTGAGAACCGCCCTTTACGCCATCGAGCGAAAGAAAGTCGCGGAAAAACTGCACGAATCACAGCAGATGCTGCAGCTTGTGATGGACGGTATTCCACAGGCAATCTTCTGGAAAGACCGCAATCTTGCTTATTTTGGGTGTAACGCAGTATTCGCAAGGCATGCCGGCCTGTCTTCGCCCGAAGAAATAATCGGCAAAACAGATGATGAACTGCCCTGGCGCAAGGAAGAAACTGAGAGCTACAAAAAGTGTGACCTGCGAGTCATGGAAAGCAATTCGGCAGAATGCCACATAACCGAACCGCAGCTTCAGGCCGACGGCAAACAGGCGTGGTTAGACACAAATAAAGTGCCTCTGCATAACTCCGAAGGAAATGTTGTTGGAATTCTTGGAACCTACGAGGACGTTACGGAGCGCAGGCAGGCCGACCGTGCGCTGCAAATCGCCGAGGAGAGATATCGAACCATTTTCGAGAACTCCGCGGTAGCGATTATGATGGCGGATGACCAGGAACAGCTCATTTCCTGGAACAAGTTCACAGAGCAACTGCTCGGAATGACCAAAGATGACCTGCACCTCAAAAGCGTCCGGTCGCTTTATACGGAGGAAGCGTGGGATAAAATCAGAACGAACGAGGTAAGGCAAAAGGGGATGCAGCACCATCTTGAGACGCAGATGCTCAAAAAGAACGGAGAGGTAATCGAAGTTGACGTATCACTGAGCGTATTGAAAGACCCCGACGGCCGCGTAACTGGCTCAATCGGCGTTATCCGTGACATTACCGACCGCAAAGAGGCCGACAAGAAAGTCAAAGAAGCAATGGACCTTAAATCGCAGTTCATTTCCACCGTCTCCCACGAGCTGCGAACACCGCTAACCATAATAAAGGAAGATATCGCTCTGATTATGGATGGCGCGGCGGGACGGGTTAAGAGCAAACAAAAAGAGATACTGGAGATTGCCCAGCGCAATATAGACCGCCTCGCCCGGCTCATAAACGACGTTCTGGACTTCCAGAAACTCCAGTCCGGCAGAGCTAAATTCAATATGCAGGACAACAACATTAACAAAGTCATCGAAACCGTTTACAGCACAATGGCAGGCGCAGTAAAGAAAAAAGGCGTGGAGTTACAACTGGCAATAGACAATACCCTGCCCAAGGTAACCTTTGACAGCGACAAGATGATTCAGGTGCTCACCAACCTCGTGAGCAATGCCATGAAGTTTACCGATAAAGGCAGCATTACAATCTCAACCCGCAGAATAGAAAACGCGATTCGCGTCTCAGTTATCGACACCGGCTGCGGAATGAAACAGGAAGACCTGCCCAAACTGTTCCAGCAGTTCCAACA
>Ga0315275_10005245_pt1 | contig 12249 bp, 10 predicted proteins | sample YL17G03_0_MG_FD_205557 | JGI IMG/M metagenome (GOLD analysis project Ga0315275, IMG submission 205557) | Sediment microbial communities from Yellowstone Lake, YNP, Wyoming, USA - YL17G03_0 | ecosystem: Environmental > Aquatic > Freshwater > Lake > Sediment | place: USA: Wyoming | collected... | reverse complement strand
ATGCCGAAATGCTCCACAAGGGCCGGATCGCTTTGTCCCAAGCCGCAGAAATGCCAGAACAGGGAGGAACGGCGGTAAAGTTCCTGGAGCTCGGCCGCCGTGATGTTCACCCGCAGCTCCACCGGCAGGCCAGGGTAGTCCGTCAGGAACTTTTGTACCTGCTGTAGAAATGGGTTATCGCCTTGGCTGCCGCCGGCGAGGATCAGGCGCCAGCCGCGGCTGGCCCGGGGGTGACGGCGAATCAGCGTTTGAAAAGCGCGAATCATGTCGAGCTGCTGCTTGTTGCCCCCGGGATCGAAGCGCGCCGCCGACAGGATGATCGGCTCCTTATTTTCCGGGCGCGGCCCCGGCATGTCGACGGGAGGATAGATTTGGGTATGGGGCTTGAACCCCCAGCGTTTCTCGATCCAGTCGGCGGTATAGTGGCTGTTACACACCACGCGGCTGTAGCGGTCCACGTAAAAATAGCTGCGCGCCCGTCGTTCCGGGAAATGGGTGATGAAAGCGGAACGGTTGGCCAGGGGCAAGACCATCTCCAGCATGCTGTTGTTGATGAAGAGGTCATAGTCCAAACTGGCCCGGCTGACGGCATGAAACGGGTTGGGCATGGCGCGGGAGGTGATGTCGGCGGGATCGATATCATCACCGCCCTTCTCCTCGAAAAAAGGCAGTGGGATCACGCGGGTGGCGCAATCTTTCAAATCCAGACGATACCATTCGGTCAGGTGCTCGGAAGAGAAGGGGCGATTGCCGATCAGGGTGATCTCGCCCAAGTCCTTCAGGGTTTCGGCCATGGTGGCGCCGTATTTCTGCGCCCCGCCGATGAACTGCCAGGTATGGTCGTAGATGGCGATGCGCGGCTTTCTCAACTCCAACAGCAACTGGCAGAGGTCGATGGTATTGATGGCGGTGCGCAGGCCGGCGGAGCTGGCAATGGCGTTGCCAATACGGCCCAGACGGGTGGAGTTCGCCGTCGAATTTTGGAGGTCGTTGGCTAGGGCCTTGGCGTATTCCTCGACTCCTCCTTGTTCTTGTCGTCGTTTGGCAATCAGAATCAGAAATGTTTCTTCCCAGGCCGGACTGCCGGGAGCATGTTGAGCCAGCAGGTCAGCCAGGGATTGCTCACTCATGGTCAGAGGCTTCTCCAACAATAGCATTCGCCGTTTCCAGTTCGTCCAGGCAGCTGCGCAGCTCGCGGTTCTCACTTTCCAGCCGCTGCAGGCGCTGACGCAGTTGCTTGACAATCAGGAACTGGATGAATTGCAGATGTTTGAATTGACGGTTCAGACGGTTTTGCTTCTCCAGCGTAATACGGATCAGCGGCATGGCCAGGTGCAGCAACAGGTTTTTGAATCTGCCTTTGACTTTTCCCGACAGGCCGGGTCCTGCTGTAAAAAAGCCGCTGGGCAGAATATCGATGACTTGGTCCAGCTCGGGCATTCGGCTCCACAGTTCGTTTTCCAGATCGGTATCGCTGAAGCGCCAGTAATCCAGCTGCAGATCGCGGTCCACCGGGCCCCCGGCAATGGCTTCAATGGTTCCTGCCTGTTCCGCCTTCCGGGCGAGTTGTCTGCGCAGTCCCTCCAATGTTACTCTGATGTCCGTTTTGTTTTGGCCCATCTCACTCATGGGGTTTCCTCCGGCGCTGGGCGCCCGGGTTGCATGTTGCGCAGAAACGCCGCGTACATGTCGGCGCAACGGTCGATGCCGCAGGTTTCGCCGGCATGACGCGCCGCCTCGCGGCCCAGGGCGGCGCGCAAGGCGGGGTCATCGGCCAGGGCGGAGATGAAGGCTTTGAGCATTTCCTTTTCATCTATTCCGGTGTCGATTTTAATGGCACAATAATCGGGAATTTCACGATATGAACCGCTGTCGCTCACGATGACCGGCCGGCCGTAGCTCAGCATGCGCAGGAGAGAACCGGAGTTTTCACCCATGGTGGGGTTGCGCAGGTTGATGCCGATATCAGCGGCGGCGATCAGCCGTTCCATCTCCGCCAATGGCGTAAATCCCCGGGTCAGTATGTCCGGACGGCCTGAACGAAGCATCCGCCGCAAAATGCCGTCGTTGTCCCGGCCCACGATCAGGTAGCGAAGGTCGGGCCGGTTTAGTTCCTTCAATACTTCCAACACCCGGTCGTAGCGCTTGTTGCGGGTGACGTAGCCGGTGGAGATGAGCAGAATCTGGTCGGGCTTCACGCCGAGTCCGGCACGTACTGCGTCCCGGTCGCAGGGATGGGTGGGGTGGCCATGGTGGGGAATGACGACGGCGGGTTTTCCATCCTGCAGCCCGAGCCGTGCCAATACATAATGGGAATGGGTGATGACTCCAGCGGCCAGACGGCCGATCTCTTCGTTAATCGGCAGTTGCAGCGCCATTTCGCCCTCCCAGAGCGGAAAGGGGTGACGGCCGGTGCAATGTTCTTCGATCCAGGCCGCTTTATCCGGGTAGAACCGCTGCAGGAAGCGGATAAAGTCAGGAAAGTTTCTGCCGGCATCCTGGCGGGCGGCGTAGAAGCCCATGAGCACGAAATCGTGGAGGACCACCACGCCGGGAAAGCGTTGCATGGCTTCATAGATATAACGGTGGGCTGAGTAGTCGTTGCCCATATGGTACACGATGCGGTCATAATCCAGGGCTTTGAAAGTCCCCGGAGCGAACGGTCGGATGGCAAAAGAACGGGCGATCCCGGCATTGCTCGGGGTGTAGGACGGATCGATATAGATATCGATGGTCGCATGCCGGGCGAGGCTCGGCAACAGTTCCTCGCTGTAATCGGCGATGCCGCTTGGCATAGGGTTGAGCGGGCTGAACCAGGCGATTTTCATACGGCTCCCTCCAGCAGTCGGGTGATCACATGGTCCCAGGTGATGGGGCGTACCACTGCCCTGCCGGTTGCACCTAAACTCCGGCAGAGTTCACGGTCGCGGCAGAGGCGGTCGATACAGGACGCTGCTGAGGCCCAATCTCCGGGTGGCAGAATGAACCCGTTTTGTTCGTGAACCACGAATTCCAAAGACCCGCCTGAGTCGCTGCAGGTCAAAACCGGTTTGGCGGCCAGGAAGGCCTCCAGGGTGATGTACCCGTAGTCTTCGTCGAGCGGAGCAAAAAAGACGCCCAGGCAGCGGCCATAAAGGTCGATCAGGCGGTCGTCGTCGACATATCCGGCGAACTCCACCCGTGCGGTCAGGCCCAGGTCATGGGTCAATTGTTTGAGCCTGTCCTCCTCGGGGCCGGTGCCGGCGATCACCGCGCGGGCCGCCGTCTTTGTCAGCGCCAGGGCATGAAGCAGGCCTTCGGTTCTCTTCATCCGGTTCAAACGGCCCACGGAAAGGATAAAATTATCGTATTCCAGACATTGCACCCGATCGGCCAGCTTGGGAGGGGGATAGAGTGTTTCGGCTTCTAATCCATTGTACCGACGCATCCGTTCTCGGGTGTTGGCCGAGATCGTGAAACGCCTGGCATAGCGGGCAAGCGCGGCGGTATCGCAGGCCACGAAGCGGCGGCGGAGCCGGCTGTCGCGCCAACGAGCGGGACTGTATTCCGAATAGGGGGTGCCATAGAGATCATAGAGCTGGCGGTATTGATGGGTCAGCCACAGCACCCGGCGGCCGTGGCGAACGAAATAGGAGGGGAACTTGGTGGCGATGACCAAGTCGATCCGGCGGCCGTCCGATTCGCTCAGGTCGGCCAGCTCCCACATTTTTATGCTGCGCCATAGCTGGGACCGGGGATACCATTTGTAAGGGAGCGTGATCAGCTCCACCCGATGGCCCCGGGCGCGCAACTCTCGGCCCAGGGCGGCCACTTGCTCCTCGGCGCCGCCGCTTACGAAAGGCACCTGGGGGGCACAGACGGCGATGGTCAGACAGCGACCTGCTGCGGCCCGAGTTTCAGCCGCAGGTGCCATGCTCCTTTTGCTCCAGCGCCGCATTGAGGGCTTCGATCTCCTTGAGCAGGCGCAGGTTGATCTCGCGCTGCCGCTCGAACATGGGCTCCAGCCCCCGCTCCACCTCGAAGAGCAGTTTCCGTCGAATGCTGTTGATCAGCCTGCCAAGAAGGGAGGTCCGGTGTGATGTCTGCACGTGGATGCGGTGTTCGGTGATCAGCCGGCGGATGATGTCGGGGTTGGCGGCGTCGACTTCGGCTTTGACCGCGGCAATGCGGGCAAGCATTTCCGTGCGTTCCATGGTCTGATTGTATGAGAGGCCCTGCGGAAAGTCAACCGCTCAGCCCTTAGGTTTCTCCTGCTCTCGGCGGAACTCGGACACCTCAGCGCGCAGGCGTTCGACCTCCTCGGTTAGGGTGCGGTTGATCTTTTCCTGCCGAGTGAGCAATTCGCCACGGCTATGGTTCAATTCCAGGCGGCCGAGCAGCTTCATGTAAATTTCCGCAGCGTACGTTTCTTGTTCTGCCACCTGTAGCATTTGTTCTCCTCGATGCCGCTTCTACCAGCTAGAAATAATATCTTAACTCATATCACATATTCCCGCCAGGCTTCCTTTGAACCCGTAGATTGCCGATAGGACATGAATCGGAATCAGGGAAACCGATCAACGACATCCGGAAAGGGTTTCCCCTTTACAGATTGATGATATGCAAGGCTTGGCTTTTCGCCTTGAGGGCCGCTTCGCCGACGGCTTCCGAGAGCGTGGGATGGATGTGGATCAGCGAACCGATGTTCTGAATCTTCATTTTTTTAGCCACGGCCAGGGTCAGCTCGGCGATCATTTCGCTGGCGCCGGGGGCGATGATATGGGCCCCGATGACCCGGTCTTCCTCGTCGACGAGGACCTTGACCAGGCCGTCGAGGGCATCCATGGTCAGGGCCCGGCTGCTGGCTTGGAGCGGAAATACCCCGATCTCGACCTTGGTCCCCGCCGCCTGGGCCTCTTCCTGGGTCAGCCCGACGGAAGCAAACTCTGGGTCGGTGAAGACGGCCATGGGGAGGGCGGAATAGTCGACCGACTTCTCCATTTCGCAGGCGTTCTCCACGGCGACGATCGCGTCGTGATAGGCCTTGTGGGCCAGGAGCTTGCCGCCGATGAGGTCGCCGATGGCATAGATCCCCGGAACGCTGGTCTCAAGGCGTGAATTGACCTCGACGTACCCGCCGTGTCCCAGCATGAACATGGGCGACGCGGCGATTCCCTCGGAATTGGGTCTCCGGCCGGCGGCCAAGAGGACACGCTCGGACGCATATTCAAAAGGAACATTGTTCTTCAAGCAGGCGCCTTTCACGGTCACCCTGCCTTTTTCGACAAGGGCGCTTTCGATCCGCATCTGGGTCAGGACCTTGAGCCCCTGTTTCTTGAGGGTGCGCTCGAGGCGGGTCGCGGATTCCCTGTCGCTTCCCGGCATGATGCCCGGCAGGATCTCGAGGACGGTCACGTCGGTCCCCAGTCTGTGGTAGATGGAGCCGATTTCCAGACCGATGGCCCCGGCCCCGATGACCAGAAGGCTCTTTGGGACGGCGGGAAATTCGAGAGCTTCCGTGCTCGTCACAACCTCGACCCCGTTCGGCGCCAGGAACGGCAGGGACGCCGCTCGGCTGCCGGTGGCCAGGATGGTCCTCGCCGCCGCATAGACCTTGATCCCGTCCGGGGTCTCGACAGTCACGCGGTTTTCGTTCTTGAGAACGGCCCGTCCCTTGACGATCTCGACCCCTCCCTTCTCGAGGAGAAATTCCACGCCCTTCACCAGCCTATCCACGACGGAAACGCGTCCCGCCTGAACGGAAGGCCAATCGAGGGCGGCGCCGGCCGCCGAGCCGGCCAGGTTCCTGTTCTCCCTGATCTCTTTGAGAACCTTGGTCTGATGCAGGAGATACTTGGTCGGTATGCAGCCGTAGTTCATGCACGTCCCGCCGACCCGGTCCATCTCGAAGAGGACGACCGAACGCTTGAGCTGTGCTCCCCTGAGGGCCGCAAGGTAGCCGCCGGGTCCTCCCCCTATGATCGCAATGTCCTTCTTGATCTCCATGGGACCGTCCTTTCTCTCCGAAAGATCGTGATTATAGCGCAACCACGGCGGCATGTTAAGCTGGAACCCAGAAATGCCGATAGGACATAAGTCGGTGTCCTGGCTTGAGAAGAAAGAATCCTATCGGCAATTTCTAGGCAGGGAACGCGCCTTGACAGAATCCGGACAAACAAGTAAAACTTAATGGCTTTACGATGCTGAAAATATGTCGCATTCTTCTTGTCTCCGGCGTCCTCGCCTTTTGCCTTGTTCCCGCCCTGCCGGCGCAAAACATGAACAGCATCCGGGGGACCGTCGAAAACGCCGACGGTTCTCCGTTTCCCGGCGCCGAGATCAGCTTATCAACGATCGCCGGGGACCGGACATGGAGATCGTCAAGCGACGCAAAAGGGCGTTTTCATATTATGGGTCTGCCTCAGGGGCGGTTCATCATCGCCTGTGAAGCGGGCGGAGCCTCCCTGGCTGAGGGAACCGGCCTGGATTTTGCGGCTTCACGGAGCCTCTTTGTCAAGCTGAAGCTCGTCTCACGGGTTCCGGGGGGCGGCATCGTCATCGATACCGTGCTCTATGATCCGGACGATTTGGCTTCGGCGACCGCGATCGATGAGTCTCAGATGAAGCTCCTCCCTTCCGGGAATTCGATCTGGTCACTCATCGAAAACCAGGATCTCTCGGCCACGACGAATCGCATCGACGTCGGCGGTCTCTGGAACGGCCTTCCCGGCCTCTTCAGCGCCCGGGGAAGCACGTCCTGGACCCAGAACGAATTCCGGCTGAACGGGATGAGTGTCACGGACCCCTATTCCGGCGGCCTTCCTCTCCTCTACCCCGACTTCCACAGCCTCCAGAGCATTCGTCTGGAAAACGCCGGGCATTCCGCCATATCGAACACTCCGGGCGGGGTCCTTGACCTCGCAACGAAGGAAGGCGGAGGCGAATATAGGGGGACCGTCTCGGCATTTTTTAGCAATAAGGTCCTTTCAAGCTCGAACATCACGCCGGCCCTTCAGAAAGAAGGCCTGCTGGAAAACCACACGTTGAATGATTCCCTGGATGCCCACTTTGATCTCTCAGGGCCCTTGGTCCCCGGGAAGCTTTTTTTTTACACGGCCTGGACCGGTCTCAAGGTCTCCCGGAACATTGCGGATTTTGCCGGGGACGACAAGAGCTCGGTCTATTCGGGCCTGGCCAAATTGAGATATGAGGCCGGACGGAGCTCCTGGTCCTTCCTCTGGACGGGGCAGGCCGTGAAGAATCCGACCTACGGGGCGGGACGCCGCGTCCCCTTCGCCGCGACCCTCGACCAAAAGGACATCTACAACGCTTTCCAGTCCACGGGGACTTTCATCCTCGGGGATCGTCATGTCCTGACCCTGGGGGCCGGTTTCAGCCGGGCTGACAGCCGGTCCCGCTTTCAGGATGATGCTCGGGGCCAGCATGGCATTGAGGTCTTCCGTAACCTGGTCACGGGAACGGCGGCCGCGGCCGGTCAGGGGCGACGGGAGCTCCTGACCTTCTTCGCCCGCAGCGAGTTCATGGGGATGACGGGCCCGACGAGCCATCGCTTCGAGGTTGGCGGCGAGATTAAGAAGAGCACGTCGAAATCGTTCGAGGAGGTCCGGGACAACGTCCATCTGCGATTCTTCAATGGTCTGCCGTTCGAGGTCCTCAAATTCAATACGCCCGGAGAACACCGCGAATCATCCCTTGATGCGTCCGCCTTCGTCCAGGAAACTTTGACCCTCCCCGGCCATCTCTCCGCCATGATCGGCCTCAATGTCAATTATACGGACGGCAGAGTTTCGGGAGGAAAGACGGGGGTCCGCTGGCTTCACGCCGCGCCGAGAGTCGGGCTCGTCATTCCTTTCACAAGGTCCGGCAAAACGGCCATTAAAGCCTTCGCGGGGAGATATTATTTCGTTCTGCCGCTTTCGTATTTAATCTACGGAAATCCCGATGCTCCCGGCGCCTTGGCCTATTCGTGGCAGGATAAGAACGGTGACAGGCTCTTCGAAGACGGAGAGACCGGCGCTCTTCTCCGCCGCGAGGGTCCGTTTTATGCCGGGATCGACCCTTCGCTCAAGAGGCCCTATACCGACGAACTCTCGGTCGGGATCGCCCATCAGTCCGGCCGGGGCCTCACCATCAGCCTGACCGGATTCCTCCGTGAAACAAGAGACCTCGTCGAAACATTGAATACAGGCGTGCCGTTCACGACTTATGAGCCCCGCGTCGTCACAGATATCGGCGACGACCGGGTCCCCGGCAATTATGACGATTTGAGCTTTCTCCTCTACGACCAGAGCGAAAGCACCCTTGGGAAGGACTTCCTGCTCTTGACGAACCCGGGAAGCGATCAACGCTATTCCCGCTACAAGGGTTTGGACCTGGTCCTGCTGAAACGCACCTCCTCCCGGTTCGCCTATTTCGTATCGCTCACGGCCACGGAAGCCACCGGCACAACCAACCCGGGCAACACCGAACGGGAAAACGATGACGGCGTCGTCGGGGCGCTCTACGACAATCCCAACACACTGATCAACGCCAAGGGAAGGATGCGGTTCGACAGGGCTTACACGGGCCGGATCGGGCTCGCCGTCCGTCTGCCCCTTGACCTCCAATTGGGATACGTCATGAAATATTACGACGGACAGCCTTTCGCCCGGAAGATCGTCATCACGGGCTTCCGACAGGGGCCTTTCACCATCATGGCCCACCCCCGCGGCGTGTCCCGCTACGAGTTCAATATGACACATGACCTGAGGCTCCAAAGGTCCTTCCGGATCGGGCGGGCCGCCCTGAGAGTCATCTTGGATGGTTTCAACATCTTCAACCAACACCTGGCCACGGAAGAGGACGGATGGACGGACCCGGACTTCCCTCTTCGTTTCGCTACCGAAATCCAATCGCCGAGGGTCTTTCGATTAGGATTGTCCTATGAATTTTAGAAGATCGACGAACATCTTCTGGTTTTTCGTGTTGGGAGCTTTTCTCGCCGCCCGCGGGGCTTCCGGCACAGAGATCTTTATCTACCACCCGGGCCTCCATGAGGTCCCGTTGACCCTGGCTAAAAAGCTCATCGTCCATGGCGAGATCTTTTTCAACCGCCTCTCCCCTTCCACGTTCCCGAGCTACAACGACCTCTCCGGCCCCGCCGACGTCTGGAACTTCGGCTTCCAGAACTTTTTTCCTATTACGAAGACGACGACCCTCATGGCCCAGCTCGTCACCCATGACGACGGCCGGCAAAGAACGAAGTTCGACTGGCATTTTCACTTCCGCCAGGCCATCGTCGATAACCTGGTGGTCCTTATCGGCCACGACAGCGATCACGACTCCGAGCATACCAGTCGTCTCAGGGGGAAGCTCTATTACACAAACCGTAACTACATCGGCGTCGGGATCCCGGTCGAAGGACGCAATTTCTATGTCGAGCCCTTCACCTGGTTCTTCCATCATTCCAACCAGAGGGCTTACTTGGACCTAACGGGCGAGTGCCTCCGGCAGGAATACGGCCTCCGGGCGAGCGTCTGGACCAAGGAAGGGATCAGCGCTCATGCCCAGGCGGTCTTCCAGACCGTCAAGATCTTTTCTCTCGGCCAGGCGTTCATGGGAGAATTGATCATCCGCTTGAGGCTCGCGCCCTGGCTGGAGCTTTCGCTCGGCGGGAGCGTCTGGACGGACATCGAACCGAGCGCCCTGGGCGTGAAGCAAAGCTTCCACAAAATCTCCTGGGGCATCGCCGTTCCGTTCTGATTCAAGAGGAGGGATCATGCTGACGCTTTGGAAAAAATTCGTTTTCAACTTCATCATCCTCGCGACCGCCGCCGCTTTCCTCCATCCCTTCATCCGACGCTATCGGATCATCGGGGCTGGACCGTGGAATTGTCGAACAACCGCGAGCACAGCTTCTGCTGTGGCGCTGGCGGCGGGCTGATGTGGACCGAGGAAAACCTCGGCCGCCGCGTCAATCATCTTCGGGCGGACGAGGTCATCGCGTCCGGCGCGGGATTAGCGGCCGCTTCGTGCCCTTTCTGTCTGACCATGCTTCGGGATGGGTTGAAAGACAAACAGCGTGAGGATATTCAAGTCAAGGACATCGCCCAGATCGTCGCCGAAGCCATGATTTGATCGCCGCGGTTCCTATTCCATCCTCCGTGGGACTGTAGCAGGTCGCTTCATGAGTAAGGGGTTCAAGAATTCTCCATCGGCATTCGAAACCTTCTCGGAGCAACCGGCCAATATTCCGGGGGCCTGATCCGGCCTTTTCTTTTCCGGAAGACCGATAACTCCGCCGGGCATTCCAACATATGAAAAAAAGCGGCCTTCCGGGCTGCTTTACGGCTACGACCCCGAAACATGTAACGATGGCTCTTTTCTCCCTGAATTTATGGGGGAACTTCGGGTGGAAAATTCGACTTGACACCTCGTGTAATCCTCGTTTAGTATCAAGACAATATAAGGGAGGGAATCGTGAGAACCAAACCGTCCTTTGTTCTGGTGTCGTTATTTTTCATTTGTCTCAGTCTTTGGCTTATCGCTCCGGCGGTCGCTCAGCAGCGCCAGGCGGCCGGCGCCGAGATAGATGGGGTCTCCGGCTATTATCTTATCGAGATCCAAACGGGCCTGCGAGGGCTGTCGAGCCGGGCTGTCGTCGATATGCTGAAGTGGAGTCACTTCACGGTCGCCGAGGCCGGGATGAATATCGTCATCGTTAAATCCTCAGGCGGGGCCGGAACCTTGGCCAAAAAAGTCGCGGGATTCGCCAAGCATCTCTACCGTCTCCCGATTCCGGACTCGGCGCGGGCGTCTTGTTTCGACAGTTATCGCCCGCTGGACAGGAGCCTGGCGGAAAAGTGGAACCACGAGGCGGAAAACTACCCAAGAAAAGCAAATAGCCGGGATTCTTATGCTGACAAGACTCATCCTTTAGCCGCCGGCATCAACAAGAGCGACCGAGCCCGCTTGGCAAAGGACATCGAGTTGACTTCACGAATGCTGACGGAGTTGAAGAAGGAAGCCGGGACGGTAACATCTGATAAGAATCGCGGACCCTTGGCTCGTCGGATCGCCTTTACGGAAACCCGTCTGAAAAGTCTTCAAGACAGACTGAGTCGCCTGAAAATAAGCGCGGATCCGGGCAAGCCAGCCCTCATTTATCGCCAATCGAACAACAGTCTGTCCGATGTCCATCGGATAGAGGGGGGTTACGAGGTCAACCTATCGGGTTTCCGGCGACTGCGTATCCAGGCCGAGGACGGATCGATCACGGGAAAAGTAACGGACGCGTCCACTGCGGGCATCGAAAATGTCCATGTCAACATTTATGATCTTTCCTATAATTATATCACCTATGCCTCTACGGATTCAGCCGGTGATTACACGGTTCCTGGGCTTGCGACCGGCAGCTATAAGGTCTTGTTCAATAGTCATGATGCAGCAGGAAACTATGTCAGCGAGTGGTACAACGACAAGGCGGACTTCAACACGGCCGACGCCGTCTCCGTGACCGCCGGCAGCGTGACCTCAGGGATTAACGCCCAATTGGCCGCGGGAGGATCGATCACGGGAAAAGTAACGAACGCATCCAGTGCGGGCATCGAAAATGTCTACATAGAGATCCGTGGCCTTTCTGGGAACTATATCAACACCTATGCCTCTACGGATTCAGCCGGCGATTACACGGTTCCTGGGCTTGCGACCGGCAACTACAAGGTCAGGTTCGATAGTCGGAATGCAGCAGAAAACTGCATCAGCGAGTGGTATAACGACAAAGCAGACTTCGAACACGCCGACGCCGTCTCCGTGACCGTCGGCAGCGTGACCCCCGGGATTGACGCCCAATTGGCCCCGGGCGGGTCGATCACAGGAAAAGTAATAAACGAATCCAGTGCGGGCATCGCAAATGTCTATGTCAACATAAATGATCTTTCCAATAATTATGTCAACTCTACCTCTACGGATTCAGCCGGCGATTACACGGTTCCTGGGCTTGCGACCGGCAACTACAAGGTCTTGTTCAATAGTCATGATGCAGCAGAAAACTATGTCAGCGAGTGGTATAACGACAAAGCGGACTTCAACACGGCCGACGCCGTCTCCGTGACCGTCGGCAGCGTGACCCCCGGGATTGACGCCCAATTGGCCGCGGGCGGGTCGATCACGGGAAAAGTAATAAACGAATCCAGTGCGGGCATCGCAAGTGTCTATGTCAACATTAATGATCTTTCCAATAATTATGTCAACTCTACCTCTACGGATTCA
>Ga0315275_10005244_pt1 | contig 12251 bp, 11 predicted proteins | sample YL17G03_0_MG_FD_205557 | JGI IMG/M metagenome (GOLD analysis project Ga0315275, IMG submission 205557) | Sediment microbial communities from Yellowstone Lake, YNP, Wyoming, USA - YL17G03_0 | ecosystem: Environmental > Aquatic > Freshwater > Lake > Sediment | place: USA: Wyoming | collected... | reverse complement strand
TTTTTATCCTGACATTGCAGTTAACATTAATCCTAGCTTGACAGATGAAGATGCGAAACATATTGCCATGTCTCAATTTCCTGTTGACGTTGATTTGACCAATGTAACAGTTGGTCGAAATCCGCCAAAACTATACGTTTTGCCTAAGAATAGTGATTTTGTTACCTTGGCCAGCGATCATTTGTGCTGGGTATTCGATTTGGGATCAACGACTCAACCAATTGGATTTCTCTTTTTCGTTGACGCTAGTGATGGGACAGTTTTGTTTAAGAAGGATTTAATAACAGTACAATAATCTCAACAAGAAAGTTGAAGATGGAGGACAAAAATGAGCCATCTTGTTAGCCAAATAGTGAAAATAAAATTTCATTTTTTAATTCTGGCATTTCTTACTATAGGAGTTCCTGCCATATCCTATGCTTTACCAGACCTAATAGTCCAAGATATTACAATTAGTCCTACCTCTCCTTGTGTAGGGCAAACTGTTACTGTCACAGCAACTCTTAAAAATAACAGTGCTGATGCGACAAGTATTTTTGTTACTATTGATATGATTTATTATCTTGACGGAGTTCAATGTGATACAGGGTGGGTAATTGCTGGATTAGGTGCTTGGGCAACTGCCACTGATATTTCAACGTCTTGTACTCCTTCAACGGCAGGCAACCATTCAATATCAGTTTTTTTTGATTCCAACTATGATGTTGCTGAGTCTAATGAAGGTAATAATACCAGAATTGAATCGTTTACTTGGTACGGACCAACGATCTCTCGTTCTCCAACATCAATGACCTTTTCGGCACAAACCGGACAATCCGCTGGCAGCCAGACACTAAGAGCTTATCCGTAAATAACTATTGTCCTTCGGAAAACGATTAATGCACATGCCAACTCCAACAAAGCCTCGTAGCTCATGGCTAATTTCTCGAATCGAACTAACAGCTTTCGGTACCGGTTCAACCACGAGTGCGTCCTCTCGACCACCCACCGCCTTGCTTTATAGCGCGGGTTTCGTTTTTTGGCCGCAATTTCTTCACCTCGCTGGCGAACATGCGGAATATAGCCGCGCTTTCGAATCGCTTTCTCAGCGGGCTTCCCCGCATATCCCTTGTCTGCGCAAAGATGTTGAACCATTTTCTTCGGGCGGGCAATCACCACTGCCTTCAGCGTCGGCTCAAGGAGTTTCACGTCGTGCCTCTGCGCCCCGCTCACGACCATCGATAGCGGGATTCCAATCCCGTCTACGAGCAGACTGCGTTTGCTCCCATTTTTTTCCCCGATCCGTAGGGTTGGGGCCGACTGCTTCCAGCGCCAGCGGCGCTTTGGCCAGCGCTCCGTCAATACTCTGCCAGACCCAGGCGATTCCCTCCATATCATCGTATTCCGCCAGCCCTTTGCGCCAGAGCCGGACAAAAACCCCTTGCCGTTTCCACTCCAGAAAATATTTATGCACCGAACTCGCGCTCCCGAAATTGTTGGGCAGGGCCTTCCACTGGCAACCCGTTCTAAGAACGTACACAATTGCCTCAAACACCTTGCGCTGGGCCATCGGTTTGCGCCCACCACCCGGGCGCCTCTTGTATTTTCGCCGCTTCTCCCTCTTCCGCTTGGGAATCAACGGCTCCACTTTTTCCCATAATTCATCCGAGACCGTCCAAGATTTAATGGCTTTCATGCCATATTATCATAGCACAAAGGCCGACAAATGGCAAATATTATTTACGGATAAGCACTTAATACAGACATTACCACATGTAGACTTTTTATCCGCCGTTGTCAAGTCGAACCTGTGAAAAATTATAATAATCCGGAAACAGCCCCCACCAACTAAGTTTTCTTCTTGCTCTTCTCCGCAGAATCCGAGACCGGCTCGGCGGTCGGATATTTATCCGTCATTTGTCCGAGATAGTTTGGGAGTTCGATTCCCGCCATCTCCGCGATATCGTGAATTGGCGGGAGGCTCTTTATCAGGCTCGAAATGAAATTCGAGGTTGACGATCCGCCTTTATCTCCTCCGCCGGAATCCCAGACCGTGATCTTATCTATCTTGAGGTTTTTAATCGCTTCCACTTGAGCTTCGACGATCTCCTCAATCTTTTCGATCATGAGTATAGTCGCGGCGGCCTTGGAGTCGCCGTTGCAGCTCTTGATGAGGGATTGATACCCCTCGGCCTTGCTGTCGAGCACCTGCCGAATACCTTTTGCTTCCGCTTCGTATTTAAGTAGCACCGCGTCCGCATGGCCTTTCGCTTCCCTCCGGATTTTCTCGGCCTCCGCTTCCGCGGCGATTTCGATCTTTTTCCTTTCGATTTCCTGCTTGACCACTTCCTCGGCGTTAAGCCTTTCCTGCTCCGCCTTGTACTGCGCCTTCTGTATCTCGACCTCCGCCTCGCGTTTGGCTACTTCTCCTTTTTGCAGAGCGGCGGCTTGCTTCGTTGCCAGCTCCGCATTAGCGTCCGCGATTTCGGCTTTGGACTTGTTTTCGCCTGTGACCGCTTGGGATTCCTGTTGCTGCACGAAAACGCGCCGGTCCGCGTCGGCTTTCTTCTTGCCCTTTTCAGCCTGCGCCACGTTTTCGGCTATCCTTATTTCCTTCTCCCGATTGGCGTCCGATTCGCCGATGGACGCGGTGGTTTCCTGCTGCTGGACGAAAACACGCCGGTCCGCGTCGGCCTTCTTTCTGCCTTTTTCCGCTTCCGCAAGGTTTTCCGCGACCCTGATTTCTCTCACCCGGTTCGCCTCCGCCTGCCCGATAGCGCCGACTTTCTCCTGCTCGGAAACATCGATCTTGGCCCGGTTGATCGCTTCCGCCGCCGCTTTCTTCCCGATGCTTTCGATATAGTCGGACTCGTCGGTGATGTCGGTGATATTGACGTTAATCAGGTAGAGCCCGATCTTGTTAAGCTCCGGCTCCACGTTTTTGCGGATTGACTCGAGGAAACTTTCCCGATCCTGGTTAATTTGCTCGATGGTGAGAGACGCCACCGTGAGCCGTAACTGCCCGAAAATAATTTCGCGGGCCATGTCCTCGATTTTATCAGTATTCAATCCCAATAATCGTTCCGCCGCATTGTTCATAATGGCCGGGTCAACGCTTATACCTACCGTAAAGGTGCTGGGCACGTTTATGCGGATATTTTGCAGGGACAATGCGTTCTGGAGCGGAATATTGATCGTCATCGGAGTCAATCTCAGATAGGAGCTGTCTTGTATCAGCGGCCAGACGAAAATGCCGCCGCCGTGAAAGCACCTAACCGATTGGCCTTTCCCCACCGAGCCGTACACCACCAGAATCATGTCGGACGGACATCGCTTATAGCGCGCCGCCACAAAAATCAACGTCGAAAGCACTAAAATGAAAAACGCCGCTATTGACAACAGCCACAACATTTGCATCCTCCTTTCATGCGTAAACTATATCTTCTGCACTACCATAACGTTGCCGCTCACTACCCTCACCACCATCACACGCTCGCCCGTTTTTATCTCCTCTTTATCGGTAGATATCGCGTCGAACTCCCGGAGATGGTTCTGCACCACCACCTGAACCTTCCCGGTACCGCCCGCGAGGATGTTCAAATATACCGTCCCCTCCTGGCCGATAGCCTTTTCGTTATCCATAGTCCCGCTCGACTGAAACCTTTTCATCACGGAAAATATCTTGCCGATAACCCACATCGTTATGATACCGGCAATCAGAGCGCCCAACATTGCCCACCCTTCTCCCACTTCGCTTTGTTTCAAGAGCGCCAGACCCACCAGTCCGAACATCATAAAAAACGCGGTCAAGCCCTGAAAGGAAAGCAGCTTGAAGCTTGCGTCAGCATCCGGGTGACCGATGTCCCCGCCGGTCAAATCCATGTCTCCGCCCACCCCGATATCCGCGTGCAAATCGCCGGCGCTGAAAAACTGCATCATCAACCTGACCAGGAAAAGAATTCCACCAACCACGGCACAGGTGAGAAATATTTTCCCGACCCCGGAAAGATTACCGAATACTGATACTGTTTCCATAATTTCACCCCCGGTTGATACTAATCGCTAAAACTGCCGCCTGAAATGGATCACAAATAAAATTATTCGCTTTTACAATAGCTAATACGCTAAACGGGCGCAAGCTTCCCGGTACTTGTCATGGCAGGCGGAGCTTGCCCCTATATTCGGTCCGTCTTGACCTGCAGACTGAATTATCCGTAAAAATATTGGAGACGTTTCCATGGGTGTCATTCTGAGCGAAGAGAAGAATCTCTCTTAAAATCCTGAAAATGAAGAGAGATTCTTCACCCCTATGGGGTTCAGAATGACATTGATGATGAGTTGCCGATTTTTTCGCAGGTTCTGAAGCCTGATGCCTAAAGCCTTCTTCTTATTCATACGGCCTGTTGATTGCCTTTGTGCCTATCTCGATAAAATTCTTGTTCAACCACTCGGCGTCTTCGACAAACAGGCGGACACATCCGTGACTGGCGTTATAACCGGGGACGTTTTTCGACCCGTGATAACCATAGCCCCGGGAATCGAACATCATGAACCACGGCATATGCGCGCCGCCGTTATTTCCGCTTTTTCGAACCGGGTATTTTCCCGAGCGGCAGTTATATCCATGCTTGCTCAATATCTTGAACGTGCCCATTCTGGTTCTGCAACCGCGCCCGACATCGCCGCAATATCCTCTCCCGCCGACTGCGGGCCCCCATCGCACGAGAGTGCCGTCGGGATTATAAGCCGCCCATGCGAGCAATGTTGCATCCCATATAAAGAGTTTTTCTCCGGGCGGGTCTATTTTTTTCGGATACGGGCAATAGTCCATATATGTTTTCCCGGCCATATTGTTCGGGACGGCGATAGTCATGCCGGGCCGAAGCGTTATGTTCATGCGGTTTACCTTCTTGACGATCTCGAGCTCCCGCGGGTCAGGCCAAAGCGTTTCCCACGTGTCCGTGGCCTTCTTGTTAACCTTCCTCACCCCTCTTCTGGTTTTGACTTCCACTTCCATTACCTTAGGCTGCATAGTAATACAATGGTATTCAGGGTTGGCGCAGAGAGATTCGCCGTACCTGGCCGCAAATGTCGGGGCTGGTTTGCTAACCCACAGCGCCGCCATAAATACAAAGGTTGTTACCGATAATTTCAGTAGATTCGCCTGTTTCGTTTTCATACCTCGGTTCCTCGTTTTTTTGATGTCCTCAAATCCCGGAAATATTAACACCATTTTAAAATAAATTCCAGATACTCCCCGCTATTTTCCTTAATTCCCGGATAAGATTAAAAAAGCCCGCATCTCAGAGGAGCTTATCCTGAGCTTTTCGAAGGTGGCGCGGGCTTTTTTCATAGACGGGAATCGAGGTAAGATAACAGGTAACTTCTCACATCAAGAAGTTATTCCTTTTTCCATAGCAGGAGGAATGTTATTTCTTATTTTTATATGTTCAAAATTATCGCTTCATCTATCCACAAAAAGCGCTTCCGAAATTCCAATTGAAAAATGTTGAATCCGAATCATTATCGGTCGCTTTGCAAAGTATTCCGACTGTGATAATTTATAACTCTCTTTTGGCATTTACTGTATTTAACAGGCCAACTGATTTGGGTGGAATAAAAATTATCGGAAAAAGAAAGAAGGAGGGACTTGGATGACCGACATAAGATTTGACGGAAAAGTGGCGATAGTAACCGGCGCGGGTGGAGGCTTGGGGAAGTCTCATGCGCTCCTGCTGGCGTCTCGCGGAGCGAAAGTGGTTGTAAACGATCTCGGCGGCGCGATGGACGGCACGGGCAGCGATGCGACCCCGGCGCAAAAAGTGGTCAATGAGATAAAAGCCGCCGGCGGGGAAGCGACTGCCGACTATAACAACGTGCTCGACGGCGCGAAAATAATCAAAACCGCGGTGGATAAATACGGCAGAGTGGATATCGTGATTAACAACGCCGGAATTCTGCGGGACGTCAGCTTCATCAAGCAGACCGATGAGGACTGGGAAAAAGTCATCAAGGTGCATTTGTACGGTTCGTGGAGCGTGAGCCGGGCGGCATTCCCGATAATGCGCGAACAGAAATACGGCCGCATCGTAATGACCACGAGCGCGGCGGGGCTGTTCGGCAATTTCGGCCAGACGAATTACAGCGCCGCGAAAATGGGCATCGTGGGACTTGCGAACACTTTGAAACTCGAAGGGGCCAAGTACGACATAAAAGTCAACACCATCGCGCCGATTGCCGGGTCGCGCCTGACCGAAACCATTCTGCCGCCAAAGTTGATCGAGGCTCTCAAGCCGGAATACGTTTCGCCGCTTGTGGCGCTGCTTTGCTCGGATCAATGTCCCGGCACCGGTTTTATTTATGCGGTCGGCGGCGGGTTTTTCGCCCGGGTGGCCATGCTGCAAGGGCCGGGGAAATTCCTGCCGATAGACAAACCGATCAGCCCCGAGGACGTGCTCGCGGTTCACAACGATATCGCAAGCATCGAAAAGGCGATCGAGCCGAAAAGCGCGCCGGAAGGCACCGTGCCTATAATAGCCAAGTTTGCATAATTACTAAGGAGGTAATAAAAATGGCATTCAATGTCAAAGGACTGGGTACCGTGTTGGAGCCCGCTAAATTTTCATGGGGCCCCAAGGATGTGATACTTTACAATATCGGCATCGGAGCCACCGATATCGAATATGTCTGGGAAAACAAACTAAGAGTTATTCCCTCGTTTGCAGTGGCGCCTCCGTTCACTCTGCTTGCCGCAAGCCTTGGGCCGATGGGCGCAAACCCGATGATGCTTCTGCACGGGGAGCAGAAAATCATAATCAAAAAGTCGCCGCTGCCCGTCGAGGCGAAGGTTATAAGCACCGGAAAAATTTCCGAGCTTTATGACAAAGGCAAAGCCGCACTTTATCGCCTTCATACTGTGACGAAGACTGAAGACGGCGTCGAGTTGTTCGATAACATCTTCAGCCTTTTCGTCCGGGGCGCCGGCGGATGGGGCGGAGACAAGGGGCCGGAAGCGGGCAATATCCCTCCGAAGCGAGATGCGGACAAAGTCATCGAGTATCAGACGTTGCCGATTCAGGGCATTATTTATCGCCTCAGCGGAGATATCAACCCGTTGCACATTGACCCAAATTTCGCCAAGATCGCCGGTTTTGATCGGCCTATTCTTCACGGATTGTGCAGTTTCGGATTCACAGCCCGCGCGGTCATTGAAGGATGCTGCGGCGGAAACCCGGATAAATTGAAAGAATACGAAGTACGGTTCCGCAACGTGGTCTTCCCGGGCCAGAAGATCATTACCAAGCTCTGGAAGGAGGGAGCGAACCGCTGCATAGTCGAAGCTCAAACCGACGACGGCCGCGTCTGCATCGCCAACGCCGCGGCGGTTTTTGAGGCTTAAAAAAGTTTCGACGTCTTTTTACGCAATCCTCTAATTCCGGATAAACCGGATTTTTCCGCCCGGCCTCGGTTGCGTGGGAGAGTTATATTTCGTGCAAACGGCCCGACAAACTGCGGCGCAGGTGCAAGCACCTGCACCTCCACTGCGCTCACGGATAGGCCGGTAAATCATTGAGTACCTGTAATGTTCGCGCCGAAGGCGGTCACTTTCTTTTAGAAAAAAGAAAGTAACCAAAGAAAATCTATTTGGCGCTCATTATCGTTCACGCGTTCTTACCCGCGAGCGTAGCGATACACTTCCGCGCGAAGCCTTTTAGGCTTTGCGTAGTGTAGAGTCCAGAGGCGAAGCTTCTGGTACCTTTCTTTTCTCGCGAAAAGAAAGGTGAAAATCTGTCCTACACAACCTCTATCGTTGACGGCGGCTTCTTGGTGATGTTGTAAGTTACGCTGACCACTCCGGGCACTTCGCGGCTTATTCTACCCGCCAATCGTTCAAGGATATTGTATGGCAAGCGGGTCGGCGAGCCTGTTTTCGCATCAGTACTGTCCCAGCACCTGACTTCAATCTGCAACCCGAAATCCCTTTTGCCCTTTCTCATCCCTGTAACTTTGTCTTCGTGCAAAACCGCCAAATACTGGAAAGCCTTCGTCCTCTTCAATTCCTGCTCGACTATCTGCGTTGCTTTTCTGACAATAGCCACTCTTTCCGGAGTGACCTCTCCGATAATTCTGGCTGCGAGCGCAGGCCCTGGGAAAGGTGGCCGGTCGTAGATTTCTTTTGGCAGCCCGAGAGTCTTACCGACTTTTCTAACCGCGGGCTTTCTCAACTCAACAAGCGGCTCAATCAACTTATATCCAAAAGCTTTCTGCGTGTCTATTCCCAGCTGCTCGAGGATATTGTGCTGCCGCTTAATCCCTGCAACCGTTTCCTCAATGTCCGTGTAATTGGTTCCCTGCAGAAGAAATTTAGCGCGGCTCTTTTTCACAAGCGTTCCGAAAACGTCCTTGTAAAACGTCTGCGTGATTGCTTCGCGCTTTTCCTCCGGATCGGTGACGCCTTTCAGCGCCGCGAAGAATTTTTTCCGCGCATCGATGATCTCGACCTTAACGCCCAACTTTTTGAACACCGACACAATATAAGCGGCTTCGCGCTCTCTCATTATGCCGTTTTCAATGAAATAACTCTTGAGCCTATTGCCTAAAGCCTTCGCCGCGAGCAGGGTCACCGTCGAAGAATCTACGCCTCCGGATAGAGCGTTGATGGCGAGGCCATCTCCCACCACCGACTCGATTTCCTTCACTTTATCCTTGATGAATTTCCTGACATTTAGCTTGCTTAGTGCTATATCCTTGCTTTTCATTTTTCGGCCTCCATTCTTTGACTTTAAGCGCGGAAGCGCTTTACATAATTCCGGCGCCTAGTCTAGCAAAACAAATTTGGTTTGTCAATTTTTTGGAGCCGATGACAAAATTGGAACACATAATCCAAGCCGGGATATTTGCCCAAGATTGAATTGACAAGAAGCTTCGCCTCTATACTCTCAACGTCGTTCGCTGAATTATTAATGAATAAACAGAAGGTTTCTATGCTCGCGCTTGAGGCCGGCAGGCCGAAAGCCAAGCCGCTTTTCTTTGGGTTTACCTTTCTTTTCTCGCTAAAAGAAAGGTAAGCGGAATTAAATCCCCATACGGGTCTTCGCTTCGCTTCGAGCCGCCTACGCGGATTTTCAGTCCGCTGCTCTAGCAACCAGTACCCCATGTGGCTGGGCGATTTTTCACGCCAATTTTATCTGGCGCCTTCGGCGCATGAAGTCAGAAAAAAGCCCTTCCCGACAGTGAAATATCGGAAAGGGCTACAGGAATTCGATTTAATTGTCATTAATTAGCGGCGTCCACCACCAAATCCGCCTCTACCGCCGCCTCTGTTATCGTCACGGCGTTCTGTCTTAGGCTTTGCCTTGTTGACGCTAATTTTGCGGCCCTTGAGTTCCGTATCGTTCAGACCTTCAATGGCGGCCAAGGCATTCTGGTCATTGCTCATTTCAACAAAACCGAAACCCTTTGACTGACCGCTGTACTTGTCCTTGATGATGTTGGATGAACTCACCTCTCCATAGGTCTTGAAAGCCTCTCGCAGATCGTCTTCCGTCACGTCAAATGACAGGTTTCCCACATAGATATTCATTTTTCCTCCTTGATTTTATCGAACAAAAAATATCGGATATGCGCCTGATCCTTACTTTCCGAGAAATGTTCGAGCTGGTTTTACCCCAATGGGGCTTGTTTCTCGATCAAAAGGCGAATTTGTCGAGCGGATTAAATATATAGACTGCTTCGAGCAGATTATTTATAGTGTATATGTTTTTCCCCGAAATAGCAAATGGGGGTCTCATTTGCCCCGGAGAAGGTTAAGTCCGCGCCACAGGACACCCCCTTAATTCGAAGTAAAAGCAAAATGCCCAGGGACGGCAGGAGCTTCGCCCCTGCACCCTTCACGGCGCTCGCGGGAGAGTTAATACCTGCATGAAAGATCTCCGTGCTCGCGCTTGAGGCCGGCAGGCCGAAAGCCAACCCGCTTTCTTTTTGTTTTCCTTTTTCTTTCTCGCGGTCACTTTCTTTTAGAAAAAAGAGCAGGTGCAAGCACCTGCACCTTCACTGCGCTCACGGATAGGCAGGTAAATCATTGAGGACTCGGGATGTTCGCGCCGAAGGCGCCGTACCGCTTTTCTTTGGATTTACCTTTCTTTTCTCGCGAAAAGAAAGGTAAATGCCCAGGGGCGGAATTGAACCGTCGACACACGGATTTTCAGTCCGTTGCTCTACCGACCAATACCCCATCTCTCCGTATTATAATACATACAGCAATGTTACATCTTTTGGATTTAAGATTAGCTCTAAAGCCGAATTATTCAACCACTTGTGCCCAAAAACGAGAACCAACATATGCTCGTGGCAGATTTTTCATAAATTCCTTACCGTCTTTAGGGGTGAACCATTTGCCAGAGAATTTTACACGGTCGGGAATTCCATTTTCATTAATATCTTGTAAAAATTTGTGATCAGAACATTTGATTTTAACAACATCCCCCTCCAACTCAAATTCCGCAAACACTTCAACTCCAAAATCTGAACCCTGCATAATTCTAACTTTCTTGGGAATCTTCATTGGTCACCTCTCAATCATCCTACAAGCATAAAACCACTGCAAATCAATTTTTATAGTTGGGTGCAAGGGTAGATGCCAGAATATTGGAAATAGTTGATTCTAGGGCTGGTTTCGGCGCTCGTTGCCGCTCTATAAAAGGCGCAACCACTATGTTGCTTCCATCGGCATTCACAGGGAATCTGAAATGCAAAATTATTTTTTCCCTATACAGGGCAGCTTTTTCCAGCAACGCTTTTAATAGCTCTCGTTTTCTCAATACATCGGAATTATCGAACAACTCCCTGAACCTATCAATAACTTCGATCACATTCTCAATACCCTTGCCATCGATTTCCCGCAGCCTTTTTTCCAATTTTATCAATTTGCCTTCGGAATAACTTAACTGGTCATTCAAGCTTTTCATCTTGTCACGAACGTCTTCATGGCTTAGTGTGTTATTCGCAACTGCATCAATAAGATTTTCCTTCCGTTTCTGTGCTTCATCCAGCCGATCTTTGACTTGACAAATCTCATCCTTAATGGTTTTTGCTTCATCATATGCGCCTGAATTCCGATAAGCCATCGTCAACTTTTCGGGATAGGCGATAACACTTTTAACAGCATTTACAAGAATTCTTTCAGCCTTGTCCATTGGCGTCAATTTCGATTCAGAGCAAGTGGCATCTCTTTTTCTTGAGCAAGTGTAGTAATGGCGCTCGTATAGCTTCCCACTTTTAAACGTCCGCTTGTCAACCCATGAGCAAACCGATCTTCCACAGTAAGGACATCTCAAAATTCCAGTCAAAAGGTATTTGGCGTTTGTATCGTGGACGCGGGTCAGCCGTTCTTTTTTGCCCATTTGAACTTTTTTATATTGTTCCATCGTCACCAGCGGGGTCAGCTTCAGATCAACAATATCTCCGGTGTCTAGCTTCCGTTTTCCGGCATAAGTTATCAAATTCAAAATCTGTCGGATGCGGCGTTCCCGCCATAAGTGGCCTTTCGGAGTTTTTATGCCGTTAGCATTCAAATTTCGGCAAACTTGGTACGGCGACATCGTCTCTGCTAATTTGAATATCATACGGATGATTTTCGCTTCTGGCTCATACACCTCAAGGCGCTTGGTATTTCGGTTGGCTATGTACCCCATCGGTGGCAGCCCGCCCAAATATGCGCCTTCCCGTTTGGCTTTCTCGATGCCTCTCCGGCAGCGTTCTTTTATTTTCAATTTTTCCCTTTTTGATAAAATACCAAGTAAGTCAGACACAAAATCATCCTCAGCTTGTGAGAGGTCGTAACTTTGTTGGGGCGTTTGGATTTTTATTCCCGCGTCTCTGAATGTCTTTTTGATTTCAAGCCAATCAAGCAAGTCCTGACTTCGGGATAACCGCTCAAATTCGATAATCAAACAAACGCTGAATTTTCTTGTCCGCGCATCTTCCAGAAGTTGTTGTATAACAGGGCGGGCGCTGATTGTTACACCAGAAACGATGCCTTCATTGTAAACCTCAAATGACCAACCCCTTGACGTAGCAATGCCGGTTAGAATTTCCTCTTGAGCCTTCAAGATATATTTATCCGGCTCACCTGTAGAGCATCGGATATAGATAGCGGCGTGTTCAGGTCGGTTAATTTGACTCTTGTTATTCATTTTCCATCAAAAACCTGTGTTGGGGGTTCCGAAATGTCTTGCACATACACACGTCCAACCATGGGGTCTTTTTTTTCA
>Ga0315275_10005243_pt1 | contig 12252 bp, 14 predicted proteins | sample YL17G03_0_MG_FD_205557 | JGI IMG/M metagenome (GOLD analysis project Ga0315275, IMG submission 205557) | Sediment microbial communities from Yellowstone Lake, YNP, Wyoming, USA - YL17G03_0 | ecosystem: Environmental > Aquatic > Freshwater > Lake > Sediment | place: USA: Wyoming | collected... | reverse complement strand
TGAACATTCGGGTGGAGCCCCGTCACCCCAACCCTCTCCCCGCTGGGGAGAGGGAGTCGTGCCGTGCTTGTGTCGTGGTAGTTAACTCAGCGTGCCGTGGCAGTGCTTGTATTTCTTGCCGGAGCCGCAAGGGCAGAGCGCATTGCGCTGCACCTTGCCCCAGCTGGTAGGATCGGCCGGGGTTGGCTTCGGCCCCGCAGCGACCTTGACCTTCGCACGCGGCGCACGCACGGTAGCGCCCCCGCCAGGACCGGCGCCCGCGGTTTCGAGCGCGAATTCATCCTCGCCGGTCAGCGGATCGAGATGATGAGCCTCCATCGGCGGAAGCTCCTCGGCGTCGAGCGGCGGGACTTCGCCTTGCTGAGCCAGCTGCACATGCATCAATTGCCCAGTCACCGCCTCGCGCAGCTTCGCCAGCATGTGCTCGAAGAGGGTGAAGGCCTCGCCCTTATATTCGTTGAGCGGATCGCGCTGGCCGTAGCCGCGCAAGCCGATCACCTGGCGAAGATGCTCGAGCGTGACGAGATGCTCGCGCCAGAGATGGTCGAGGGTCTGCAACAGGATCGCCTTCTCGATCTGGCGCATGACGGTGGGGCCGATATCGACGGCCTTCTTCGCCGCCGTCTCGTCGGCCGCCTTGATCAAGCGCTCATGCACCACGACGTCGTCGATGCCTTCTTCCTTGGCCCAATCGGCAATCGGGAGATCGACGTCGAAGATGCCTTGCATCTGTTCACGCAGCGCTGCGGCGTTCCATTGCTCGGCAAAGGACTTCTCGGGCACGTTGGCGACGACCAGATCGTCGACCACTTGGCGGCGCATGTCGGCGATGGTCTCGCCGAGATCGGCGTCAGACATCAGCTCGCGGCGCTGCTCGAAGATGGCCTTGCGCTGATCGTTCATCACGTTGTCGTATTTGAGAAGGTTCTTGCGGATGTCGAAGTTGCGCGCCTCGACCTTGGCTTGCGCCTTCTCCAGCGCCTTGTTGATCCAGGGATGGACGATGGCCTCGTCCTCTTTCAGGCCGAGTGCTTTCAGCATGGTGTCCATGCGCTCGGAGCCGAAGATGCGCATGAGGTCGTCTTCGAGCGAGAGGAAGAAACGCGAGCGGCCGGGGTCGCCTTGACGGCCTGAGCGGCCGCGGAGCTGGTTGTCGATGCGGCGGCTCTCATGCCGCTCGGTGCCGATGACGTAAAGACCGCCGGCGTCGAGCGCCTTTCGCTTCTTCTCGCCGACTTCGGACTTGATAACGTCGCGTTGCCTCGCGATGGAAGCTTCGTCAGGCTCGGCGCCCTTCTCGCGCTCGGCGGCGAGCCAGTCCTCAAGCAACATGTCAGGGTTGCCGCCGAGCTGAATGTCGGTGCCGCGGCCGGCCATGTTGGTGGCGATGGTCACCGAGCCCGGGACGCCGGCTTGGGCGATGATATGGGCCTCTTGCTCGTGGTAGCGGGCGTTGAGCACTTGATGTGGGACTTTGTCCTTCTTCAGGAGCTCGGACAGGATCTCGGATTTCTCGATCGAGGTGGTGCCGACCAGCGTCGGCTGGCCGCGTTGGCGCGCCTCCTCGATCAGCGTGCTGATGGCTTTGTATTTCTCGAGCGCGGTGCGATAGACCTCGTCGTGCTCGTCGTCGCGGATCATATCCATGTTGGTCGGCACCTCGACGACGTCAAGGCCGTAAATATCCAGAAATTCGTCGGCCTCGGTCAGGGCCGTGCCGGTCATGCCGGCAAGTTTTTCGTAGAGGCGGAAGTAATTCTGGAAGGTGATCGAGGCCAGCGTTTGATTCTCGGGCTGGACGCTCACGCGTTCCTTGGCCTCGAGCGCCTGATGCAGTCCTTCCGAATAGCGGCGGCCTTGCATCATGCGGCCGGTGAACTCGTCGATGATGATGACCTCGTCGTCCTTGACGATGTAGTCGCGGTCGCGCTGGAACAGCGTGTGGGCGCGAAGCGCCTGCTGGGCGTGGTGGACGACGGTCACGTTCTCGACGTCGTAGAGCGACTCGCCCTTGAGCATGCCAGCCTCGGTCAAAAGCTGTTCAAGATGCTCGTTACCGGCCTCGGTCAAGGTCACGACGCGGGTCTTCTCGTCGAGATCGTAATCCGCCTTCTCCAGTTTCGGGATGAAGGTGTCGATGCTGTTGTAGAGCTCGGAACGGTCGTCGAGCGGTCCGGAGATGATAAGCGGGGTTCGCGCTTCGTCGATCAGGATCGAGTCCACCTCATCGACGATGGCGAAGTGGTGGCCGCGCTGCACCATCTCGGACTCGGCATATTTCATGTTGTCGCGAAGATAATCGAAGCCGAATTCGTTATTGGTGCCGTAGGTCACGTCGCAAGCATATTGCTGCCGCCGCTCCGGGTCGTTCAGGTCGTGCACGATGACGCCGACGGAGAGCCCAAGGAATTTGTAAATGGCGCCCATCCAAGCAGAGTCGCGCTTGGCGAGATAGTCGTTGACGGTGACGACGTGCACGCCGTTTCCGGTCAGCGCATTGAGATAAACTGGAAGCGTGGCGACCAGCGTCTTGCCTTCACCGGTCTTCATCTCGGCGATGCGGCCTTCATGCAGCACCATGCCGCCGATCAGCTGCACGTCGAAATGGCGCTGGCCGAGCGTGCGCCTCGCCGCCTCGCGAACGGTGGCGAAGGCCTCGGGAATCAAATCTTCGAGCGGCGTGCCGTCCTTTACGCGTTTCCGGAAGGCCTCGGTGCGTGCGCGCAAAGCCTCGTCCGAGAGCTTCTCGACTTCGGGTTCGAGAGCGTTGATCTGAACGACGATGGATGGGTATTTCTTGAGTTTGCGCTCGTTCGCGGTCCCGAAGACCTTGCCGGCAAGCGCGCCGAGGGAAAGCATTATATCGAGCCTCTCAATTTCGCGTGAGCCGCGTGCGGGACGCCGGCTTCGGCTGGTATCGGCATGGGTTAAGGACGTTCGTCAGGTCTCAACTTGGCAGGCCGCTAGCCCTTGGCATGCCCCGCGCGCACGGCACGAAACGCGCCGAAAGTGTCGAAAAAACGCCAAGGAAACGAGCGACGCTGAGACATAAGAGGCGGCCAAAGCCTTGTCAACGCGACCGGGCGGACCACACCCTCTAGGCAGAGGCTTTGGGTAGCTCGCGTTCGGTCTCGCCGATCTCGTCGAGTCTCGCCTTCAGCGACAATTTGCTGAGCTTGTCGAAGGGGAGGCTAACAAAAATCCCGATGCGATGGTTCAGCATGCGGATGGTGTCGGCAAAGGCGAGACGTTGTTCCACCTCATTTCCCGTCGCCGCGGCCGGATCGGGCAGGCCCCAATGGGCGGTCATGGGCTGACCCGGCCAGACGGGGCAGACTTCGTTGGCGGCGTTGTCGCAAACGGTGAAGACGAAATCGAGGTCCGGGGCGCCTTCCTTGACGAACTCCTCCCAGGACTTCGAGCGCAGATGTGTGGTGTCGTAGTTCGTCTTGCGCAAGAGATCGAGCGCGTAAGGGTGAACATGGCCAAGGGGCTTGCTGCCGGCGCTATAGGCCTTGAACTTGCCCAACCCTATGCGGTTCAGCACGCATTCGGCCATGATCGAGCGCGCCGAATTGCCGGTACAGAGGAAGAGGACATTCAACGGTCGCTGCGTGTGTACGGTCTTCATGGCTTGCGTGTCTTTCAAGAACTGCAGTACTCCGCGCCACAACATTCGGCGAGCGCATGGTCGATCAGGGGCGCGCAAGCTTCCGGCTTGCCGCCGCAACAATCCTCGACGAGGAAGGCGAGCAGCGCGCGGGTGCCGTCGAGGTCGATGGCATAGATGATGGAGCGCGCGTCCTTCCGCGAAGCGATGAGCTTGGCGCGGGCGAGGATGGCGAGATGGGTCGACAGTGTGTTGTGCGGGATACCGAGCTTCCGCGCGATGTCGCCCGCGGCGATGCCACTCGGTCCGGCCTGCACGAGAAGCCGAAAGACCTTCAGCCTGTTTTCTTGCGCTAGCGCGCCAAGTGCGTCGATTGCGGTCTCCATTTCCATGTGTCGAGACATATGGAAATAACGTCAACCTGTCAAGCCGGCGCGAAGGCGTGAACGGCGCCTGCGCCTCTTGGCATGGCTTAAGTGCGGGGCTATGAAGGCCGCCGAGGGAAGCGCAAGAACCCAGGCTCGCCGCTCAACGCGGCGCGGGCAGAAGAAAAGGAACAATTCTCGTGAAAACTTGGTCAGCCGTGCTGCTACTTGCAGCGTCAGTCGCCCTCGCCTCATTGCCGGCTGCAGCCGAAGATGCCGTCATCGCCAAAGTTGACGGTGCCGAGATCAAGCAATCCGATCTCGACTTTGCCGCTTCCGAGGTGGGCTCGCAGCTCGCGAACTATCCCGAAGCCGACCGCAAGCGCATGCTGCTGCAGTTCGTCATCGAGAACCAATTGATGGCGGCGGCGGCGGAGAAGGACACGCTCGACAAGGCCGCCGATTTCGAGGCGAGGCTCGCCTATCACCGCCGCCGGGCGTTGCGCGACGCCTATTATGAGAAGGCCGTGCGTGGCGGCGTGTCGGAGGATGAGGCGAAGAAGCTTTATGACGAGAAGATCGGAAGCGTAAAGCCGGAGCCGGAGATTCATGCGCGCCATATTCTCGTCGACACTGAGGACGAGGCCAAAGCGATCGCCGAGCGCCTGAATAAGGGCGAGGATTTCGCCACGCTGGCGAAAGAGAAGTCGAAGGACAAGAACGCCGATGGCGGCGATCTTGGTTTCTTTGGCAAAGGCCAGATGCTGAAGCCGTTCGAGGACGCGGCCTTCGCGCTCGAAGTGGGCAAGATCTCCGAGCCGGTGAAGACTCAGTTCGGCTGGCACATCATCAAGGTCGAGGAGAAGCGCGACCGTCCGGCGCCGAAATTCGAGGATGTCAAGGACCCGATCATGGCGCAGCTGATGCAACAAAAGGCGCAAGAGTCGATGCGCTCCTTGCATGACGGCGCCAAGATCGAAGTGCTCGACGAGAACATCAAGCGTTCGATCGACGACGCCGCGGCCAAGGGCGAAACGGCGCCACTGGAAAATGAGGAAGCGCCCGGCTCCGACGTCGAGGACAATCACTAGAAAGCGGTCGCGACCAAAGCGGTCGCGAATGTCAATGAAGACAATCTCGCCGTTTGCGCCGAAGTCCTTGCCGCGGCTGCCGGCCATCGACGGTGCGCGCTTCGCGACATGCGAAGCCGGAATCCGCCACGCCAACCGCACCGATCTGATGCTTGGCCTGTTCGAACCGGGGACGAGTGTTGCCGGGATCTTGACCAAATCGAAGACGGCGTCCGCGCCTGTTGAGTGGTGCCGCGCCCATCTTCCTCATGGCATGGCGCGTGCGCTCGTGGTCAATTCTGGGAACTCAAATGCCTTCACCGGGAAGCGCGGCCGTGAAACCGTGGGGCTCACGGTCGAGGCCGCGGCACAAGCCGCCGGGTGTTTGACCGCGGATGTTTATGTCGCCTCGACGGGCGTGATCGGTGAGCCGCTCGATGCGGGCAAGATCACGGCGCGTCTCGGCGAGCTTGCGGCGCGCGCCTCGCCGGATGCTTGCGAGAACGCCGCGCGCGCGATCATGACCACGGATACCTATCCCAAAGTCGCGACGAGAGAAGCGGAGATCGGCGGGGTCAAGATCACAATCAACGGCATTGCCAAGGGCGCCGGCATGATCGCGCCGGACATGGCGACGATGCTCGGTTTTCTCTTCACCGATGCCGCGATCGAGCCTGCGGCGCTGCATAGCGTGCTGGTGGCTGCAGCCGAGGACACATTCAACGCCATCACCATCGACGGCGACACGTCAACGAGCGACACGCTGTTGCTTTTCGCCACCGGCGCTGCCGCATCGCGCGGCGCCCCGCGCATCGCCAAGGGCGACGACCCGCGTCTCGCCAACTTCCGCGCGGCGCTGACCAATCTGGCGCGCGATCTCAGCCATCAGATCGTCAAGGACGGCGAAGGCGCGACGAAATTCGTCACCGTGATGGTGACCGGCGCCGAGAGCAAAGTAGCGGCGCGGCGGATTGCGTTCTCGATTGCGAACTCGCCTTTGGTGAAGACCGCGATTGCCGGCGAGGATCCGAATTGGGGCCGGATCGTCATGGCCGTCGGTAAGGCCGGCGAAGCGGCAGATCGCGACCGGCTGGCCATCAAGTTCGGCGCGATTGACGTGGCGAAGGACGGCGCGGTCGCGCCCGACTACCGCGAAGCGCTCGGTGCCGCTTATATGAAAGAGCGCGAGATCGTCATCAGCGTCGATGTGGCAGTAGGGCGCGGCTCGGCGACGATTTGGACCTGCGATCTCAGCCACGGCTACATCGCCATCAACGCGGACTATCGTTCTTAATTTTCATAAAATTGCTAGCGAACTAGAGCGACATATTAAGATCGGAGAGGGCAGCATGGAGACAAGCCTGCGACGTCCGTTGATCGTCGTCGTGGCTTGCGCACTGCTCGACCCCGAGGGCTCGGTGCTTCTGGCAAGACGTCCAGAGGGACGCGAACTGGCCGGGCTCTGGGAGTTCCCAGGGGGAAAGGTCGAGCCGGGAGAAGAGCCGGAGGAAGCGTTGATCCGAGAGCTGGAAGAAGAACTCGGCGTGCGGCCCAAGCGCGAAAGCCTCGTGCCGCTGACCTTTGTCAGCCATTCCTACGAAGATTTCCATTTGCTCATGCCGCTTTTTCTTTGCGCGCAGTGGGAAGGCAGCGTTGCGGCGATGGAGGGACAAGTACTGGCCTGGGTTCGTCCCGATCGACTCGACGGATACGACATGCCGCCAGCTGACGAACCGCTCAAGACGAGCCTTGCCGCGCTCCTCGAGGCGACAAGTAGAGTGAGGCTATGATGCGCCGGAGCGAGAGCAAACTGTTCCTCTTGCGGCGCTTCGCCTCGGACACGAGCGGCGTCAGTGCCGTCGAGTACGCCTTGCTTCTCGCTGGCATTTCCACCGCCATCCTCGCGGCGTGAACAGCATCGGACAAAATGTGTTCGGCTTTTATTCCAAAATCTCCAACGGCGTCAGCGCACAAAATTAGCGGTCGCTATCCCGCCTCTTGCGCGGAGAAAACGCGACTTTGTCGCCCGCCGAGTGCTCCGTCGTGCGCAACGCATCGGCGAGCCGGACCTTGGCACTTCCGGGCGCCAGCGGCTTTTGCTGGCTCGCATCGGGCGCCCAGCCGCAGAGATAGACGAACTCGAAACTCGCACCGATCTTGCCGCCTTCGACGCTGTGGCGCTCGCGGTAAATCTGCTCGGCGCGCTTGAGCGTGCCGCGGGCAAGCGGCGTCTTCTTGCGCGACTGAAGCACGTTGCCTCCACCCATGGCTCGGAGCTCGCGCATCAGGTCGAGCAGGCTTGCGTAAGTCACAGTGACGATCTCGGCATCGGTAACGGGTAGCGCGAAGCCCGCGCGTTGCAACAACGCCCCATAGTCTCTGACGTCGGCGAACGGAGCGACATGCGGGCTGGCCCCGCCTTCCATCTCCGACTCGGCTTCAAGCAACGCGACGCGAAGTTCAATCAGGGATCGCGCGCCGAGCGCCGCCGCCATGAAGAGACCGTCCGGGATGAGACTTCGCCTGATCTGAATCAGCGCGCCGGGAAGGTCGTTGACGCGATGCAGCGCCAAGCCCGACACGACGAGGTTGAAGCTCGGCTCCTGAAACGGCAGCAAATCCTCGTCGCAAACAAGCACGGGGCGCGGACAGCGCGCGGCTAGCTCGAACGTGCTGTCGGCGTAGATCATGGCGCCGACATTCGGCAGGGCCGCAACGCGACGTCCCAACAAACCATGGTGCGCCCCGAGATCGAGCGCCCTGGGAAAATCGCGCAAGACCGCCCCGATCCGCTCGGCGATCTCCTTCGCCACATGGGCGATCAGGAACTCGTGCTCGGCGAAGCCTGCGGCGAAGCGCGCGCGGCGCGCCCGTAACAGGCGGCGGTCGAAAATCTGGCCGTCCTCGCTCATGGCCTATTCTGTCACATCTTTCGTAAGGATGCTTTTGCGGCCTATCATGGTCCCCATGGCCATAAGCGAGACAGGTAGTTTAACGAGTGTTAGAGCCGGGACGGCGCAAGCGCCGAAGCGCCGCGGTCTGCTCGCCACGGCGCTCGGCTCGCTTGCCGATTTGCTGCTGCCGCCGGTCTGCATTGTATGCAGGACACGGATCGGCAATCACGGGCTTGTCTGCGGCGCGTGCTTCGCCGAGATCGACTTTATCGCAGCCCCGCTCTGCGAGAGGCTGGGGGTGCCGCTGCCTTATGAAACCGGCGACGGGCCCAATCTATCCGCAAGCGCCATCGCCAACCCGCCCGCTTATGACCGCGCCCGCGCCGCGGCGCGCTATTCGGCAACAATGCGGGACCTGATCCAGAGCTTCAAATATCGCGACCGGCATGAGGGCCTGCCCCTGTTCGGAAGGTGGCTGATCAAGGCAGGGCACGAACTCCTCGCCGACGCCGACCTCATAGTTCCGGTGCCGCTCTACCGCTCGAGGCTTTGGTCGCGGCGTTTCAACCAATCGGCGCTGCTGGCGCAAGAAGCCGGTCGGCTGAGTGGCGTGCCGGTCGATTGCTTCGTGCTGAAGCGGGTGCGAGCGACGGCAAGCCAGGTCGGACTCACGGCGAAGCAACGCAAGCGCAATGTCGCGGGTGCCTTCAAGATTGACCCGCGGGCAAAGAACGAATTCGGGGCAAGCGCGTTATCGTTGTCGATGACGTGGTCACCACGGGAGCGACCGTGGAAGCTTGCGCCAAGACCTTGAAGCGGGCAGGGGCGGCGCATATCGATGTGCTGGCGCTGGCTAGAGCCGTGGAGCCAGCCGCCTTCATGCTATAAGACTTGCGAAATGGCGCGCATCATTCTCTATACGACTGACTTCTGCGGCTATTGCCGCGCGGTGAAGCAGCTGCTCCTGCGCAAAGGTCTCGATTTCGAGGAGGTCGATGTCGGCGCCAACCATGAGCTTCGCATCGAGATGGTGCAGCGCGCGGGAGGACGACGGATGGTGCCCCAGATTTTCATCGATGATGCGCCGATCGGCGGCTATCAAGAGCTCGCCCAGCTCGACCGCGAGGGCAGGCTCGATATTCTGCTCGCGAACGACCGCGATAGTGTCGAACCATGACGAAGAGTGAGCCGATGCCGTTTCGCGTGGGCCTGGTGCAACTCAGGACCGGGCGCAATGTCGAGGCAAATCTGGCGACGGCCGAGCGATTGATCCGAGACGCGGCAAGAGGCGGCGCGATCTACGTGCAGACGCCTGAGAACAGCGCCATCATGGAGCTGGAGCCTGAGCTGCTGCTGGCGGCAATTCAGGCGGAGCCGGACAGTATCGCGCTCAGCCGGTTCAGATCGCTCGCCGCCGAGCTCGGTATTTGGCTGCATATCGGCTCGCTTGCGGTGAAACTTGGGCCGCACCGCGTTGCCAATCGCTCCTTTCTTATCGCGCCAAGCGGGGAGATCGCCGCGCGCTACGACAAGCTGCACCTCTTCGACGTCGATCTCGCCGGCGGCGAGAGCTATCGGGAGTCGCGCCTCTACCAAAGCGGCGACAAGGCTGTGGTCGCCGACCTGCCGTTCGGGCGCTTGGGCTTGAGCATTTGCTACGATCTCCGCTTTGCCACTTTGTATCGGGCGCTTGCCATGGCCGGCGCGGGGGTCATCGCCATTCCTTCGGCCTTCACCAGGCAGACCGGCGAAGCGCATTGGTCCGTCCTCTTGCGCGCCCGCGCGATCGAGACCGGCGCCTTTGTGCTGGCGGCGGCGCAAGGGGGCACGCATGAGAATGGGCGGAGCACTTACGGGCACTCGATGGTGGTCTCGCCTTGGGGCGAAGTGCTTGCTGAAGCCGGCGAGGACCCGTGCGTGATCTTTGCCGAGATCGATTTAGGAGAAAGTGAAGCTGCCAGGGCGCGGATTCCATCCCTTAAGCATGGCCGCTCGTTCGAGATGGGAGAGGGCTCGAACTGATCAAACCCCTTGCGTAACGACCGTCGAGTAACGACTTTTTGGCAATCGCCCTGATACAGACAAGATGCTTGCCGATAAAGTTGGTGCCGGGCAGAGGGTTTTTCAGCGCAACCAAGGTTTGAACATGCCTTTCAGAACTGGTTACACGGGCTTCCGCACTGTTTTTGCAATCCTTTCAATGACCCTGCTGCTCGCTTGCGGAACCGCCGCCAAGGCTGAGCCTGAGACCCCCATCCCGCCTGACGCCGCTCAAGCCCAATCCGAATCCGGGTCCACCGAAGGGCATGGAACCAGCCCTGCCGGTGAAGCCCAAACTGAGGCTCAAGGCGCGGTCACTGAAAGCGCTCCCGGCGATAGCTCGACAAATAGTCCTGAGAACGCCCAAACCCAGGCCAATCCGTCCGGAGATCAGACGGCCCCTGGGCGGGAGGCAGGCGATCAGAAGGCCGAGGACCAGAACGCTGGGGAGCCGCAGGCCCCCGAGCAAAAGGCGGAGGATCAAACTCAGAAAGATGACCGGGGGAACCCCATGGGTCCCGATGTCACCAATGAGGATTCTGGCTCGAAGGTGCTAATCACCGTCGACAAATCCACGCAACACATGACCGTCTGGGTCGACGGTATCGAGCAATATAGCTGGCCGGTGTCGACCGGTAAGGCCGGCTATTCGACGCCGTCGGGTACCTTCACGGCAACCTCGATGAACGAGATCTGGTACAGCAAACAATGGGACAATGCGCCGATGCCGCATGCCGTCTTCTTCGACAAGAAGGGGCATGCGATCCACGGCAGCTCCGATACCAAGCATCTCGGCAGCCCAGCTTCGCATGGTTGCGTGCGCGTCTCGCCCGCCAACGCCAAGACGCTTTACACCTTGGTGAAAGAGAAGGGCCTCAAGAATACCGAAGTCGTCCTCACCGGCGAGACACCCGGCGGCGAATACAAGGTGGCAAACCAGCCGAAGGGCTATCAATACGGCGATGCCCCTCCCTGGTTTCAGCCGGGACAGGGCTATTATAATCCTCAGCCAAGACGAAGGGGCTTATTCGGCCGCCGCTGGTTCCAGCCGGACGCGCGCCAAGGCTATTACCAGCCTCCGCGAGGATATTATTACCCGCCCCGCGGCCGCTATTAGCCCTCACGCGCTTCTTGCGATCGGGCGATCCATAGCTGGGCAGTCTCGTGGTGAGAGCGGGTGATTCGATGTTCGCGATGCATGATGCGTCGGCAATTGCCACGACTCCGGGATATGCCAATGGACGAGACGACGATCGATAGAGGCGCCATGGGGCGTCTGGCCAAGGCTTTGACCTTTATCTGCGGGTCGGACCACCCGACGACGGTTGCCCTGAAGATTGCGGCTGAGAGCGGGTCGGATCGGGACATCAAAGCAGCGCGATCGTTATTCCTGAAGTTGAAGCAGGGGGAGCGCCGGGCGGCCTTGGCCATGCTCGGCGAGTGAGCCTGTAATCACGAACGTCTTGACTCAAGCTTGAGAGCCCAAGATTGATTGGGTGGGCGCAATCACAAGATGGGAGGATGACATGGCCAAAGGCCAAATGCGAAGCAACCGCGAGAAAAAGAAACCGAAGGCCAACAAGGTGAAAACCGCAGCGCCGGCGGCTTCGCCATTTGCGTCGACGGGGCCAAAGGGAAAGCCCGGCGGCGCTCCGAAGAAATAGCTGCAAGCTTGACGACGTCGAGCAAGCGGCCTCAGCCGCGCCGAATCGCCGTCGCGAAATAATTGACGTCGGTATCGGGGCCAAGCCGCCATTCGTCGGCGAGCGGGTTATAGACCATGCCCGTTTTGTCGGTGAGTTTGAGGCCGGCCGCGCTCAAGGCTGAAGCGAGCTCCTCGGGCCGCACGAAACGCTCCCATTGATGCGTACCGATGGGGAGCCAGCGCAAGATGTACTCGGCGCCGACGATGGCGAGCGCATAGGCTTTCAGCGTGCGGTTCAGCGTCGAGAGAATCATAATGCCGCCCGGTCTGACCAGGGGCGCGACAGCCTTGAGGAAGGCCGGCACGTCGGGGACATGCTCGACGACTTCGAGCAGCAACACGGCATCGTAGCTGTTGCCCTTGGCCACCATGTCCTCGGCGGTCGCGGCCTCATAGTCGATGTCGAGGCTTGAGGCTCGCGCATGGGCGCTTGCCGCCTCGATGGTCTCTCGGGCCGGATCGATGCCGGTCACGGAAGCGCCGAGCCTGGTTAGCGGCTCGCAGACGAGGCCGCCGCCACAGCCAATATCGAGTACGCTTAAGCCGGAAAGGCTTTTCGGGCCCTTTG
>Ga0315275_10005241_pt1 | contig 12254 bp, 9 predicted proteins | sample YL17G03_0_MG_FD_205557 | JGI IMG/M metagenome (GOLD analysis project Ga0315275, IMG submission 205557) | Sediment microbial communities from Yellowstone Lake, YNP, Wyoming, USA - YL17G03_0 | ecosystem: Environmental > Aquatic > Freshwater > Lake > Sediment | place: USA: Wyoming | collected... | reverse complement strand
ATGTCACGGTTGCATAGGCCCTTAATTTCTTATCAGGTGACTCCTTGGGAAAAATCCTAACTTCAGTAATTTCCATAAGTTCTCTCTCCTCTTAAAACAGTTGTTAAGGTCAAAATGTTTTTACTATAAACACGCTCCATGCCCCATTCTTAAGCTGTCTCTTGCACTCGATAGCCTCCTTTCCTGTTGAAACAATGCCAAATACTGCTGGACCCTTTCCAGACATCGATACCGCTTTGACTCCGGCGTCTTCCATCTTTTTCTTGATCTCTAGGATATCCGGGCAAAGCCGCTGGGAAATTTCCGTAAAACTATTGTAAAAGCCTTTAGCAAAAAGTTTGAGGCTATTTTGCTGTAAAGCCAGGAGTGTAATTCTAACACCTCTTTTTGCGGTTGTCAACCGATGATTTTTATTTTTATCCCATAATTCATAGGCTAATTTTGTGGGGATTTCTTTATGCGGAACCACCAAAATGTGCCAAAACTTACTATTTATATTATCTAAAGGCTTAATTTTATCACCTCTTGAACTGGCCAAGGCAAAAGGATAATCCTGTATGAAAAATGCCACGTCGCTACCCAATTCTTTGGCATAATTTATCAGCTGGCTTTTACTTAAACCCAGGCGCCACAAGCGGTTTAGCCCCAGCAAAACACAAGCAGCATTGCTTGAACCTCCTCCCAAACCACTGGCAGGAGGAATGCTCTTTTTTATCTTTATATCTAACCCTTTTTCAATTCTTTGGCGCTTTCTCAAAAACTCGGCAGCACGCCAGGCAAGGTTAGAACTGCCCCTAGGGACGCTAAAACCAGTACAAGATAGCTTTATTAAGGCATCAGGCCTGGGCTTAAGAGTTATTTGATCACAAAGATTTACTTTTTCAAAAATGGTCTTGAGGTTATGGTATCCGTCTGGGCGTTTATTGAGGATTTCTAGGTAAAGATTGATTTTTGCGGGAGATTTTAGGATAAGAGGCTTCACGCTTTAAAACAAGATTATTTTGACGCTTTTACTATCTTAATGGCTGCTGCTTCAATATCTTTTGCAGTAAGGTTATATTCCTGCATCAGTTCCTGCGGCTCTCCGGACTGGCCAAACCTGTGCCTGACTCCGATACGGATTACTAGCGTAGGGAATTTCTCTGCCACTACTTCATCCACAGCTGAAGCCAGGCCGCCTATCACAGAGTGCTCTTCGCAAACCACTATGCCTTTAGTTTCCTGGGCTGCTTTTATTACTATTTCTTCATCAATAGGCTTGATAGTATGCATATTAATCAGACGCGCTTTTATGCCTTTGTCAGAAAGCGAATTCACTGCCTGAAGGGCTTCATTAACCATAACACCGCAGGCAATTATTGCAATGTCATTACCTTCGGTAATAGCATATGCCTTGCCCAATTGAAAAGATTTCTTATTTTCTATCGAAGGCACTTTTGGCCTGCCCAACCTGATATAAAATGGCCCTTTCTTTTCATAAGCGGCCATTACAGCCTCGCGCGTCTCCGGCCCATCGCAAGGTACTACCACAGTCATGTTGGAAATTACGCGCATAAGGACTATATCCTCTAATGCCTGGTGGCTGGCTCCGTCAGGGCCGACGCTGACTCCGGCATGAGTAGCCACTATCTTTACGTTAGAATTACTGTAACAGACTGTGTTCCTGACCTGATCCCATGCGCGGCCAGTAGCAAAAATTGCAAAAGTAGAAACAAATACTGTTTTTCCGCAACTAGCTAACCCTGCAGAGGCGGCCATCATATTTTGTTCTGCCACTCCAAAATTAAAAAATCTTTCAGGGAATTCTTTTGCAAAAAGAACAGTACGCGTAGAACTGGAAAGATCTGCATCCAAGACTACGATATCTTTGTGCAGCTTGCCTAATTCAACCAGCGTCTTTCCGTAAACATCTCTTTGATAAAACAGTTCAGCCATATTCTACTCTAATTCCTTTAAGGCTTTTTCCGTCTCTTCTTTCGTAGGAGCGCGGCCGTGAAAATCTACTACATTCTCCATGAAAGAAACACCCTTGCCTTTTACAGTATGCGCGATAATTACAGTAGGCTTTTCTTTAATCGTTTTAGCTTCTTCAAAGGCATTGAATATTTGCTGCATATTATGGCCGTCTATTTCTATTGCATACCAGCCAAAGGAGCGCCATTTCTCTACCAGCGGCTCCAAAGTCATGATATCTTTGGTTCTTCCGTCTATCTGGAAACCATTGCGATCTACCATAGCACAAAGATTATCGCATTTAAAATGGGCGCAGGCCATGGCCGCCTCCCAGACATTTCCTTCCTGTATCTCTCCATCGCCTAAAAGGCAATATACCCGGTAATCTTTATGGTCAATTTTAGCCGCCAGGCTCATACCTAAAGCCACAGAAAGGCCCTGGCCTAAAGAACCCGAGGCAACTTCTACGCCGGGTGTGCGCTTATCCGGATGGCCCTGTAACATTGAACCCATTTTCCTTAAAGTCCACAATTCTTCTTCTTTAAAATATCCCTGGTCTGCTAAAACCGCATACCAAAGTGGACAACAATGCCCTTTGGACATATGGAACCTATCTCTGTCAGGCCAATGCGGGTTCTTGGGATCATGGCGCATGACCACGTTATAAAGACAGGTCACTATATCTGTCGCGGAAAGGCTGCCGCCCGGGTGGCCGCTGCCAGCCTTAGAAAGCATAGTTACAATAAGGCGCCTGATCCTTTTTGCCTTTAGCTCTAACTCTTTGATTTTTGTTTCGCCAGACATAAGATTATTTCTTTAAGAATTTCTCTAATTTTTTCCTAACTGCTTCCTGTTTTGGATCCAGCCCCAAAGACTGCTGCCATTTTTCTTTGGCTTTGCCAATGCTACCCTTCTTTAAATATACATCGCCTAAGTGATCCGCGATTACCGCATCGGCTGTTAACCCGAGAGCCTTTTCCAACTGTATTATTGCTTCGTCTAATTTATGTTTTTTAAAGTAGATCCAACCTAACGTATCGATATAATATCCATTGTCCGGATCAATCTCAAGCGCTTTTTTCACTAGGACCAGAGCCTCATCTAAATTGATGCTCTCTTCCGAATATAAATAGGCCAGGGAATTTAGAGCCTCTGCATAATCCGGCTTGATGTTTATTGCTGCCTTAAACTCCTGAATCGCCTCTTTAATTTTCTTTTGATCATAATATATTGAACCCAGAAAAAAATATGCCTCCGGATCCCGAGGAGAAATGCCGATAATAGCCTTATAAATATTTACTGCCTCATTGAGTTTTTTCTGTGAAAGGTAGACTTCGCCCAGCCCTTTATAAATATCTATGTTCTGAGGATCGTTTTTTTGCGCTCCGGTGAGGGCCAACTCGTATTCCTGGTTGGAAAGCTTATCTTCTCCTTTTGAGGCATAAATAAGGGCTAAAAAAAGGTGGGCATCTACACTTTCGGGGTCAAGTTTAAGGGCCTGCTGCAGTTCTTCTATGGCCTTATCCAAGTCATGCGGCTTCTTTATGTATTCCAGGCCCAGCCTTGTATGCAGAGCTGCTGCCTGGCTATCCTGAGCTATTGCCTTTTTGAATTCTTCAATTGCTTTATCCGTTTCACCGCGGCGGCTATACAAAGAACCCATGATGTAGTGGCTTAAGGTGCTAGCTGACTCTTTATCTGTCTTCTTAGCTAAGAAAGGAGCTTCAGCAACCAAAAGGCCCATCAGCACAAAAGCAATACCTTTTTGCTTTAATATATTGCAAAGCTTAAGACGCATTAAATTTTAAAAAATTGCTTTTAACCCCAGGCCCTCTTCTTCAAATGTCTGAGGCGACGACGCATCTTTTTTCGCTTGTGCGTCTTAATTTTTCTTCTTTTGCGTTTTTTTCCGCAGGGCATAGCCCCTCCCTAATACTATGGTATAACCTTGTTTAACGGATATTCAATAATCCCTTGAGCTCCAGCCTTTTTTAATTCAGGAATAAGGTTCCTGACGACGCGCTCATCGCAGATTGTTTCAACTGCCACCCATCCTTCTTCGGAAAGCATAGATACCGTAGGCTTTCTTAAAGCGGGCAGGCTTTTAATAACTTTATTAACATTGGATTTGCGCACATTCATCTTGATGCCCACTTTTTCCTCAGCCAGCAATGCGCCCTTCAACAGAAGGATTATCTGTTCCATTTTATTTTTCTTAAAGCTATCCTTATACGCCTTTTTATTGGCAATAAATTGCGTGGTTGATTCACAAACGGTTACCAGCTCTCTTAATTTGTGGGCGCGCAGGCTCCTGCCGGTCTCGGTCAATTCCACAATCGCATCGCTTAGGCCAGTACCGACCTTAGCCTCAGTAGCACCCCAGCTGAATTCTACAGTAGCATTAACTTTATTTTTCTTTAAAAAATCGCGCGTTGCACTTACAAGTTCGGTGGCTATATGTTTGCCTTCCAGATCTTTTACGGTTTTTATGGAAGAAGCCTCGGGCACAGCGATAACCCATCTTACCTTGTTTAAGCCTTGCTTAGCATATAATAAAGCTGCTATGCGCAGAATATCGGACCTGTTCTCCAATATCCAGTCATTGCCCGTGATGCCGCAGTCAAGGACTCCTTGTTCAACATAGCGGGACATCTCCTGGGCCCGCAACATTATGCATTCGATTTCGGGATCATCTATAGACGGAAAATATGAACGCTCCGATACCGATACGTGAAACCCCGCCTTATGCAGCATCCTGATGGTTGCTTCCTGCAGGCTTCCTTTGGGTAAACCTAATTTTAAAACCTTAGAGCTCATTTTGGATCATCCTTTTAGTGTTAGATTTTAGCCTTTGCCGGCAATAAACTTTTTTGCTCTTTTTTACTCTGCTACGCGGGTTAATCAGCCAGACCCGTCTAATTTTTGCTTTTACTTTTGGCACAAGGCATTATTATACTTTATTCTGTAAATTTGTAAAGAAAAAGCTGCTTATTCTAGAAATATATCTATGCGCCTGAATTCACCGCTCCTGACTTGGCCAGCCAAAGGATGCGCAATAACATCCTGTTTAAGCTCAATTACCTTTTTATTATATGCCTCTAATCTTATGCTAGATATCCTGGCCTTATTTACGCCAAAGGTATGCTTTTTATGCGGGTTATGATACACCACCAGCGTATCTTTTAAGAAATTAAAAGCATACACCCCTTTGGGCAAAATAATGGAGACCCCTTTTCCGTCCCTTGTATAATATGTGTAATTTTTCTCAAGAACAGTAAACAGAGATTTGTCTAATACCGGGCTAAATTTAAGGTTTAATTTCCCATTCTTATCTAAGTAGAATGGTTTTCTCCCAGCGCCTATCAGAAGCAGTATATTTAAAAACTCTATTGTTGAGCCGCTTAGCCTGGCCACAAAACCATTACCCTGGAACTTCTCATCAGCAAAAGCAGAGCTGGCCAAGAAAGAAGAATTTTCTAAAATACTGCGGCCGTAGCGCGCCGGATCCTGAAAAGCAATCACGCAATTATAAAAATCCTGATAGAACTCTTCATACAGGCCTTTTTTCAGCAGCTCTAAGAGGTATTTATACTCCATATGCAGCCACACGGATTCATTTTCCAGCCAGCCAGGAGTGAATACGCGGCAACGCCCAATATCCAAAGGCGCCGACGCTAAAGGCTCTGTGACCTTATACATCTTTAGTTTTTTATCAAAAAGCCTGCTTTTCCTGACTGCCTGATAAATTTTTCTAGACTCTGCTATATTATCCTGTATTCTCAGGGCATGCATAGGGCCTTCCAAAAATAAGGGTAACTTGATTTGCTTAAACTCTAGCGACTTTATAAATGGGCGCCCCTCATTATCTAATTTCTTTTTGTTATTCTCAGAAATAAATTCATATTTTACTACTTCATTAATAAAATAAGAACAGAGCAAGCCTTCTTTTTTATCATAGGCCTTAGTAAGAGAACGCGAGATTTTTTTCTCTGCTGCCATAAGGATGATCTTAAGCTGTTTAACCGACAATTCTTTTTCCGCGCCTCCAAAGCCCAATTTTACCTTTTCTCTATACCCTTCTTTTATGGCATTGCTTTTATCCCAATATGCGAAATCCCTGTCCTTGGCTTGGCTTGCTGAATTTTCCTCTAAAAGAACGCTTAGCCTCGATACAAAATCATAAATTTCAGCCGGTAATTTTATACCTATATTTTTTAGGTTCAGTTCTTCCAGTGAACTTAAAATAAACCGGATCCAACGCTCTAACTCCACAGTCTCACAAATAGAAGAGCCGAATAATCCCGGCAAGCCGTTAAGAGCATCAAACCAATTCGGCTTATCTGCTTCCATTTCTATACCTAAGCCAAAAGGGTCCAGGCTGGCTAGCTTATTGACAATAACGCAAAGCATTTTTACAATAAGCGTAGTCTTGTAAATCTGGCCGTTTTTATCCCGCGCCAGATTCGGCAAATAACTGCGGTTCTTAATGGTATCAAATTTTGCATGGCTGCTATAAACTGAATGCAGCTGCCTTGGAAGCTTGTCCCTATAGAGGACGTAACGCTCAGAGCGCGGCCTAACCATATGTGTATTGTCAAAAAAGGTAAAATCTTTGCGTTCAAGCAATATCTTTTGAAGGCTATCTGGATAAACTGCCAAATAATTCTCTAAATTATCCAGATTATAGGCCCAGTGGTCAGACCAAAAACCTTCTCCGTGCTGCGCTTCTTTATCCCTAAAAGATATGCTCAAGATAAATTTTAGAAAATCTTGCCGATTTAGCTTAAGATGGATTTTTTCTTCTTCTAAAAATACCAGCAACCGGCCTAATTTAAAGGGTTTGGCAAGGTATTCCAATAACTTCCGGGCATCTTGCGGCTTAACTATATTTTTTAGGTCAGACTCGGATAATTTATCCGCGTAAAAAACATCCTCTTCTATAACTAAAGGATTATATCCATCTGCCTGGATAAGATTAAAGAATTCCATTAAAGTAGAATCTTTGACTTCAGAATTAGACCAGACATCCAGGCGCCTGTTCTGGCATATATCGCGATAGCTGCCGTTACCTTGCGGCAGATAAGACGCTGAAATTAAGAATCTGTTATAATCCCTTTCCAGGTCTCCGTGCTTGCGGGAATAAACATGAAAAACAACTGGATTGTCTTTTGCGCCTAAAACTATAGGCAATCCGCCCCTTAAAACATTATCTAAATAAGTCTGCTGGGCATACAGGTTTAATTCTTCGCTGGCCGAAGCTATAAAAACATTGTTTTGAATCTGTTCGATGATAACTATATTCTCTTTTTGCTTATCCTCTAAATAATTTGGCTTGGTAATTTCAGGCAGAAGCGCGTTAAAAGAATCCAGATTATTTGCTTTTCCTAAAATCGTGTATACGCAATCACTGCTGTGTGCGCTTAATTTCAGATTCACAAAACCAAAGGCTGAAGGAGTTTTTGAGCACTTCATCTGCCAATCAGGAATTTTAAATGGCTTATTCACAAAGAAATTTTTCGGCTCACAAAAATCTGCTATGCCATTAAAGATAACATCGGGATCTACTATTACAGGGTTAATTTCTGGCTTGCCTCTATTTATGCAGTAATTAAGGTAGAAATTACCTTTTTCTATAAAAACTACTTCCGGCTTGTCTGCGGGATCGACCTTTAAGCGGTAAAAAGGCGCATTTCTATCCAGGTTTTCCACCTGCATCCAGGCTTCCACCGTACGGCTCATTTCTTTTAAAAACCACTGCCCTGTGCCGTAAGGAACAATTACCGGGACTCCGTCGATAATTTCCAGTTCTTTTTTACTGGACCCTAAATTTTCTATAGTTAGTTTTCTAGCCAAACCGGCGAAAGAAGCATTAGGAATGGTAAAATATTCTACGGTAATTTTAAGGCCCAGCTTATGATTTGTTTCTTCCAGCCTTAATTGCGCAGAGCTAATAAATAATTCCTGTTTTGTATTAAACCCGGCATTAAAATGATTCACCTGAAACGGCTCATAAAAAATATATTCTTTGCCCTTTTTTATTTTTATAAAAGTGCGGAAACCCTGCGTAGAACATAACTGGTAAGCCTTGTTTGCCGGATGGAATTCCAAGATAGCGTGGTCCTTGTCTTCTGTGCCACAGCTGATAATGCCCTGGCCGCGGTTAACATAAAAAACCCACATGGGAATTCCAAAAAGTCCGGCTATCCCGGGAAGAAAATTAGAAAAGGGTTTTGCGAAATTGTAATTTCCAATTACAAATTCCTTATTCTTAGAATCAAGATGATAATTTATGTTCTGGGTTTTCATAAAGGCGAGGAATCTTTCAAATTGTTAAGGCGCATTGCAGCTTTTCACCTTATTTGCCGTGCTGTAAATGTAGAAAAACGGGCACAGGATATCTTTATTCAAGGCCATTTCATTATACCTATATTGATATAAATACCCTAATATTTTTATCCTCAATAATAGATAAGCTGCTTCCAGGTTTAATTTATTAAATCCCACGGAGACGCTATTAGGGTCATAAAAACCTTTTCTGACGCTAGCACTATCTGTTTGCTTCGTAAGGCTATTGCACATAGCAAGCAAATTATCGTATAAACCCTCTACGAATTTCTTCAATGCTTTCTTTTCTTTGTAAGTCTTGATGTCTTCGTAGCTCTGGTTGACCAGCTCATCTAATCTAGACTCCTCTGCAATAATCAAGACCCTGGTCTTGGCATCGTAATCTTTAAAATAATCGATTAAACTCACTATATCCTGCCTTGAATAAGCCTGCGCAAAGAGCTTGCCGCAAGAAAACAGCAAGATTAACAAAAATATGATACTAATAGCTAATTTGCAATATCTTTCCATTGTTTATCCTTTTTGCCGCCTGCGTAATTCTACCACGATAAGAGCTCTTATACAATATTATTCCAGAACTTCAAGCTTAACATCAGCCACACCTATTTCAATCATGCCGATATCATCAGCAGCTGCATAGGATAAATCTATAATCCTGGTTTTAATATTTGGCCCGCGGTCATTTATCCTGACCACTACTGATTTGCCGTTTTGTATATTCACTACTTTGACCTTGGAGCCGAAAGGCAGAGTCCGATGGGCAGCAGTGAGTTTATACATGTCAAACCTTTCACCGTTTGCAGTTAACTCTCCCTGGCATTCATTGCCGTAAAAAGAAGCCTTACCAAAATAAGTACCAGACACGGCTTGAACCGGAGCGCTGATATTCTGCCATCCAACAGCACAGCCGCTGGTTAAGAAGACTAATAATATAATGGGGATAAATTTATGCATTATTTTATTCTTCTGGCTAACATTGCCCCGAAGACAGCGCAGAGAATAATAAATACTGTTGGGTTTTTCGTCAAAGGGCAGATTCCGGTAGTGCACCTGGAAAAATAACTCACCAGAAAACCCATAGCCCCTCCGATTATCATACCTAATATTATACGCATAAAATACTTATTATTTATTTATTAATTAATTCTTTTATCTCTTGCGTCACCGCCTGATAATCAGGGGTGTCTATATTTTTATAAATACCTTGCGCTTTTGCTAAATATTCCAGGGCAAGTTGTTTTTGGCCTTTTTCATTATATAGCTGGCCGAAATTATAATAGACACTAGCTTTGCCCATGGGATCTTCTATATTTTGCTGAATTTGCAAACTGCTCTTAAAATTTCCCTCTGCTCTTGTGTAGTCCTTCATCTCCAAATATAATTCTCCTATCATATTATAGGTAGCCGCTTCACTTGGCAAATTACCTAGTTTCTTATCCATATTCAGGCTTAAACGATAAAAATCTTCTGCCTTGCTGTATTCTTTATTTAACTGACATATTTCACCCATGTTTGAATAATAATCGCTTAACTCTGAAGGCACCCGGGTGTCTTTAAATAAATGCAGGCTTTTTCCGTAAAATTCTTTAGCTGTCTTTAAATCTTCCTTATCGGTAAAAATGAGCCCTAAATCGAAATAATCGCATGCCAGATTATAACGATACGCGTAAATATTCTGGTATTTCCGGTTGATCTCAGAACTTTTTAAAAGCAGCTGAAACGCCTTTTCGTAATCCTCTTTATCCATGTACCATACTGCCAATTTCCTTAAGGCGATTGCCTCTGTCAACTTATCGGCTGTTTTTTGCGCCAGCTCTATTGCGCGATTATAAAAAGTAAACGCCTGCGGGTAATTGCCTTTTAAATAATAGACCCAGGCAATTTTAACTAAACCAGAGGCTAAATGCTGAAGATCTTTTTTTCGCTCGCTAGCCTGGGCATATCTAAAATAGTATTCCAGCGAATTATCCCATTTTCCCAGGCGCTGGAAAATTTCCCCCATTCTGCTTAGCGCATTTAAATTATCCTTATCTTTAGACAAAATATTGTTACAGAATGCGATTAATTGCTGATTCCTACCCTGTTCATATAAAAAGTCTACTTGAGAAAATCTGCCAGATGTAAACTTAAAGAATAAGCCAGTGCCTGCGGACAATAGAAATACTGTTATGGCGAATTTTATGATAAGACTTCGATAGTTATGCCTTTTTAAAGGCAAAGAGCCAATGTGCCTAGAAAGCCTAAACATAGGATCCCCAAAAATAATATAAGCCATCCAGCTGATTTGATTCTGTCCGTATTCTTTGATTAAGCTTAAACGCGCGTCCTTGAGCGCTTCCCCTATGGGCTTATCTTGGATAAGATTTAAATAAAACTCTCTGGCAAATAATCTGGAAGCCTGATCAGGAATCTTACAGATGCAGGCTATATAGTGCCTTACGCCTGATATCAGGAATGAGCGAGCTAAGCCATAAATCTCTTTTTCTGATTCCAGCTCAATTATTCCGGTTCCGACAGTCTCACAGGCATGCGCAAACACCAATGTAGGCATAGAACCGGTTTCCCCTATCTTTAGAATATCTTTTGCCTTCAATTTTCCGTCTTCCAAAACCCATCCGGAATCCTGCGGCCTGTCCAAAAAATATTCTGCGTGCCCGGCATAATGCAATATGTCGTAATCGCGCATATTTTTCTTTACATATTCCGAACTGATATTGCTTATCTTGAAATCCAGGTTGATTACTTCGCGCATATTGTCCAGGCTATTCTTAATATCGCCTGCCTCTTTAGCGCAAGATTCGAGATCTCCCTGGGGATCAGCCAGAATAAGCATATTAAGTGGCTGCGAAGGGGCCTTGTAGTCCGGCTCAAAACCTACATCTTTTATGCGCATGCTTCTGCCTAGATTAAATTTAAGACACAGGAAATCTTTTCCGTCAAATAAAATTTCCCAAGGTAAATACGCAATAGATTCGTCCAGTGAAAGAACCAGATTTTTCTCGCGGGCTTCTTTAAGCCTATCTTTGACTGCTTTATCCAGTAATTGGTCATAAAGCAATTGGCAGATCTTTCTTAAATCCTGGACCGTCTGGGCATCTAAAGTACCGAATCTGTCTGCCTTGTTTAAAAAAAGGATTATGCTTCTATGCAATCTATTAATCTCAGGTAACGACACCTCCACTCGGGCGTAATGGCGCACAGTAGCTGCCTCTTCTTTTAAGAAAATGCACATGCGCAAAAACTCTTTTTCCTGCTCTATTTCCAGAACAAGGCAATTATCCGCTGTTTTAGTCATCGTAATTCTAACAAAACTCTGCCTATTTTCTTCTTGGCATCGGATATCTCGATTTCGTATCTGCCAAAAGGCACATGCGCAAAAACTGCCGTACCGCGCTTAACAATATAAGATTCCAAGTCCTGGCCGTCTTTCTTAAGGCTAGCCCTTAAATTTTCTTTCGGCTTTTCAGTCTTCTTTTCTAAAAGGCTTATGCCTATCTTTACTTTATTATTCTCTTGCTTCTCTATTTTTAAATTTACTTTTATCTGGCCAAAATATTTTACCAACTGCACTTCTTCTGATTTTTGCTTTTCTATCGGAGCACGTAGTATTAATGGTTCCAGGCCCATATCTTTGGTTCTAAAAAAATCTGCGGAAGTACTGAGGACTTCTAAAAACTCATCCTTCAGCGCCAGTATAACTTCCAACACATCCGCATCCTTGTTCTGGTTAACTAAATCCTCTGCTATCCCAACAAACTCCTGAGGAACTTCTTTATCTTGGGCCTGAACACTAGCATCTAAAATAACATTTTCGCTGCACTTATCGCAGATTAAAAGATGCAGCCTTATTCTCTCTGCTTCTGTTTTAGATAAAATTCCTTCTTTAAAACAAGTAAGCATCTCTTCGTTGGGACAGACGGCTTCCAACTTCTTAGAGAATCCTTTCTTCCAATTCT
>Ga0315275_10005239_pt1 | contig 12257 bp, 10 predicted proteins | sample YL17G03_0_MG_FD_205557 | JGI IMG/M metagenome (GOLD analysis project Ga0315275, IMG submission 205557) | Sediment microbial communities from Yellowstone Lake, YNP, Wyoming, USA - YL17G03_0 | ecosystem: Environmental > Aquatic > Freshwater > Lake > Sediment | place: USA: Wyoming | collected... | reverse complement strand
ACGGCCCCCCGGGGCTGGGCTATATTCCCAGGGGATCATGTACCTGGGGATCGATTTTCTCATCGGCTCCGGACGCGAGCCGTTTGTCTGCGAGGTCAATATCGGCCTCCCCGGCGGGGCCGAGGAATACGACCGGGCCCATCGTGTCTTTCGCGGCCAGCCCTCGGGCGTTTTCGCGCGCCTCGAGAAGACCTCGGGAGACATCTACGGCCGGCCGTTTGCCGGCTATCTCGACTCGCTCTCATTTCTCCCCGCCCTGAAGGCATTTAAACTGTGGATGGACGGACAGGGGGAGTTTCCCCCGGAGCGCCATCCGGCGCTTCGTCTCGAGGACAAGTGGGTTCAGCACCAGGTCCTCCACCGCTTCGTCCCGATGCCCGAAACCGCTGTCTTTGACCCCCACGATCCCGGGCCGGCGGCAGCCATGCTGACTAGATGGGGGCGCCTGGCCTTGAAGCCCCGTCTCGGCCGGGGCGGGCGGGGTTTTCGCGTCGTCGACGGCCTCGAGGACCTCCCCGGTCCGCGGGACGGCGGGACGCCGCTCATCCTTCAGAGGCATATCGATTCGTGCGTTGGGGGATACACTTTTTCCATCCGGGCCGTCGCCTTCGGCGGCAGGTTCATCTGCGCCTACGCCAACCTCGCCGCCCGGGAATATTCCAATCACGGGATTCTGGCGTACATCTCTGAAGGAAACGTCCTGAGCCTGAGCGAGAGGGCTTTCCGGACCGAGCGTATCGACGAGAAATCATGGGAGGCAAGGCTCTGGTTCGGGGACCGGGAACCCGCCTACCTCAGGCATAACCTCTACGAGGACGAGGTGGCGGCGGCCTCGCTTCTCGTCCCCCGTCCGCTTCTCGCCTCCGTCCAGGACATCGCTGTGAGGATCGAGCGTTCTTACGAGGGTCTGGATTTTTCTTCACTTCCCCGGGCCTGTTTTGAAAACCCGCCGAACAGGGAGTTGAAAGCTGGTCCGCCTCAGCCTATAATACCGCAGCCCACTGGAAAGGAGGACAGATGAAAAAACTCATTACGATCGGAATGGTTTGTTTCTTGATCCTGGCCGTAACCCTGATCACCAAGGCCGGGCCACAGGGGCCCGCCAAACCCGGCGACGCCCTGAGGGCCAAGATCCGGAGCGAATACGGGGTGGAACTTCCCCCTCTCCCCGTGCCGCCAAATAACGCCCAGACACCCGACAAGGTCCGGCTGGGCGAAGCGCTTTTCTTCGACCCCAACCTGTCCGCCTGCGGAACGATCTCCTGCGCCTCCTGCCATACCCCGGAAATGGGGTTCAGCGACGAGCAGCAGATATCCGACGGCTGCTCCGGAGCGACCGGCCGCCGGAACTCCAACACGGTGTACAACACCGCCTATTCCAGCCACATGTTCTGGGACGGCCGCGTCCAGACTCTCGAAGAGCAGGCGCTGGGACCGGTCGTCGACGGGGCCGAGATGGCCAACACCTGGGATAATGTCCTGTCCTATCTGAGCACGGGCATCCATCCGGTTACCAAGAAAGAGTTTCCTGAAGCCCGAAAATTCTACCAGCAATATTTCCAGACTGTTTTCGGCGGCGAGATCACGACCACGACCGTCACCAAGGCCATCGGCGCCTACGAAAGGACCGCCGTAAGTTTCGACGCCCCTTACGACAAATGGGTCAAGGGCGACGACAAGGCCCTGACCGCTGAGCAACTCAAGGGCCTGGACCTCTTCTTCGGCAAGGCGAATTGCGTTTCCTGCCACCAGCCCCCGAATTTTTCCGATTTTGATTTTCACAACCTGGGCGTCCCGAATGCCGGTTTTGAAACGGCCGCAAAGTTTGCACTCAACGCCTCGATCTGCGGCGGCATTCCCAAGGACGCCGACCCGGGGCGCGGGGAAGTCGGCTTCCTCCGGTCCTCCTGCTCCGACCTCGGAAAGTTCAAGACGCCGACCTTGCGCAACATCGCGCAGTCGAAGCCGTACATGCATAATGGGGCCTTCGCAGACCTGCCGCGGACTGCCGCCCATCTCGAGGCCCTGGCCAAGGGCGCGGTCAAGCCGGTCGTCGGAAAACTCGACCCGAAAGTCGCTAAGGGAGCCTTTCAGCTCGGCGCCGGCGGAGGCAGCCGCGGAGACCTGAAGGCGATCACGGAATTCCTGAAAGCCCTCACGGGCACCGAGGTCAAGAGCCCGGCCGGTGGAACCGCCCCGCCGGCCCTGAAATGATGTTCCCGAGCTTGGCTGGGTCCGGCGCGCGGTCCGGCGTTCATCAGGATCCCCAAATATCTTCCCCTTGGCGCGGGCCGGGGCTAGAATATCCTTGTTAGCCGTTTCAGAGGAGGCAACATGCGAAAAATCCTGGAGATCCTGATTGTGATTCTCGTCTCTCTGGCAAGCCCGGTTCGACCAAGGTGCCAGGAACAGACTACTCTCCCCGACAACATAAAAAGCATCATCGGCCGCAACTGCAGCATCTCCGGCTGCCATCAGGGACGGTATCCGGCGGGCAACCTGAACCTTGAACCGGACAAGTTTCTCGCCTCGGTCCTCAACGCGGCGAGCCTGGAGGTTCCGGGCAAAAAGATCGTCGATCCGGCGGCCCCTGAGAAAAGCTATCTCTTGGCCAAGATCAAGGGCGAACCGGGGATCGTCGGGGCGCGCATGCCGGCGAACCGGCGTCCCCTGTCCGCCGATGAGATTAAGTCCGTCGAAGCGTGGGTCTTGAGCTTGAAGGATAATTCTTCGCGGCCGGGCGCGCCTGTTTGATGATTTCTCGGTCATCGCGGAGTGGGTCCCGGTGCCCGCGGGCTATAAGGACTATATCAACGGCTGGGGCCTGGGGCTGGAGAAAAAAATCGGCGGTCACGTCTTCCAGGTTTTCATCACCAACTGCTATGGCTTGACCGCCGCTCAATATCTTATCGGGGGGGACTTGGACCGGTTCAAGACGGGTTTTTTCGATAAGTTCCGGCTGGGTTTCAATATCTTCAGGATCTTTTAGCCGGCCCAAGCCGATAATGACTCCGTTCCGACGCCCCGAAGCGATACGGGGGAGACGGAGGGTAAGCGTCCGGACGATACCTTGTGTCCTGCGGGGCAGGACGGCCGGCCACGAATTCTGTCAAAACCATCGACTAAGCGAAGCCTGAAAAAAATAATCAGGGGGGGGAGGTGGAGGCGGAAAAGTTGGCATGAGTCTTGCATAATTAATAAAAAGGTGAAAGAATCTTATGCTACTTCGGAGGCAATTCAAATGAAAAGACGCGATTTCCTCAAAGCGTCGGCCATGGCGGGAGGGTTCCTGGGTTGGGCGGCCATCACCCAGAGCGGCTGCTCGGGCGGCGGCGGCGGCGGCTCGACTTCAGGTCCGACGGACACGACCAATCAAACCTTCACGTCGTCGTCCGATTCGGGCCATACCCATACCGTGTCCGTGGCCAAGACCGAAGTGGAAACTCCCCCCTCGGGCGGGGTCTCCAGGCAGACCTCCTCGAATTCGGGACATACCCACACGTTCACGATCAGCCAGGCCCAGCTGACGACGGTGAAGGGCGGAGGCACTGTTTCAACGACTACCTCGAACGACGCCGGCCACACCCACACGTTCTCGATCAGCAAATGGTATTAAGGAGGGACTGACCAGGGTTTCCGTTACTTCCAGAAGCTCGAGACGAAGCGCTCGACTTCGGGGATGCCGCCCTGGAAGATGAGATACCCGTTGTGGGGCTCGCGCTCGGTGATCTCTCCGGCGATGGGCGTGAGCATGATCTCCCTGACCTTGGCCGGGTCGCTCGTCTGCCCGAGCGCCCAGCCGAGCTTCACGTAAGCCACTTCGGGAAGCATGTTGGCCGCGGGCACGACGCCGAGCTCCATGATGTCGCGGCCGGTGTCATAGACGAACATCTGCACATAACCCCAGAGGGTCTGCACCGTCATGTACACGGAGATCCCTTTTTCGCGGGCCCGCCGGAGCGCCGGGTAGAGAGGCTTGTTGACGTGGCCGAGACCCGTCCCGGCGATGATGATCCCCTTGTATCCGTTGTCAATCAGCGATTCGATGATGTCGGGTTTCATGTTGGGGTAGTAATAGACGATCGAGACCTTCTCCTCGAATTCCGGGTGGATGCTGACGTTCCTGTCGCTCCGGCGCCTCCTGTAGTCGTCCCGGAGGGGAATGATCTTTTCCCGGCTCACCATGGCGAGCGGGATGTCGCCGATCGTCCGGAACGTGGACCGGTAGGAGGAGTGCATCTTGCGGACGCGCGTGCCCCTGTGGAGAAGGTCGTACTGGTCGCTCGTCGGGCCGAACATGCAGACCATGACCTCGGCGATGTCGCTTTCGGCCGCGGTCTTGGTGGCGTTGATGAGGTTCAGGGCCGCGTCGGATGACGGACGGTCGCTCGACCTCTGGGAGCCGACCATGACGATCGGCACGGGCGAGTCCTGGACCATGAAGGACAGGATGGCCGCGGTGTGGTGCATGGTATCCGTCCCGTGGCCGATAACGATCCCCTGGACGCCCTTCTCGATCTCGCGGCCGATCGCCCGGGCCGTGCCCACCCACTGCTCGGGCCCCATGTTTTCGCTGAACACGCCGTAGAGCTTCTCGGTTTCCAGGTTGCAGATCTCGGCGAGCTCGGGCACCGACCCGTAGAGCTCCCCTGGCGTGAACGCCGGAATGACCGCGCCCGTCCGGTAGTCGAGCCGGCTGGCGATCGTCCCGCCGGTCCCGAGCAGCTTGACCCTGGGCTTGTCCGGGTCGCGGGGGAATTCCTTTTCGGGGATTTTGTAGTGCGCTTCCCTGTAGCCGAACTCCTTGATCCCGGTGACCGTCCCAACCGTGATGCCGACGTTGTAGCCGTTGTGGAGCTTGAGGACGACGTGCTTGTCGTCGGCCGTCTCCGAGCGCGGCAGGATGATTCCAGTGAACGTCCCTCGGGTGGTCGTCACCTCGGCATCGCTCCAAACGCGGACTCCCTGAGCCTTGAGGAGGGCGAGGGCCTCGCCTCGGTAGCCCATGTAGGTGTCGCTCATTCCCCCTTCTCCAGCGCCTCCGCGAGAGCGGCCGCGACCTTACCGCCGTCGGCTTTTCCCCTGAGCTCGGCCATCAGTATGCCCATCAGGTAACGGAATTTCTTGACCGGGTCCAAGGGTTCGAGAGTCCTTTCGAAACCCGCGACGATGCCGGCGATCTCCCGGACGGCCCCATCGGAAAGCCTGAAGATGCCCAGCCTGGCGACGGCCTCTTCGGGAGACAGCCCCTCGACGGCCGCGAGTTTCAGGATGTCCGGGAAGGCTTCGCGGGCGAACTCTCCCCCGCTGAAACGCTCGAAGAGGGCGGTCAGCGCGCTGTCGTCGAACCGGGAAACGGGGAATCCCTTTCTCTCGAGGTGCTTCAGCGTCTGGCCGATGACCACCGCCGGCACGGTCACCTTCAGGGGCAGGGTTTCCGCCAGCTTCAGGACAAGGCCCCCCCGCCCGTCCTTCGAGAGGCACTCGACGAGGTCCCTGGAAAGCCCCAGCCGTCGAAAGGCCTCCCGGCGCTCCCAGGGCGTGAGGAGCAGCCGCTGCCGGGTCCGTTCGATGCGCTCGTCTTCCAGCGCGACGGGGGGCATGTCGGTGTCGGGATACATCCGGTCGGGGCCGGGCAGGATCCGCTCGAACCCGTTCGTCCCGGAGGGAAAGGCCTGCCGGGTTTCGCTCGGGATCCCGTCGGAGGCTTCTTTAGCCCTGATCAGGATCTCGCCGGCGGCGGTCGCGGCGTCCCGCGTGTCTCCCCAGGCGAGAACGATGACATCGTCTTTCCTGGCCCTGAGAGACCCACGCACGCGTTTCCACTCCTCGGCGGTCAGCGGGCTGTTCACCATCTCGCTGTGGATGATGTTGGGGAGCTCGTCCAGGCAGGCGATCACCCGGACGCGGTCGGAGATCTCGCTCGCGAAGTCCCGCCCCGGCTGGAGGGGAAAGGTCAGCAGGCCTTTGAACCCGGCCAGGCTCACTGCCGTCACCCGCCATCCCCTCTCCAGCGCCCGGCTGATGGGCGAAAAGGCGGTCTTAACGAGGATGGCGGTCACATCCCCGGCGGTCGAGGTCAGCGTGTCTTTGGTGATTCCCCGCCGCCGAAGCTCATCCCGGAGCTCGAGCAGGTTGGCCTGCCGGAGGGCCTCGAAGTGGGTGAGCCGCGGAATGTAGGGAATCCTCTGGACCCCCTTGATCTCCACGCGCGTGCCGCCCTCGACGCTGACGTTGACATCCTGGCGGGCCCGGCCGATCCCCGTCCTCACCTTTCCCGTGCCCCGGGCCAGCTCCCGCAGGATCTCGGCCACCTCGGCGACTTCCCAGGGAGCGCACATATCCGGATAGGTGACGGTTTCGATCAGCGGCACGCTCAATCGATCGGTCTTGTAAACCCTGCGGTGTCCGCGGTCGCTCACCTCCCGGCAGGCATCCTCCTCCAGGCCGAGCTGGCGGATGCCGATGCGGCGGTCCTTGTAAGGGATCCAGCCGTCCGTGCCGAGAATGGTCGTGCGCTGGAACCCGGCGGGGATACTGCCGTCGAGGTACTGTTTTCGCGCGATATGAAGCTCGCCCACGATATTGCACCGGAGGAGCAAGGTCACTTCGAGAGCGATATCGAGCGCCTCCTGGTTGAGCTCGAAGGGCGGCGTATCGTCCATCTCGTAGGTGCAGACGTTCTTTTTGTTGAGCTGGTAGACGATTTCTTTCCGGGTTTTGAACTCCATGAGCGCGGTGCCGTCGTACTCGCCGAGCTCGGAGAGGGTCGGGCGCATGTGCCGCAGCACCTCCGCGTCATAGTCCCTGTAATATTGGCCGGCCGGGCAGCGGCAGAACAGCTTTTTCCGGGTGTCGAGCTGCTGGTGGATTTCGAGGCCGGACTTGAATCCCAGCCCGGCATAGTCCTTTTCCTTGAGTTCCCCGTAATCAAAAATCCTGGGCATGGGCGACTTGCGAATATAGCACAAGAGCGGGAAAGGGTAAATAAAGGGGGCAATAGAATTGACGCGGCGGCGGGGGATATGGTATAAAGAAAGTCCTCAGTCGTCACTCGGAGTTAGAACCAAATGAGAATTCCGTCGAAGAAGGCCCCTAAACAAAAACTCTGCGCTGCGATCTTCGATATGGACGGCGTCATCGCCGACAACATGGCCTATCACACGAAGGCCTGGGAGAAATTCCTCCAGAAATACTCACCGGGCCTGAAGATCGGCGACGTGTCCTCGAAGTACGGCATGACCAATTCCGACCTGATGAGCTTCGTGCTGTCGCGGAAGCTGACGCCCGCCGAGGTCGAACGCTACGGAGAGGAGAAGGAACAGTATTACAGGGATTTCTACGCCGCGGAGATGGCTCCCCTGCCCGGGCTCGTCGACTTTCTCCGGGAATTGAAGTCCGCGGGGATGCGCGCCGTGGTGGCGACTTCGGCCCCCAGGAGCAATGCCGATTTTCTCCTGGACGGACTGAAGATCCGGCCGCTGTTCGACGCAGTCATCCACGCCGGCCATGTGACCCGAGGCAAGCCGGACCCCGAGATCTACCTGACGGCGGCCTCCCGCGTCGGCTGCCGGCCGGACGCCTGCGTCGTCTTCGAAGACGCGATGGCGGGGATCGAGGCCGGAAGCCGGGCGGCCATGATGGTCGTCGGCGTGGCCACGACGTTCCCTCCCGAAAAGCTGGCCGGCACGCGGCTGGTCATCAAGGACTTCCGGGAACTCACCGTTGCCCGGTTGAACGAGCTGCTCGTCAAGAAAGATTCCTGAGGCTCTCCACATTATGGCCGGGGAGGCCCCCCGGCGAATTCCCCGGGGCCAGGTTAAGAGGCCCGGCTGCGGGCCGCACCGAAGGCCCGGAGGACGAGAAGCGCCCCCAGGGCGAGCAGCCCGGCCAGGCCGAGCGCGTATGACGGGGCCCCGAAGACCCGCGGCAATTCGATTTCGGCGAAGGCCACGGCAGCAAAAACGATCCCGATCAAGGCCTCGCCGGCGATCAGTCCCGACGCCAGCAGGGTGCCGGAGTTGGTGACGCGCTCCTTATTTTCACCCTCGATTTTTCTGGCGGCCAGCCGGTTTTCCGCGATCGCCTTGAAGATCCCGCCCAGGAAAATGGCGAACGAGGTGTCGATCGGCAGGTACATGCCGACCGCAATCAACATCGGGCTGCGGACCTGCATGAGTATGAAGGCCAGCCCCAAGAATGCGCCCGTCAGGATCAGGATCCATTCCATTTTGCGTTCGAAGATCCCCTTGGCCACGGCCGCCATTAAGCTCGCCTGGGGGGCGGCGATCTTCTCTCCGCCGAAACCCGCATTGGCCTGGAGGATCTCGTTCTGCCGCTCGGGGATCATGCCTTTGATGTCCTCGAGCCGGTAGGTTCCCGCCGTCACGGCGGGGTGACGGCCGTCGTAGGTCACTTCGGTGACGCCGGCGGCCTCCATCTCTTTCAGCTTGGCGGCCACCGTTTGCTTGATGTTCCCCAAGTGGAGAATGGACAGGACGAAAAACATGACCAGGGCGGCGGCGCTGACGCCGAGCAGGTCGCCGAGCTGCATCCGCCAGGGAGTCCCGCCCAGGATGTGCCCGGCCTTGAGGTCCTGCATCATCTCCCCGGCCACCGATACCGACACGCAGGTGAAGGCCGCGACGAGGAGGACGGCGGAGACGCCTCTCGTTCCCTGCAGGCCCATGAGCACCATGATGATGGCGACGATGATCAGGACGGAAACCGTAAGGCCGCTGGTCGGGTTGCTGCTGACCCCGATGACGCCGACCAGGTAGCCGGAGACAGCGGCGAAGACGAAGCCCAGCGTCATCATCAGCAGCACCGCCACGAAGGACGATGGGAGATCGCGGGCGTACCGGTTGAAAATCGCGAAGACCACCGCCGCAACGCCGAGGGCGGTCGCCAGGGCCCACCGGAAATCGATGTCGCGGTCGGTCCGCGGCAGCGCCTCGAACCTCCCGGCCCGGCCGCGGGAAACGGTGGACAGCGAACGGGCCAGGCCCCTGGCCAGGTTGCTTCTCATTTTAAACAGGGTGTAGAAAGCGCCGACCAGCATCCCGCCGATGGCGATGTACCGGACATAATCTCTCCAGACGCGGGTGATCTCGGCCGCCCAATCGCCCACTCCCGCAAGGTTATGGTAGTTCAGGAAAAAGGCCAGGGTGGGAGCCAGGAGTCCCCAGGCGAGCACGCCGCCGCTGAAATTGATGGCGGCCAGCTGGGGGCCGATGATGTACCCCACGCCGAGAAAGGCCGGGCTGGTCTCCGGGCCCCGCAGGAGGATCGACCCTTTCCCGGCCGTCAGGATTTTCTGCCACTTGAGGGCGACGACTTTGAATTCGGTGAGGGACGTAAAGAGCGCGCCCAGGCCCATGCCCGCGAGAAGGTAGCCTGCCCCGCCGGCGCCTTTCTGACCCGCCTTGTGGATTTCGGCGGCTGCGACGGACTCGGGAAAAGGCAGGTCCTTGTCGCTGACCAGGACGCGCCGGGTGACGGTAACAAACATGATGCCGAGAATCCCGCCCACGACCAGGACCACCGTCGCCGTCAAATAGTTGGCGGGGCTGTAGAATGGCATCCAGATTCCGGCGATGAAGAAGGCGGGCAAAGTAAAGATCGCCCCCGAGGCGATGTTGCCGCCGATCGAGCCCACCGTCCTGGCGAAGTTCTCCTCGAGGATCGTCCCCTTGAAGGCCTTGATCACAGCCATGCCCACGACGGCGGTGGTGTAGGTGGCGGCGATGGTCATGCCGGCCTTGAGCCCCAGATAGGCATTGGCCGCGCCCATGAAGGCGGCCATGACGACGCCGAGGAGGGTTGCCCGGAGCGTGAATTCCTTGATTTTTGCTTCCGGGCGTGCTGATGTCGGATGACGCGAATCGTCCATGGCCACCTCTCTGTGTCGGCGTTCGGATGTGGCGATTCTATCGATGCCGGCGGCATATTTCAACCCGGCCAAACCCCTTGACAAAATCTATTCCTATACGTATACTTCTTTTGCTTTAATACATAATTTCGTACGTATAGGTATAAAATGAATAAAAATGTCTTTTCCGGGGAAGAGATCCTGACGAGAACCGGCGTTTCCGAAGAAATCCTGGGCCGCTGGATCAAGGAGAAGCTGGTCCGGCCGGCGGGGTTCACCGATGACCGCACGCCGCTTTTTTCGGAGGAGACGGTGGCCCGGCTGGAAAATATCCTCAAGCTCCAGGACCTGGGCTACGGGCTCGACGAGATCCAGAAAATCATCAAGAAAATCGGGCTGCCCAGGACCCAGCAAAAATTGGCCGTCAACAACGACCACGATCAGTACCTGACCGTGGGCAACCTCGCCGAGAGGGCGGGCGTCAGCCCCCGGACGATCAAGCACTGGGAGGACAAGGGCATCATCGAGCCCGACATGCGGAGCGAGGGGGGGTTCAGGCTGTATTCGAAGGGCTACGTGCATCTCTGCAAGCTGATCCAAGATTTGCAGCTCTTCGGCTACACGCTCGAAGAGATCAAGACGATATCGGATTACTTCCGGGACTTCCTGTCCTTCCAGGAGCGGCTGGAATCCTTTGATAGGCACGAGGTGGCAGCCAAGCTCGAGGCCATGCTCGATGGCATCCAGGCGCTCTCCGAAAAAATGCGGCTCTTCCGGGAGGGCATGGAACGCTGGGAAGACCTGATGAAAAAGAAAAAAAAGGAAATCCTCAACCTGAAGGCGAAAAACCAGAAGAGGCCGGGGATGTCCGACGGAGGCTGAAATGAAAAAAATCGTTCTCATCGAGCCCAAGGCGCCCAACCTGCACATCTTCTCGCAGTTCGCCCTGCCCCGGCTGGGGACACTGATTCTGGGCACGCTCATGAAGCGCCGCGGCTGGGAGGTGGAGCTGTTTTTCGAGGAGATCCGGAAAATCGATTACGACCTGGTGAAGGGCGCCGACCTGGCCGGCATATCCACGATCACGCCCACGGCGCCCCGGGCCTATGCCATCGCCGACCGGATCCGGGACATGGGGATCCCCGTAATCATGGGCGGCCCGCATGTCACGTTCCTGGCTGACGAAGCCCTCGAGCACGCCGACTATATCGTCCGGGGCGAGGGGGAGTTGGCGCTCACCGAGCTCGTTGACGCGCTGGAGCTGGGCGGCGACACATCCGGAATCCTGAACCTGTCCTACAAGAAAGACGGCCTGGCCGTCCACAATCCCGAGCGTCCCGCGCCTGACGACCTGGATTCCCTGCCCTTTCCCGACTTCTCCCTGCTCAAACGGGACCGCCCCAAGATCGGCGGCCGGACCACCATCCCGGTGATGACCTCCCGGGGCTGCCCGTTCGACTGTTCTTTCTGTTCCGTGACCGGGATGTTCGGCAGGAAGTACCGGTACCGCTCGACGGAGAATGTCCTGGCCGAGCTGCGGAGATACGACAGCCGGAAACACGTGATTTTCTTTTACGACGATAATTTCGCCGCGAACAGAAAGCACACCAAGGAACTCCTGGAAGGCATGATCCGGGAAAACCTCAAGTTCACCTGGACGACCCAGGTGCGGGCGGATGTCGCCAAGGACGTGGAGCTCGTCGAGCTCATGAAGCGCGCCGGCTGCCATACGGTTTATATCGGGTTCGAGTCCGTCAACCCGGACAGCCTGGAGGCGATGAAAAAAAAGCAGACGGTCGAGGAGATCACCGAGGCCGTCAAGGTGCTCCACAAACACCGCATCCATATCCACGGCATGTTCGTCATCGGCTTCGACCAGGACGACTGGAAAACGGTGAAGCGGACCGTCAGGTTCGCCAAGAAGAGCCGGCTCAGTTCCACGCAGTTTCTGATCCTGACGCCCCTCCCCGGCACGGAGTTCCATGAAAAAGTGGCTTCGGAGAACCGGATCCAGTTCCAGGACTGGGCGCTCTATGACGCCCACCACGCCGTCTTCCGCCCGGCCCGGTTCTCGATCTTCGACCTCCAAAAAGCCCAGATGTTCAGCCACAAGAAGTTTTACTCCATGAAGCAGACGGTCAAGAAGCTCTTCGCGGGCAAGTGGCTCGACCTGGCCATCGCCCACTATGCCCGCAAACTGAACCGGACGTGGGTCAAGCGCAACAAGACATTTCTCCGGGCCCTCGAGCTGCTCCGGTCGAAGAAGGGCGCCAGGATCTCGCTTGATTACCACGAGGAGATCAGCCTCGACCGCTGACCCGTCTATTTCATAAGCCCTCGGATCAGGTTGATGCCGATTTTGACCTTCGGCCGGAAGGCGCCGCCT
>Ga0315275_10005238_pt1 | contig 12257 bp, 10 predicted proteins | sample YL17G03_0_MG_FD_205557 | JGI IMG/M metagenome (GOLD analysis project Ga0315275, IMG submission 205557) | Sediment microbial communities from Yellowstone Lake, YNP, Wyoming, USA - YL17G03_0 | ecosystem: Environmental > Aquatic > Freshwater > Lake > Sediment | place: USA: Wyoming | collected... | reverse complement strand
TTTTGGCCGATGTCTGGAGGATGACAGGGGCATCGAGCTCCTCGGCCGCCTGTACGGCCGCCTTCGTGGAGTTGTAGTCCAGGACGTTGAAAGCACCAACGGCGTACCGGCCTGCCGCCGCTCTCGACAGCATCGTTCTCATGTTTTCGAGTGCCATGGCCCCAAAATAGCCGGAGACTTTCGGATCTGCAACTGCCACCGGAGCAATTCCGTGATCCATCCGCCCCCACGGCCGGGGACATCTGTCACCCACCGCTCGGTTTTTTCCTGCATCCAAATCAGGGAAAAAGTGTTTGCTCGCCGGGTCCGAAAAGACTACAATTCTACAAGGCTAATCTCAATCCATAAGGATTGATAGCTGAAAGGAGTCACGAGATGGCCAGATCGAATACCAAGGGATCGTGGACAAAAGACGATGTGAAGCAGCTTAAGAAGCTGTTTCCCGATCGCCCGACAGCGGAGGTCGCCGTGAAACTCGGCCGTCCCACCGAAGCCGTCAAGAAGAAGGCGTCGAGAATGGGATTGAAGAAGTCCAGAAGGTATATGAAGTCCCTCGGCCGAACGTAGCGATGGGCTTCTTCTCCCGTCGCCGCGCCGCCTTGAAGTACGTTGACCAGGGAGATGCCCGACAATTTGGCTGAGTCTCATCCCTGCGGCCTCAGAGATTTGAGTCCGGGGCCCGTGCGGGCGGCGATTGGTTTTTGCGCTTTCGAATGCGACTTTTGCACGTCCTGTCGGAATCAGATCATGACCTCACGAGAGCGTGTCCTGTCATCGCTGGACCATCAGGAGCCCGCGCGCGTCCCCGTTGACTTTTCGGGGCACCGCTCGTCCGGCATTGCCGCACTGGCCTATCCGAAGCTCAGACGGTCTCTGGGCCTGCCACCCGCTCCCATTCGCGTCTACGATGTCGTCCAGCAACTGGCCGTCGTGGATGAGGACGTGCTCGAGCGGTTTGGCGTCGATACGGTCGAGCTGGGGCGGGGCTTCGCCCTGCAACCGGCGGATTGGACCCCTTGGACGCTGCCGGATGGTACGGCCTGCTTCGTGCCCGCCTGGACCCGCATCGAGCGACAGCCGGACCGCTGGGTGATACGATCCCAAGACGGGACAATCCTCGCACACATGCCCGATGGGGCATTGTACTTCGAGCAGACTTACTTTCCGCTGGCGGATGGAAGAGGTCCGAGCACCGTTCGCGAAGCCCTCGACCAGACTATGTGGACGGCCATTGCCAGTCCGCCCGGTCCGGTCGACACCGAGGCCCTCCGCCGGGGCGCCGAGCGGCTCCGGGCCGGCACCGGCAAGGCCATCATCGGCCTGTTCGGCGGCAACCTCTTCGAGATCGGCCAATTCTGCTATCGCAACGACCAGTTCATGATGATGCTGGCCGGCGAGCCGAAAAAGGCCCACGCGTTCCTCGACGAGCTTATGGAAATCCACTTGGAGAAGCTGGACCGCTTCCTCGGCGCGGTCGGGCAGTCCATCGACATCATCCTGTTCGGCGACGATCTCGGCATGCAGACCGGGCCGATGATATCGCCGCGGATGTACTGCGAGTTCTTCAAGCCCCGCCACCAGTTGCTGTGGACCCGCGCCAAGGAACTGGCCGGCGTTAAGGTCATGCTCCACTGCTGCGGCGGCGTTCGAGAGCTTCTGCCGCATTTGATCGAGGCCGGCATGGATGCCATCAATCCCGTCCAGATCAGTTGCCGGGGGATGGATGCCGCGGAGCTCAAGGCCGAGTTCGGCAAGGACATCACCTTCTGGGGCGGCGGCTGCGATACGCGGGACGTTCTGGCCAACGCCACGCCCAAACAGGTTGCCGAACACGTCCGGCGGCAGGTCCAGACCCTCCGGCCCGGCGGCGGTTTCGTCTTTCAACAGGTGCACAACGTCCTGGCCAACGTGCCTCCCGAAAACATCATAGCCATGTTCGATGCGGTCAACGCTTGACAATCGTGCCCATCCTCGCTATCCTCACGCTATTGACTTCGTGTAGCTTTTTTAGATTCTCGCTTTGCGTGTGGAGGCTGCGTTGAGAGTTCTGTCGGGCATCCAGCCGTCAGGCCGACTGCACATCGGCAACTACTTCGGCGCCATGCGCCAGCATTTGGAGATGCAGGCCAAGCATGAGTGCTTCTATTTCATCGCGGACTACCATGCTTTGACCAGCAACCCGTCGCCGCAGGCGGTGGCCGAGTACACGCTGGCCGTGGCGATGGACTACATGGCCCTGGGGCTCGACGCCGAAAAAACGGTCTTCTGGCGGCAGTCGGACATGCCGGAAGTGACCGAGCTGACTTGGCTGCTGTCGTGCGTGACCCCGATGAGCTTGCTGCAAAAGTGCGTCAGCTATAAGGACAAGATCGCCCAGGGTCTGAGCCCCAACCACGGTCTGTTCGCCTACCCCGTCCTCCAGGCGGCGGATATCCTGATCTTCCAATCGGACCTGGTGCCCGTCGGGGCGGACCAGAAGCAGCACATCGAGGTGACCCGCGACATCGCGATGCGGTTCAACAACGCCTATGGCGAGGTCTTCAAGATCCCGGAAGACCACATCATCGAGTCCGTGGCCGTGGTGCCGGGAATCGACGGCCGCAAGATGAGCAAAAGTTACGGCAACACGATCGAGATTTTCGAGCCGGAAAAGAGCATCCGGAGCAAGGTCATGAAGATCGTGACCGATTCCACGCCGGTCGACGCGACCAAGGACCCGGATAAGTGCAACGTGTTTGCCCTGCTCAAGCTGTTCGCCCCGGCACAGGAATTGGCCGAGTGGGGCCAGCGGTATCGGGCGGGCGGCATGGGCTACGGCGAGGCCAAGAAACGGCTGGCGGAACTGGTGATCGAGCATTTCAAGCCCTACCGGCAGAAAAGGGCCGAGCTGGAGGGCAATCCGCAGATCGTGGATGCCATGCTCAAGAAAGGGGCCGAGCGGGCAAGAGCGGTCGCCTCGCCGACCCTTTTGGCGGCCCGAAAGGCCATAGGTCTGGGAGAACGAAGATGAATGAGAAGCTCGTTACCGTGGCACGATACAGCGACTACATAACGGCGGATTTGGCCCGGCAATTGCTCGAGGACGAGGGGATCGAGGCCTTCGTCATGGGCCAGAACGTGGGCAACGTCTACTCCGGCGTGCCCGTGGCCATCGACATCGAATTGCAGACGCGCGAAAGCCAGGCCGAAGAAGCCCGGAAGGTCATAGAGGCCCGCGAGCAGGAAAAGCAAGGGCTGGGAGAGGACGAGGATCTGGAGCTGGACGAAGACCTCGGAGACGAGCAGGAGCCCGATCAGGCTCAGGACGACGAGCGGGAGTGACCTTTGGCCGACTATCGCGTTAACCTCGACATCTTTGCCGGCCCCCTTGACCTGCTGCTGTATCTCGTCCGCAAGGAAGAGGTGGATATCTACGATATTCCGCTGGCCAAGATCACCGACCAGTATTTGCGATACCTCGAAATGCTCAAGCAGCTCGACGTCGATTTGGCCGGTGATTTTCTGGTCATGGCGGCGACGCTGATGGAGATCAAGTCGGCCATGCTGCTGCCGAGGGCCGAGCCGGAGCAGATGGCACAGGAGGAATCGGGCGATCCCCGGGCGGAGCTCATTCGCCAGCTCCTGGAATACAAAAAGTTCAAGGACGCCGCCAACCTCCTCGACGCGGCGGCCGAGCAGCAGCAGGAGCGATTCGGCCGGCCCGCCAGTCTCATCAGCCGGCTGGTTCCGGACGCCGAACCGGAGGTGGACATGGATCGGGTCAGCATCTGGGACCTGCTCGAAGCCTTCGACTCGGTCTGCAAGGCCATCGGCACGCAGGCGTACACCGGCCACATCCATGACGATACCCCCATCGACCTGTATCAGATCGAGATTTTGCACCGCCTGCAATCGGAGGGTCCGCTGACGTTCGAGCGGATCTTCGATGTGAAGCCGAACCGGCTGGCGATGGTGGGGCTCTTCCTGGCGATGCTGGAACTGATTCGCGACAAGCTCATCTGGGCCGAACAGGCCGAGGACTCCTCCCAGATCTACCTGCGAGCCCTGACGGAGGAGCCTGCCGAACAGGCCGTTCAGAGGGCCATCATGGCCGTCGGCGAGGTGGAGAACGAATCCGCAACGCGGCTGGAGTCTTCCCCCACGCCTCCCATCCCCATCGTGGAAATCCCGGCAAGATCAAGGGCGGAGGCGGATGAGCTGCAGGAAGAGCAGGACGCCGCGCAAAATGACACCAGGGCCGACGACGATCTGGTGTTTGACGAGCCTTGATCCGTATTGGAAAGGATGGAGTCATGGCAGGTAACGTGATCGAGTTGTCGGACGCCGGTTTCGACGAGACGGTCCGCAGCTCACAGGAGCTGGTCCTGGTGGATTTCTGGGCGCCGTGGTGCGGGCCGTGCCGCATGTTGGCCCCGATTATCGAACAGATTGCGGATGAATTCGCGGGCAGGGCCAAGGTCTGCAAATTGAATACGGATCAAGCCCGGGACACGGCGGTCAAATTCGGCATCAGTGCGATCCCGACGATGATCCTGTTCAAAGGTGGCCAGCTACAAAAGAAATGGGTCGGCCTCACAAGCAAGAAGGATATTAGCGAGGCCATCACGAAGCTGCTTTGAGATCCAATGTCCCACAGAATCGTAAACAAGAGGCAGATTGGAGAAGACGTTTTCTGGGCCGAGGTGGAGGCCCCGTTGATTGCCAAGGCCCGCAAGCCGGGCCAGTTCGTCATTCTCAGTATTGATAGCGACGGTTCCGAGCGTATTCCACTGACCATCGCCGGCGTCAATCCCGGCACAGGCACGATCGAGCTGATCTGGCAACGGGTGGGCAAGACGACCGCCGAGCTGGCCGGTCTGAAGGAAGGCGGCGAGATCGCAAACATCGCCGGTCCGCTCGGTACACCCACACATATCGAACGGTTCGGCACGGTCGTCTGCGTCGGCGGCGGCATCGGCAATGCTCCTCTTCTGCCCATCGCAACCGCGTTGAAGCAGGCGGGCAACCGAGTCATCAGCATCCTTGGGGCCAGAGACAAAGGCCGGCTGATTCTCGAAGATCGCTTCGCCCAGATCAGTGATGAGCTGATCGTATGCACCGATGACGGCTCCTACGCCCGCAAGGCCCTTGTGACCGAGCCGCTGAAAGAAGTCTGTCAGCGCAATCCCAAGCCGAACCACGCATTTGTAATCGGCCCGACCCCCATGATGAAGTTCTGCTGCGAGGTGACGCGGCAATTCAGCGTGCCGACCGAGGTCTCGCTCAATACAATCATGGTGGACGGGACCGGCATGTGCGGCGGCTGCCGCGTCGAGGTGGACGGGACCCCAAAGTTCGTGTGCGTGGACGGTCCGGAATTCGACGGCCACAAGGTCGATTTCGATCTGATGATCAAGCGGATCAACGCCTACAAGAAGCAGGAACAGCAGGCTTACGAGAAGTACAAACAACATCAATGCAGGATAGGTCTGGATGAAGTCGGAAAGACGTGATGCTGTGATCGGGCGCGATATGTCACCCCCGCGAAGGCGGGGGTCCAGAATCATACGATGGGCTTGTGGATTCCCGCCTTCGCGGGAATGACAGGCTACGCCAGGGCGCGGTAGGGTGGGCTGTGCCCACCGATTCCCCCGGAATGGTATAAGCAATGGATGGTGGGCACAGCCCACCCTACGGAAACCTCTACTGTGACAAGCGAAGAGAGAAGGAAGCTGCTTCAGGAACTGCTGGAGAAGAAGGACTCCGGCGGTCTGAAGACGAAGGATCGTCTGGCCATTCCGCCACAAGAGATGCCCGAACAGGATGCGGCGGCCCGACGCCACAACGTGAGCGAGGTCGCCCTGGGGTATACGGAGGAACAGGCCCGGCTCGAAGCCATGCGCTGCCTACAGTGCCGCAATGCTCCGTGCGTGGAGGGCTGTCCCGTCCGCATCCGCATCCGGGAGTTCGTCGGCGCCGTCGCGGAGGGTGACTACCGCAAAGCGATTGAGATCGTGAAGGAGAACTCGCTGCTGCCGGCGGTGTGCGGCCGGGTCTGCCCGCAGGAGGTCCAGTGCCAGGAGAAATGCACGGTCGGGCTGAGCCTCAAGGATGTCTCGAAAGCCGTCTCCATCGGCCGGCTGGAGCGATTCGTGGCCGATTGGGGATCAGGGATCCGGGATCAGGGGTCAGGGGTCAGTGACCGAGTCGGCAATCCGCTGACACCCGACACCCGACCCCTGACCCCTCCTGCTGTGGCCCCGCCGACGGGCATGAAGGTTGCCGTCATCGGCTCCGGTCCGGGCGGCATCGTCGCCGCCGCCGACACCCGCCGAGCGGGGCACGAGGTCACCATTTTCGAGGCCTTCCACAAGCCGGGCGGCGTCATGGTCTATGGCATTCCGGAGTTCAGGCTGCCCAAGGCTATTGTCAAGGAGGAGATCGAGACGCTCCGCAAGATGGGGGTCAAGATCGTCACGAATTTTATCGTCGGCCGGACAAGAACCATCGAGCAACTGATGAAGGAGGACGGTTTTGACACCGTCTACATCGGCGTTGGGGCGGGCCTGCCCAGCTTCATGAACATCGAGGGCGAATCCCTCGTCGGGGTCTACAGCGCCAACGAATACCTGACGCGGGCCAATCTGATGAAAGCATACCAGTTCGGCTCGGGGGCCGATACGCCCATCGCGAGATCGAAGACAGTCGCCGTCGTGGGTGGCGGCAACGTCGCGATGGACTCCGCAAGGACCGCCGTGCGGCTGGGGGCCGAGAAGGTCTACCTCATCTACCGCCGGACCGAAAAGGAAATGCCGGCTCGGGTGGAAGAGGTCCACCACGCCAAGCAAGAGGGCGTGGACTTCCACCTGCTCCAGAATCCCAAGCGAATCCTCGGCGACGCAAACGGCAGCGTGGTCGGCATCGAATGCCTCCGCTACGAGCTGGGCGAGCCGGATGCCTCCGGCCGGCGGCGGCCCGTCGCCATCCCCGGTTCCGAGTTCCGGATCGACGTGGATAGTGTCATCATCGCCATCGGCAACCTCGCCAACCCCCTCATCCGCCAGACCACCCCCGGCTTGGAGTTCAACAAGTGGGGCAATATCATCGTCGATGAGAACTGCAAAACCTCGATCGAGGGCGTCTACGCCGGCGGTGACATCGTCCTCGGCGCCGCCACGGTCATCCTCGCGATGGGTCAGGGCCGAATCGCCGCCGCCGCGATGAATGAGTATCTGGCGAAGAAGAAGGGAAGCCGAAAGACCTGACAACACCCTGCACTGGACGGCGCCGCCGAACTCGTTTGACGGTGCTGTTTCGATTGGGCCGGTCCATCCGAGCCAACGGAGGGAGAGGAAGCGAGACTATGGTGGCCCGTAGCGGGCCGGCACGCGTTGCTCGACCGCGAGACCGGCGAGAACCGCTGGGGGTGCCGTGCACACGATCCGCTCACGCGCCGTACGCATACCAGGCGATGCTCTCGTAGGTCCACACGTGCGAGTACAGGTTGATGAGTCTGTCCTTCTCGTTCGAATCCATTGTGAAGAAGTGGCTACCCAGCGTGCCGGACCAGAAGCGATAGACCGCACCCGTTCCCGCAGGCTGTGAGCCCGCCGCATACGCGTAGAACGCGATCTTCTCATAGGTCCAGACATTCGAGTAGTTGTTGATGAGCTTGGTCTTTTCGCTCTCGCTCATCGTATAGAAATGCGCGTTGAGCGTACCCGACCAGAAGCGGTAGACGGGTGCCAAATTCGCTTGCGTATCACCCGCAAAGGCGTAGTAGGCCACCTGTTCGTAGATCCAGACGTTCGAGTAATTGCTGATGAGCTTGTTCTTCTCCCTCTCGCTGATCGTGTAGAAGTGCCGAGACAAGACCGGCGACCAGAAGCGATACACGGGACTTCGGGTTGTGGCTGAGGCAGATGTCGAGTAAGTCCCCTCGTTGTGGTTCAATGAGTTGTCGCGTGTCTTCACCTGATACGCGTAAGACGTTCCCGGTAATAGACCCTTGTCCTCGTACGAGTTGCTGTCCCGCCAGCCGCTGTCGTGGCCGCCGGATGTCACACTGTGGAAGTAATACTGAACGCCGCTGGGATCGGTCGCCGTTGTCGCAATCATCCGGATCGACGTTGCACCCGTGGAATAAGGCACTGTGGCCCATGTGCTCGGGTTCGGACTCGGCGGGGTGGTGTCAGGCGGATTCACCACTACGTGAATCGGCTGGCTCTCCGTAATCGAGTTTCCGGCCGTGTCGAACACGTGGATTCCATACCACCAGTCACCCGTCGCGGGGGGGATGTCCGAGAAGCTGCCCGAAACCGGCCCGTCCCCGGAGGCGGCGTTCTGCCCCACGGCCGGCCCGGTCCAGGAATTGAGATCGTTGGCTCGCCACAGCTCGACGCAATCGAGTCCTGATCCACCAGTGTCGGAGACCGTGTACGAGATCGCGAAACCGCCGCCCAGGATAACCGAAACCGGGGAAACACTAAAGCCACGAATCGTAGGCGCTGTCGTGTCGGCTTCCGTCGTTGCCGAATACCCGGTTGAATAACCGGTCTCATTCTGGTTGGCGGATCCGTCTCGTGTCTTGACCTGATACAGGTAAGACGTTGCCGGCGAAAGCCCGGTGTCCTCGTACGTCGCATCGTCCTGCCAACCGCTGTCGTGCCCCCCGGCGGTCGCGCCGTAGAAGTAGTACTGGACACCGCTGGGATCACTCGCGGCCGTCGCTACCATCCGAATCGATGTCGGACCTGTGGCGTACGGCTCGGTCGCCCACGTGCTCGGGTTCGGACTCGGTGGCGTCGTATCCGGCGGATTCACCACCACGTGAATCGGCTGAGTTTCTCTGGTCGAGTTCCCAGCCGTATCGACCCCCTGGATTCCATACCACCAGTCACCCACCGACGGCGGAGCATCCGAGAAGCTGCCGGAGACCGGCCCATCCCCGGTGGCGGAGTTCCTCGCCACGGCCTGCGCGGGCCAGGAGGCGAGGTCGTTGGTTCGCCACAAGTCCACACCAATCAATCCCGACTCGCCACTGTCGGAGACCGTGTACGAGATCGTGAACCTGTCACCCAACGTGACCGACGTTGGTGAAACGGCAAAACCACCGATCGTTGGCGGTGTCGTGTCCGGGTCGGCCCCTATGCTCATCACGAACGCATCACTCGAACCACCATTATAGGTCGTGTCGAATCCTCCGCTCGTCCAGCCGGACGAGTAGGTGTACCCCGTCACGTAGGCGTTGCGCGAAGAGTCCACGGCGATGCCATAGCCCCAGTCGGTATCGCTGCCGCCCAAGTAGGTGCTCCAGAGGTGTGCCCCGCTGGAACTGAGCTTGGCCACGAACGCATCATTAGAACCCCCATTGTAGGTCGTGTCGAATCCTCCGCTCGTCCAGCCGGAGGACGCGGTATTCCCTGTCACGTAGACGCTGCCCGAAGAGCCCACGGCGATGCCGTAGCCTGCGTCGCCGACGCTGCCGCCCAAGTACGTGCTCCAGAGGTGTGCCCCGCTGGAACTGAGCTTGGCCACGAACGCATCGCCGTCATAGCCACCATTGTAGGTCGTGTCGAACCCCCCGCTCGTCCAGCCAGAGGACGTTGTGTTCCCTGTCACGTAGACGTTGCCAGAAGAGTCCACGGCGATACCATAGCCTACGTCGTTGTCACTGCCGCCCAAGTAGGTGCTCCAGCGGTATGCCCCGCTGGAGCTGAGCTTGGCCACGAACGCATCACTCGAACCACCATTGTAGGTCGTGTCGAATCCTCCGCTCGTCCAACCGGAAGATTCGGTGTACCCCGTCACGTAGACGTTGTTCGAAGCGTCCACGGCGATGCCGTTCCCCCCCTCCATCATACTATCGGCGCCGCCCAAGTACGTGCTCCAGAGGTGTGCCCCGCCGGAGCTGAGCTTGGCCACGAACGCATCCATACCATCGCGGGTCGTATCGAATCCTCCGCTCGTCCAGCCGCCGGAGTTGGTGTACCCCGTCACGTAGGCGTTGCCCAAAGAGTCCACGGCGATGCCGTAGCCCCAGTCGAAAGCGTTGCCGCCCAGGAAAGTGCTCCAGAGGTGTGCCCCGCTGGAGCTGAGCTTGGCCACGAACGCGTCAGTGCCACCCCCATTGTAGGTCGTGTCGAATCCCCCGCTCGTCCAACCGGGGGAGTCGGTGTGCCCCGTCACGTAGGTGTATCCCGTCACGTAGACGTTGCCCGAAGAGTCCACGGCGATGCCGGAGCCTGCGTCGTTAACGTCGCCGCCCAAGTACGTGCTCCAGAGGTGCGCCCCGTCAGAGCTGAGCTTGGCCACGAAGGCGTCGTAAGCATTATTGTGAGTTGTGTCGAATCCGCCGCTCGTCCAGCCGGGGGACGATGTCTTGCCCGTCACGTAGACGCTGCCGGAGGTATCCACGGCGATGCCAGAGCCCCAGTCGCTATCGCTGCCGCCCAGGTAGGTGCTCCAGGCGAGGTCGGGGTCGATCACCAAGACGTGGTCCGGATCAATATCGCCGGTGACCTCAAAGGAATAGGTCCGATCATCGAGCAAGATGAAACGCCCGGCCACCTCCACCTTCCGGCCGTCAATCTCCTGGTAGATGTATGGGGCATCATCCCGGATCATGCCCCGCCCTGTCCCCAAATTCACTTCCAACGAGCCATCCTCGCCAAGCGACAAGCCCTCGATGCCTTCGTAGCGGATCGCAATCCGGCTGTAGTCGGCGCCGGGCGCTACGTGGAATTCGTACTTCAGATGACTCCGCAGGCCTTGGACACGCAGATCGATCCCCTCATATAGCCCCTCATAAGCCACAACTTCGTAGGAGGGCACATTTCCCCGCCAGTTCGCTTGGTCCCCCATGTAGTAATTGAACCGGCTCTCCGAGGGCTCCCGCCCCACCGGCCGGACCTGGTTGGACCCGGCAAAGGAGGCAGAGAACCGGAGCACGTGCGCATCCGTGTCCATACTCTGGAACAGCACCTTCGCGTCCGTTATCACCACATCGACACCCTTGCCGTCATGGACGTACCGAACGGATGGATCGGACCATTGACCCTGATTCTCTACAAACAGCGCCGGTGAGACACTGAACAGCTCAACAGCCCGCTGGCCCTGAGTGGCGGCCGGAGACCCTTGGGTCGCGGTGGGCAATACATCGAGTGTCAGGATAGGCGACAACTCTTCTGGCTTCTTGGTATCCTGATGGTCGAGATCGACATAGATGGCTGGATCGGCGGGGACGACATCATGAGAGAGAACTGGTTGGGCACCCGCGAGGTCCGCGCTAAGAAGGAGCCGCGGCTCAAGGGACTCAAAAGCCCGCGACCCGCCGGGCTGCACCTTCTGCCGCGCCCCGATTTTCACCCCCAGCCAGCTCCAAATGTTCATCAGCAGTCCACCCTCCTCTGGTCCAACAACTCCCCCTATTTTACAGTTTTTTGTGCAGCATGTCAATCCTTACAGCTACGCATCTCTTGGCTCTTCTGTGGGCGCCCCAAGATTCTCTGCTGGTGATTAGAGGCGTTCGCGGGTATGGGGAAAGGGGGATCAGAGAGCCGGGAGCGGTGACTCCGAAGACCGGGCGGCCAGCCGCGCGAACAGACTCACGGGTTTTGGGGGTGGGGGTGCCGTCCACAGGGGGCATTATCGGCCCTGACATGCACGGTTTGGCTTTCAGAATCGCCCTGCTCCCACCGATGATAGGGGGTAGGATTCAGCCGAATCCAGAAGCGTCTACAGGGTTGAGAGGCCGCGACGTGATGCGGCCGGCCGGGCACTCCAAATACGAGACGACGTATCGGTTCTATCTTCAAATGAAGGATGGTTTGACGGACCGAGCCCGGAATGCGACCCGCCACACCGTAAGTCGGGAACTGCTGCAAAAGTGTTGCAGCGGGGGTTTTCGGGAGCTCAACGAAAACGGCCAACAAGCACAAGTGCTTATTGGCCCGTGACTTAAGCAACGAGGCCGAAGGGTCTCGAACCCTCAACCTTCGGATCGACAGTCCGTCAAGGCGTTTTGTAAGTCCTTGTGGGATAATGATTAACGATTGCAGAATAAAGACTTATGAGATCAGGCGTAGATCAGCCGAAGACCAGACGTACATGTCTGGCGCGCACTTTGGCGCGCGCCTGGCGATCACCAAAGCTAGCCCAAGTTACACAGTTAGGAGGGTGAATAGGCCTTCTTGATAGCGCCAAGGGCGTTTTTTGTCAAAAGTCTTCACTACATTTGTACGAACTCGTCGATCCGGCGGAGCCGCTGCGGCAAGGTC
>Ga0315275_10005237_pt1 | contig 12257 bp, 12 predicted proteins | sample YL17G03_0_MG_FD_205557 | JGI IMG/M metagenome (GOLD analysis project Ga0315275, IMG submission 205557) | Sediment microbial communities from Yellowstone Lake, YNP, Wyoming, USA - YL17G03_0 | ecosystem: Environmental > Aquatic > Freshwater > Lake > Sediment | place: USA: Wyoming | collected... | reverse complement strand
GCCGCTGGTTGATGTCATGAAAGTTGATGTTGGGTTCAACTGGAATATGAATTTGATGAGAATGCAGATCCACTTTGCATCACCGGTTGTTCCTGAATTGATCGGATTCATCTATCTGGATACTGACCAGAATCCGGCAACAGGTTTGCCAGCGATGGGGAGTTACTACGGGAGCGGTGCTCTTGGTTATGATTACCTCCTGAACTATTTCAGCGCCGGATCAGAGGGAACTGTTATTGTAGAGGATGCAAGCGGTGTAAAGGATCCAATTCAAGTCCAGGGATTCTACAGTCCTGACAACACGATGTTTACTGCTGATATTCCTTTGCAAGCAATTGGGAATGATGACGGGAATATCAATCTCGGTGTTATGTTGGGCAATACTGATTTCAGGCTGGATATTGCACCTGAAACCAGCTATGCAACAATCGCAGGACAGGGTACTTTTATCCCCTGGCTGAATCTTTCAAAACCATCTGGAGATATTGCGCCACATGGAAGTGATTCTGTCACGGTGACGTTTGATTCTACCCGGGTAGGTGTCGGGCAGTACCAGGATGCTCTCTCCTTGAAGACCATCTTACCGCTCGACATACAGGTAACAATACCCGTAACCCTTACGGTTTCAGGAACATCATCGGATATGGATAATGACGGGGTGCCTGATTCATCTGACAATTGTCCCACGGTCCCCAATCTTGGCCAGGAGGATCAAGATGGCGATGGGATTGGCAATGCATGCGACAATTGCCCCACCGTTGCTAACGCAAACCAGGCAGATACTGATAATGATGGGGTCGGTGACGCCTGTGACAACTGCCCATCTATCTGCAACAGCCAGCAGTTAAATGCAGATGGTGACCAGTACGGCGATGTGTGCGATACGACACCGGGTTGCGGTGGCTGCGGTCAGCCTGCATGCGAACAGGGATGTTAGAGGTGAAATATTTCAATTGACAATGTGAAAGTATACTATAATATGTAGTATTATATTTACCAATTTCCTTGAGGAGAGCTTATGAAGAGAGAAGTTTTTCTAAAAATAATCATTATAATTACACTATTTCTTTTAGCCGCAACCCCATCCGCACAAGCTGCACCAGTGGCGAATGCTGATATTATTTATTTAGGCAACAACTTCTGGAAGCTCGATATAACTGTAACAGAAGGTGGGGTGGGCGTAGAGGGGGTCTGTGTGGTTTGTACAAACCAAATAGCTTTTATAGACCCGCCAGGATATTCTTTCAAATGTGCTGTGACGGATCACTATGGGAAAACCTATATGATCTTTGTTGGACAGGAAGGGATTGATTATTTCGATAATTGGATGTTTAAGGTATCAGGGTGTTCAGAATTTTCCTGCTGCGAATTCGAAGGAACCCAGTTTGATATGGGTTGTTTAACACTTGTAGACACGATTACGAATCAGAATCTGTGTCAATCATCCCTTGGAGGTGTGTGGAACATACATAGTAAATGCAATCTGCAGGTAGGATCCTGTGAAGCGTTGACAGTAATCACCCTTACCAATTTTGATATTATAGGAGGATACAAAAAGGTGACCATTCTATGGTCAACCGAATCAGAGATTGATAATGCAGGTTTTAATATCTACCGGGCTGAATCTGTAGATGGGGTATATGCTATAATTAATGATTCTTTGATTACCGCAAAAGGTTCTCCCATGCAAGGTGCTTCTTATGAATTCATTGATAGAGGTGTGCAAAACAGAAACACCTATTTCTATAAGCTCGAAGACATCGATGTTTATGGGGTAAGCACATTCCATGGGCCGGTGAGTGCAACGCCGAGAAGACTCGGCAGGGATTAGGGAATAGGGGTTCGGGAGTGCGGAATGATGAGTCTGGAGTGAAAAACTTACCGCAAGAGCGGCCTCCGGCCTGACGGCCTTCGGTCTTGTGTAGGGGCGCCTGTGGGTTCTCGCACTTAACTAAAAATCTTTTCGCCAATATTGGCTTTTTACTGCCCTCAAAACGTGCAGTTCATACATCATTTTATCAGTAGGAAATTCTTTTTTTACTTGTTTTTGAATTTTCTTTAAGACGGCAATAGACATGCCCATTTCTCTGGCAACCTTTTTATAATCAAAATACTCTATCTGTTCCATAGAATTTCCCTATAACTCTTGCGGCGAAATGATCTCGATTTGTCGGAATCCTTTAAAAATATTAAGTGATTTCATTTTTAAGTGACATGCTTATTTTGTCAAGAGAATTCGGGAATAGATTATGTCAATAGTTCCGCTGTATTGACACAAACGGAGTGAATACTATATGTTATAAAGCGATAGCAAAGAATATATGATTTGAAGCGACCAAAATGCTCTATAAAAAGATTGTTTTCCGGGTTCATGCCATCCTGAGGATGTTTGAGCGTAGAATAGAGGAGGAAGATGTACAGCACGTGTTAAAAGACGGAGAGGTTATTGAGGATTATCCAATGGATAAACCTTATCCAAGCAGGCTGATATTGGGGTGGTGTGGATCAAGACCAATACACGTCGTGGCAGCCGATAACCACGATGATAAAGAGACAATAGTAATAACTGCATATGAACCGGAATCAAACAAATGGGATCCGACATTCAGAAGGAGGAATATTTCATGAAATGTGTTATCTGTAAAAAAGGTGAAGTCCGACCAGGAACTGCAACCGTTACACTGGTGAGAAATAACACGACATTAGTTGTGAAATCAGTTCCTGCCCGTGTTTGTGAAAACTGCGGTGAAGAGTACGTGGATGCAGAAATTACAGCTCAACTGCTTCGTCAGGCAGAAGAAGCAGTCAGATCCGGCGTCCAAGTGGACATTAGAGAATATATTGCAGCGTAGCTGTTTATCCTGAATGTGAAGTTGAGTATGAAAAGGTAGTGCTTATGGCAGTGAAAAAAAGATTCCTCCAGGGGACGGTAATCAATCCAGATCCCCTGAGAGCAGGCATGAAAGTAAAGGATCTGGTAGAAAACAGCTTCTTAGCCTACAACGCCGGAAAGCTGAAGGATGCCTGCAGGCTCTTCGTAAAGAAGATGCTTAAAGAAGACGTAACCATCGGAATGAGCTTGGCAGGGGCACTTACGCCTGCCGGTCTGGGCAGATCGTGCATAATACCACTGATAAAAAATGGTTTTGTTGACTGGATAATTTCTACCGGCGCAAATCTCTATCACGATGCACATTTTGCCCTTGGGCTTGACCTCCACGAGGGCAGTCCATTTTTTAACGACACATTGCTGAGAAGAGAGGGCGTGGTGAGGATTTATGATGTGGTTATGGACTATAAGGTACTCCTTTCCACTGACCGTTTTTTCCGGAAGATCCTGGCATTGCCTGAATTCCAGAGAGAGATGGGGACTGCAGAGTTTCACTACCTGATCGGGAAATACGTCTGCGAAAGGGAAAAGGCACTGGGGAAAAAAGAGGCCTCGATACTGTCCACCGCATTTCAGTATGATGTGCCGGTATATTCCTCTTCACCCGGCGACAGCTCTATCGGGATGAATCTCGCTGAACTGAGCTTACGGGGAAAAGGTTCCCGGATCAATATAAGTCTTGATGTAAATGAAACAGCCTCCATTGTTTACGACGCTAAGAGAAGGGGAGGGAAGAGCGGTGTATTCATCCTGGGAGGCGGTTCTCCCAAGAACTTTATGCTCCAGACCGAGCCTCAGATTCAGGAGGTTCTGGGGCTGGAAGAATCAGGCCATGATTACTTTATACAGATAACTGATGCCAGACCTGACACCGGCGGTCTGTCCGGTGCGACCCCCAGTGAAGCAGTGAGCTGGGGCAAGGTTGATCCCAATGCACTGCCAGATACCGTGGTGGTTTATCTGGATACGACAGTCGCCCTGCCTGTTATCACCGCCTATGCTCTGAGCAGCAGTAAAGGCCGTAAACATAAAAGGCTCTATCAGAAGAGGGGCATATTGCTGGAAAAGTTGAAGCGGGCGTACTTAAACAAGTGATTGCGGACCGAAACCGTCGAAATATAGGGAGACGCGGAGAGGGGGAGACACGGAGAAATAAAATCCCCGCGTCACCGCGTCATGCTATCCCCGTGTCATTATTTTGGATTTAGAGACGTAAGCTTCGGATGGACGAACCTCCCGTCCTTCTGGATCAGCTTTCCATTGAAGAAGATTTTGCCATCCCCTTTTAAGAGCTTGACCATATCCCAGTGGATCGCACTGTTATTCCCGTTGTTGCATTCATCATAACAGTTTCCCATAGCCATGTGGATTGAACCAAAAATCTTTTCATCAAAGAGGATATTTCGGATGGGGAACTGGATGCTGGGATTGACACCGAGAGAGAACTCGCCGACATAACGGGCGCCTTCATCTGTGTCCAAAACCTTGTTCAGTTCTTTATCCTTTCCGGGCGAAGCAGCGTCAACGATTTTACCTTTCTTGAACTTCAGCCTGATCGTGGTGTACTCCTTGCCCTGGTAGATGGTCGGGCAGTTGAAGGTAATGTGTCCGTCAATGGAATCTTTTATGGGGGCGGTAAACACTTCGCCATCCGGCATATTCTGCCTGCCGCAGCATTTAATGGCGGGCATTCCCTTGATGGAGAAGGTAAGCGAGGTATCAGAGGCTACGAGCTTTACCTCTTCAGTTCTTTCCATCAGCCTCTTCAGTTCTTCCTGTTTTATTGCCTCTTTCTGCCAGTTGATGTTGCAGGCTGAAAAGAGAAAGCTCTCAAATTCCTCAAGGCTCATCTTGGCATCCTGGGCAGCGCTGTGGGTAGGAAAGCGGGTGACCAGCCATCGGGTGTGCTTGACGCGCTCATCGCTGATGGGCTTCATCATTTTGGTGTAGAGAACCATGTTCTCCTGCCTGGCATTGGCAAGCACCATGGAGTTGTCAGCAGCGGCAATCCCGATATAGACGGTGGCTTTTTTCATCAGGTCAAGCTCATGCTGGGGGAAGAAGCTCACCTGTTCTTTTGTGGCAAGATTGTAAAAGTCACGTGATATATCCGGCACAGAGATGCTGTACTCCACATAGCGTGCCCCTTTCTGGAGGGCGAGCTTATGGAGTTCCTTGAGCAGAGGAACGGCCTCGGTTCCTGAGGAATTGATGACAACAATATCTCCCCTCTTTACACGGGTGGAGTACTGTATGATAATTTTGGCAAGCTGACTAACCCGCGGATCAACCATTTCTTTCCTCCTTAAAAAATACTTCCTTGATCTCTTTTTCAGCTTCGCTCATCTTCTCCTGATAGTACGTGAGCTTTGAGGATAAATCGGAGAACGGATATAAGAATTTGAATCCTATTTTCATCCTGTCAAACCATTCTCCAAGTTCTTCACGGGAACAGGGCTGGTAGCATTTACTCATGACAACCGCATTTTTCTTTAAACGCGGGGGCGATATTGAGCTGGAATCCCGGGAAATGCCGAGGACAAGGGTGGTAACGGGGATGACACCTCCAGGAAGCTCAAGATGTTCCTTGAGAAAGGAAAAGTCGAGTAAGCCCGTCAGCCCGGTATCAGAAAGCATGATACTCTTAATGCCCAGGCATTCTGCAGTGATATTCATATTCATGGCAGCAAGGCCTGCATTGAAGATGGAAAAAGTGGTGGAGATTAAAGGGGTATGGGAAAACTCGGGGAGCAATTGCTTGTTCCGGTGGGTATCAGCACAAATAACAATAGCGCGTGCTCCATTGAAGGGGATAGGCCGGTCAAAGACCTCTCTCCATTCATTGCGGGTAAAGGTGATAAAACTCCAGGTCTGCATATTGGCAGCGCTGGGTGCAAACCGGCCAGCCTCAAGGATCAGGCTGAAATCCTCATCGTTGATGTCCCCATCAGTGAATGACCTGCAGCTCCTCCGGTTCAGAATGGTTGTTACCAGTTCATTCGCCTTCTGTTTATCAGGTATATATGGCTTCTGGGTGAAGATCTTAAAAAAGCTCTTGATCTGGCGCAACATGTTTATAGATTGGTATTTTGGGGAAGTAGGGGCGTATTGCAATACGCCCCTACGGAATTATTTGCTCAACGCCGCATTGGCATCAATTAAACCCCACCCGTAAATCGGGTCCCATCCCGGAGCTCCGAGGTCCTGTGCTGATGACTGGATGGCATTCCTCACCTGTGCCGGTGTGTAGGTAGGATGGAGAGAAATGATGAGGGCAGACAGGCCCGAGACATGGGGAGTAGCCATTGAGGTACCTTGAAAAAAGTAGTAAGACCATTTGTATTTTAAGAACGTCTTTTGAAAAGTTTCCTGCAGAATACCATCAGGGTAATCATCATTGTTCTGGTCAACACTGGTGTCCCCTCCCGGTGCCACGATGTCGAGGGCGTCGCCGGTGTTCGAGTAAGATGCGACCTTTTTATCGTACCGTGTTGCGCCTACGGCTATGCAGTTTTCATATGCTGCGGGATAGCCAACGGTATTCGCTGATTCATTTCCTGAGGCAGCGCAGATCACGACACCGTTATTGTAAGCATAGTTTACGGCATCCTCCTCAGTCTGAGATCCCGTTGATGCCCCGAGGCTCATGTTGATTACGTCAGCGCCATTGTCGGCAGCCCAGCGGATACCGTCATTAATATTGCTGGAATAGCCGACACCGCGACGGTTCAAAACCTTAACTGCAAGGATATTGGCGTTGAAAGCAATGCCAGCGCATCCGGTGAGATTATTCGTTTCTTCACCGATGGTCCCGGCAACATGGGTTCCGTGTCCGTTATCGTCAGAGGAGTCATTGGTATTTTTAACGAAGTTGTGGCCCTGGATAAGCCGATTACCAAAACTGTCCTGACCATTCGGGTTCACCCCGGTATCTACTACGGCGACAGTGGTGCCGCTGCCGGTAGACCTATCCCAGGCTGAGGGAAGGTTGATCTGGGGGAAATTCCACTGATACGTGTAGAGCTCATCGTTTGGTGTGAAAGAAATGAATCTGAGGTAGTCTGGTTCTGCAAACTTAACCAGGGGATGACGGGAATAGGAACTGACCATTTCCTCCACTGCCCCTTCGGGAACAGATACTACATGGTAGAATCTAGCGTATGATTCTCTTGTGCTGAGTGCACCCAGGCTCTTATGCACCTGTGCTTTTTCAGTATCAGAGACACCGTCTTTAAACGTAACCAGGACCTGGTCCGGGACATAGGTGAGTGTTTTCAGGTCTGAGATGTTCACCGCTTCGAGGTCGAACGCTGCTGAGATGCCTGCCGTTAAAAGAAATAGAACGGCCAATAGAGAAAGAGCAGTGGATAACTTTCGATTTGTCATGTAACTTTTTCCTCCTATTCTATAACCATAGTGACTTTATAGCCCTTATTCTCAAGTGCCTTGGCGATACGGTGTGTATTGCACTTTTCAAGGCGGAAATAGTAAATTCTCTTACCCCTTGTTCGATGAGATGACATGCCCATACTGATGACATCACCTTTATTTGCCTTGATAATCCGGGATACTTCTTCGAGGGCATCAGGTTTATCACCGAGGATGACGTCAATGCGGGAACTGGACTTCAACACTCCCATGAGCTGCATGAATGCCTCGAGGATGTCTGTAACCGTAATGATGCCTACGAGTTTCGCACCGTCCACTACCGGCAAACCTCCAATCCTGTGGCGGAAGATGAGACCGGTTGCTTCTTCAAGGCTCGTTTCCGGATCAACCGTGATGGGTTTATTGATCATGATATCCTTGACGGTGAGTTTATTGATCATGGAAGGGTAGAAAGCCTGGCGAAGGTCTCCTGCAGTAATGAACCCAATGAAGTTTTTCCCCTCTACCACCGGCAAATGCCGTATGGAATGTTTCTTCATGGTCTCAATTGCCTGAGGGATCGTGGCGCCAGGTCTTACCGTTATCAGTTTTTTAATCATCCGGTGTTTAACTTTCATGAATTATCACCCCTCTCATAGACGCTACAATGTTCATAGGAATACTCTATATCTCTTGACTACTTTCGTCAATCATAAAAATGGACAACATATAATTGCGAGGTGAATAGGAATAATATTTCTACATAACATTAAGCGAATCCCGAAACCCCAATTCCCAACCCATGTTTGATGTTAAATAATACTTGACATATGTACAGTATTTGTTTACATACGATTTATGAGCATAGGCACGAAGATCAAAGGACTCCGTACCATGAAAAATCTTTCACTGGCTGACCTCGCTAAGCTCACCGGTTTCACCAGAAGCTTTTTATCTCAGATAGAGAACGACAAGACGTCCCCCTCTATCGCCTCATTTGTTAAGATAGCAAACGCCTTAGGGGTTGTACCGAGCCAGCTGTTTTTTGAAGACAGGAGAGAAGAAAAAATTGTAGTCCGGAAAAAGGACAGGGAAGTTTTTACCAATGAGAAGTCAAAGGTACGGTTTGAACGCCTCGTTTTCAGGACTCCGGAAAAAAAAATAGAACCTGTCCTGGTTACCTTGGAGCCGGGTGGATATTCCGGTCTCTATCAGGCTGATGGACAGGAGTTCGCAATCATCACCAAGGGGAAGGTAGAACTTACCCTTGCAAACAGCAGGTATATCCTGAAAGAAGGCGATAGCGTGTATTTCGAAGCTTCTCTACCCCATTCGTGGAAGAATATCCACAGGGGGAAAAGTACTGGCTTATGGGTAGGCACCATTCCGTATTTATAATGCTATGACCATAAAGGATACCTGGGTAAGATTAGGCTGGAAAAAGAGAATAGCGACTATTGCTGCACTGCTCTGCCTGATTGTTTTCATACCGGTCGGAGTAAAGTGGCTTTCCTACCGTTTTACCCATGCCATCACAAACGATGCCTTTGTTGAGACTGACCTCATCAATATTTCCCCTCTCGTTCCCGGTCACATAACGACCCTCTACGTTGACGATTCATACAGAATAAAAAAAGGAGAGATCCTTGCCCTCATTGACGACAGGGACTACCGTGCCCAGGCTGAAATCAGGGCTGCCGGGCTTGACAGGGTAGAAGAAGAGCTTGCGACGGTGCGAGTCAGTCTTGAACGTACAAAGAGAGAGGTTGAGCAGCAGATTGCATACACGGAAGAGGCATTAAAAGAGGCTCGCGAGAATCAGACGAGGGCACATGCTTACAATGTAAAAACAGAACGGGACTATGAAAGACTGAAAAATCTCTTTGAGAGGAGGGTAATTCCCAAGACAAAGTTTGATGCGATCGAGGCTGAATATATCAGTTCTAAAGCAAACCTTTCCTCGGCAGAAATTCTCATACGAATGAGGGGCATCGAAAGGGAGAAGGCGATTACCGGCCGATACCAGATAGAGGAATTGGTGAAAAAGGTTCATACCCTGGAATCGGCAGTGAAAACTGCTGAGAAGGAATACGAAGCTGCAGCAATCAATCTCGACCACACAAAGGTCTACAGCCCGGTGAATGGGGTTGTTGCCAAAAAATTTCTCTTCGAAGGGGATTTTGTCTCTCCAGGATTCCCCATCCTCAGTATCTATGACAAGGATAACGTCTTTGTTCGTGCCCATCTTGAAGAGACAAAGATGAAAGGGGTCAAGCTTGGTCAGGTTGTGGACGTAGAAGCGGATTCATATCCGGACAGGGTATTTAAAGGGAGGGTAATCAAGATCGGCGAGGCATCAGGTGCTAAATTCTCCCTTATCCCGAGGGATACGACAACAGGGGAGTTCACCAAGGTTGTCCAGCGCATCCCCATAAAGATTGCAGTCAGTGATCCAAACAGGCTCCTCATCCCCGGGTATTCGGTGGAGGTCGGGATAGAGGTTAACTGAGCAAGAAAGAAACACGGTTAAAAGGTTACGGTTGCGCTACGCGTATCGGATGACGTGAGACGGTGGAAGAAGGACGAAACCAGTTGCGCAACCGTAAGACTTTTGACTTTATCAAAGCGGAAATGAACCAGAGAATCATACCTTCTAAATGGATTGCTGCAATCATTGTCATGATCGGCATCTTCATGGCTCTTCTCGACACCACCATTGTGAACATAGTATTGCCAAAGATGATGGCGAGTCTTGATGCTGATACCTACGGTATTCAATGGGTGGTGATCTCTTACCTTATTGGTGCAGCCATCTCCATGACTGCTGTGGGCTGGGTTGGGGCATGGATAGGTCATAGAAATACCTATATTCTTGGACTTTCTTTATTTATTGTAATGAGTCTCCTTTGCGGACAGGCAACCAGCATTCGGATGATGAATATCTCCCGTTTTATTCAGGGAATTGGTGAAGGACTTATTGTACCGATAGGAATGACTATTATCTACGAGGTGTTCCCCCCAGGTGAAAGGGGACTTGCAATGGGGATATACGGGCTCGGTGCAAGTTTTGCTCCTGCTCTCGGACCAACCATCGGAGGCTATCTTACTGAACACTTAGACTGGCGCTGGGTATTCTACATAAATCTACCAACCGGGATAGTAGCGCTGGTCTTATCCTTTTTCCTTTTACGGGAGACAAAACCTGAAGAGGAGAGACCTTTCCCTTTTGATTTAACTGGATTTTTATTGATGGCCTTTTCTCTGGGGTGTCTTATCACCTTTCTGAGCAAGGGTCAGGAAAAGGGGTGGTTCCAGTCGGACTACATCTTCTGGCTTATGGTCAGCTTTGTGATCATATTTCCCCTCTTTATTGTAACCCAGCAGAAAAACAGGCACCCTCTCGTTGACCTGAGGCTTTTCAAAGAGAGGAACTTTACTCTAACCATCATTGCATTCGTCTTATTCGGGGTAAATCTCTACGCAGTCATGATTCTTATGCCCTTTTATTTAGAGAAATTGAAGCTCTATCCGACTCTTACTTCTGGTCTGGTGTTACTCCCCGGTGCTATTGCAGCCGGGATCAGTGTGGTAATAGGAGGCATCTTAAGTGATAAATGGAATCCCAAATATCTGTTAATCGGTTCTCTCTTATGTCTGGGAGGAGTAACTTTTTATTTAGGGGGTATTGATTTCTATTCACCCAAGAGCTCAGTGATCGGAAGACATGTTCTCTGGAGTATCTGTCTTGGTTTTGCTTTTCCTTCTGCTACCGCGCTCTGTCTTGGAGATTTACCTCCAGAAAAAGTGAATATGGGTTCATGTATACAGAATGCCATCCGGCTCATAGGGGGGAGCATCGGTACTGCCCTCGCTGTTACCATATTAGAAAGAAGGTCAGATTCCTACTTTGAAAGTTTTTCCCGGTACGTGAATCCTGGAAATATCGAAGCAGTTACATCACTGCAGAGACTCATGTCATACCTTCACCTCAGGGGGACTCCAGATCAGTCTCTTCTTCCCAAGGCTTTGAAGATGCTTGATCTCTATGCTTCTGCTCAGGCCTATACCTATGCCATCCAGGCATCGCTGAAGTGGATGGGGATATTTGCGGCTGCAGCCGCCGTCGTCGTTCTGTTTCTCAAGGTTGAAAGGAAGACAAATCCATAAGAAGAAGCGTCACTTGCCCTTTCTCAACCGCCCATTAGAAATAAATGGAGGGATGTTACCAGTCCTTCAAACACAGAGGCATCAAGGGAAAGGAGATACCATGTCAAAACGACTCGCTGTTTTACTTGTACTGCTCTTTTTACTATTTTCCGCTCTCACGTCATCCCTCATCGCTGCTGAGGATGTGATAAGACCTCTCAGCCTGACAGAGAGCATAGCCATCGCCACTGAAAAGAGCACCTTCATCCGGTCAGCCGAGCAGGGCATAGTCGGGGCCGATTATGAAAGGAAGGCAGCACGGACCGATTTCCTGCCCAAGGTCCACACCGTCTACTCCTATACCCGGTACAACGAAGACCCGCACGTGAAATCACCAGCCGGGGAGTTAGGGCCCCTCCCTTTTGATATGAAGACCGGTAAGCAGGACCGTTATCAGTGGAATACCTACCTGACCCAGCCTCTCTTCACCGGTGGCGCCCTCACGTCATCGTACCAGATAGCCGAACTGGCTGTGGACATGGCCAGGGAGAACAGGAGTCGCACCGAGCAGGATGTAATATTGCAGGTGAAGGAGGCCTACTTCACCATCCTGAAGACCGAAAAGATCAGGACGGTTGCAGTACAGGCTGTGGAACAGGTAAAATCGCATGTCGAAGTTTCCCAGGCGTTCTTTGACGAGGAGATGATTCCGAAGAATGATCTGCTTCAGGCTGAGGTCAGATACGCTCTGGTAAAGCAGGATTTGATCCGGGCTGATAATGGCGTTCAGGTGGCCAAGGCGAGTTTTAATACCGTACTGAGGAGAAGTGTCAATGAGCCGGTGGAGCTGGAA
>Ga0315275_10005236_pt1 | contig 12257 bp, 3 predicted proteins | sample YL17G03_0_MG_FD_205557 | JGI IMG/M metagenome (GOLD analysis project Ga0315275, IMG submission 205557) | Sediment microbial communities from Yellowstone Lake, YNP, Wyoming, USA - YL17G03_0 | ecosystem: Environmental > Aquatic > Freshwater > Lake > Sediment | place: USA: Wyoming | collected... | reverse complement strand
CCACGAAATGCTTGATCATGCCCTCGCTGGTCATACAAGGATGGTCCTTATCGCGAGTGCCGTCTTTTTTGAGGGCAAACCAGTCTGGATGTTCTGCGAACAGTGTTTCAGGCAGGTATCCCGATACGGAGCCATCGCTGGGAACGCCGAAAATTTCGTGGCTGCGAGGGTTCATCTTGTTGTGAATCTTCCACTCGGCGCACTCGGAGGCCATATTCCCGCGGGCATGCTCCCAGAAATCCCGAACCGGGAAGTCGGGACGTTGCGTGATATTCATAGCGCCAACGGCCACCGTCGATATGTTTGGTATTACTTCGCCCATTTCTCCCGGCATAAACCAGCGAACGCCAAGTCTGTGCAGGAACTCGATGACGGCATACCGGGTCCCCAGGTAAGGTTCCGTGTCGTTGCCCGCCAAAACGAGGCGATTGCCGTACGTGCGGATGATAAAGCCTTCTTCGCGCAAATTCTTCGTTCGCCCCGACGGAATATCGAGGTCGGCGATCTCGTCGGTCAGCTTGCTCCGGCCTACAAGGACCATGCAGCCGGAAAGCGGGATGGAATCGCTCGCAATAGACAATTTCGCCCCACTGATCTTTTCGATATACTTTTGCAGCTCTTGTGCTGCAACTCGGGCGTTTTCGCTGGGTGAACCGGAGGTGACAATCGTCGCAGTTGGCTGGCCATCGTGAGCGAGAATAAGTTTTGAATCGGCGGTTGGATCATTATCTTTGACGGAAGAATCTGCTGGGCAGAAAACCGGAAGAACAAAGCCAGCAAGCAGAAAAAAGATGCCGAATCTGCACATAAGAGGGTCCTTTCGAATATCCTGTATGGATTGTAATTGACGCGCATCGCAGCCGTCAATAATCTGAATCGGAGATTTAGCCTTCACGTAGGAGTGCTTATGGTGACACTTGTATCCGTAACGGCTGCGGTCATCGGCTTTGCTGTTGGTGGGGGACCCTTTGTTACCCTAAGCCATCAGAAACAGTTATTTCTTGACGATTACATAGTCAAGGCAATGACGAATATCGAGCGGAGGATTCATCCTGTGGAAAAGTACCATGGCAATCCTGTCCTTTGGGCATCTGAACCCTGGGAGCCAAAGCTCGCCCCGTTAGAGGCCTTTCCTGAGGAGACGGACACGCGACGTTGGTCAGAGCCTCTAACGGGGCTCGCCGTCCTCTATGGCTCGGTCATACAAGATGGCGGCAAGTACAGGATGTGGTATAAGGCAGGTATGGGTGTCGGGTATGCGGAGAGTGCTGATGGAATCAAGTGGATTAAACCACAACTGGATTCGGTAAAGATCAATGACCAAAAAACGAATTTGCTTTTTGTTAAACGGGAAGAGTTCAAAGGCCCCGAAGCCTTCCCAACTTTCTGGGAGCTGTTTGGAGTGCACAAGGACGAACGAGATCCCGACGCCTCGCAACGCTACAAGATGGGTTTTTTGAGCATTGTCCGTCCCTACACCGGTCCGCGACCGGATCCCTTTCACCCCACCGACCGCCGGGGACTGGGCATTGCCGGCAGTCCTGACGGCATCCGCTGGCGTCTTATTAACGCATGGGCCACCGAGGCGATTTGTGATGGCGCCACTCACTGGATGTTTGACCCATCTCACCAGAAGTATGTGCTTTACGGCCGAACCAAAAAAACATTGCCTGATGTGGAGGCGGCTTGGTCCAAATATAGCTGGTATGAAGAATATCACTCCGGCAGGGCCGTTGCCCGGCTCGAGTCGGCCGACTTCCTTAATTGGGATTTCACCGAACCGGCCACCGCCCCCGTTGTAATGACCGCCGATATCAATGACCAGCCGGGTACTGAAATCTACTCGATGATGGTCTTTCCTTATGAAAGCCTCTACATCGGCTTGGTGCAGGTCTTTCACGCCAGGCCGGAAGCCTGTTACCTGGACGTGCAGTTGGCTGTCAGCCACGACAGCCTGAACTTCACTCGCGTTGGCGACCGCACGCCGTTTATTCCTGTTGGCCCCATAGGCAGTTGGGACAGGTTCAATCACTCTCTGGCAAATAACCCGCCGATTCCCGCGGGTGATGAGCTTAGATTCTATTATGGCGGCCGAACGTATCGACACACACCTTACGAAGGGAAAGATACCGGTCCCAAAGCGGGAGGGATTGGCTTGGCGACTATCAAGAAGGACCGTTTCGTCTCCCTTCAAGCATCCTTCGATGGTGGTGAGGTTCTCACGAAACCTCTTAGACTCCTCGGCAGTGCTTTGCATCTCAACGCCAAGTCTGACTTCGGCGAGATATTGGTGGAGGTGCTTGATCTTGCCGGCAATAGCATCGCCAGGTCGAAACCGATTCGAATTGACAGCCTTGACGTTACTGTTGATTGGCGGGATGGCGGCTTAAAACGATTGGAGGACCCCGTTGTGCTGCGGTTCACGCTCAGGAACGCCTGCCTGTTTGCCGTTTGGTGTACGTAACCGCGACGAAGTATTGCATATCATATATGTGACACAGTATGAACGAGGTTACTCGAATCATAAATGCTATTGAGCAAGGTGACCCCAAAGCTGCGGAGGAATTGCTGCCGTTGGTTTATGAGGAGTTGAGGGTTCTTGCCGCTCAGAAGATGGCACAAGAGAAGCCGGGGCAGACGCTACAGGCAACCGCCCTTGTGCACGAGGCTTACATTCGCCTGGTCGGGGCCGAGGCAGGGAATTGGAAAGGCCGCACGCATTTCTTCGGCGCCGCCGCAGAAGCAATGCGCCGCATCCTCATCGAGAACGCGCGGCGCAAGAGGCGGCGCAAACGCGGGGCCGGCCAACACAAAGTTGACTTAGACGATGCAGGCGTGGCAATCGAAGCACCCTCTGACGACCTTATTGCGCTGGATGAAGCTCTGACGAAACTCGCCGAAGAAGACCCTGCCAAAGCCGATCTTGTAAAGCTTCGCTACTTTGCCGGCTTGACCCTTGAGCAAGCAGCCGAGATGTTGGGTATCTCCAGAGCCACGGCCGACCGATACTGGTCCTACGCCCGCGCCTGGCTGTTCGACCAGATCAACAAGGGCAGCTAAAGGCGCGGTATTCGACCGCCATTTTTTGCATTTGCGTTCATTTTTCATGTTTTTCGTGAGGCGTTTCTGCCCTTGATGGCGCACTGTATTATGGACAGATTAGACAAGGAGCAGAAAAATGGCTGATAAACCAAACGACATCGAAACAATATACAACACAGCCCGCCAGAAGCTTTCGGGCGCCGAAAGATCCGCCTACTTGGACAAGGCTTGCGGTAACGATGCCGCCTTACGCGCTCGGGTAGAGGCGTTACTCAAGGCGGATGACCAGGCAGGCAGTTTTCTCGAGGCCCCGGCCCTGGATGTGACAGTTACCTTCGACAAATCCCCTTTGACCGAAGGTCCGGGCACGGTCATTGGGCCGTACAAGCTGTTGGAAAAGATCGGCGAAGGTGGAATGGCCTGCGTCTATATGGCAGAGCAGGAAAGGCCGCTTCGCCGCAGGGTCGCCCTCAAAATAATCAAATTGGGTATGGACACCAAGCAGGTGATTGCACGTTTTGAGGTTGAGCGCCAGGCCCTGGCGGTAATGGACCATCCTAACATCGCTAAGGTGTTCGACGCCGGCGCCACCGAGACGGGCAGGCCGTATTTCGTAATGGAGTTGGTCAAGGGCGTCTCTATCACGGAATACTGCGATAAGAACAAGCTCAGCACCCCTGAGCGATTGGGCCTTTTCATCCAGGTCTGCAACGCCGTCCAGCACGCCCACCAAAAAGGCATCATCCACCGCGACATAAAGCCATCGAATGTTATGGTAACGCTGCACGATGGCAAGCCGGTGCCCAAGGTCATCGACTTCGGCATCGCCAAAGCCACGATCCAGCGGCTTACTGAAAAGACGCTTTTCACCAAATACGCCCAGATGATCGGCACGCCGGAGTATATGAGTCCTGAGCAGGCGGAGATGAGCGGCCTGGATATCGATACACGCGCCGATATCTACTCGTTAGGCGTCCTGCTCTACGAGCTTCTTACCGGGACCACCCCCTTTGCCGCCGAGGACCTTCGCAGCAAAGGCTACGGCGAGATGCAGCGAATCATCCGCGAAACCGAGCCTCTCAAGCCATCGACCAAGCTAAGCACGATGGGAGATGCACTGACCGGCGTAGCCGAACACCGCAAGACCAACCCGGACCTGCTCGCCAAACTCGTCAGAGGCGACTTGGACTGGATTGTGATGAAGACGTTGGAGAAGGACCGCACAAGGCGGTACGAAACGGTCAGTTCACTGGCAGCCGATGTCAAACGGCACCTCAACGAAGAGCCTGTCGAGGCCGGCCCGCCCAGCGCAACCTATCGCATAGGCAAGCTCATCCGCAAGCACCGCAGAACCGTCGCCGCCGTTCTGGTGATAGCAGCCACCCTCATCATCGGCCTAATCGGCAGCACTACCCTTTACTTCATCGCCGACCACGCCCGCAATCGCGAAGCCGTCGCTCGCACAACCGCCGAACAGGCCAAAAAAGCCGAGCAAGAGCAGCGTAAGCTGGCTGAGACAAAAGCCGAGGACTTACGCCGGTCTCTCTATGTGAATAGCATTCAATTAGCTGACGCAAAATACCGCGAGGGAAATATCCGGCGTGTCCGTGAACTATTGGAGTCATGTCCTAACGATCTACGTGGCTGGGAATGGGATCGTCTCAACTATATCCGCGATGAGTCTATCATGACTCTGTCAGGAACGTCAGACCAGTCCATCAGGCCCGTGTGGGGAAAGGATGATTGTATTCATGCGGCGATGCTCGACCCCGATGGCAAACGCATCGTTTCCGGTCATCTTGATGGCATAATCAGGGTGTGGGATTCCGTGACTGGTAAAAAACTCAAGGAATTCCGGGCCCATGATGGCGAGCTCTGGTCACTGGCGGTCAGTTCCAATGCCCAACGCGTCGTTTCAAGCGGGTCGGACCAGACAATCAAAGTCTGGGATGCTGAAACACTTGAGGTGATCAGGACTGTACGAGCCGAAAAGAATGTCGGCTCTGTCGCGGTTAGTCCGGATGGCAAGCATATCGCGTCTTCGCCTGGGGGAGAGGGAGTATTACGAATATGGGACACACAGACCGGATCCGAGTTGATGACCCTGGGCGACCGAAAGGGCGACGCTGAATGCATCACATTCAGCCTTGATGGAAAGCGTATCATCTCAGGTGATGATGCAGGAGACGTTAAAATCTGGGATGTAACTACTGGGAAAATGCTGACGGCTATACATGTAGATTCAGATTTTGTCAGTTGCATCGCGGTCAACTCGAATGGTTCACAGATTGCATCAGCAGGTGTCGCGGACAAAGGGATCAAAGTCTGGGATGCGCAAACAGGGGTTCAAGTAGCGTCTTTTCGCGGGCACCAGCCGAACGTCGTAGGATCACTCGCATTCAGCCCGGACGGCAACTATATCGTCTCTGGGGATAACATCGATCTGGTAAAGACATGGGAGACTGCCACCGGAAGGGAACTGACAACCTTCCGTGGACATGAGGCTGGAATCAGTTCACTTGCCTTCACCCGCGACGGCAAACGGATTGTTTCCGGCAGTTGGGATGGTACTGTTAAGTTGTGGGACGTGTCCGAAGAGCGCGAGCCTATCCGATTGCCGGTGAGTCAAGGCGCACCTAATTCAATCCGAGCAGCGTACACGGTAGCGTTCAGCCCAGATGGAAAACGCATGGCATCGAACACGGAGGGAATGGTCAAGGTTTGGGATGTGAACTCCTGTGTCGAATTGATGACCCTTCATAGACCTGTTGCAGTACGACAGCAAGAGTTAAAAAGCCCACAGCGGATGAGCATCGCCTTCAGTACCGACGGCAGACTCATCGGCGCATCCATGCGGGGCGGCACGATCAAGGTCTGGGATATGGAAAGAATCGCTGAAGTTGTCACGCTGAAGGCGGGGCAACGAGTCTGGGATCTGGCATTCAGTCCGGACAGCAAGCGTCTCGTTGCCGCAAGCATGATCCCGGGCGATTCGTATCAACCAAAAGGAGTAGTCAGAATCTGGGACCTGTCGAAAGGTGAGGAAATTATGGGCCTGCCTTTGGGCGATCTCGTACCGCTCTCCGTTGCATTCAGTGCTGATGGCAAGTACGTTGTCTCGGGTTTTGGAGACGGGGCAATCAAAGTCTGGGATGCATCAACCGGCGCTGAGGCCATGGGAATGATGGGGCGCCATGGCGGAGTCCTCGGTGTTGCGTTTAGTCCAAATGGCAAGTTGATCGCTTCAGCGAGTCATCATGGCATACCGAACATATGGGACGCAGCCACTGGTGTGGAACTAACTACTCTTGGGGGTCACAACGATGCGGTCGTTTCTATCGCGTTTAGCCCTGATGGCCGGCGCGTTCTTACGGCCAGTGTTGATAGGACGGCGAAAGTGTGGGACGTAGCAACGGGAGCCGAACTGTTGAGTCTTCCGTTCGATTCTGCAGTCCACTGTGCGACATTCAACGCCAATGGGACGGTCGTTGCGGCAGCAACCGCTGACGGGGCTGTGTTCCTCTGGGACTCGAATATTCCTGCGCACAGATTTGAGCTACGGAACTCTGGCAAGGCTGCGACAAAACGTGTGGATGAGCTACACCAGCAACTTGGCTTATACCATGACGTTATAGCTCACCTTCAGGTTGATTTGACTCTTGATTCCACTGTTCGTGGTTTGGCGTTGAAGATTGCCAATTCTCGTGAGTGGGAAGACGCCGAAAAGCTCAGGAAGGAAACGTGGGAATCCGTGAGTTCATCCGGTAAGAGCACCGACGAATACCAGACGGCGTTGGAAAAGGCCGAAAAAGCAAATGCCTGGGAGCCGAATGACCCTGCTATTCTCGGTGCTCTCGGTGCAGCTCAGTACCGTTTAGGCGATTACGAGAAGGCCCTTGCTACACTGACTCGTTGTGAGAAGAGTAGGGCAGACAAACATCTGGAACCTGCTCCTGAGAATGTGGCGTTCATAGCGATGAGCCTGCACAAGTTTGGCCGCACAGAGGAAGCGAAGGCTGCGCTTGAGCGACTGCGGGCCTTGTGTAAAGAGGAGCGATTCGCCGAAGACCAGGAGGCACAGGCCTTTCTGACCGAAGCAGAACAACTCATCGCTGGCGAAAAACAGTAGTTACACGCTTCTGTCATCACCAGCGGAAGAATCGGTAGGGGTCGTCCCATTCTTCCGGCTCGTCTATGTAGAGGCCCGCAAGCCACCTGCTGGGTTCATTATTTCCAAGCGGAGTCGATAAGCGGGTCAGTAACGGTGTTTCGCCGCTCACCCCCAGGTTGGCTAAGAGGCGAGTCACGAGAAAGCTGGTGCGCCGGAACGTCCTCTTTAGCCCGAAGTTGCTCTTGTACTCGAACCCCCAGGGCGCCAGTTGGCAGAATACCACGTTAGCGCCCGGAGCAACGGCGAGCACACCGTCGCCGACAGTCTCTGCACCGCCGGAAACCAGCGGGATCGCGCGAGGATCGCGATTGTGCACGTCCGCCGGGCCGATGCCTGCCAACTGCGAGCTCATCCCCGGCGGATCGAAGTACGCATTGATGTGTTCGGCCTGGTTCATTGAAATCTTAAAAGGCAGCAGCGCATCGGCATCTTCCTGTGTCAGGCCGACGGCCAGCAGGCGCCCGCCCCCCTTCAGGAAGGCGCCTATGGCGCCGTTGTGCGCCGCAAGACCCTTGCTGCCCGGTCCGACAATCAACACCTGGTCTGCCTTCAGCTCACCGCCGCCGTAGGAACCGGGCCGGAGCCCCGCTGCCTGGAGGTGCGCCATCCCTGCCGGTTCGCCAACATAAAGCGCCTCCCGCCGCGGCAACGGCTTCCACGTGCCGATATATTCGAGAATGTTGGCGGTCAGTGTCTGGGCCGCGGGATCGCTTTGGGTGCGCCCGGTCACGTCCATCTGGCAGAACAGCACAATCCCTTTGCCTTCGCGGTACTCCAACAGCGGGCTATACTGCAGGCTGAATCCGCCGTCAACGATGGGCAGGAAGTCGCCGCACGCGGGCTTCTCGATGAGAACCGAGGCAACGTTGCCCCGGCAGCCGCAGCGCCATGCGCGGGTCACCTGTATGCCGCACCAGGTCACCGTTGGCGCACCGTTGAACTTGGGGTTCAGCTCGTACTTCAATCGCGGCGGAAGGATTGTCGCCTCACCGCGCCAATCCCTCAGGTCCTCCGTCGCAAGTCCCGCCAGGGCCGGGTGATCCGGCACTCGTTTGAAGACGTTCCGCAGGCCGTACTCCGCCACTCGGAAGCCGAAACGTTTCTCCAGCACGTCAGGCGTCTGCTCGAACACGAGGACTTTAAGCCCGTCGCGCACTCGGCCAATGTCCGGCGCCGGCCCATCTACTGTCAGGCCGGCCTTGCCGACGATCAGCACTTCGTATGCCCCCAGGTCCGCCTTTTCATCCACAATGTCACAGTCAACACCCATACCTTTGAGCAACTCTTTCGTCTGGGCCTTTGGGTCGAACACCGCAATCTTGACCTTGGCGCGCGGGAGCGGCGGACGCGGAAGGATATGGATTATGAACTCGTCTTGCTGCGTCTCACCGGTACTAAATACCGCGTTCGCGCTCAGCTTGTACTCGCCCGGCCCCACTCCCGCCGGCAGTGCGAAACGCATCGGTATCCGCGCCTGCTGGCCGGTCTCCACGGTGACCTTGCTTTGACCGGCTATAGGCTGCGGCAGGGCCAGCGACCACGAGCAGTCGCAGCTCACCGGCACTCGCGAGTTGTTAATCACGATGATCTGTTTCTCGACCGTCTCGCCGGCGACGAACAGGTGGTCCTTGCTGGTGAAGGAGGCGGGCTTGCCGCCGATGTAGGCCAAAAGGGGCAGGTTGTTTCGGATTAAGGCCTCGGCGCCGGCCGTGGGGATCCAGTCAGAGCGCTCATAAGCCAAATCCATCCTTTCGTAGCGTTCCTGCATGTAATCGGGGCTGAAACCCGGCCGCTGCAGATTATCCCAATCGACCACGAGCTCCTCCCTGCGGTTCCCGTCCATACCCGGGCGCAGCTTGAACAGGATGTGGTGCTCCCAGGGAGAGTTCGCCGATACTCCCCAGGTGCGGAATGCGCGCCAGTTGTCCGCGTAGTACATCTCAAACACCGGCTCGCGCTCGGGAAAGTCGGTCGATCCCAGCTGGTGGGGATAATCCCAGCGATGCCAGAGCTTCCCATCCCGGAACTGGCTGGCCTCCCAGCGCAGATTCCTTTTCTCCATCTCGCTGATCCGGAAGGCGCGGTCGCCTAAGAACTGCGCGTTCCACTCGGCAAGGCAAAACTCCCACGGCACCGGCGCGCTGCCGAACTCCCTTTTGCCCTTGTACCAGCCCCGGTACATCGCCCAGTCCCAGGTGAACGGCGCGCCGTATTCGCACATGAAGACCGGCTTGACGCCGTTGGTCGCCCAGTGCTCGAACCAGTCGGACAGCTCCTGGACCGGGACAAAATTCGGGTAGAAATTGCTCGCGTGCATCGAGCCTAAGTTGCCCGAAGCGTGGTGATAGACGATGCGGCTTGAATCCAATCCCTCGACTATAGACTCAGCCCGCAGCGCCTTCTTCACGTTGTTCAGCGACCACTGGTCCCGCTCGTCGTAGAGGCCGTCGATCATGTCCGGGTTCATGTCCTCGTTGTAGCCCGTCGCATTGTGGCTCATGGAGTACATCACGACCGAGGGGTGGTTCTGCACAGCGCGGACGTAGAATTCCGCGTGGCGGGCATAGCCGTTGTTCTGGTCGGCGTCGGGGGCCTGCCAGTCATAGTGGCTGAAGTGCGGCTGTGAAAAGGATACAAGCATCCCCACGTCGTCCGCCGCACGCAGTATCTCCGCAAAGCTCAGGTGCGAGCCCGGCTCACAGCCGTAGTTATGGGTATAGACAAAGTTGATGCCGAGACTCTTGAGGCGCTCGAGGCTCTCGCGGGCGGCCTCGTAGGTTGCCGCTGCGGCCCCGATCTCGGCGTTGTCGAGCGGGACGGCCGACAGGAAAATGCGGCTGCCGTTCAGGTAAAAATCGCGGCCTTCGATCCAGAATTCACGGAATCCGAAGCGCACAGCAGGGAAGACATCCAGCACCTTGCCCCCGGCGTCCAACAGCGACACGTGCAGCTCATACATGTTCTGCGGCGTGTGGATGTCCCAGAGTTTTTCAGGCTTCCATTTCTCGGTGAACGCAACCTGGCCCCCACGGATGTCCTCTGCCTTGAACGCCACGCTCTTGAATTCCTTGACGTCGTGACCCTCCTGTGTGACCCGGGCGATCAGCGAGTACAACTCGCCCGCCTTGACACCTCGCAAAGAGGCGTTGAACGTGGTCTCCCACTTGCGCACAGAGGTATCAACCCTTACGTCGCCGAGGTGCGCCCCCGCGGGCGTGCTGACCAAAAAGACATCGCCGCAAAGACCCCGTCGCGCCACCGAGCCCTTTACTTCCCTGGCCGAGGCCGAGTCGGTGTATGAGAGCATAACGCCCTTGAGCGGCAGTGACACGACGAACAGCGATAAGATATGTCTGCCCCCGGGGCGGCACATGTCCGTGGCGTCCACCTCTCCCGCCGGGAACAGGATCTCGCCGGCCTTGTTTCCGTCGATAAAAACGGCTGCGTATGAGTTCACGTATTCAGCGGACACCGCGATGCGCCGGCCGGCCCATTCCGCGGGCACGGTGATCTCCCTCTCGTACCAGGCCGCAGTGAGGTCGCGCAGGTTCACGTCCTTCCACTTGGAATGGGCGTGAACCGTCTGGCTGTCTTTCTGCATATAGTCGGTGACTCCCGGCCAGCAACCGGGCACTTTGAAGTGACCCCATCCGTCGGCGGGCGCTTTGTCCGCCGCATTGGAGGCGGGCTGCCAGCGCCAAAGCCCGTTGATGCAAATCCGCTCGCGCGTGGGAGTTGTCTGGCGATACGCCTTGCTCAAATCCCAAACCGCCTTCGCACCCGGCGGCAGAGGCGCAGCGGACTGCTCCGCGATCGCCGCACCGTGATAGGCGTCATCGTGTTTCTCCTTCCACCCGTCGGTCGGCGCCTGGAGCGTCGGGCGCTGCTTTGCCCACATCTCGTTGACGAAGGCGTCCCAAGCCTGGCCTTGTCGCGCCCACTCTTTGTCATGGTCCCGGCCGGTCGCCTCTCTGATGGTCCTGACGAAAGCGGAGTCGTCTTCGTACATCCAGCGGTCAACGTAATCGAAAAAGGCATCGTGGTTCCAGGACTTCTCAGCGTGCATGAGCCGCAGAGCCAGGGCCTGTGCCACCCATCCGACACTCGTGCAGCACCGGCGATAGCTCTCACTGGTGTTCTGGCCATCCTTCCATTGCGAGGGCGGCGTATGCTCGTAGGGCCCCCACCCATTGTCCCGCGAACGGCCCTCCCCGGTCGCCGCGTCGATCCCCGAATGCCCGGCAAAGACGACTTTCGCCCCGGTCCAGCAATCGCCGTAGGCGGTCTGCTCATCCTCGCCAAAGCTCACCTTGGGGAAGGATTTGTTGATGTTGGCCAGTTCGTCATCGCCCAGGATAAGTCCGGCAAAGACGATGGGCGACTTGCGCCCGCTGCCGTGCCCGCCCCAGGCCGTCCAGCCCGGATGGCCCGCGCGGACCATACCACCCAGGTCGATGCCCACCTGGATGAAGTTCACCAACAGTGGCTCTTTCTGCCGCTGTTCGAGATCGGTGCACAGCAGCAATGCGGAGATGCCGACCACCCGCCCGTACTCCAGGCCGTACTGCGGCATATTCTCCACGGGCTCTTCGAAGCCAAAGAAGCACGTTCCCACCCAAGGCCGCTGCGTAAAGCGGATATACTGCTGGACCTTGGGCATGCTCTTGGTCGCGGCGGCCACCGGCAACAGGTCCCGCTTGAGGTTCCGGGCCAGGTATATCTTCTGCCGGCGGTCGCAGAAGCCCGGTCGAAAGGCGTCCGGCGGCTGCGGCTCGCCCACGCAGGTCAGAACCGCAGCAGTGCGGATCGGGCTGCTGTCATCCACACCACGCTCGATCTTGTTCCGCAACTGGGCACGGAGCACAAGATTCTTGGGCATGCTGATCGTGGAAACGAGCGAATCGCCGGGCTTCATTGTCACCGGAAGCCGCTGAATAAGTGACGGGGCGAACCAGTTTCGCACGCCGCTGTCGTAGGCGACTTCCATCTTGGCCGGAGGATTGAGCATGAAGCCGTTGCGGACGCGCTGGGCTTCCGGGCGCTC
>Ga0315275_10005235_pt1 | contig 12257 bp, 14 predicted proteins | sample YL17G03_0_MG_FD_205557 | JGI IMG/M metagenome (GOLD analysis project Ga0315275, IMG submission 205557) | Sediment microbial communities from Yellowstone Lake, YNP, Wyoming, USA - YL17G03_0 | ecosystem: Environmental > Aquatic > Freshwater > Lake > Sediment | place: USA: Wyoming | collected... | reverse complement strand
GGTCGCGTTCTCCAGCTGAATATCAGCCAGAATGGCCGCTCGCATTCCCTTCATTCGCGAGATCTGGCAGGCGACGCCCGTTCCCATCCTGCCCGCTCCCACAATTCCCACCCGGATCGGCATTCCCTCTTCTTCCAGCTCCTGCAGGCGATTGTTTAACATTTCCCCTCCTGATCCTTTGACTGCTTAGGGTCGAGCCTGCGGTAAAGCAAGTGTCGGTCCCCACTCTTGCTACCGCGAGGTCAAACGTATTATGATGAGAGCGCAATCCCCGCAACTCTGCTGCCGGAAACTTCCAAACATTGGTGGCAAATTATCAATCTCCGGGGGAAGATGTCAAGGAAAAACAAGCATTTCTGCCGCCCTGACCATAGGGATCCTCCTCTCCGATTTTCTGGGGACGCTTTCTTTCGTCGATCTTTTCCTCCCTGAGAGGCTCCCTTCCTGCAAACCTCATGGCATCCTGAAGGATTCCACCCGCTTACATTCTCACCCAGGCTGAAAGGTCCTTCTGCGGCTTCATTCGTCGGTCGGCGGGTGGCAAAAAGGGATTGACACCTTTCATTTTCCTATGCTATTTATTCTCGTATTCACCGAAAGGAGATCGAATTGCTCAAGAAGGAAAAAAAGGAGCCCAGTTTCGGCGATATCAAGGCATTCTTGGGCGAGGGAACGGAATTTAGGGGGACCCTGAGTTTCGAGGGAACCGTACGCATCGATGGAAAACTCGAGGGAGAGATCATCAGCAAGGATCTCCTGATCGTGGGCGAGACGGCCTTCATCAAGGCAGAGATCGAGGTGGGGAGAATGATCAACAGCGGCAATATCGAAGGCAATATCATGGCCCAGCAGAGGATCGAGATTTTACCTCCCGGGAGCGTAAAGGGACATATACGCACCCCCAACCTCATCCTGATGGAGGGGGCAAAATTTAACGGAACCTGTGAGATGATCTCCGCAGAACCAGTCGATGTTGCCATCGAAGCTCCCCTTCAGGCCCAGATACGGGAAGGCTGACCTTCCTTACCGGGGGAGGAACAAGGAATGATGAAAGTCTATCTGGATCACAATGCGACTGCGCCGTTAGATCCTCAGGTGTTAGAGGCGATGATGCCCTATTTGCGGGAGGAGTTCGGCAATGCCTCCAGCATTCACCAATGGGGACGGAGGGCGAGGGCCGCCCTGGAGGATTCGCGGGCTAAGATCGCAACTCTTTTGGGTGCGGAGAAGGACTGTGTCGTCTTCACCGGAGGGGGAACGGAGGCAGATAACCTGGCCATCAAAGGGGTGGCCTGGGCGAATCAGGAGAAGGGGAAACACATCGTCACCAGCACGGTGGAGCATCATGCCGTGCTTCACACTTGCGAATTTTTGGCCAAACAAGGATTTGAAATCACTTTTCTGCCAGTGGACGGGAAGGGCAGGCTCGATCCGGAGGATCTGCGGAAGGCGATCCGGCCGGATACGATCCTGATCACCTTGATGCACGCCAACAACGAAACGGGCATCCTCTTCCCTTTGAGAGAATTCGGCCAGATTGCCAGGGAAAAGAAGGTATTCTTCCATACGGATGCGATTCAAACCTTCTGCAAGGTGCCTTTGAACGTGGAGGAAGATCATGTCGATCTCCTCTCCCTCTCGGCCCACAAGATCTACGGTCCGAAGGGGGTGGGAGCCCTCTACATCCGAAAAGGAACCAAGATGGTGGCAATCCTCCATGGAGGGAGCCAGCAGAGGAAGCGAAGGCCGGGCACGGAAAATGTGGCCGGGGCCGTCGGATTTGCCCGTGCAGCCGAGCTGCTTTTCGCCGATCAGGAGAAGGAAGGAGATCGTCTGGCTGCCCTCCGGGACCAACTCCAGAGGAACCTTGTGGAGAAGATTCCCCAGGTTCTCCTGAATGGCGATCCAGACCATCGCCTTCCGGGCACCCTGAATATGAGCTTCAAGTTCGTGGAAGGCGAATCCCTCATCCTCAGCCTGGATATGGAGGGCATAGCCGTCTCCAGTGGATCAGCCTGTACCTCCGGCTCCCTGGAACCCTCCCATGTGCTCCTGGCGATGGGGATCCCTCATGAGGTCTGCCACGGCTCTCTACGATTTTCCCTCGGTAGGGGTACCACCAAGGAACAGATCGACTACGTGTTGGAGGTGCTTCCCCGGATCGTGGCACGCTTGAGGACCATGTCCCCTCTGGCCTAAACTTGAGGAATACGAGGAGAGGCGATGTATAGTGAAAAGGTCATGGATCACTTCACGAATCCTCGAAATGTGGGAGAGATTGAGAATGCGGATGGGGTGGGATTGGTGGGAAACCCAGTCTGCGGGGATGTGATGAAGCTTTTCATCAAGGTGGAGGATGGCAAGATCGCGGACGTGAAGTTCAAGACTTTTGGCTGCGGGGCAGCGATCGCCACGAGCAGCATGGTGACCGAAATGGTCAAGGGCAAAACCCTGGAGGAGGCCCTGGCCATCTCGAATAAGGCAGTAGCCGAGGCTTTGGACGGTCTTCCACCCAATAAGATGCATTGTTCCAATCTCGCTGCCGATGCCCTGCATAAGGCCATCGAGGACTATCAGGACAAGGTGAAAGCCAAGGCTTGAGACCTCTCAGAGGATCCGCCGAGGGAGGTTGAGAGCAACAAAAAATGGCCAGGGTCGTGGTGGCGATGAGCGGTGGGGTCGATAGCTCCCTCGCGGCTGCTCTGTTGAAAAGGGAAGGGCATGAAGTCATAGGGGTTACCCTCCGCCTATGGCCTTATGAGGAGCCCGATCAGGAGACGGAACGGTTCGGCATTTGTTGCTCCCCCGAGGCAGTTGAAGATGCTCGACAAGTTGCCCACCAATTGCAGATTCCTTTCTACGTGATCAATGTAGAACGCGAATTCTCCCAGACGGTTATCGCTTATTTTATCCAGAGCTACTTCCAGGGCAAGACCCCGAATCCCTGTCTTTACTGCAATTCTTTGCTGAAGTTTGGCTCTCTGCTTCGACGGGCCCGGGGCTGGGGTGCGGATTTCGTAGCCTCGGGGCATTATGCCCGGGTTGGTTACGATCCGGGGCGGGGACGATTCCTTCTTTGGCGCGCCCCGGACCCTCTGAAGGATCAGTCCTATTTTCTCTTCAATCTGAGACAAAAGCAATTGGCGCATGTGCTAATGCCTTTGGGAGGTCTGCGGAAAGCGGAGACGCGAAGGCTGGCCTCGGAGTTGGGCCTGAAGGTGGCGGCCAAGCCCGAAAGTCAGGAGATCTGTTTCATCTCGGAGGGAGACTATCGCCAATTTCTGCGCCAAAGGGCTTCTACGGGGATCAAGACGGGAAAGATCCGAGACCTCGCGGGTAGAGTACGCGGGGAGCATGGCGGGATCCCATTTTATACCATCGGGCAAAGGAAAGGTCTGGGGATAGCCGCAGCGCGGCCCCTCTATGTGGTAGACCTCGACGCGGACCGGAACGAGGTGATCATCGGGTGCGAGGAAGATCTCTGGGCCTCGGAACTGGTGGCAGAAGAGGTAAACTTCATACCCTTCGAGGAACTCTCGAAGGAAATGGAGGTGCTGGTCAAGATCCGATACCAGCATCAGGGGGCGAGGGCGAAAATCCATTCCTTATCGGGCGGTCGGGTGAAGGTCACATTTATGGAGCCTCAAAGGGCGATTACGCCGGGCCAGGCGGTGGTATTTTACCAGGAAGATCTGCTCGTGGGGGGAGGGATCATCTGCGGTTCCGATCGATCGCAGCACCGGAGAAAAGGAGGCGAGTGATGATCAGGGGAGAGACCCGAGGATGATCGATCGAGTTCTCCGCGTGAGCCAAATCAAAGATGCCGGCAGGGACGATCACCGACGACTGATCCGAAGTTCCATAGGGGTGGGATTCGGGTTCGCCGTCTTATGCCTGCTGATTTCTATCCTTTTTGCCAGATGGGACTGGTCCCTGGGCCTCCTGATCGGATCGGGCCTGAGCCTCCTCAATTTTCGGCTCCTAGTGAATTCCGCGAGCAAATGGTTTGGCGAGAAAGGGACAGTCAGAATCTCTTCGCTTTGGAAAGGGTTTCTTACTCGTCTCTTGCTCAGCGGAACCGTTCTGGCATTGAGCATCCTCTATCTCCCAATGAACATCTTTGGTCTGGCAACCGGGCTTTTCGTAGCTCAGGGAGGGCTGCTCCTGAGCCTTTTTCGCCAGGGAATGAAACCGAAATCAAGATGAGCATTCCCTCGAGGGATTCATGTTAGAGCTCAATCGAACTCTCCTCTTTCAAATCGTCAATTTCCTGGTCCTCATGGGCCTGCTCCATCTCTGTCTTTTTAAGCCTATCAAGCGGTTTCTGGCGCAAAGATCGGAATCCATTCAGAAGGCCTTTGAGGGGATCGAATCATCGAAGGCGGAGGGGCAGCGGAAGCTCTCGGAGTATACCGATCTTCTGCACCAGGCCGAACATAAGATCGAGCATATGAAAGAGGCGGCAAGAAGAGAGGCCCTGCAGAAAAGGAATCAAGCCATTCAAGAGGCAAAGGAAGAAGCCAGAAGGCTGATTGAAGAGGGCAAAGAGGAGATCGATTGGGCAGTAAAGGACGCGCGGGAACAGTTACGGAAAGAAGCGGTGGAGCTGACTGCGACTCTAACAGAAAAGATGATCAAGCGGTCATTGAAGCAAGAGGACCATCAGCGTCTCATCCAGGCCTCGATCGAGTCCCTCAAGGAAAAGGATTGAATAATTGAATAGAAGTCCCTACATCTGCTACGCAAAAGCTTTAGTTGATTTGGCGATCGAGTCCGGGGAGGCAGATCAGATAGCGGAGCAACTCGAGCAGGTCTCGAGAATGTTTGAGGAAAGCCCCTCTTTGAAATCGTTTCTGGAACGTCCGGACTTAGATCATGAGGAGCGACTCTTGATCCTGGGTCCCCTCCTGGATGTATTGGAAATAAAGGGATTAGCCCGGCGCTTTCTGCTACTCCTTTTGCAGAAAAAGAGGTTGCGCTCTTTGCCCAGGATCTGTTCTCGATATCGCGAATTGCTGGATTCGCAGCAACGGAGGGTAAGGGTTATTCTCTCCGTGCCCTTCCCTCTTACGGCAGAGGAACTCACTTCTCTCAAGGACGCCATGGCCGAAAGAATAGGCAAAGAGGTAATCCTGAGCCAAAGAGAGGACGCCTTGCTTCTCGGAGGGTGGGTGGCCCAGATTGGAAGCAGCGAATTCTGGGATGCCAGCATTAGAGGAGAATTGGCCCGAATGAAGTTGAAGCTACTCGGAAGTGAGGGATCCCTTGAAAATCAAGGCTGATGAAATCAGCGAGATCATCAAGCGACAGCTTCAGGGTTTGGAACCCGAGGTGGAGTTCAGCGAGGTCGGTATTGTGGTCGAGGTAGGAGATGGGGTCGCCCGGCTCTATGGCCTGGAGAAGGTCATGGCGGGGGAACTCTTGGAGTTCCCTGGCGGAGTCCTCGGTTTAGTCCTCAACCTGGAAGAGGATAGCGTGAGCGCCATCCTCTTCGCGGAGGATACTCACATCAAGGAAGGCGACCTGGCTAAGCGCACCCGTCGCATTGCCCAGGTACCGGTGGGCCAGGGCCTGCTGGGGCGGGTCGTTAATGCCCTGGGGCAACCACTGGATGAAAAGGGACCTATCGGGAACAGCGAATTCAACCCCATCGAGCGATTGGCCCCTGGGGTCGTGGATCGAAGGCCCGTGAAGGAGCCCTTGCAGACCGGCATCAAGGCCATTGACTCTATGATCCCCATTGGCCGTGGCCAGCGCGAACTGATCATCGGGGATCGACAAACCGGAAAGACCGCACTGGCTATCGACACCATATTGAATCAGAAGGATTCCGGAGTCCTGTGCATTTACGTCGCCATCGGACAGAAGAATTCTACGGTAGCCCAGATCATCAAAGTCCTCGAGAAAGAGGGTGCCATGGCCTTTACCACGGTCGTGGTGGCGAGCGCGAGTGAACCCGCTGCCCTCCAGTATCTCGCTCCTTATGCGGGTTGCGCCATGGGCGAATACTTTCGGGATCGGAGCATGCATGCCCTCTGCATCTATGACGATCTTTCCAAACATGCGGGGAGCTATCGCCAGATCTCCTTGCTCTTGAGGCGCCCGCCTGGGCGTGAGGCCTACCCCGGAGATGTGTTCTACCTCCATTCCCGCCTGCTGGAAAGGGCCGCCAAACTCAATGATGAATTGGGCGGAGGTTCTCTTACCGCCCTCCCCATCATTGAAACGCAGCTGGGAGATGTCTCCGCTTATATTCCCACCAATGTGATCTCGATCACCGATGGCCAGATCTACCTAGAACCCGATCTCTTCTTTTCGGGCATTCGTCCTGCAGTCAACGCAGGCCTCTCGGTCTCCCGGGTGGGAGGATCAGCACAGATTAAAGCGATGAAACAGGTGGCGGGCCGACTCCGTCTCGATCTTGCGCAATATCGGGAGATGAGTGCCTTCGCCCAATTCGGAACGGAATTGGATAAGGCTACCCAGGCTCAGCTGGCTAGGGGCGAGCGGATGGTGGAGATCTTGAAACAGGACCAGTTCAGACCCCTTTCGGTGGAGGAACAAGTCCTCATCATTTACGCGGGCATCAACGGCTTCCTGGACAATCTCCCCCTGAGCGAGATCAAGCGCTTTGAGGAGGGCCTCTATCCTTTTCTTGACTCCAACTACCAGGCCCTGAAGGAGGAGTTACGAGCAAGAAAGGAGATCGATGATGCGGCTCGAGCACAAATCGAGAAGGCCCTGAAGGAGTGGCTGGATTTATATAGCGATGCATCTTCCAACCCTGAAGCCACCCCTCAATAGCAGAATGACAGTGAGGATGAGAAGATGGCCACCTTACGGGAAATAAAATTTCGCATCCGGGCGGCGAGAAATATCCAACAGATCACCAAGGCGATGAAATTGGTAGCAGCCGCTCGCCTGCGCCGAGCCCATGAACGTATCATCCAGGCCCGCCCTTACGCTCACAAGATGGAAGAGGTACTGGGCCGCATGGTCTGCCATACGGCCGCGGAATCCCATCCCCTTCTGACCAGGAGGAATACGGGGCGGCAACTCTTGCTGCTGGTCACGGCGGATAAAGGACTATGCGGATCCTTCAATCACAATACCACCCGGCAGGGCTGGGAATGGGTGGAGCGCTCGAGGAGGGAGGGCAAAGAAAACTACCTGGCTGTTGTGGGCCGTAAAGGGAAGGAGTTCTTGCGAGGGAAAAGATGGGTCCCCCTTGCAGAATATATCAATATCTTCGCTCGCCTATCTTATGCCCATGCCGCCCGGATTGCCCAAGACATTCTGCGCTTCTATGATGAGTTACAGTTGGAGGAGGTCTTTCTCCTCTACAACGAGTTCAAGTCCGCAGGCCGACAGAAGCTTGTCTGTGCAACCTTGCTCCCCATCGATCCCAGTCTCCCGGATGCCTGCCCCGTCCCCAGTAATTATTCATATGAGCCTTCGGCACAGGTCATCTTTCAAGAGCTGCTCCCCAAATATGCCGAGGTGCAGATCTTTCATGCCCTTTTAGAGTCAGCGGCCGCCGAGCAGGATGCCCGCATGACTGCCATGCAAATGGCTACCCAGAACGCCGGAGAGATGATCAATCGGTTGTCTCTCTTGTATAATAAGGCGCGCCAGGAAAGAATCACCAAGGAACTCCTCGAACTCGTGGCCGGAGGAGAGGCCTTAAAATCAGGATAGAAGGGTAACTTTCATGATCGAAAAGGATTGGATGGAATTGGCGGATACTGGGCGCGTGGTCCAGGTGATCGGACCGGTGATCGATGTCGAATTCCCCAAGGGAAAACTTCCCCCCATCTACAACGCGGTGCGGGTGGTCGATGATGGGAGTGGAGGCGGTGCCAGCCGACCGATCGACCTGGTGGCCGAGGTCGAGCAACATCTGGGAGAAAATACGGTTCGATGCGTCTCCATGAAGCCTACCGAGGGCCTGGTTCGAGGGATGAAGGTCTGCGATCTTGGTGGGCCCATCACCACGCCCGTGGGACGGGAAACCTTGGGACGGATCATCAATGTCCTCGGGGAACCGGTGGACAATCTGGGTCCCATCCTGGCCAAGGAGAGATACCCCATCCATCGTCCTTCTCCCCCCCTTCGAGATCAGGATACTAAGGTAACCATGTTAGAGACGGGAATCAAGGTGATCGATCTTTTGGAGCCCTATTCCCGTGGGGGCAAAACCGGTCTCTTCGGGGGCGCCGGGGTGGGAAAGACGGTCATCATCATGGAGCTGATTCGGAACATCGCCACCGAACATGGGGGATTCTCGGTCTTTTCCGGCGTCGGGGAGCGGACCCGGGAGGGCAATGACCTCTGGCTGGAGATGAAGGCCTCCAAAGTCCTCGATAAGGCAGTGCTCATCTACGGCCAGATGACCGAGCCTCCGGGAGCCCGCCTTCGGGTAGGTCTCACTGGCCTTACCGTCGCGGAGTATTTTCGGGATGAGGAGAGGCAGGACGTGCTTCTCTTCATCGATAATATATTTCGCTTTACCCAGGCCGGCTCTGAGGTCTCCACCCTCTTGGGAAGGATGCCCTCCGCAGTCGGCTACCAGCCGACGCTGGCCACCGAAATCGGCGAACTCGAGGAGAGGATCACTTCCACCAAGAAAGGGTCCATCACCTCGGTGCAGGCTATCTATGTCCCGGCGGATGACCTGACAGATCCTGCGCCCGCCACCACCTTTTCCCATCTGGATGCCACCACGGTTCTCTCCCGACAAATCGTAGAGCTCGGCATGTACCCCGCCGTGGATCCCTTAGCCTCCACCTCCCGCATCCTGGATCCTCGTTTCATCGGAGCGGAACACTACTGGGTGGCGAGGCAGGTCCAAAGCGTCCTGCAGCGTTACAAAGAGCTCCAGGATATCATCGCCATCTTGGGAATGGACGAGCTCTCGGACGAGGATAAGCTCACGGTCGCTCGGGCCCGTAAGATCCAGCGTTTTCTCTCCCAGCCCTTCTTCGTAGCCGAGGAATTTACCGGCAGACCTGGCCGTTATGTTCCTCTAAAGGAGACCATCAAGGGATTCAAGGAGATCGTGGAGGGCAAACATGACGACCTGCCGGAGCAAGCATTCTTCATGGTGGGAACCATCGAAGAGGCAATCGAGCAGGGCGAGAAGATGGCCTCGGGTTAAGAGGCGTCATCGCCGATGAACGAGAAACTTCCTTCCACCCTCCTCTTAGAGATTGTAACCCCCCAACGTCTCCTCCTGAGCGAAGAGGTCTCTGAGGTCATTGCCCCGGGCACCCTCGGTTATTTCGGGGTCTTGCCCGGCCATATTCCCTTCGTCTCCAACCTGACCATCGGCGAACTCACGTACCGCAAAGGAACCGAGGAGAGGCATTTAGCCATTATCTGGGGCTATGCCGAGGTGCTGCCGGACCGGGTCGTGATTCTCGCGGAACAGGCGCAGACGCCTCAAGAGATCGATGTAGCGAGGGCAGAGGCTGCCAGGGACAGGGCATTAGCTCGTCTCCGGAGGCCGGAACCGGAGACCGATTTGGCAGAGGAGGAGGCTTCCCTCAGACGGGCGATGGTTCGTCTTCAGGTAAGCTCCTACAAGCGCTGAAGCGAGCACTCCCTCAACGCTCTTGCTGCGTGGGACGGATCAAGATTTCATTGATAGCGACCTCGGGGGGCTGCTCGATCGCGTAAATGATTGCCCGTGCTACATCTTCCGCCGCCAAGAACGCCGTGCGCGACGCTCGAAAGCTCTCCGGGATATTCTCCCCCCAGGGGGTATCGACCGCCCCCGGTTCAATCAGGGTCACCCGGATGTTATCCTTGCAGACTTCCCGGCGGAGGGTATCACTGAAGCCATTCACCCCCCACTTCGTCGCCACATAGACGGCCCAGCCCGGGATGCAAAAGCGGCCTGCCACGGAGGAGACATTGATGATGTGGCCCCGCTTTTGGGGGAGCATCAGGCGGAGGGCTCGCTGGCTGGCGTACATCAGGCCAAAGAGATTGAGATCCATCATCCGATGCCAATCCTGCGTCTTCCCATCTCGTACCAAGTCATATACGCCCAATCCCGCACTATTGACGAGGACATCCAGACGGCCGTAGGTGCCCTGAATTGCGGCGAAGGCCCGATCGATTCCCTCCTCGCGAGCGAAATCGGCTGCTACGGGTAAGGCACTCCCCCCTCGGGCCTCGATGTCCTGGGCCAATTGCCTCAGCTTTTCTTCACTTCTGGCTGAAAGAACCAGATGGGCTTTAGAGGGTCCGAGCAGCCTGGCGACCGCCATCCCGATGCCACTGCTCGCCCCGGTAACCAGAATCACCTGTCCTTGAAGGCTCATCCATTCCTCCTGCTCTGCAAGGTATTTATACTATTCTTTCGTTCACCGTTTCCATCTAATTTCGGATCCTCGAACCAATCAACCCTGGTGCGCACCGGGAAGGGGGCAAGCCTGGACGCACATCCCACAGATGAGGACCCCGATCCCACGATGGGAAGAGAACTCTTTCAGCTTTTCCACGCACCGCGACATATCGTAGCCGTCCTCACTGATCGCCCCAGCCGGACAGAGGGAGATGCAGGACCGGCATTCCCCACACCCCCGCGAAACCGGGGAATCCGAGCGCAGGAGCATATCCGTCAGGATCGTCACATAGCGGACTCTCGCTCCATATTTCGGATTGACCAGGAGACTGGAGCGCCCGATCCATCCCAATCCGGCAAATTTCGCTACCAATTTGTGGGAGAGGTGTCCCTTCTGGCCCTCCCAATCGACCATCTGGGAGGCGGGGACCGGGAGGGCAGAATAGCCTCGTTCCTGAATATGATGAACAAAGCGAAGGGCAACCTGGTCCAGCCGATAGTTGGCCGCCTTGTAGTGGTGCTTGTAAATGAGCGTCGGGCCGCCCTGCAACTGATCCAGGATGGCATTGGAGAGGTGCAGGCCCAACGATATCCCGTAAGGCAGCCCGGATGCTATATCCTGCAAGGAGGAATGGAAGGTCTCTCGGATGGGCATCAGGTCTGCCACTCCAAACAGACTCATTCCTTCCTGCCAGGCCAATTCCTGGAGGATCTCGCGGTTTTCCTTTAAGGGATCAGGGGAATGCATTGATTTCGGATCGTCCATCCTGTATATTCGACACGCGGAGGGGCTGAGGGAGGTATCTGGAGATGAGGGATTCTCGCCTGAAGATCTGGCTCTTGGAACTGCGTGCTCCCTTTTTCACTGCGGCCATCTTGCCAGTGCTGCTCGGGACAGCGGCCGCCTACTGGGAGAGGGTGGAGATCCATCTCTCCTATTTCCTCCTGGCCCTGGTAGGGGCCGTCGCCCTGCATGGGGGAACCAACGTCCTTAACGATTACTTCGATTATCGGAGCGGCAATGATCTCCTCTACCGAGAACAAAAGAACCCGCCTTTCGATGGCGGGAGCCCTTTCCTGATCCAAGGGATCTTGAGGCCTGAAGCGGTCCATCGCGTTGGCATCTTGCTCTTGGGGGTAGGAGCCGCGATCGGGCTGCTGCTGGCCTATCAGAGAGGCTGGCCGATCCTAATTCTCGGACTCCTGGGTGTATTCTCGAGCTATTTCTATGTGGAACCGAGGCTTAATCTGGCTGGAAGGGGGTTGGGAGAGTTTGCGGTGGGCCTCTGCTTTGGTCCCCTATCCGTATGCGGGGCCTATTTCGTCCAGACCCGACGCTTTGCCGTATCCCCCTTGGTAGCCTCTCTGCCGTTAGGCCTTCTCATCGCCAACGTCCTCTTTCTCAACCAGTTCCCTGACCTGGAAGCGGATCGGGACGTGGGCAAGACCCACTGGGTGGTCCGCCTGGGGAGGGAGAAAGCCTTTCGGGTGTTTCTCTTCTCGAGCCTTTCGGTTTATCTCCTGATCGCCTGGGGGACAGCAGTCGGCCTCCTCCCTTCCCTTGCCCTACTGGCCCTCCTCACCTTGCCTCTTTCCCTCAGGGTCTTAGCATTGGTAAAGCGTTACTATTCGGATTCCCCTCGCCTGAGGCCCGCCCAGGCCCTGACCATCCTGAATCATCTTCTCACAGGCCTCTTGCTCTGTCTCGCCTATCTGTTGGGAAGATAGCCGCGCAAATCCGTCTCAGATCTTGCCTCGGAACAGCAGCGACAGATAGATGCACGCCATCACGATATAGGTGGCGGTGCAGAAATACATCAGGACCTGGGTGATGGGGTGAGGCTTGGTCCACCTGGGGAAGGCCTTGGGCATCATGAAATAGTTGAGATAGATCAAGCCCGGCGAA
>Ga0315275_10005233_pt1 | contig 12258 bp, 12 predicted proteins | sample YL17G03_0_MG_FD_205557 | JGI IMG/M metagenome (GOLD analysis project Ga0315275, IMG submission 205557) | Sediment microbial communities from Yellowstone Lake, YNP, Wyoming, USA - YL17G03_0 | ecosystem: Environmental > Aquatic > Freshwater > Lake > Sediment | place: USA: Wyoming | collected... | reverse complement strand
TCTTCCTTGGCGTCAGCCTCAACGTTGGCGGCAACGGGGCCCCGGAGTTCGGTCCAGACGGACTCAAGCGGGTGATCATCCCGCCTGAAGGCCTCATTGAGATTCAGTTCACCCCGGCACGTACCGGAACCTTCTCGTACCTGTGTGACATGCCAGGTCATAACATGCAGGCCGTGATCGCCGTCGAATAACAAGGAAACAGGAACCCTTCGATGAAAGGTCCGGTCGGTCTGTGGGCCATCATCGGCGGCACCATGACCATTGGCCTGATCGGTCCGTCGTTCGCCACCCCGCCGCTTAGCCTGTGAATCGGCCCCCCTGGCCCCTTTCAGATCCTCAAGGCAGCATGGTACAGTGTCCGATTATTCTCGTCCTTCATACTAGGGGAGCGTACTACATGATGCGCCTGCTGATCCTCCAACGTGGCTGGTTCACGATCCTGTGCCTTTCCGGAACTCTGTCGATTGTCGCTGCGGTGACCCTGGTCGAGGCTTCCTCGGTATTCGCTGCCTCTCCGAAAAACACAAAACATGCTGCTACCTCAGCTGAAACGACAGCTCAACAGTATGCTGAAGCGATGGGAGCGGGAGACAGGGTGGGCGTTGGCCGGCTGGATTTCGCCTGTCAGTATCCCCTCGTGGCCCTGTCCTCCAGCGGCATCAAGAGGAATTCAGCTGACTCCGACAGCCACTACAACTCCTGTTGGCAGCGTGTACGAGAGGCCTATGCCCCCACCCTCGTTAGAACCGATGTGGGCATGGAGGTCTTGTGGCCCAGTAATGGCGACCTGGTCTTTTTCAGTGAAGAGCTAAACCGCTATCCCGCCTCTGCCTTCGTGGCCGATTCCCTGGGCCTGACGCCACCGGGAACCGGGTTCCATACTCGCATTGTGGGCAGTACGCCGATTCCTTCGGCCTCGTTCCGTCTTCGGCCGAATGGCCCAGTCATGGCGGTGCCGACCACCTTGGTAAAATTGGCCGTCAGCTACCAGGATCCCCTGACCGCTCCTTTGACCTACGCAGCCGGCTCGGTCAAATGGACGAATACGATTAAGCGGACCAGACGCGCGCTAAAAGAAATCACCATCCAATGGGTCGTCCTCTCCGGGCTGAAGAAACAGGGCTTCGCGAACGATACCGCGGTGCTGAACCTTCCAGTCACTAGCGGAGCCATCGCCAGCAGTGGCATCCAGGAGAAGATTCCCTTTGTCACAGAAACCAGTCGTGCCCTTCCCGACTCGCTGGTCTGGTGGGGGCCGACGGATCTCCCCGGTCTCTTGACCGCCGCGGCCGCTCGAGCCGCGACCTTTCCAGAACTGCACGACCGCGTCGCCATGTTGAATCGCGTCCTCATCATCGATCCCAATCAGAGCGAGGCCCTCATGGTGCTGAGCCGGCACCTCTATGCCGTCATCCTGCGCGAGGCCATCCCCTTTCACAAACTCATGGTGAAGGATCCGGCGCTGGCCTTGGTCGTGAACGAGCATTTCTGGAACATCTATGCTCAATCCACACGCATCGACCTGTCGCTGGGGATGGAGATGGGTGGATTCGACAAACCGACGACTGCAGACTACCTGTACCGGATGATCTCCGCCATGCGAACCTTGGCTGTCGTCCATCCGGAACAACTCGATAACCTGTTCCGGTTAGGTGTGGCCCTACGCTGGAACAACGATCAAGAAGCCTCGATCGAGACCCACCAATTCTTGGTCAAAGCCATCCCGGCTGAGCGAAGAGCCGCCAGAGCCGAAGCCCTACTCCAACTGGCCTGGTCCCGCATCAACAAAGTAGCCTGGAACCGCATCTTCGACGACTCAGATATTCGGGCCGCCTACCAGGATGCCGACGAGGCGCTCACGATCGCCGACCTGCCGCTTGATAAATTCATTGCCGAGTACACCAAAGCCTACAGCTTGCTGTTTACCCCTGACCGAAACAATCGGGCGCTCTTGGAGCGGCTGACGGAAGCCAAACGATGGTTTGCTGAAATTCCAGGGCAGACGCCGGACATCTGGCAATTCTTCATTGGGGCAGAATCGTTAAAAGCCGTCCTGGATGCTGATCCGATCTTCCAGCCGCTACTGACATCGGTGGAAGAAAAGAAAGGCTGATGGCCTGTGCATGACCGGCCGGTTTCCTCTCGAGACAGACTGAGAGTCTCGCCTCGCGCGATCGCAATTGTTCTCCTCCTGCTGACTTCTTTCAGCGGCCTGATGGACTTGGCCGCGGCGGACGACTCGTACATCGCAGGCTATGTAGTCGCGCGCCTCGAGCGCGAGTTCAAACTGACGGCCACTGTCCGCGTCACCGACGGCGTCGTGACGATATACACCTCCCTCATCACACCGGGAGATCGCCGCAAGGTGCTCGCGGCTCTGGAGAAAATTCCCGGCGTCGTCGGGGCAGAGTTTGTTCATTCCGGCATCGCCGGCCCCCCGCCGTCCGCGATCGGAACTACTGCTGTTGAGAAAACCGTTTCTCAGCCACGGAGCGAAATTCTTCCCCGGGGACTCTTATTCGAACCGCTCCATGCCGACCCACGCTGGCCGCATTTCTCCGCGGCTTATCGGAGCGGAACAGTGGGGGCAGATACCGGCCGTACCTTCGCCGGTAATTTCGGCGAAACATTCGCACTCTATCGGCACGCAGCTCCGTTCAACGGCCAATGGGAATTCGGTATTCAAGCTGGCACGTTCAGCATTTTCGACTACGGCTCAGCCTCAGGGTCTCAGGACCTCCTCAATACGGACTATACGATCGGCCTGATGGCGAGCTACAGGACCGGGCCGTTTTCTGGCTTCGTTCGCCTGAACCATCAAAGCTCGCACCTGGGCGATGAATATATCTTAAACAGCCAGGTGCCAGTGAATCGCATCGGCTTCTCGTATGAAGGAGTCGATGTGAAACTGTCGTACGAAATGCTCGATTGGCTGCGTGTGTACGGAGGCGCCGGCTATCTTCTGAGCACATCACCAGATAATCTCAAGAAATGGACCAGCCAATTTGGCATCGAGTTTTCCTGTCCTCGAACGTTCTTCGGCGGCATCATTCGCCCTGTTGCCTATGGCGATTTCCAGGCGAATGAACGGACCAACTGGTCGATGGGGAATTCCATTATGGCCGGTGTGCAATTCGAACACCTGGAAATCATGGATCGCCACATCCAGCTTCTGTTCGAATACTACGGCGGCCCCTCCCCCAATGGAGACTTCTACATCAATCATACGGAATGGTTCGGCATCGGTCTTCATTTCTACCTCTAGCCGCGGGCTATCTAAGCAGGATTCAGAAAGCTGTAGGAAAGGGTGTCTTCACGCGCCCGATATCGTGACAGCAATCACCTCGACCATGTATGTCAAGGTAGGACTATGGTGACAAGGCAGCGCGGCTCCGTGACCGGACACATACGAAGCCCCGGCTCGGAAAGATGACCGCAAGCACTGATAAGACATGACACGACCGGGTCTCTCCTCAATTGCTTAAAGCCATCCTCGAAGCCGATTCGATTGTCACGCTGATATCGGCGTTGTCAGACGAGCCAAAATCCTGGGACCATAGTTTTTTCTCGCCGCGTGCGATATTGTGTTACGGAATGTTTCGGCTGAATCCATGCGCCGATGATCTGCGCTTTCCACCCGTTGAGCAGGCCTCGCCCGAAGGCTTGCTCGCCGTAGGGGGCGACCTGCGACCAGAACGGTTGCTCGAAGCCTACCGCCACGGCATCTTTCCCTGGTACGACAAAGACCAGCCCATCTTGTGGTGGTCACCCGATCCCAGGACCGTGCTCTTTCCCGCCAAGCTTCACATCTCGCGCAGCCTGAAAAGAAGCCTTCGTCCTGGCATATTCAACGTCACACTCGACCGGTGCTTTCGCGACGTGATGCGGCATTGCGCAGGACCACGATCGCAATATCCTGACGGCGGCACGTGGATCACTGCGGAAATGCTCGAAGCCTACACGCGCTTACACGAACTCGGGTATGCCCATTCCATTGAAACCTGGCAGGAAGGAGAGTTGGTTGGCGGGCTCTATGGCGTGGCACTGGGCGGCGCCTTTTTCGCAGAGTCGATGTTCACCTGTGCATCCGACGCCTCGAAAGTGGCGCTGGTCTCGCTCGTGCGCCAGCTACAGGCCTGGGGATTTCGCCTCATGGACTGTCAACAGTCCTCCCCTCACGTTATCGCGCTCGGCGCAGAGGATATTCCACGCCGAGACTTTCTTGATCATGTAACCGCCGCACTTGCGATGACCGAACGACGCGGATGCTGGCAGTTCGAATCCTTTTAGCTTTCTCGGGCCTCACTTCTTACTCATCGTACCTAGTTCTTCAAAGTAGTGTGCAAAGGCTTTCATCCCACCGGAAGCTTGGCCCCAGTCAAAATATTCGTTTGGCGCATGGTACCCGTGCTCAGGCAGGCTCAAACCCATAAACAGGATCGGCACCTTCCAGGCTTTCTGCATCGTGACCACTGCGCCGATTGATCCGCCTTCGCGGATGAAGGCCGGCTCTTTCCCAAACCCGGCCTTCGCCGCCCGCTTCACCGCTTCAACATAGGGCCCCTCAAACAATCCTTTGAACGGCTGAAGCATCCCTTCCCGCTCCACTTTTACATTCGGGTTGATCTTGGCCACGTGTCGCTTGAGCAAGGCAAAGGCCTTTTCAGGAGTTTGATTCGGCACCAACCGCATACTCACTTTGAGTTCACCATGACTCGGCACGACCGTCTTCACCCCGGGCCCTTGATAGCCGCCTGTCAGACCATGCACCTCAAACGTCGGCGCGGCCCAAATCCGGCGCATGATCTCGGCGGGATCGTCTGTGCGCAGCGTCTGAAATCCATAGGCCTGCTTGAAGCTCTTGACCCGGAAACCTGAAGCAAGGAAGCTCTTGATCTCCGCCTTGGTTGGCTCGACCACATCCTCATAGAACCCGGGGATCTTCACCTTGCCGGTCTTGGCATCGACGCAGGCTTGCGCCACTTCCATTAGTTCCCCGAGCGGATTACGCGCGGCGCCTCCAGTCACACCAGAATGGGCATCTTTCGTTCCAGTGCGGAGCGTGAGACGCGCGCCCAGCAGACCGCGCAGGCCATAGGGCATAGCGGGCTTTCCTTTGGCGAGCCAGATGGTGTCAGACACCACGACTGAGTCCGGTCGGGGAATAGCCGTTCGATTCTTCAGCCCTGCCGCAAAGTCCGGACTACCGATTTCTTCTTCCAACTCCCAGAGAAACCGGACGTTGATCGGCACTCCTTGCTCGATCGCGTACCGCGCGCCGAATAGGGCTGCGAGTGCCGGACCTTTGTCGTCCGTCGCACCACGTCCGTGATACAGCCCATTCTCGTTCTTGAACGCAAACGGTGCCTGCTTCCATTCTGGTTCCTGCGCTGGTTGCACATCCATATGGTTATAGATGGTGACCGTCGGATGATGGGCTCCGGTCATCCAGCCTCCGGACACGATCGGATAGCCGTCGGTCTCCACAATCTTGGCCTCAGCCCCCAGGTCCGTGAGGACCTGCCGCGCGAAGTCCGCCATGCGCCGGATGTCGGGCGCCTTGGCCGGGTCCATGCTAATCGACGGAATCTCCACCATCTGGCCAAGCAGATCTTCAAACCGCCGGCGGATCTTTGTCACATAGGTGCCAAGTTGTCGCTCATTCACGCTCATTGCAGGTCCTCCTGAAAGATACCGCGGATTATACCGACTGTGCCGCAACTGCGAAAGAGATCGTCCCGCCAGCAAAACTCATCACGACAAGCGAGAACCACGGTCGCAAGAATGGTAGAATGGCACAACCTATGACAGTCGGATGGTTCTATAGGCATTTGCAACTGGGTTCGATCTTCCTCGGTCTCTGGCTCGCCTGGGCCACGCTGCCTTCCTATGCCCAGGCCGCCGACCTCATCACTGTCCGCGAGATCCTGGACGAACCCAGCCGCTTCCATCTCAGACAGGTGACGCTACAAGGGATCGTTCGAAACGTGCAGCCCCTCGACCCCTACTCCTTGCCGGCGGGCACCACCTGTTACGGTGCCTACCTCTTCTATCTGGAAGACGAGACCGCCTCGATCAACGTTGCTTCGTTCGGCCTCTGCGGCATCCCCCAGGTCAAAGATCCCGACGTGGAGGACGGCGCACACATCGAGCTCCGCGCAACCGTCCAAGCGCCGAGCCACGGTGGCTATTACCTGAGTTTCCAGGGACTCAAGGTGGTCGGAGAACGAGAGGGTGTGGTGCAAGCCGTGGCTAATCGGATCACCCCGCTACTCGATGAGGGGAGGCCTCAATGATGAAGGCTCCACACAGGGTCACTCCATTACAGACCAGAATCGGCTGGATCGGCACCGGCATGATGGGATCATCGATGTGTGGCCATGTGCTACAAGCCGGGTATCGGGTGACCCTGCACAGCCGCACGAAAGCCAAGCCTCTACTCAACCTCGACGCGATTTGGGCCGAGAACCCACGCGCCGTCGTTGCTGATTCCAATATTCTCTTCACGATGATGGGCTTTCCTCAGGACGTGCGTACCGTTTATTTCGGCGAGAATGGAATCCTGGCCGGCGCACAACCTGGCACGGTGCTCGTCGATATGACGACGACAAACCCAGCGCTCAGCCACGAGATTGCCGAACGTGCGACGGCCAAGGGTCTCTCTGCGATTGACGCCCCGGTATCCGGTGGCGATGTGGGCGCGTGCAACGCCACCCTCTCTATTATGGTGGGAGGCGACCGCGAAGCAGTGCAAGCCGTGGTGCCGTTCTTCGAGCTATTGGGTAAAAAGATCGTCCATCAGGGAGGGCCCGGCACCGGGCAACAGGCGAAACTCTGTAACCAGATCGTTATCGCCGGCACGATGATCGGTGTCTGCGAGAGTGTGCTCTATGGTTACAAAGCAGGACTCGATCTGAACAGGATGCTGGACTCCATCCGTGGCGGAGCTGCAGCCTGCTGGACTTTGGACCATCTCGCTCCGCGTATTCTTCAACGAAACTTCGACCCCGGGTTTTTCGTCGAGCGCTTCGCCAAGGATATGGGCCTCGCGCTGGAGGAGTCGAAACGGATGGGGCTCGTGCTGCCAGGTCTCACGTTGGTGCCCCAGCTCTACCAGACCGTCCAACCGCTCGGACATGGCCGGAGCGGAACACATGCGTTGATCCTTGCCCTTGAAGAGTTCTGCAAAGTCCACGGGAGCCCGGCACCGACATGAATCCCCTCGCCTACATGGCGCTCGCCTTCTTGCTCTCCCTGACTGGCTGCGCAAGCAGTCAGGGACTGCATCTGGATGCGCTACAACAGACGCTGCAAGATGAAGAGGTTCGCTTCGTCGGTGCTCTGCCATCAACATCAACGGCGAACCCTTCAACCAGGCAAGGCCCTCCGAAGCTAGGACTGTATGTCATGCCAACCGGGTTCCTTCGCCATGAATTCGAATGGACTGATGCCGACCGGGAGTCCCTCTTGGCCTGGACCAACGGATTGCAACGTGACGGCCTCATCAACAGCGCTTCCTTCCTTCAAATCTCCTCGATCAAGGGGAACCAGTTGGCACAGTTGCGCGAATCCGCCGCTCGATACGGCGCGGACCTCCTGCTCATCGTGGATGGTGCCGCGGCCATTGATCGCTACAACAACTACAAGGGGACTCTGCTCTATTGGACGATTCTTGGAGCCTACTTTGCCGACGGCACCCACAGCGAAGTCCTCTGTCTCGTGCGAGGCTCCTTATGGGATATCCGTGGAGAGGCCAAGCTGGCTGCGGAAGAGGCGCAGGGATTCTCGAAGGTGGTCGGTCCCACCGCACGAGTGGAGGATCGAGAACAGGTGACAGCGGCGCGCCGACAGGCACTTATCCAACTAATGGAGAAACTTCGAAATAATTTCGCGAGGACCGGCAGCGGACGCTGACGGTGAGGGGCCTTATTTGCGTGGCTCGCCCAACAGACACCAGAGGCGCCTGGTTCCAGACTTCTGATCGGTCACCGGCTCGCCACTGAAGAAACTGATCTGCCAGGCCACCATGTCGTCGGTGGGATGGGGCGTCGCTGTCCAATAGATCTCCGACTTGATATTGGAGAAGGGATGGCCTTCCGGCAGAGCTGGATCATGCTGAGAGGCATCGATCAAGGTCTTGAGTTCGCCCACGGACGGTGCGCGCCAGCCCTTCTGCCCGCCGACCTCTTTCGTCGAACAACGAGCCACCGACGCGCCCCACACATCGTGCTCCCGGTCCGGTTCCTGTTCCCAGATCAGGCCGGTGCTGTTGTCCTTGACTGCCGCACCGTTCAACAGCAACGTAAATCGAGAGGAGGCAGTGGAATCAGCTGCAGACGCCTGACTGGTTACCACCACAATGCCAACCGCAATGAGATAAGCACGAGCTGCCTGCAGGCTTCGCATGGGGGAACCTCCCAATCCGGTAAAAACCACTCGTAAGAGAGTTTCTACAATGGCACAAGCGTGCGGTTACGGCAAAAGCCGGCGGTAGTGTTTCAGGAGAAGCAGCCCGCCCCAGGCGAACGATGCCAGCATCAGGAGAATGCCGAAGTTGTAGGCGAGATGGGCCAGGCGATGGTCATACTCCAGCCACCCCAACATGGCCAGGATATTGTTCCAGTCATGCCCGTCCGTTTCCTTCCCGGTCACCCCACCGAGTAGCATCAGATCCAACACCCGCGCATCGTTGATGTAGGGGGCAATATCCATGACACTCTCTGCCGTCCACCAAAGCGCCACTGACGCGCCAAAGGGATCGCGCGTCTTGACGAGAAAGGTACCCAGGCAGACGAGAGGCATCAGGATCTGACCGAGACTTCCGCCCAGGATCATCATGAAGCGTCCCAACGGGATAAACAGAATATGGCCCGCTTCGTGAAACGGCAGATTGATCAGATGGAGAAACGATTCCCCTGTGTAGTTGGTTTCGAGCGGCGTCAAGATAAACGTTCGGCCCCACCAGAGAAGCAACAGAAACAGCGCGACCCGCCCAGCGAACGTCATCGAGTCCGTTGACGTATCCGATTCAACCAGCCACCCTTTGGCAAGGGCCACCCAGCGTGAGCGATTCCGCAGTACAGACTGCCGCTGCAGCGGGGCAAGAGGCCGATACTTCGCAAAGATGATCCCGCACTTCGCGCATTCTGTCGCTCCATCCAACTGGTCAGCCTGACACTTGGGACAGAAGATCACGGGATTGGTAGTGGACACCATAGGCACATGGTAGGGCCGAGCGCGCGATCAAACAAGAAAATCTCTGGATTGATCCAGACCCTGGCGCGTGACGCGCAAACTATGATTCCAAGTGTCTCGCCTTTCCCGCCCGTTCCGCCTGTCTCGCGCGTCACGCGTTGCGGTCAGTGAAAAGAGAAGGGAACGGGGGCAAACGTCAGCACAAACACGGCGATCGCAATCCATCCGACAACGATCCGCCCTCGGCCTAGCGGCACGTGAGGATCGCGCACCGGCGGATGTCCGAGGCCCCACAGTCCTGCCATGAAGGCCCAAAGGAACCATCCGGGCCAGCCCACGAATCCCAGCACAATCAGCAGCGGCACCATGGCAAATGCCATCGTACGTTGGCGTGAGCCCCACAAGGCGTACGCCACATGCCCGCCGTCGAGTTGGCCGATGGGAATGAGATTCAGTGAGGTCACGAACAGACCGAACCAGGCGGCAAAACCGATGGGGTGCAAGACGATGTCAGCCTGAGGAGGGAGGGATCCGATGACCAGCCAGGAGATGAACTGCAAGAGCAAGGGCTCGCCCAATTGTAATCCATAGGTCGCCGTCCGATCAATGACCGTTGAGAGGTTTAGACCGATGACCAGTGCCACCACCGCGACGATGAAGCCGGCAAGCGGACCAGCCACGCCGATGTCAAACAGCGCGCGCCGATTCAAGATTGGCCCGCGCAGGCGGATGATCGCCCCGAATGTGCCGATGAAATACGGGGGGCCCGGGATGAACAGCGGCAGCGACGCCGGTACGCCGTGGATGCGGGAGAGCACATAGTGCCCGCACTCATGGGTCACCAGAATCCCCAGAAGCGTGGCGGCAAAGGGGATCCCGCGCCAGAGCGTCTCTGGGTACTCAAGCAAAAAGTCCAACGGTCCACGGACCGGTCCGTTGTAGGCCTGATAGGCCCCAGCCCACAGCGTGGTGAAGACCGTCGCCACAAAAAGGCTAACGGGCATGGTCCATTTGGAGAAGGGCGTCTCCTCGAACTCGTCGTCTGCCGAAAGATCGCTCAGGCCCTCGGGCGGGCCTGCCACAACCGGCAGCTCTCCGCCGCGGATCGGCTGGTCGTCGCTCCGCTGGTCGAGATTCATGGTGCCTTTCTCAGTGGTCCGCAGCGAAGGGGTTATGGTCGAGTTCTTCGCGAACCGTCGTGGCCGGTCCGTGACCCGGCAACAGGACACAGTCGTGAGGTAATTTCAGCACGCGCTGCCGCACGGAGTCCAGATGGGTTGAGAAGAAGTTGTGCGGGATGGATTTTCCGATCGATCCGGCAAACAAGGTGTCACCGACAAAACAAACCGGCCGTGACTCAGTATCCATCCGATAGCAGATGCCGCCTGGCGTATGGCCTGGCGTGGCCAGACAATGGACGCTAAGACGCCCGACCGAGACGGCACGACCGTCGTGTGGCGCAGTGAGACGATCCTCCGAGGGCTTCCAGCGTAGCAGACTGACATCAGCAGCTCCCAGATAGACCGGAACTTGCCATCGTGCTAGGAGCTGCTGAATCCCTTCGGCGTGGTCCGCATGCCCATGCGTCAAACAGATGCCGGTCAGACGAACTCGATGGGATTCGAGCCAGGCGATCATGGCTGGAGCGTTGCACGCCGTATCGACGAGGAGCGCCTCACCGGAGTCGTGCACGATATAGCCGTTGACCGCGTAGCCGTTAATCTCGCCCTGTATGGTTTCGATCCCTAGAATCGAGGGAATCGGTTGAGGAGCCCACTTCTCCAGGACAATCTGTTCCAACGGAACGAGACGGAGTCCTAATGCGGTGGCGAGGGCGCGCACTTCCGCCTGATCGCGCGGTTGATCACCTCGTTCGAGTGCAGTGATATCGGCCCCCGGAAGGCCGGTGATACGAGCCACATCCTCCACGGACCAGTCGTGTCCGATGCGGGCCTTCTTGATGATGTCGCAGAAATCGTCTTCAAGCGGCATACATAAGCCTTCAGGTAGCCCTCAGCTTCGATTCGACCATCCGTCCACTCTCTCCACTCCCTCACCTAAAGCTCCGGAATCTTTCTTTCTTTAGGGCGGAAGGCTCGGCTGTTCTCCTAATTGCAGCCATCGAGCGAGCACATTCTGATCGTGCGCGCTCTGCGAGCAAGAAGGATGGTCTGACTGCCCCCTTTTCTTCCTTCTCAGGACGCGCGTTGCGCGAGCACAGGGGATCAGCGGGTCACCAGACCCCTCTCAGCTCTCTGGAGCTAACTGTATTTCTTTCACGTTCCCAAATTCCGACAGCAACTTCGGTAGGACCTCGCCGGATCCAACTGCGACAATGGTCAGCCGCTCTGGGTTGAAATGTTTCTTCGCCGCCGCCAGGATTTCATCTTTCGTCAAGGCAACAACCCGTGCCCGCAATTGTTGCAGGAAATCCTTGGGAAGCCCGTCGTATTCCAGCTCAACCAACCGCCCCACGATCGCCGACGAACTCGCAAAGGAAAACACAAACGAGTTCACATAGGCCTCTTTCGCTTCTGCCAGTTCGCTGTCTGTCACCAACTCGGTCCGCATCCGTTCCATGTTCGCAATAAACCGAGTGATGACCTCTTGCGTCGACGGCAGCTTCGTCTCTGCGCGCATCAGCCAGACTCCTTGATCGTGTACCCCGGTGTTCAGGCGGCTGCCGACCGAGTAGGCCAAGCCCCGCTTTGTTCGTACGTCGTTGAAGAGACGGCTGCGGAATGAGCTGCCCCCCAGAATGTCATTCGCGATCGCCAAGGCGACATAATCCGGATCGTTTTCTTTGATCGACAGATGACCCAGGCGGAGATGTGTTTGCGAGGTCTCCTTGTTCACAAACCGTACGACTGGCTTCGCCGTCGGGCTCTGGGGCACGTCGGCGATCGTCAGCACCGGCACTTCGCCTTTTTTCCACTCACCAAATACTTCGCGCAGCAGGGCCAGCATCGCGGACTTGTCGAAGTCTCCCGTCACCCCCAACATCATGCCGTTCGGATGAATGGTCTTCCGGTGAAATGTGACCAGATCGTCTCTGGTAATACG
>Ga0315275_10005231_pt1 | contig 12259 bp, 12 predicted proteins | sample YL17G03_0_MG_FD_205557 | JGI IMG/M metagenome (GOLD analysis project Ga0315275, IMG submission 205557) | Sediment microbial communities from Yellowstone Lake, YNP, Wyoming, USA - YL17G03_0 | ecosystem: Environmental > Aquatic > Freshwater > Lake > Sediment | place: USA: Wyoming | collected... | reverse complement strand
AGAGGCTAACAGTTGTGCTACTACTCTTCTTTCGACTTCACCATAGCTTTCTTCCCTTTTCGGAGCTATCGCATCAATTTCATCAATGAATATAATTGAAGGTGCATTCTTTTCTGCTTCCGCAAACAAGTCTCTGATTTTCTTTTCTGCTTCGCCTACAAACTTTGACATGACTTCAGGTCCGTTTATTGAAATAAAGTTGGCGTTGCTCTCGCTGGCAACTGCTTTTGCCAATAACGTTTTACCTGTTCCAGGAGGTCCGTACAACAGAACTCCTTTCGGCGGCTGAATACCGAGAGTTTCAAAAATCTCGGGATGCCTTAGCGGCAGTTCTATCATTTCCCTGACTTTCTTTGTCTCTTCTTGCAATCCGCCTATGTCTTCGTAAGAAACATCAATTATTTTCTCTTCTCGCAATTCAACAGCTTCAGGAAGAACTTCTATTTCTGTGTCCTCTGTAATTAAGACTTGTTCTTTTGGATTTGTACTTACGACTAGGAATTTCAAATCTCCAAAGCCGAATCCGAAACCCATATCTTCTTCCATCACTCTGAAAATATCATCGAAGAGCGGGCTGCCAGTCATCGTTGTTCGTCTTCTTCGTGTTCCGCCCAGTGAAATTATGTCTCCTTTGACAACTGCTCTTCCAAGCAATGCTTTCTTGAACATTGTTGGGGCTGCTTGAATCATTATTCCTCTCTGTGCCGGCGCTATTGAAACTGTTTTGGCGGGCTTGAAGACTGCAGGCCTTACAGTAATGTATTCGCCGATTATCGCTCCCGCATTTTTTCTTGTTAAACCATCCATTCGTATGAGAGCGAGACCTATATCTGAAGGATAAGCCCTGCCAGCAAGCGCTATTGTTTTTCTTGTGCCCTCAATTTCAACAATTGCGCCTTGCTGAATTCCAAGGTCCTTCATAATCTGAGAATCTAATCTTACAATTCCTTTGTTGACGTCATCTTGTATGGCTTCAGCAACTTTCAATTTGACTTCTTTTCCGTTGCTTCTGCCATTAGTAGCTGACGCTGTTTCCATGAAAAAATCTGGTTAAAACCTTTTAAAGAACTTGTTAGTGGAAGCCCTAGTTCTTCCTTGTCTTGGCTTTTGCTGTTATCAGCATTTCGGGGCATCTTTCCTGCGCATATTCAAAAGCTAGGTTTTCAAACCCCAGATCTAACAAAGAACGTACGAGAGAGCGAGCCGATTCTTCATCATTACCTGCTCTAACTTTGCGCATGTATTCTGCTTTCTTTGCTTTTACGTGCTGCAGCTGGTTGTAGTTTTTCATATACCTGCGCTTTCTCTCCGTAACCATGCTCTTCTGCTTAAATTAACATTTTTTAAATCTTATTGCTTTCGTATATACATGAACGACAAGGTTTCAACCGGTTCGCAGACCATAGATTCTTTGCTTTGCGGCGGTTTTGAAAAGGGCATAATTTCAACTCTGTTCGGGCCGCCTGGTTCTGGCAAATCCAATCTGGTGATAATGATGACGCTAGCTGTTGCGAACCAAGGCAAGAAAGTCATCTTTGTTGACACTGAGGGTGGTTTTTCTACAGAACGGGCCTCACAACTAGATAAAAATTACAAGCAACTGTTGAAAAACATCCTGATTTTGAATCCGACAACATTTGAAGAGCAGAAAAAGATCTTTACAAAATTGAGAGATGCGGTAAATGGAGAGAAAGTTGGTCTTATTGTTGTTGACAGCATTGCTATGCTGTATAGATTGCAAAAGGGTTCTGACGAAGAAATCAAAACAACAAACAAGGAAATGGCAAATCAGCTTGCTATCCTCTCGGAAATCGCAAGAAAAAAGAATCTCGCAGTCATTGTAACGAATCAGGTCTATGCTGATTTCGAAAATAAAAACAACGTGCACATGGTCGGAGGCGATTTGCTGAAATACTGGAGCAAGTGCATTATCAAATTAGATGTTATAGATAGTATCAGAAAAGCATCAGTTTTCAAGCACAGGAGTATTCCAGAAAGCAAGGCAGCTTATTTTGAAATTGTCGAAACTGGATTGAAAGAAGCTCAAGAACCCAAAAAGAGGTTCAGCCTTTTTCCGTAGTTCCTTTGGCGCGAGGCGCAACTGAACTTTGTTCAGGTTTGGCTTCAGTTTTCTTTTTGCCTGGGCAGCCCGGATTTGGGCAGAATTCCCAAGGTCGTTTGCCTTTACTTATTACCATGATCATCGGCGTGTTGCAATCTTTACACTGCTTGTCAAGCATTTTTAGCAGGCCTGACTGCGGTAGCGGATAGGTCGTCCTGCAATCAGGATATTTATTGCAAGCCAAAAATCGCTTTCCTGAGGCTTTTGAAGTTATGACCCGGATATCGCCAATCTTGCAGTTGGGACAGGTCATCAAAGTCTCTGCTTCTCTCCTAGTTTCTCTGACTGCAGCCACGAGTTCCCTGCCAATCTCATTGATATGCAGTTTGAATCCGTTTGTGATTTTAATCAGAAGTTTCTTTGCTTCTTCAAGAACAACTTCTTTTTTTTGTTTTTGCTCTCGAATTTTCTCCATGTCCTTTTCAAAATGTCTTGTTAACTTTTCATCCAAAATGTCAGAAGCATATTTTGTAAATGTTTGAACTATCTGCAGGCCCAGTGGCGTAACAGTGATTGACGTACCAGTCACATAGCCTCTTTGATACAACGTATCAAGAATTGATGCTCTTGTTGCTTTTGTTCCAAGGGATCTCTTTTCCAGTTCTTTGATTATTGATGCCTGCGTGTAGCGCTTAGGCGGCTCTGTCTGCTTTTTCACGTTCTTTGACTTCGGTGCAAACTCTTGGCCTTTTGCAAGTTTTGGCAACTCAATTTCTTCCTTTCTTACGTAAGGTGCATAAAATTCCTGCCAGCCTTGTTCGACAGTTCTTGTACCTTTCAAAATAAATGGTTCTTCTTCAACGTCAAAGGTAATTGCGGTAGTTTCTCTTGTAGCTGAATCTGCGAATACTGCTAAAAAGCGCTTTACAATCAAATCATAGATTTTTTTCTGGTAGGTATTTAGAGACTTTGGAATCTCGCCTGTCGGATAGATTGAAGGGTGCGCGGAGTCTGATTTCTTACCCTCGTTGGGTTTCAGATTCTTGTTTGCTAAAATCCTCTGAGCCAGTTTTGAATATTCCGGCTGCATTGCAAGATTTGTTAACAATTTCCTGTAATTGAGTTGTGAAGGCAATTTTTGTGATGACGTGCGAGGATAGGATATGTATGCTGCAGTATACAATACCTGTGCAATTTCAAGAGTTTGTTTAGGATTTATTCTGAAAACGCGGTATGCTTCAATTTGCAGGGAAGTCAAATCAAAGGGTGTCGGAGGAGTTACATTCTGTCTTGACGTATCTACCGTACTGACAGTTGCCGGCATGTCCTTTATTTTATCAAAAACTTGCTTTGCCCTCTTCTCGTCGAAGAATTTTTCTTCCTTGTGCAGTGCCTCAAATTTCTGGTTGTCCAAATTCATTAAAATTGAAATCTGCCAGTAAGGCACTGGCTTGAACTGCTGTATTTCAATCTCTCTTTTTGCTAAAATTGCGAGAGACGGTCCCTGAACTCTACCGATGGATAATGTTTGGTACTTATGTGTCTGCAAAAACAAGGCGTCTGTTGCCGCTTTTGATAAATTGACACCCCACCACCAGTCTAACCAATGACGGGTCTCGCCTGCTTCTGCCTGGCCCCAGTCCAGTGTTGGCGAAATGCTTTCGTAGGCATCTTTCAAGTCGCCAGCTGTTAATGTTGAGAACTTCATCCTCTTTGCATCTTTTTGGTTGCACAAAAATCGAATAATATTAAGACCAATTACTTCGCCTTCAATGTCGTAATCTGTTGCTACGACAAATTCTTCTGCGCCTTTTGCCAATTTTTTGATGTTTTCCAAATACGGTTTTGCAAAAGCCGCTTTTTCAGTTTCATAAGTTGGCTTCCATTCGAGATCAAAAACAGGGTATTTCCATGTTTTCTCTTTTTGGGCTAATGTGAATAGATGTCCCACTGCTGGAACCACAATAATATCTTTATCTGGGATTTCAAAGTAAGCGACCTTGTTCAGAACCTTTTTCGTGCTTTTTCCAAGTGCTGCCGCAATCTTTTCCGCAGCCGCTGGTTTTTCGCTTATAATCAGTTGCATGCTATCACTTTTTGTGTACGCTGCTTTTATAAATTGTGAAGAAAGCCTTTTAAACATCACTTTTTGAGATAGGACACCTCAATATACTATTACGAAAGGTGATACAATGGACAAAGGATACAACTCAGGTGCTTATGCACGAAAACTAGGTTTACATGAAGAAATTAGAACCGCAATCGCTCTAGAGAGTACAGGAGCTAAGGCTGCGATGAACGCAGGTACAAGTGGCGCTTTTATGAAAAGAGTGCAAATTGCGCCAGGCTTAGAGCTATTAGCCAAGGCTGCAATTGATGGCTTTGACATAATGAGTGCCTCAGCAGCTCTTGCAGATGACTTATCGTTAAGCGGAGCAACTAAAGTAGCTTCGTTAAGTGTAGTTGCAGACCCTCAATACGGCGCGAAAATTCATATAATAACGGATAGAGGTCACGAAGCCGTAGGCTACGTAAAAAATGCAAACGGTCAGCTACCTGTTATCAAAAAAACTTTTGAAGACTTTGTGGCAAACTACAACAACAGAGACAACCAAGAACCTATTTAGATTTCTATTATTTTTCCTTTTTTACTTGCACAAATTATTCTTGTAGGGCCTAACGTATCTTCGATTCCATCTGCTTCATGAATGTGGCTGCAAATGGCAAAGTCGGGCTTGAAAGCCTTGATTGCTTTTGTGACTGCTAAGCTACCTGTGAACATCTCCAGCTCTACTTTCGTGTTTGCAGGATGAACGTGCGTTATCATTATTTTCTTCTTGCAGTCTTTGATTTTCTCGTGTGCTTGCTTCAACATTCCGTAGAGTTCCTTTTCGGGCAACTGGAAAATTCCTAAATTCGCTGAACCGCAGCCGAAAACTCCTACATCTCCGAATCTCGCATAATAGCCATGCAGGTTTATTGCACCGTAAGTATTTGCTAAAGCCTCAGATGTGGCTGCAGATTCGTGATTTCCAGGCAAAAGTGCTATTTGTTTTACTTTGTCTTTGAAAGCTTTAATCAGGCCAGGGGTGTGCTGTTCAGAAAATGTGAAATCTCCGTTCAGAACTACTAGATCAACGGACTCCTTTTCAGCAAGCAGCGCGAGTCTTCGGGCTTGCATCAAGTCTCCGTGTAAGTCCCCAACAGCCAGTATTTTCATATTTGTTTACTCCAGAATACAACTAAAATTGCTTTTATAAACTCTGCGGCAATTTTAGGAGCGTAAAAAATCGCTCGCGATTTTTTCCGTAGTTTAAAAAGTTACTTCTTCTTTTTGGGTTTGATTTCTTTGAAGCCCGTATATTTCCATAGAACTTTGGGTAGTTTAATCGACCCGTCTTTCTGCTGGAAGTTTTCAAGTATAGCAATCATGCATCTTTCTATGGCGATTGCAGTCGAATTTAATGTGTGTACAACTTGGACAGTGCCATCTTTTCTTCGAACTTTTGTGTTAAGTCTTCTTGCTTGATAATCCGTGCAATTGCTTGCTGAAACGGCCTCTCTGTATTTTCCCTGTCCTGGCAGCCACACTTCCAAATCAAATTTTCTTGCAGCAGCATTATAGCCCATATCCGCGGTGCAAATGTCAACAATTCTGTAAGGTATTTTTAGACCTTGGAACAGTTTTTCTGCAGTTTTAATGAGATGCAAATGTTCCTTCTTTGAATTTTCTGGCAAACATAATTTCACTTGCTCAACTTTCTCAAACTGGTGCACTCTGAAAATTCCTTTCGTGTCTCTGCCATGTGAGCCTGCTTCAGTTCTGTAGCACGGAGAAAAGCCAGCATAGTATTTTGGCAAGTCTTTCTCGTCTAAGGTTTCATTCGAGTGCAAGGCGCACATTACCTGCTCTGAAGTTCCTATCAGATACAAATCTTCACCTTCTATCTTGTATGTGTCTTCTTCGCTTCCGGGGAAATAGCCTGCTCCTTCCAACACCTTATATTTTATCATGTTAGGCGGCATTATTGGTGTGTACCCCTCGCGTGTCAAAGTATCAATTGCATATTGTGCAATCGCCAAATCTAACATGACTAGTTCATTTCTTAAGAAATAAAACCTAGAACCTGCTAGTTCTCCTGCTTTTTCAGTATCAAATAAATCTAGGTCTTTGCCGATGTCTATGTGATCTTTTGGTTTGAAGCTAAATTTAGGAATTTTTCCCCAGTGGCGGATTTCAACATTATCTTCATCAGTATTGCCTTGCGGAACTTCTTTTTCCAAGATATTTGGGACCTGCTTCAACGCTTTATCTCTTGATTGCTTAAAACTATCAACATTTTTTTCTAAATCTTCCAATTCTCTTACTAATTCCTTAGACCTTTTAATTTTGCCAGATGCATCTTTCTTTGCTTTCATAAACTCGCCAATTTCAATAACCAGTTTATTCTTTTCAGCTCGCAAATCTTCTACTTTTCTTAGCGTGGCACGCCATTTCTCATCAGATTTAATTACTTCATCGACTAATTCTATGGGCTTGCCTCTTCGCTTTTGCGATTCTTTGATAACTTTGGGGTTTGTCCTAAACAGTTCTATATCTAGCATGTTAAGTTCTCCAAAGGATACGATTTAAATATTTCTCTTTCACAGCTTATCTATGATAGAGATTGATGGCTCATATTTGGAAGGTGGCGGGCAGATACTGCGGACAGCTGTTGCTTTGTCTGCAATAAAACAAGTTCCCGTCAGAATTGTTAACATAAGAAAAGGCAGGCCCGAGCCTGGCTTGAAAGCCCAACACCTGACCGGAATTTTAGCTGCAGCACAATTATGTGACGCTAAGTTAACAGGAGCCAAAATAGGTTCTACCGAGCTTACATTTGAACCTAAGAAAATCAGATTTGGCAAGTTCAAATTTGATGTTGGTACTGCTGGCGCCATAACTTTAGTTTTGCAAACGGTAATTCCGATAGCTGCATTTGCTCCTTCGAAAATCAAACTCGAGATTATGGGTGGTACAAATGTCGCCTGGAGTCCGACAATTGAATATTTCCAGAACATTTTCTGCGACTATGCTGAGAAATTTGGCTTAAATATCTGTTGTGAAGTTGAAAAATACGGATTTTATCCTAAAGGTGGCGGTTCAGTTAAAGTTGAAATAATCCCGATCAAACAAAGTAAAGCACTAAATTTGACTGAGAGAGGCAAGCTTCTTGATATCAAGGCGTTTTCGATTGCTTCTGAGGACTTGCAAAACGCGAAGGTTGCTGAAAGGCAGATTGATGGTTTCAGAAAAAATCTGCCCGTTGATTTTACAGCCAAGAGATTTCCTTCTTACGTAAAAACCTTCTCTACCGGAAGCTCGATTACTGCACATGCTTTGTTTGACAACTGCAAACTTGGCTGCTCTGCAATCGGCGAGAAAGGAAAATCAGCTGAAAACGTTGGAAAAGAGTGTGCTTCTGATTTTATGAAAGAAATCAAATCTCCTGCTACTGTAGACAAACATCTTGCTGACCAATTAATTCCATTTTTAGGTTTGTTCGGCGGAAGCTTTGTGACATCTGAAATTACGATGCACACAAAAACGAATATCTGGGTAACAGAGAAATTTATTGACAAAAAATTCAAAATAGAAGGAACAAAAATTTCTATTTAGTTTTCTTTTTTAAAGACTTGCTCGAATGTACCTTTGTTGTCTTCTGCCATCAAAAGCAGGGTTACTGCCTGCGTGAAAAAGTCACTGTAATCCGCGAATCGACCTTCCTTTACATACTTGCCGATTTTCGCTATCAATTCGTCTGAAACATTTATTTTTTCCATATCAACCTTAGGCTAATGCGTGCTTAAGCACTTCCTTGATATCCTTGACTGGAATTATTTTTATCTTTTTGTTTGCTCCATGAGACAATACAATATCCTTAACATTTGCTTCCGGAACAATAACTTGCTTTAATCCTGCTTCAATCGCAGCCTCAACTTTCTGCGTCACGCCGCCAACTGGCAGAACCTCACCGCGAATTGAAAGAGAACCAGTTAATGCTGTATCCTGCCTTACTGCTTTGTTTTTCAAAGCTGAAATTATTGCTGTTGCAACAGCAATTGACGCTGAATCTCCCTCGACGCCTTCAAATGTCTGTAAGAATTGAACATAAACATCATATTTCTTTATGTCTGCCTTGAAAGTTTTCTTGATTATTGCTGAAACGTTCACAATTGCTTCCTTCGCTATCTGACCTAATTTTCCTGTCGCAGAGATTTTTTTCTTTTCAGAGCCCGCAGGCACTACTTCAGCTTCAATTGGCAAAACAATTCCTGAGGAAGCGCCGTGTCCGCCAATGACTGCAAGCCCATTAACTCTTCCGATTGCTGTTCCATTAATCCTTATTACCTCGTATTCTTTTTTCCTTTCAATATATTTGTCGGCAATCTGCTGTTCCAAAGTTCTGGCCAGAGTCTTTGCTCTGATAATGTGTTCTGCTTCAACTAACTTTTTACCTTCTTCTAATGCCAAGTCTCCGGCTGCACGGACAAGTCCGCCCAAATCTCTTAAAACGAGAGTGAGGTGCCCTTTCCTTTCAGCGCGTTTTCTTGCTTCATTTATGATTTCTTCAACTGCTTCTTTTGAGAAATGAAGAATTTTCCCGTCTTTCACAACTTCTTGTGCAACAAACCTTGCAAACAAAATTCTGTTTTCAGGAGTATCTGGGATGGTATCATTCATATAGACTTCATATCCATAACCCCTTATTCTTGAGCGGAGAGCAGGATGCATCCTCTGAACGGTTTCTGTATTTCCAGCTGCAACAAGAACAAAATCGCAGGGTACTGGTGCTGTCCGAACCATTGCTCCGGCCGATTTTTCCGATTGGCCTGTGATAGGATATTTTTTCTCCTGCATAGCTGTCAGAAGCTCTTGCTGGCTGTGCGGGTCTAAAATCGCGACCTCGTCCACGAACAGCACACCGCCATTTGCTCTGTGAATCGCGCCTGCCTGAACTCTTAAATGCGCGGGAGTTCCTAAACCTCCTGACTGGAAAGGATCATGCAAAACATCTCCGAGCAACGCGCCCGTATGTGCGCCCGTCGCATCAATGAATGCCGGCTTTTCAATATCAGAATTGTCAACAATTAATTTGGGTTCAATCTGCTTTCCTTTTTTCAAACCCATGCCCATTGACAACGCCAGGACTCCTACAAAGAGCATTCCTGCAATTAAAGACGCTGCAGCCATTATGTCGCCATAAGCAGAGCGGATCCACCACGGCGTCATTAAAACGAATAAAGACAATCCTACAAATAACAATTGCTGGTTTTTGCTTCCTGTCAAGGCCTGAATTTTTGCTCTTTCAACTAATTTTTTCCCGTGTTGCGCTGGCACTGTTTTAATCAGCGGTTGAGAATCGTCAACTTGATTTGGAATTGCGAGAACGTCCATCAGTTTTGATTTTGGCAGTAATTCCGCCAGGGCCTGGCCGAGCATTGACTTGCCTGTGCCAGGAGTTCCTATAAGCATAACGTGCCTTCTTTGTTTTGCCGCTTTCTTTATGATTTCAACAGCCCGGTCCTGGCCAATGATCTGGTCAATGATTCTTCCGGGGACATTAATATTCGCTGTAGACTCGAAATCAAATTTAGACATCTATTATAAAAAATAAAATAGTCTTAAAAAACTGGTGGCTGTACTGTGGTTTTTAGGACGCACCAAACAGAGTTTGTGGTTTCTTAAGCTGAGCTTGATTCTTCTTCAGAGTAACTTGGTGCTGCAGCTTTTGAAACAATCATTATGTCGCCAATTGCCCTTACGAGCTGATGCGGTACGATTACTCCTTTTGCTCCAGCTAATGCTTTTGCAAGGAAAGAATCCCTTGAAGCTTTAACTTTCCAGCTTTCAACTTTGTTTTTATTGACAATTGCGTCTTCAATGTCTCCGAAGTAAAGACCATCATCTGTGTAGGCCTTCAGGTTCGCGGTTTCAGAAATTTTTTTCATTCTTAACATGAGTTCACACTCCTATGAGTTTATTGAAAGCAACAAAACCCTTTTCAATATAAATCTTTCTTTACTTAACAGTACAAATGCACAGCGTTGAAATATTAGGTACATCGCATATAGCGAGGCAGTCAATAATTGCAATAAGGAATAAAATTGCTGAATATAGCCCGGATATTATTGCTGTTGAGCTCGATAAATACAGGCTGCCTTATCTCTTCGAGCCGAGGTCAAAGCTGAGACTGCAGGACATTCAAAAACTGGGATTTATGGGGTTCTTGTTTAATGCTGTGGGTGGCTGGTTACAGCGAAAACTTGGCGAAAAGGTTGGCTTGACGCCAGGCGCTGACATTAGGGCTGCAATAAAAGCTGCAGAGTATGCAAAAATTCCTGTTGCGCTGATAGACAGGCCAATTATGATAACTATGCAAAGGCTTTCAACAGAAATGCGGCTTTGGGAGAAGCTAAGATTTGTAGGCTACTTAATTAGCGGGTTTGTCATGCCTGCACCTGACTGGCTGAAAATAGATTTGCGCGCTGCACCCGAAGAAAAAATGGTTGCACGCATGACGTTCGAATTAAGACATAAATTTCCAACAATCTACAAAGTTCTTGTGAGGGAGAGAAACGAATACATGGCGAAGCAAATTCAGCTTTTAATTTTAGAAAATCCCGATAAGAAAATACTTGTTGTTGTGGGCGCAGGCCACGTAAGAGGTTTACAGCAGATTTTTGCTGCACCTTAACTTTTTAAATCGGGCTAGCCTATTTTCAGCATGGCCCTGACAAAACCGAAATTCATAGAATCTGAAGAATTTCGTGACCTTGCTATCGCTGTGATTGTTTTAGCATTTGGTTTCAGCGTAATGTATCCTGGCGAACCTACACTAGGCAGCTGGTTTTCATACTTCCTCTTAGGACTAGTTTTAGTCAGCTTCTCTGTTTTAGTACATGAAATTGCACACAGGTATGTTGCGGCAAGGCTGCAGGCGAAAGTTCACTCAAACGTCTGGCCATCGGGAGTAGCAGCAACTTTTATTTCTTCGTTAGTGACTGGTGGATGGTTTGTATTTGCTGCGCCTTGGGCAGTCAGCATAACGCCTTGGTATCTGATAAGACCTGGGCAGGCATACGCAAAACAGCACATCGGACCTCATGATACCGCATTAATAGCTGTTTCCGGGCCGATCGCAAACTTTTGTCTCGCCATACTTGCAAAATTGTTTTCATCTTCGTTAGGTTTAGTTGCGAAAGAACTGATTACAATTAATGTTGCTTTGGCAGCATTCAACTTATTCCCGTTTTTCACACTGTTCCCAATTATTTTTGCCAGAATGTCGCCGTTCATTGGAGAAAGATTGAGGTCAATGCCTTACGTGGAAGGCGAGTTTGTATTTTTTGGCTCAAGACTGTTATGGGCATTCACATTTACATTTATCGTAGTCGGCGGACTCTGTTTGATTTTCTTATCCTTAGCCGCGAGCATCGCAATCGCTTTAGCGCTGGCCATTACAGTCTGGATTGCATGGCATTATTTCCTGGAAGGCGCGGCACCTTATGAGATGCTCAAAAAAGAGAAATTCTTCTGACTTGATGAGATAAAAAAAGAGACATTTTAACTGTGTTTTTATTGTTAACAAAGCATGCAATTCCTAAAAGACAAACTTCAATTGCGACTTTATCAGCAAACCATTCTTAATACTGCTGCAGAAAAAAATACTCTCGTTGTTCTGCCCACTGGTTTAGGGAAAACGCATATTGCTATTGCACTTTCGGGATTGCGGTTGTCTCAGGGCAAAATTCTTGTTCTGGCGCCTACCAAGCCTTTGATTTCACAGCACTTGCAGACTTTTTCGGAATGCTTTACGCCTACTTCCGAGATGCAGGTTTTTTCAGGAGAAGTAGAACCTGAAACGAGAAAAGATCTCTGGCAGACATCTCAAATCATATTTTCAACACCGCAAACAATCAGAAATGACCTGCTGGCAGGTCAGCTAAACTTGCGTGATGTGTCATTAATAGTATTTGACGAAGCACACAGGGCTGTCGGAGATTATGCTTATGTGTTCCTAGCAAAAACATATATGCAGCAAGCGAGTTCGCCAAGAATTCTCGGTCTGACTGCATCACCAGGCGGAAATGTTGATGACATTAATGAAATCTGCAGGAATTTATTTGTAGAGGAAATTGAAGCCAGAGACCGGG
>Ga0315275_10005229_pt1 | contig 12259 bp, 8 predicted proteins | sample YL17G03_0_MG_FD_205557 | JGI IMG/M metagenome (GOLD analysis project Ga0315275, IMG submission 205557) | Sediment microbial communities from Yellowstone Lake, YNP, Wyoming, USA - YL17G03_0 | ecosystem: Environmental > Aquatic > Freshwater > Lake > Sediment | place: USA: Wyoming | collected... | reverse complement strand
CGTCACCCTGCGATTCACCGTCAACGGCAAGGCGCGCCGCGTGCGCGTGCCGCCCTTGAAGCGGCTGCTCGACGTGCTGCGCGAAGACTGCGGGCTCACCGGCACCAAGGAGGGCTGCGGCGAGGGTGAGTGCGGCGCCTGCACCGTGCTGCTCGACGGGCGCTCCGTGAACTCCTGCCTGGTGCCGGCGGTGCAGGCCGACGGCGCCCGCATCCTCACCGTCGAGGGCCTGGCGCGTGGGGCGCGGCTCTCGGCGCTGCAGGAGCTGATGGTGGCGCGCGGCGGCACCCAGTGCGGCATCTGCACGCCGGGCATCCTGGTGCAGGCGCACGAGCTGCTGACGCGGGCGCGAGGCCGCGTGCCGAGCGAGGCCGAGGTGCGCGAGGCGCTGGCCGGCAACCTCTGCCGCTGCACCGGCTACCAGAAGATCGTGGACGCGGTGCGGGCCGCGGCCCGGGCGGGGAAGCAACCGGAGAAGCGGTCGGCGCCGCGGGCGGGGAAGAAACCGGCGGAGAAGCAGCCGGCCCAGCGCCCGGCGCGGAAGCCGCCGGCGAAGCGGCGAGCGGCCAAGCCCGCCGAGCGGGGTCGCCGATGAGGACCGCGCTCTCGCAGCTCGCGGTCGCCCGCCCGCGCGACCTGGCGCACGCGCTCAGGCTCATGAGCGGCGCGGCGCGCGGCGCGCGTCCCATCCCCATCGCCGGCGGCACCGACCTCTTCGTCTATCTCAATGCCGGCACGCCGCCGAGCGGCCGCGTCTACCTCGACCTGTGGGGCCTCGACGAGCTGCGCGGCGTGCGCGCCGACCGCCGCGGCCTGACCGTCGGGGCGCTCACCACGTTCAGCGAGCTGCGCGAGCACGCGCTGGTGCGCCGGCGCTTCCCGGCGCTGGCCGCCGCCGCCGCCGAGATCGGCGCGCGCCAGATCCAGAACCGCGCCACCCTCGGCGGCAACATCGCCAACGCCTCGCCGGCCGGCGACTCGCTGCCGCCGCTCATGGCGCTGGGCGCGGTGGTGCACACGCGCTCGGCGCGCGGCTCGCGCGAGATCCCGTTCGCCGGTTTCTTCCGCGGCTACCGCGACCTCGAGATGGCCCCCGACGAGCTGATCACCGAGATCCGCATCCCGTTCCCTCCGGCCGGCACGCGGCAGTTCTTCCGCAAGGTGGGCACGCGCCGGGCGCAGAGCATCTCCAAGGTGGTGTGCGCGGGGCTCCTGCGGCTGGACCGGCGCGGCGCCGTGGACGTCGTGCACCTCGCCTACGGCAGCGTCGCGCCGGTGACGCTGCGCGCCCGCGGCGCCGAGCTGGCGCTGCTCGGCCACCGGCCGACCCCGGCCGCCGTCGCCGAGGCGCGCGCCGCGCTGTGCGAGGACATCTCGCCGATCGACGACATCCGCTCCGACCGGGAGTACCGCCTGGCGGTGGCCGGCAATCTGCTCGAGCAGTTCCTGCGGGCCGTGGCTGCCCGCTCCGCCCGCGCCTAGGCGGGCGGCCCCGGACTCAGGGCCCCCCGGGGCGCCGGGCCAGCAGCGCCCGGAACTCGGGACGGTCCCGGAGCGGGGCCAGATCCGCGTCTTCCGCCAGCCGATCCCAGTCGTCGTAGCCCGCGTCCAGCGCGCGCCGCAACGCGCGCAGCGCCTCCTCGGAACGGCCATCCCTGGCGAGCAGGCACGCCAGGTTGTAGCCGGAGCGCGCGTCGCCCGGATCCTCGGCCACGGCGCGCTCGAGCTGCGGGATCGCTTCCCGCCAGCGATCGAGCCGGATCAGCACCTCGGCAAGGGCGACGCGCGAGGCGCGATGGCCCGGGTCGGTCACGAGCCCACGCTCGAAGGTCTGGGCGGCAGGCTTGAGACGTCCCTGGCGCAGCAGGAAGGTGGCGATCCAGAAGTCGGGCTCGGCGCTCGTCGAGTCGGCGAGCCGCGCGCGGTGCAGGTGGCGGTAAGCTTCCTCGGTGAGCCCGAACTCGCCCAGCTGGCGGCCGAACGCCATCTGCGCCGCGAAAGCGTCCGGTTGCGCCTCGGCCACGCTCTGGGCCGCGTGCAGCCGGTCGAGCGTGGCCGGCGCCTCGGCGAACGACCCACGGGGCACGGCGAGCGCGGCCGCGCGGCGCGCCGCCGCGGAGGCGGCGGTGAAGCGCAGCTCGCCGGCGAGCGCGATCACCTCGAGCCAGGCGGCCTCGGCCGCGAACGGGCTGGTGCGCGGGATCGCCGCCAGCGCCGCGCCCACCATCTCGAACCGCTGGTGGCGCACCAGGTGCTGCGCGTAGGCCAGCGCGCTCGCGGGGTCCTCCGGCCAGCGTTCGCGAACCGCCAGGAAGCGGCGGGCCGCATCCGCCTCGCGGCGCGCGCGGGAGAGCCCGTCGGCCTCCTCGATCGCCACGCGCCGGTCCTCGGGGCAGCGCTCGGCCAGCCCCCGCAGGCGCTCGAGAGCGGCGCTGTCGGGGGCCGCCTTCCCGTCGCCGATCACGGACCGCAGCTCGCCCCGGCACGGCGACGGACTCTCGGCGGGGGTCTCGGCCGAGCCGGCCGGCGCCGCGCCCGGCGCCCCAAGGAGCGCGCGGCCGTCGAAGCCCGCGGGCTTCCCGCCGGCGGCCCGGACGAGCGATGGCGCCACGTCCACGAGGCCGGCGTCGCCGGGGATGGGATCCCCGCCCGGCCCGTCGAGCCGGATGAACGCGATGGGCACGCGGCGCGGGTCGGCATCCCCCGGCAGTGCGTGGGCGCCCGCCACGGCGAGCAGGGTGCCGGAGGCGAGCCCGGCGCGCTCGAGGCCCACCGCCAACCGAGCGATCGCCTCGTCGAGGTCTCTCGCCCGAGCCTCGCGGGCGCGGGCGTCGGCGAACGCGGGGCCGTCCTCACGGCGCCAGGCGGTCTCGGCTTCGCCGAAGGAGAGCCCGAGCCAGACGAAGTGCCGACCGGGACGCGCCAGCCATGCCAGGGCCGTGTCCACCCGGGCGCTGTCGGACAGGGCGGGGGACTCCGCCACGAAGCGGGCGAAGCCTCGGCCGATCCCGCTTCCCGAATGCGCGAACGGGTCGGCCGGAAGCGCGAGCCCCCGGTAGCCCAGGGCGCCGAGCGCGGGAGCGAGGGCCGCGCCCGCAGGAGGAAAGCCGACCGCGCCCTCGGTGCTCACCCCCGTCGAGGCCGGTGAGCGGCCGGAGAGCAGAGCGGTGAGCGCGGGAAAGGTGCGGCCCGAGGGCGATCGGGCACTCTCGCAACGCGCGCCGCGCTCGAGCAACGCGGCGAGCGCCGGCATGCGGGCGGCGTCGCCCCGCACGACGCCTAGGCCGTCGATCGAGATCAGGAGGATGCGCCCGGGGCGCGGGGCCGCGGCCGCCGAAGATGCGGTCCCGGGCGCGAGCGCCGCCGCCCCGGCCACCAGCAGCGCCAGGCCCATGGCGATCCCGCGCTCGGCCCCCGAACGCGAGCGAGGGAGGTCGCGGCGCGTCACGACCTCCCTCGTGTGTCTGCCCTGCACGGCGCTCGAGAAACCAACGAGCTTAGCGGTAGAGTTGCTTCAGGGCGCCCCACGTGCCCGGCTCCACGGGGACGGCGCAGTTGTCGATCTCGAGCCGGAGGATGAACGGCCCGGACTGATCGCTGACATCGATGCAAGCGCCGCCTGCCACATCCACGATGAACGGGCAGAGGACGTTGATCTGAGTGTCGAAGAGGACGTCAGGGTAGCAGTCGGTGGGGTTGGCGCAGCTGTTCGCGTCGATCGCGACGATCACGTTGCCCGAAGCGACGAGGTTCCGCGGACAGAGGTCCACCGACTCCACCGCGATGGCTTCGGCCGCGTCCTGAGCGACGAGCCCGTTCACGGTCGCGATCACGGTGCAGCTCGTCGGATCCCACAGCTCGATGTCGTAGTTGTACGGCCCCGAGAATCCGAAGCCGTAGTGGGCGAACTCGAGGTGGCTCAGACGCGCGCCGCCGCCCAGGTTGAAGAGGTTGCCGTAGCGGGCGGCGTCAGCCTGGAAGTAGGCGGAGTTCGCGTTGCCGTTGTCGCAGGCGAGCACCTGGGCCAGCGTGAAGTTGAGGGTGATGCCTTCAGGCATGACGGTCTTCTGGTCGAAGTCCACCGCCATCGCGGTCGACGCGACAGCCAGTCCGGCCAGCACCAGAAACGCAGTAGCCAGTCTTCTCATGAGGGTCACTCCTTTGGATGGGCGTGATTGGAGGGTGCCGAACAGGGCCTCGCGCGGTTCCTTCCGCGCCGCGAGTCTAGCACCCGCGACCGACGATGCAAGCGAGTTCGCCTGTTCAGTGCGGAGAAACTGCTCGCCTATCGAGCCCGGCCGCCCCGACCGGCGTATGGGGTCTCGATCGGGGCTTCCGTCGCCTCTACCTCGATTCTCCGGAGGCGCCCATGGGGACGGTCACCTGTCGCGTGCGCGGGGGAATCACCGACCCGCGCTGGGGTTCGCGCGGGGGGGGATCGCCGGCGCCGCGGCCGGTGTGATCCTGACGACCTCCGCGGGCCAGACCCTCGAATGTCTGCCGGCGGCCGGGCGCTAGCGGCGGGCTGAGCCGAGCCCCGGGTGCCGCCCGGGGGCTCCCCTTGTTTTCCCCGCCTTGACCCGCTAGGCTGCCGCCCCGTATCCGGGACGGCGCTTCGGTCCTGCCCCGATCCACGCTACTCGCTGCCGGCACCATGGGTTGAGGCCACGCGACCGCGCACCGCCGCGGCGGTTCCGCCCGCCGGCAGCCTCCGGCATCCGACCCGGCCGGAAGCCAACTGAAGGAGTCCACCGATGAGGAAGCTGTCTGCCGTGGCCGGCGCGCTACGGCGCACCCTGAGCGCCGCCGCCGGTCTGCTCGCCGCACCGCTCGCGCTGGCGCTCACCGGCGCGCGCCCGGCGCTGGCCAGCGAGCTGGACCTGCAGATCCCGCCGATCGACACGGTCTACGACATCCTGGGCATGCAGATCCCCGGCGCGAGCCTGCTCTACGCCGGTTTCGCCGTCTGTCTGCTGGGCGGGGTGTTCGGCCTGGTCCAGTACATGCGCGTCAAGGCGCTGCCGGCGCACGCTTCGATGCTCGAGGTCTCGCACATCATCTACGAGACCTGCAAGACCTACCTGCTGCAGCAGGGGCGCTTCCTCATCATCCTCGAGGTCTTCATCGGCGCCTGCATCGTCTACTACTTCGGCGTCCTGCAGGCCTCCGGCTTCGGCACCGTGGCGCTCATCCTCTTCTGGTCGGTGATCGGCATCCTGGGCTCGTACTCGGTGGCCTGGTTCGGCATCCGGCTCAACACCCTGGCCAACAGCCGCACCGCTTTCGCCTCGCTGCGCGGCGACCCGGTCCCGGTCTACGAGATCCCGCTCATGTCGGGCATGTCGATCGGCGTGCTGCTGATCTGCGTCGAGCTCATCATGATGCTCGCCATCCTCCTCTTCGTGCCGGGGGAGAAGGCGGGGGCCTGCTTCCTCGGCTTCGCCATCGGCGAATCCCTCGGCGCCTCGGCGCTGCGCATCTGCGGCGGCATCTTCACCAAGATCGCCGACATCGGCTCCGACCTGATGAAGATCGTCTTCAACATCAAGGAGGACGACGCGCGCAACCCCGGCGTCATCGCCGACTGCACCGGCGACAACGCCGGCGACTCGGTGGGCCCGACCGCCGACGGCTTCGAGACCTACGGCGTCACGGGCGTGGCGCTCATCTCCTTCATCGCGCTGGCCGTCTTCCCCGAGTACAAGGCGCACTTCCTGGTGTGGATCTTCGTCATGCGCGTGCTGATGATCTTCACCTCGGTCTTCAGCTACCTGGCCAACAGCGCCCTCGCCCGGGCGCAGAACCAGGGCAAGAGCGAGATGGACTTCGAGCGCCCGCTCACCAGCCTGGTGTGGATCACCTCGCTGGTCTCCATCCTCGTCACCTTCGGCGCCTCCATCGCCATCCTGGGCGGCCTCGGCCACGGCCTGTGGTGGAAGCTCTCCATCATCATCTCGTGCGGCACGCTGGCGGCGGCGGTGATCCCCGAGCTGACCAAGGTGTTCACCAGCTCGAACTCGCGCCACGTGCGCGAGATCGTCACCGCCTCGCGCGAGGGCGGCGCGTCGCTCACCATCCTCTCCGGCCTGGTGGCGGGCAACTTCTCCTGCTTCTGGAAGGGCATCGCCATCGCCATCCTCATGGCGATCGGCTACGCCACGAGCGTGCAGGGGCTGGCGGGCTTCATGAGCCACGAGTCCGTGTTCGCCTTCGGCCTCATCGCCTTCGGTCTGCTGGGCATGGGCCCGGTGACCATCGCCGTGGACTCCTACGGCCCGGTGACCGACAACGCGCAGTCCATCTTCGAGCTGTCCATGATCGAGTCGCGCCCGGGCTCGGCCCAGGAGATCGAGAAGCAGTTCGGCTTCAAGCCCGACTTCCAGCGCGGCAAGCACCTGCTCGAGTCCAACGATTCGGCCGGCAACACCTTCAAGGCGACGGCCAAGCCGGTGCTCATCGGCACCGCGGTGATCGGCGCCACCACCATGATCTTCTCGATCATCCTGCTGCTGCAGCGGCACATGGCGGGCTTCACCCTCGACCTGCTCGAGCCGCGCGTCATCCTCGGGCTGATCGCCGGCGGCGCGACCATCTACTGGTTCTGCGGCGCCTCCATGCAGGCGGTGACCACCGGCGCCTACCGCGCCGTGGCCTACATCAAGCAGCACATCCGGCTCGACCGCGAGCAGGCCTCCGTGGAGGACTCCAAGGAGGTCGTGAAGATCTGCACGCAGTACGCGCAGAACGGCATGTTCAACATCTTCATCGTGATCTTCTGCCTGACGCTGGCCTACGCGTTCTTCGACCCCATCTTCTTCGTGTCCTACCTCATCTCGATCGCCGTCTTCGGGCTCTTCCAGGCCATGTTCATGGCCAACGCCGGCGGCGCCTGGGACAACGCCAAGAAGGTGGTCGAGGTGGACCTCAAGGAGAAGGGCAGCGCCCTGCACGCCGCCACCGTGATCGGTGACACGGTGGGCGACCCGTTCAAGGACACCTCGTCGGTGGCCCTGAACCCGATCATCAAGTTCACCACGCTGTTCGGCGTGCTGGCCGTGGAGACGGCGGTGGCCAACCCCGGCGTCGCCCGGCCGATCGGCGTGGTGCTCTTCCTCGTCGCCGTGGTGTTCGTGTACCGCTCCTTCTACGGCATGCGCATCGAGTCGCAGAAGGCGGAGGCGGGCAAGGCGAAGGCGGCGGCCTAGTCGGCCGTCTTCCCGGCGCGGGCGGCCCGTCCGCCGAGGTTAAACAGGGACGCGGCGCCCGCCAGTCGGGCGCCGCGTGTCAGGCGCATCAGGAGTGATCGACGTCACCGCGCGGTGCTCCCCCGAACCCGCATCACCCCACCGCTTACGGCGGCGAAGTGCCGATGACGTCGATTACATCCGCGGCCACCGCCGCGCCCGCGGGACGCAGCCGACGGGGCCGCCGCCCGGCGGGCTCCGCACGCCCGGCCCGGGCCTGAGGGAAGCTCCGATCCCGATGGGTGGGCCGGATCGCCGCGAGGCGGGCCGGCTGCGTCGGTTCGCTGACTAGGATGCGCGGTCGGCGGAATGGTTGCGGACCCGGCCGGGTCAAGTTTTCTTCAAGCGGTCCGCGGCGCGGCCGCGGGGCTGTCGAAGCCGGCCCTAGAGCGACGCCAGGGCGGCTTCCGCCGCCGCCTCGCCGCTGCGCACGCAGTCGGGGATGCCGGCGCCGCGGTAGCCGTTGCCGGCCAGGAAGAGTCCCGGCAAGGCGGCCGCACGGGTCTCGATGCGGCCCACCAGATCGCGGTGGCCGACGCGGTAGTGGGGGGTCGCGCGGGGATAGCGCGCCACGCGGGAGAAGAGCGGCTCGCCGGAGATGCCGAGCAGGTCGCGCAGCTCGGCGTGCGCGCCGGCGGCCAGCTCGGCATCCGGAGACTCCGCCGCCTCGCCCGGCAGGAAGGCGCGCAGCAGGCCCTGGCCGCCCGGGGCGCGGCCGGCGAACTTGCGGTGCGAGAAGATGCAGGCCAGCACGCGCCGCGCCTCGCGCGCCGGGATGACGAGCCCGGCGCCGCCCAGCGGGTGGGCGATGGCGCCCTCGGGGTAGGCCAGCGACACGACGGCCGACGAGCCGTAGGCGATCGCCGACAGGTCGGCCGCGAGCGTGGCATCCACCGCGGCCAATAGCCGCCCGGCCTCGTAGGCCGGCAGGGCCAGGACCACGGCGTCGGCGGCCTGCTCGCCCGCCGAGGTCAGCAGCCGCCAGCGCGGGCGGCCACCGCCGGGCCCGGCCCGCAGCTCCTCCACCCGCAGGTGCGTGCGCGCCGCCCCGGCCGGCAGCCGCGCGGCCAGCGCGTCCACCAGCACCTGCATGCCGCCGTCGAAGCTCTCGAACAACCCGAGGCGCGGGCCGCCGCTCTTGTGCGCGAAGCGGCCCTCACGGTCGGGTTCGGCCGGCGAGGACTCGATGGCGTAGCCGCGCGAGCCGCGCGCCGAGCGCAGGGCGCGCAGGATGCTCCCGTGCTCCTTCTCGAGCAGCAGGAAGCGCGGGAACGTGGTCTCGAGCGAGAGATCCTCGGGATCCAGGCCGTAGATGCCGGCGACCATCGGCTGCGCGATGCGCTCGAGCGCCTCGCGCCCGAAGCGCCGCCGCACGAAGCTGGCCACGCTCTCGTCGCCGCTGGCGTGGCGCGGCGGGATGCACGCCTCGAGGGTGATGCGCAGCTTGCCCAGCGGGCTGAACAGCGGGCTTCGCCACACCGGGCGCAGCCGCCCCGGCGCCAGCACCTGGAAGCCCTCGGGCGCTGCCCACAGGCGGCGCCCGCGGACCACGAAGCTGGCGCGGTAGGCGGGGTCGGTGGCGATCAGCCGCGGCCCCAGACCCAGCCGCTCGGCGAGGAAGCGGGCCCACGGCTTGTCGGTGAGGAAGGAGTCGGGACCGTCGTCCACCACGAAGCCGTCGCGCGAGCGCGTGGAGACCACCCCGCCCAGGCGCGGGCCCGCCTCGAGCAGCGAGACGCGCACCGCGCGGCCGCTCTCCTGGGCCCGCTCCACCGAGCGGTACGCGGCGGTCAGGCCGGTGATCCCGCCGCCGACGACGGCGATGTGCAGGGGAGACGAAGGTTCGTTCACGGTCTCGGATGGCGTGCCCAAGAGCCGCGCCCCCCCGCGGGGGGTGCGGCGGGTTTCGGATGTGGCGGCCGGATCGGGATCTGCGAAAACGTCAGCGCCGGCTCAGCTCGTGCACCGTCTCCACCAGGCGGACCACGTGGTCCACCGGGGTGCCCGGCAGGATGCCGTGGCCGAGGTTGAAGACGTGCCCGTCGCGCCCTGCGGCTTGCGTCAGGATCCGCTGGGCCTGCGCGCGGATGACCGCGGGCTCGGCGAACAGCACGATGGGATCCAGGTTGCCCTGCACCGCCACGTCGTAGCCGAGGCCCTGCCAGGCGCGGTCCAATTCTACACGCCAATCGAGGCCGATGACCGTGCCGCCGGCCGCTTTCATGTCAGGAAGCAGCGAAGTCGTGTCGGTGCCGAAGTGGATGACCGGCACGCCCGGCGGCAGGGCGGCGATGAGGGCGGCCGAGAACGGCTGCACGTAGCGCCGGTAATCGGCGGGCGAGAGGCAGCCCACCCAGCTGTCGAAGATCTGCAGGGCCTGGCAGCCGGCCGCGGCCTGGCGGTTCAGGTAGGCCGCCGTGCCGCGGACGATCTTTTCCATGAGGGCCCGCCAAGCGCCCTCGTCGCCGTACATGAAGCGCTTGGTGCGCTCGAAGTGGCGGGTGCCGCGGCCCTCGATGAGGTACGAGGCGACGGTGAAGGGCGCCCCCGCGAAGCCGATGAGCGGCAGCGTCGCGGGCAGGTCGGCGCGGGTCTGCCGCACGGCCGCGTAGACGTAGCCCAGCGCCTCGGGGTCCACCTCGCGCAGCGCCTCCACGGCGGCGGCATCGCGCACCGCCGGGGCGATCACCGGGCCCTCCCCCTGGCTGTACTCCAGCGCCAGGCCCAGCGGCTCGACGATGAGCAGCAGGTCGGCGAAGAGGATGGCCGCGTCCGCCCCGATGCGCCGGGCGGCGTAGGTCGTGACCTCGCTCACCAGCGCCGGCGACTTGCACAGCTCGAGCATGGAGACGCGGGCGCGCACGTCGCGGTACTCCTTCATGTAGCGGCCGGCCTGGCGCATGAGCCACACCGGCGTGTGGGGCGCCGGCTCGCGCCGGCAGGCTTTCATGAAGGGGGACTGCTCGGACGGGTGGGGGGCGGTTGGCGTCATCGGGACGGTCTCCGGGAAACGGAACGGTCGGCGGTCGGTTCGCGGGGAAGATACCTGGCTTTGGCCTGACGTGCCAGGCGCGCGGCCGACAGCGGGGAGAACCCGGAGCGGGGCCCGGCCGGCCAGCGAGCGGGCCCCGGGTCGCGGGCTAGGTCTTCTTCTCGACGCGGAAATTCACGGTGCCGCTGGCGCCGCTGTAGACGACCCGGATCTTCCAGGCCCCGGCCACCCCGTCCGCGGTGACGAAGGTGCCGTTGTCGGCCAGCGAGCGCGAGTAGACTTGCGTGCCGGCCGCGTCCGTGATGACCACGCTGATGCTGCCCGCGGTCACCGTGGTGGCCTGATTCACGTTGGCCGCGACTCCGGTGTTCTGCCACGTGTAGGTGGCGGAGCCGGAGTAGTTGCGCACGCTCGAGGTCTGGTACTCGAAGCTGTCCGTGTTGTTGACGATCTGCGGCTGGATCCCGGGGGTGGTCGGCGAGTCGCCGCAGCCGGCCAGCAGGGCGGCGCCGAGCAGGACGGCGACGGTCAGTTGAGGCGAGCGGTTCTTTTTCATTGCAGAAGCTCCTGTGGTTTGGGGGAGAAGGCGCCGCCTGCGGCCAGGCTCGCCTGTTCGGAGAAATAGCAAGCGGCGCGCCAGGGCTGCCGGGCCGGCGAGAAGGCGCTGGGAAGCCGACTTCACGGCGCCCTGACCTGCGGAGCACACCGGCCTCACACCCGTCTCGCGCAGACTGCACGGGTGGCCCGGCTCCTGCGACCCTACCTCAACAGCAGCACCGGGCAGCCGAGGTCCTTGATGATGCTCTCGATCTCCGCGCCGCGGGCCGCCGCGCAGCTGCCGTGCAGCACCACCAGCCCGGCGCCCACGTCGCGCAGCAGGCGGCCGATCTGCGGCAGCCCGGCGGGGCCGAGGGCGCGCATGTGCACCTCGCCGCGGTGGTCGATGAGCCGCTGCCGCGCCCGGTGCTCGAGGTCGGCGCCGCGGGCCACGGGGGAGGGGACGAGGAGGATCTCGAGCCCGCGCTCGCCGTCGCCCGTCAGCTTTCCCGCCATGGCCAGCGCCTGGTCGGCTTCCGGCGAGCCGTCGTACACCACGCTGATCGGCCCCTCGGTGTCGGCGCCGCGGCGGTAGAGCAGCACCGAGCGGCTCACCTGCAGGGTCGCGTCGCGGCAGGGCGCGGGCAGGCGCAGGTGGCGGGTCAGCGGCCGCGCCGATTCTTCGACGATGACCAGGTCGGCCTCCTCGGCGGCGGCGCTGACCTCGTGGGCCACGTGCCCGCGCACCACGCGGAACGAGTACTTCACGCCGTTCTCGTGCGCCGCCGCGGCCAGGCGGCGCTCGGCCCGCTCGGCCATGACGCGCAGCTCGCGTTCGGTGGTGGGCGCGTCGAAATCCTCGGCGCAGGCCGTCAGGAAGCTCACCTGGCGCACGAACGGCAGCCCGGCCGAGCGCAAGAGGTTGAGGTCCTCGACGAACAGACCGATCAGCTCCGCCCCCAGGCGGGCCGCCAGGGCGGCGGCGGCATCGAGCAGGGCCGGATCGTGCGCCGCCGCGTCCAGCGCCACCAGGATGCGCCGGACGGCGGGCCCGTCCGTCGCGCGCTCGCTCATGACGGGCGCTCCTCCTTGTGCGGTACGGCGAAGCGGCGGGCGGCTTCGGCGAGCTCGGTCAGCCGGTCCTCGACGCGCCGGTTGATCGAGCCCTCCGGGTACAGGCCGGAGGCCTCGCGCTCGCCGGCGGGCACGCCGGTCAGCAGCTCGATGCCCTGATCCACGGTCTCCACGGCGTAGACGCGGAAACGGCCCGCGGCCACCGCCTCGACCACCTCGCGGCGCAGCATGAGGTGCTTGACGTTGGACGCCGGGATGAGCACGCCCTGGTCGCCGGTGAGGCCGGCCGTCCGGCAGACCTCGAAGAAACCCTCGATCTTCTCGTTGGCGCCGCCGATCGCCTGCACCTGCCCGCGCTGGTTGACCGAGCCGGTGACCGCGAACGACTGCTTGACCGGCGTCTGGGCCAGCG
>Ga0315275_10005228_pt1 | contig 12259 bp, 10 predicted proteins | sample YL17G03_0_MG_FD_205557 | JGI IMG/M metagenome (GOLD analysis project Ga0315275, IMG submission 205557) | Sediment microbial communities from Yellowstone Lake, YNP, Wyoming, USA - YL17G03_0 | ecosystem: Environmental > Aquatic > Freshwater > Lake > Sediment | place: USA: Wyoming | collected... | reverse complement strand
CGTACCCCCGATCGCTCACGATCGTGTCGACGTCGGTCGGGTACCCGGTCGTGTACGCGTGCGTGTACACCCGGATCCCCTGCCGTTCGAGCTTGTTCTTGAACACCCGGGCCGCGGGCTGCTCGGCGTAACGTGTGATCACGACGGCCGAGACGTCGATGCGCCAGTGGCGGAGGTCGTCGATGAGCTTCAGCGCATCCGCGTCGTAGGTGATCCCGAAATCGGCCCGCACTTTGCGCCGCTCGATGTCGCCGGCATAGATGCAGAGCACGACCTCCACGTCGTCGCCCAGCTGCTGCAGCAGGCGCATCTTCACGTTCGGATCGAAGCCCGGGAGCACGCGTGCCGCATGAAAGTCGAAGAGCAGCTTCCCGCCGAACTCGAGGTACAGCTTGTCTCCGCACTGGTGCACCCGTTCGACGATGGCCGCGGTTTGTTCGGCGAGGTACCGGTCGTTGTCGAACCCGACGGCTCGTGTCATGGCGCACCCGTTCCGACCGCGGGGGATGGAACAGCGTGGCGCCCGGGTCGCGCGCATTGTAGCCGCATTCGGCCGGGACGTGTCATCGAAGATCGCAGACCGGCCCGAACCGCCGCCGGGCCCCCCCGGCGGGCACGCTTTCGCGGCGGGGTGAGGGCAGGGGGGCGCCCGGCAGGCAGGCATGCGCAGTGGGGTGGTGCCGTGGCCCCGGTGTATGATTCCCAGCCGAGGCCACACATGATCGACCCGTCCGCGACGACCGCCCGTCCAGTGCCCCCCCGCGCCTATCGCTGGCTGGTGCTCGTCTTCATCAGCCTGGCGATGTTCGGCAACTACTACGTCTACGACTGCATCGGCCCGCTCGCGCCGCTGCTGAGCAGGCAGGGATTCTCGGACGCGAGCATCGGGCTGCTGCAGGCGATCTACAGCTTTCCGAACATCGTCATGGTGCTCATCGGCGGCGTGATCATCGACCGCATCGGCACCAAGAAGTCCACGATGCTCTTCGGCGTGATCTGCTTCATCGGCGCGGCTGTGACGGCGTGGCCCGAGTTGCCCGCCCTGGCGCCCCTCGGCTGGGCGGTGAACGGGCTGCTCTCGGTGGCCGGGTCGGTGTTCGGGGCGAGCAGCGTCCCGCCGGTCGTGGCCGTGATGGTGGCCGGGCGGCTGCTCTTCGGCCTCGGCGCCGAGTCGCTGATCGTCGCGGTGACCACGGCGATCGCGCGCTGGTTCAAGGGCAAGGAGCTGAGCTTCGCCTTCGGCATCAACCTGACGATCTCGCGGCTCGGATCGCTGGGCGCGCAGGTGTCGCCGAGCTGGGCCGGGTGGGCCTACACCAGCTGGAAGGCGCCGCTGCTGATCTCGGTGGGCCTCGGCTCGTTCTGCATCATCGGAGCCGTCCTGTACTGGCTGCTCGAAACGTACGCCGCGCGGACGTACCGGCTCGGCGAAGCCGGCAAAACCGACAAGGTCGTCTTCAGCGATCTCTGGGGATTCGGACGGTCGTACTGGTACATCGTGCTGCTGTGCGTCACCTTCTACTCGGGGATTTTCCCCTTCCAGACCTTCGCGCAGAAGTACTTCATCGACGCGCGCCAGACGAGCCCCGAGCTGGCGTCGTGGCTGGTCGGGTTGCTGACGGTGTTCGCGATGTTCTTCACGCCCACCTTCGGGGCGGTCGTCGACCGGATCGGGCGGCGCGCCTCGCTGATGTTCCTGGGGGCGGCGCTCCTGATCCCGGTGTACGTGCTGATGGGCTACACCTCGGTGTCGCTCTACGTGCCCATGGCGATGATGGGGATCGCCTTCTCGCTGATTCCGGCCATCATGTGGCCATCGGTGGCCTACGTGGTCGAGGAGAACAAGCTGGGCACGGCGTACGGCCTGATGACGATGATCCAGAACATCGGGCTGTTCGGCTTCAATCTGCTCGTCGGCGCGCTCAATGATCGCGCGGGCGCCGGGGCGGCCAACCCGGCCGGCTATCACGCAGGCATGGTCTGGGCGTTCTCGGGGCTCGGGTTCGCGGCGCTGCTCTTTGCCTTCCTGCTCCGGCGGAGCGAACGGGGGCCGCACGCCCACGGCCTCGAGACGATCAAGGCCGGGTGAGGCTCGCCAGCCGCCCGGGCGCGTCCGTTCATGCCGGCCACGAGACTTCGATCCGGTCACCGGCGCGCATCTTCACGGCCGGCTCGAAGGTCGCCAGACCCGATTCCTCCCGCCGGGCCGTCACGACCGTTCCGTTCAGTGACGCGGCGGCGCCGCCAGCCCGGGAAGAGCCGGGCGCGAACCCGAACCGCGCGAGCTCCAGCGTTCCGCCGCGCAGTTCGAGGGTGCCCGCTGCTTTGCGGGCGCCGACTCGCTGCGTGAAGACGCCCCAGGCGCCACCCGTCGTGAAGATGCACCGGAAATCCTGCTGGTGCAGGGCGGGCGCGAAGGACAGGCGCGACTCGGGAGCCGAGTAGTGGTAGCCCGAAAGCGCCGTCAGCAACGACCAGCTCGCGAGGGCGCGGGCGTAATGCGAGCCGCACTCGACCTCGTTCCAGGGATTGCGGCGTTCGCCGTCGTAGCGATCGCGCACGGCCTTCGTGATCGCGAGGCCCTCCATCACCAGCCCTTCGTAGATCAGGTGCGCGGCCACCTGGTACTCGATGCCGGTCCAGACCTCGTCCGAGTACACGAACGGCAGCGCCGGGCGCCTGCCATTGGGCCAGCTGCACAGGACGAGCCCCTTCTCGTCGTTGAGCGCGTAGATGCGCTGCGTGTTGGGATGGTCCTGGAAGTCGTGGCGGAAGTTGTGGCGGAAGATCGACGTGAGCGTCTCGCGGACATGGGCGGCCGGCAGCAGATGTCCCAGTCCCACCACCTCCGCGAACCACTGGCCGAGGAGCTGATCCGACAGGCAGCCCTCGCCGTACTGGTACTTGACGCCGCCGGTGTCCACCGCGGAGGCGTACCACGCCTCGCGGTTCTCCACGTCCAGCGTCTTGATCTGCGAGAGTTCCGGGACGCGCTGCACGTAGTAGCCGCCGCGCCAGAGTTCGGCGTCGAGCTTGGCGCGCCCGCTGTCGAACACGCGCCGGTACTCCGTCGCCGCCGCCAGGTCACCGACGGCGCGGGCCATGCGCTCACCGGCGGCCAGCGCTCCGAGGTACAGCGTGCCCATCATCGTGTTCGGTCCGTAGAACTCGATGTCGTAGGTGTTGTGCTGCTCGCCCTCCATGACGCCGTCGCGATCGGCGTCCCAGTGCAGCCAGGCGTACTCCAGGGCGCGCCTGGCCGCGGGCCAGAGCCGGCGCAGGAACGCGCTGTCGCCTGACAGCTGCCATTCGCGGTAGAGCTTGAGGACGCAGCCCATCTGCCCGTCGGCAGCCGGCTTGAACTTCCAGACCGCGCGCCCGGTCGGGACGAGCGTGCGGAAGGCCATCGCTCCGTCGGGCTTGAGGTTGATGGTGAAATCGGTCACGCGCATCGACCGCTCGAGCTCGGGAAAGAGGTGCGCGAGCGCCTGTTCGTAGTTCCACACGTGCGTGCAGTTCATCGGGCAACAGCCGCCATCATCGTTGGTGCCCTCGAAGGCGAAGAACTGCCGGCCCTCGAGGAGCAGGCACGTATTGGTGCGGATGATGGACATCTGGCTCGAGACCGCATCGACGACCGCCGACGGCAGCGTACTCGAAGCCAGAGCGTCGCGAAACGCGCGCGTGTCGCGTTCGAGGCGGGGCAGCGCGGCGACGGTCTGGCGCGCCACGTCCCACGCGTCCGCGAAGCGCGCCGCGTAGTCGTTTCGGAGCTTCTGACCCTTCACCTCCGGTTCCCCGTTCCAGTAGTTGGCGCGAAGCGGGAAGAACCACGCCAGGACGAATTCCACGCGGCGGGACTCGCCCGCCTTCAGCGTGCAGCGAGGCGCCAGTGTCGCGTAGTCCGACGTTCCGTCGGCGGTCGGGCCCGCCTCATCTATCTCCTGCACCTGCCCGCCCGCCGCGTACTCATCGAACCACTTCTGGAACGAGTCCCACCACGCCCCGGACTCCCATCGCGCGCGGGCGCTTACGTCGGCGGCAGTGGTGACGAGCGCCATCGAGCCGAAGCGGATGTCGTCGGCCTCGTACTTCCGGGACGTGAGGTCGAGTCCGACGAGCGGCGCTTCGCGGCGGACGCGGGTGACGTTCTGGCCGAAGCCCTCGAAGCGGTTGCCGCCGAGTGCGGACTTTCCGTCGTAGCCGATGGCATTCAGGATCGAGAAGGCGAGCGAGGCCTCGACGGGCCCCTTCGAGCGGTTGCGAAGCGTGTAGCGGAACACCGCAACCGGTAGTGATGACGCATCGGTGTCGAGCGGCACGAAGGGATTGAACGCCTCGAGCGAGACGTCGAGAGGGAGCGCCGGGTCGTCGAAGGCAATCTCCGCGATCGGATAGGTGCCGCCGAAGCGGGCGCCCCTGAATCGCGGCAGACCCTGTGCCCGTTCACGCGGATAGCCCTGGCCGCCGCGGAAGGGGGGCAGCAGCGCGGATTCCACCACCTTGACCGTGGCGGCGGCGTCGGGTTTCTTCGTCCACAGCGCGACGAAGGTGAAAGGCAGCGACCTGTTCTTGTTCGGCCGATTGAAGATCTCCCAATCACGCAGGTCGCCTCGCCCGCCGAGCGACACCGTGCCGGTGCCGATGCCGCCGAGCGGGAAGGCGATTTCGCTCAGCTGGCGGCCCGAGAACACCCTCGGACGCGCAGAGAGCAGGTCCTCCCTGGCGTAGGGAATCGTGGCCCCGGCCTCCGACTGGAATGACGGGGGAACCCCGGCCTTCTGGGGGTCCTCGCCCGTCACCGGCGTATCGGCGGCCGACAACACCTGGCCCGCAGCGGCGGTGCCCACGACCGCCGCGGAACCATCGACGAGAAACGTGCGGCGATCGATCTTCCTCGAATCACTCATGCTGCACCTCACTGGTCGGCCGCCGCTTCCCGATCGCCGCCGCGCGGTACGTTTGCAGGCGGGCGCGGTACTCGTGGCGCACACGCTCACTCGTCGCCAGGGCGACGGCCTTTTCCTCGGCGTCGATCGCTTTGGCGATCTGACCCGTCCGGAAGAGCAGGTCGGCGTAGGTGTCCCACACGTAGTGGCGGCGCCCATCCGAGAGTCGCAGGGCACGCTCGGCACACGCGAGCGCCCGATCGAGGTCGAGACCGTGCTCGGCCAGGACCGCCGCGAGGTTGTTCAGACCGATGAGGTCGTCCTTGACCTCCTCGAACCGCGCATCCACCAACACGCGCGCCTTCGCCTCGTCTCCGGTCTTCCAATAGACGACGGGCACGAGATTCCTGATGGCCCCGTAGTGTTCGCTGCCCGTCGGGAGCGAACCGAGCAGGCCGCGAGCCTCCGTGTAGCTCCGGCGATCCACGTAGATCTCGAAGATCAGGAAGTTGGCGAGCTCCGTCTGCGGGCTCTTGATGGTACCGTCCCGGGTGCATTCCGTCAGGAGGTTGAAGGCCTGGCCGGCGTCGTTCAGTCCCCTGAAGAGCACCACCGCGGCGTTGATGGCCGCGCTCGAGGCGCGCTCGCTTGCGCGGTAGTCACGAAGAACGGTCCGCCAGCAGGCCACGGCTTCGTAGTCCTCGCCCGCCTGCAGATGGACGCCGCCCATGTGGAAGAACGCTTCGGCCGCCTCGGCTGGCTGCAGCGATGCCGGATTCTGGAGCAGGGTGTAGAGAAGAGGACGCGCGGATTCGTCCCGGCTGGCGCGGATGAGCGCACGCACGTACTCGAGCGTGGCCTTGACGCTCGCAGGGTCCCGCTCGTGCGCCTCTCTAAGCCGGTCGAGGTCCAGGGCCGCACGTTGCTGCGCCCCGGCCAGGTCGGCTGCCCGGGCGGACGCCGGGCACGGTGCCAGGGCCAGGGGACCCGCCACGGCCGCCAGCATGAGCCAGCGCATGCGTCTATTCTGCGCGTCTGGCGACGCAATGCAAGCCTCTCGTCCGCCTCTCGTCCGCCCGGGGTTTCTGGCGCCATGACCTCCTGTCATAGAATGGTGGGTCAGACATCATCATGGCCAAGTCGAAGGTCGCCATTCTCCGCACGAGCCCGGCCACTGTGCTCCGCGACTACCGCGAGTTGATGAACCTGGCCGGCTACCAGGATGTGATCGCGAAAGACGCCGACACGGCGCTGAAGGTCAACATCTCGTGGCATTTCTTCTTCCCCGGCAGCTCCACCGTGCCGTGGCAGCTCGACGGCGTGATCCGGGCGCTGAAAGCGGACGGGTATGACCCGGCCCTCGTCCACGCCTGCCACAACCGTACGGTCGTCATCGACGCGCATCTTGGTGAGCGCGAGAACAAGCACCTGAACGTCATCGAGGCCCACGGCCTGCGGAACATCCATCTCTATGAAGGCGAGGAGTGGATCGGCATCAAGGACGCCGTGGGCGACCTGACAAAAAAGTTCCTGTGCCTGAACGACGTCTACCCGCACGGCTTCCTGATCCCCCGGCGGTTCATCGGCGAGAACATCATCCACCTGCCGACGGTGAAGACCCATGTCTTCACGACCACAACCGGCGCGATGAAGAATGCCTTCGGCGGCCTGCTGAACGAGCGGCGCCACTGGACCCACCCGGTGATCCACGAGACCCTCGTGGACCTGTTGATGATCCAGAAGAAGATCCATCGCGGCATCTTCGCGGTCATGGACGGTACCTTCGCCGGGGATGGCCCGGGGCCCCGCTGCATGATGCCGTACGTGAAGAACGTGATCCTGGCGAGCGCCGACCAGGTGGCCATCGACGCGGTGGCGGCGACGCTGATGGGCATGGACCCGCTGTCGATCACGTTCATCAGGCTCGCGCACGATGCGGGTCTCGGGTGTGGAGACCCGCGCGAAATCGAGATCGTGGGCGACCTCGAGGCGGCGAAGGAAAACTGGCACTTCGTGGGCCCGTTCAAGAAGATGACCTTCGCGTCGAGCATGCAACACAAGATCTACTGGGGTCCGCTGAAGAAGCCGATTGAGTGGAGCCTCAAAACGGTGCTGGCGCCCTGGGCGTACATCGCCAGCGTCGCATTCCACGACACCTACTGGTACCCGCGCAACGCGGATCGGATGATGAAGGGCGTGTTGGCGAGCGAGTGGGGCCGGCTCTTCCAGAACTGGGAAACGGTGGCCCCGCGGGCCGACGCCAACGGCTACCCCGACGTGGGGAGCGCGCCGGCCGAGATCAGCCGCATGGGCGCGAAGGCCTTCGCCAAGTCCTTCGGCGTTCTCGGCACCTGCGTGATGGAAGCGCCGGAGTTCTCCAACAGGAAACGCAAGGTGGTGACCCCGCCGCCGACGTAGGCGGGGCCGGCCTTCGCCTCAGCAGGGCGTTCAGGGCCGCGAACCGGTTCAGGCGTGACCGCCGCGCCGGTGTTCGGGTGTAGACTGCCCGTCTGTGATAGCTGTCCAGCACCTGACCAAGACCTACGGCGCGTTCAAGGCCGTGGACGACTTCTCGTTCCGCGTTGACGAGGGAGAGGTGGTAGGTCTGATCGGCCCGAACGGCGCCGGGAAGACCTCCACGCTCCGATGCATCGTCGGCATCCAGGCGCCCTCGGCCGGTACCATCACCGTCGGCGGGCACGACATCGTGAAGGCCCCGGTCGACGCGAAGCGCCGCCTGGCCTTCATGGCCGACGAGCCGCAGCTGTTCGACTATCTCACCGTGATGGAGCACCTGCGGCTGACCGCGCGGCTCTACCGCGTGCGCGACGTCGAGCCCCGCGCCAAGGCCCTCCTGGCCGAGTTGCAGCTCACGGGCAAGGAGAACGCGCTGCCGGCGGAGCTGTCGCGCGGCATGAAGCAGAAAGTGGCGATTGCGTGCGGCCTCCTGCACGATCCGCAAGCGCTGCTGTTCGACGAACCGCTCACCGGGCTGGATCCGCTCGGCATCCGGCACATGAAGGAGACGATCGTGTCGCGCGGGCGCGGCGGGGCGGCCGTCATCGTGTCGTCGCACCTGCTGCACCTCGTCGAGGAGATCTGCACCCGCATCGTGATCATCGACCACGGCGTGAAGATTGCGGACGGGACGCTGGATGAGCTCAAAGCACGCCCTGAGCTGGCCGCGGCCGGGTCCACCCTCGAGCAGATCTTCCTCACCGCGACCGCCGGCGAGCCGTAGATGGTTGACGCCTTCGTCTACCTTACGGCGTGCTCCATGAAGAACCGCCTGCGGCGCCGGCTGCAGCGCCTGCGCGAGCCCAGATACCTCGTCGGCCTCGTGGTCGGCCTGTTCTACATGTACTTCATGGTGTTCAGGCGCAGCGGGCGTCCGCGGCCCGCGGCGGCGGGGCTCTCGGCGATCGCGGCGGTCGCCGGGCCATTGCAGTTCGTCGGGAGTCTGTTCCTCCTGGCCGCCGCCGCTGTCGCGTGGGTGTGGCCCGGGGCCGGTCAGCCCGTCGCGTTCTCCCGCGCGGAGGTCCAGTTCCTCTTTCCGGCCCCCGTGACCCGCCGCGAGCTCGTGCACTTCAAGCTGTTGCGATCGCAACTGGGGATCCTGGTCGGCAGCGCCATCGCCACGCTCGTCCTGCGGCCGGGATCTCTGGCGAGCGGATGGACCCTGATGGCGGGTCTGTGGGTGATGCTGATGGCCGTGCGGCTGCACCTGATGGGCGTGGCGCTCAGGCGGGCCAGCCTCGTGGCGCACGGGGCCAGCGGTCTCGTGCGGCAGTGGCTGGCCCTGGGCGTCGTGCTCGGCGCCCTCGGGGCGCTGGCGGCGGCCGTGGCCGGAGACTGGCAGGCGCTGGCGTCGCTGCCCGGCGCGGGAGATGTCTTCACGGAACTCCAGCGTCTCGGCAGCCGCGGCGCGGCGGGCGCCGTGCTCTGGCCCTTCCGGGCGTTCGCTCGGCTCCCGCTGTCGGCGTCCGTCCCTGAGTTCTGGTCGGCGCTGCCCGCCGCGCTGGTGCTGCTCGCCCTGAACTACGCGTGGGTCCTGCGGTCCGACACCGCCTTCGAGGAAGCCTCGGCCGAGCACGCCGAGAAACGGGCCACCGCGCGCAGGGCTCCCCGCGCGGTCGTCAGGGGCGCGGCCTCGGCGCCGTTTACGCTTGCGTCAGAAGGCCCACCCGAAACCGCGATTCTCTGGAAAAACCTGATCCTGGTGGGCCGCTACGTGTCGCTGCGGACGCTGCTCCGGCTGCTGCCGATCATCATCATCTTCGGTCTCATCGCACAGGGCCAGGGCGGGAGCGGTGTCGCGTCGTTCCTCGCGGCCATCTGTCTGCCGCTCGCCGCATTCACGGTCCTGCTCGGGCCGCAGATGATGCGGAACGACCTGCGCCAGGATCTCGCGAACCTCGCGCTGCTCAAGACGTGGCCGGTGCGCGGCGCTGCTCTGATTCGAGGAGAGGTCCTCGCGCCGACGGTCGTGGTCTCGGTGGTAGCCTGGCTGTTCATCCTGTTGGGGGCGCTCCTGGCGCCCCGGCCGGCGTCTCCCGGCGGAACGGTCGCCGTCTTGATGGCGAACCGAGCATCCTTTGCGACCGCGGCGGCGATCCTGGCGCCCGCGATCATCCTGTCGCAGACCGTCGTGCAGAACGCGCTGGCCGTGCTGTTCCCGGCCTGGGTCACCGTCGGGCCGTCACGCCCGCGCGGGATCGACGCGATGGGCCAGCGCCTGCTGATGTTGGCGGGAATTCTCCTCACGCTGGCGGCGTCGCTCTTACCAGGCGCGCTCATCGCCGGCGTCGTCGCGTTTGTCGTCTACTGGATCACCGGCGCCACCCTCGTCATCCTGCCCGCGCTCATCGTGGCGCTCGTGGTGGTGGGGGAGTGCTGGCTCGCGGTCGAGGGCCTGGGACGCGTGCTTGAGCGGACCGACGTGAGTGCGATCGACGCGGTGGAGTAGCACCGATCGGGCCTGTAGAACGGCGAACGGCGATCCCGCGCGCATACCGCGCCGGGTTATCGCTGGACCGTGACGCGCACGCCGAGCAGGATCACGGCGCCTCCCAGGACGGCCGGCAGCGCGACGGCCTCCCCGAGCAACGCGGCCGCCACGACCATCGTGACGAGCGGCTCCAGGTAGAGGAGACTTCCTACCTTGGCCGCGGGCAGCGCCCGCAGGGCGTCGTACCAATAGATATACGCCAGCCCGGAACAGAACACGCCCAGGAACGCGATGGCCACCCATGCGCCGGACGAGAGGTGGCCGATCTCGGCGGGACCACCCGCCAGCACCCAGGGGATCGTCCCCAGCAGCCAGCCGGAGCCCATCACGTACAGCATCATCGGCGCCGACCGATACCGATGCAGTCCCCGGCGCGAGTAGACGGAGAAGAGGGCCCAGGTCACGGTGCTGATGGTCACCAGGAGGTCGCCAGTCGAGCCGAAGGATCCTCCAACGAGCGACGCCCAATCGCCGCGCGACACCACCAGCAGCACGCCCAGCGCGCCCAGCAGGATCCCGACGACGTGCTGCCGGCGGAGGCGCTCGCGCAGCACGATCCAGCCGACCACCGCCATCGTCAGCGGCGTCGCGGTGATGATCCATGCCGTCGTCGATGCCCGGGCCGTCACAAGTCCGGTGGCCTGGAGCCACTGGTGGAGGGTGATACCCAGCGCGCCGAGGCCCGCGAAGTACCGCAGCTCTTTCCTGCCCGGTACGACGAATTCACCGCGCGCGGCCACGGCCGCCGCCAGCACGGCCACGCCGATGCCGAATCGCAGCCACATCACCGTCAGCGGATGGACTTCCCGGAGGGCGATCTTCGTCGCGATAAATGACGCGCCCCAAACGGCGACGGAGAAGAGGGCGCCGGCGTAGACGCGCGAGAGGGAGTGGGTACCGGGGTATGACGTCATCGGGACGGTCAAGTATGACCCATCGCCGACGGGACCGCGGTGCCGGGACTACTTCGTTTTCTTCGCCGCGCAGGTCGAGATGCCGAACGGAAGATACGCGGGGCACACCCCGATCGCGGCGGTGGCCAGCGGCACCACGCCGATCCAGGCCCAGACCGGTCCGCCCATGAGCGCCCAGCCGATCAGGCCGATGCCTGCCACCCCACGCACGAGTCGATCGATGCCGCCCATATTGGCCTTCATGTCGTCCTCCTCCGAGTGTGCATGTTTCCGACCGCTCCAGTGTATACCCGCGCAGCCGCGCAGCACGGTGACAACGCTCGCGTTGCCGCTCAGACTCGTGTCAGGAGCCCACCGCCGCGCTTGTCGCCGACGCTACCCTCCAGTACCATGCCGATCCTGCACGCAGCGCGCGTGCTGGGAGGACCATATGCCGCGGGCGACCATCAGGCCAGTGAACGCATCCCAGGTGGAGATGACGGAGTTGGTGCTGCCGAACGATACGAACCGGTTGGGGAATCTGCTGGGCGGCCGGCTGATGCACTGGATCGACATTGCCGCGGCCATCGCGGCGTCCCGCCACACCAATCGTGTCTGCGTCACCGCGTCGGTCGACGAGTTGCGCTTCCTGCACCCGGTCAAGCAGGGCGAGGTGGTCGTCCTTCGGGCCTCGGTCAACCGCGTGTTCCACACGTCTCTCGAGGTGGGTGTTCAGGTCACCACCGAGAACACCCTCACCAGTGAGCGGCACCACACCAACACCGCCTACCTGACCTTCGTGGCCATTGATGACGACGGGAAGCCGATCACCGCCGCGCCCGTCCGGCCGGTCACTGGCATCGAGAAACGGCGCTATCGCGGGGCTGCACGCCGACGTCAGATCCGCCTGCTCCACCGCCAGCGACGTTCCTGAGCCGCACGGCGCGAATCCGCCGTCGCCGGAAAACGAAACCGGGCGATGTGCGGGTCGGGATGCCGGGCCCCCATCCGGTATCCGTTCCCTCCCACCGCCCGGGAGCCCTCGCCGGGTTGCCCGTCAGTGCCCCGCGCGTTTCCGCGTCGCGGCCTTCTCGGCCTTCGCGCGCTTGCGGTTCGCCAGGTACGCCTCGCCCGGCGCCCACTGCGGGCTGACGGCCACGGCGATGTGCATGAAGGCGTCGGTCGCCAGGGTCTTGAGGGCGCGGAGGGCATGCCCGGCCACCAGCGCGAAGCCGGCGACGGGGAGGAACACGACGTAGAGGGCACCCATCACGGGGGCCATCAGGAGGAACAGGAACGTCGGGATGCGCGTGTAGTGCTGATCCGACCCGCCCGGCAGGAGCCCGCCCTCGGCGGGCACCATCGCCATGTCCCACGCCTTGGCGCTCCAATAGAACCCGTAGTGGACCTTCGTGCCGCCTTCGTGCCGTGCCATGATGCCCTGCCTTCCTTGAATCACACCGTGTCCG
>Ga0315275_10005223_pt1 | contig 12264 bp, 1 predicted proteins | sample YL17G03_0_MG_FD_205557 | JGI IMG/M metagenome (GOLD analysis project Ga0315275, IMG submission 205557) | Sediment microbial communities from Yellowstone Lake, YNP, Wyoming, USA - YL17G03_0 | ecosystem: Environmental > Aquatic > Freshwater > Lake > Sediment | place: USA: Wyoming | collected... | reverse complement strand
TAACGCCCGGGTATCCGGGAAACGTATAATCGATCCCGTCGGTGAACCTCCACGGCTTCGCTTCGTTGAAATCATAGAGCGTCACATCCGCAGGGCTGATGTTGCGCAGCTCGACGAACTCCTCCTTCTGGTCGCCCGATTGCGGATTGTACATAATCTCGTTGATGACTATCGGCCCGACCTTTGGGTACGCATTGGCCCACCCGGGCGTGATGTGGTCCATCGAAACGAAGTTGTAGTTGCCCGTGCTTCGCTTGAAGTACCTGCCGAACGATACGCCCGTATATGAGGCCCCAAAGTCTTCCACCTCGCGGTAGCCCGTCAGGACGCCCGCCTCGGCCGAGCTTAGATAAACCTCGTCGCCGTTCTCGCTGAAGGCAAAGCCGGTTATCCTGCCCGGGTCTGCGGCGAATTGCCCGAAGTTGGCGTCCTCACGGAAGACAACGTATCCATAGGCGTTGATCTTCTTGCCGTCGGCGATTCTGTACTTCTTCAGGTCGGCGGCGCTGTCGCTGAGGTACCAGCCCCCGATGTTAACCTGGGCATTGGTCGTATTGTAAAGCTCGATCCAGTCTGCAGCCACGCCGTGCGAATGCGCCAGCACCTCGTTAATCACAATGTCGCCGGGATTTGGGATAATGCCGCTGTCGTCGGCGCCGGGCGAGCCGCCGACATTCGCGCTCGCTCGCCACGAATCCTTCTGCCCCCAGCGATCCAGAGGATCGACCCCTCCCCCCAATTCATGCTGGCTTAATGCCCGGTTATAGATCCGAACATCGTCAAGCACGCCGCAGTAGTACGTCGAAGAAGCATAGCCGATGTAGGCATTGTCGCTGACCCCTGTTTTGCCGGTCGAAGACGCAGTGGCTTTCAGCACGCCGTCAACGTACAGCCTTATGTTCGAGCCATCGTTTGTCCCGCCGAGCTGATGCCACTCGTTCCAATCAATACTCTCGGAGCTGCTCGCCGAAGCGGCGGCGCCGCCCGAAACAACAGAGAACGTCGGCTCGCCACCCCAGGTATAGAGATAGTAACCATCGCCGCTCACGTTGCTCTGGGTCAGTATAGGACTCCACGCGCCGCCAAGCTCGCTCGTATTTATCCACATCGACACGGTCACGCTGTTCCCCGCCAACGCGCCAACCGGCGAAAGCGAGACATAATCCCCGTCGCCGTCAAGGCTCAGCGCGCCGCCGATTCGCCCCACCGTCCAGATGCGATTGCCGTGCACAGTGCCGTTGTTGGTCCCGGCGCTATCTATGGCAGTACCCCCCGCCCCGTCGTCGAGCTTCCAATGTCCAACCAGCCCGTTCTCAGGCATAGAGGAAGCCGCACCGGTCGGATCAATTATCGTCAGAGAGAAGCCTTCGCCGTCCGTGATGCTCCGCCAGCCGTCTTTGTATTCAAAATCATGAATCGTCCGGCCGATAGCATCCTCCAGCCTGATTCGTTCTCCGGCGTTGTCAAGCCTGCCGGTGTATTCCCCGGCAATGACGCCGCTGAAGCCCGGATACCGCGCCTCAAACGCCGACCGCTTGGCGACTACCACCACATATCCGCCCGAACTCAGGTTTATATTCGGGAATGTAAAATCGACCCCGTTGCTGAATCGCACCAAGTTCAGGTTTATCGCGGACGGTCCGATGTTCCGCAGCTCTATGAACTCCTTATTCGGATCCTCGGGGTCGCCCGTTTCCTGAGGATGGTACATAATCTCAGTAATCCGCAGGCTCTCCGCAACCGGACCGACCGCATAAGTCGCCTCCCGCAGCGGGCTCCACACCCCATCAAGGACACGCGCCTTGACGACCATACTCTTATCGATCGTAATCGGGACCATATATTGGGTTGCACCCGGCCGGACGTCCCCCTGCCCCATCTGGATGGCCGTAAGCTCAACCGAGATCAAAAAGTCCGTACTGCTGGCCCCGTAATTCAAGCCCTGAATTGCCAGTATGTTCTCGCCCATCTTCAGCCTGTCGATGTGCTCGCTGATGTCAATACTCTCGAACACCCTGGCCAATGAGTCGTCGTGGCTCGCGTTCGCCCCGGAATTCCAGACCGCAGTACCGGCGAAGTTTCGACTGGCGACCGGGCTGCCGTTTATGTACGCCACAAAGCCGTCGTCATACCGCACCTTTATCGTCAACCGGCTAAGGTCGAGGATGCTGACCGTGAACGGGATGCGGATATAGCACGTCTGGTTGATTCCGTACATCCCGGCTTCGACGTTAATATCGATCAGGTCCGTGAAGTTCACGAGGTCACCGGGATTCCTCTCATAGCCTACGCCGCGCTTCCCGATTGAATAACTCGGCCAGCTCGAATGGTTATAATTCGGCTTCGTCCACGTGTCGGGCAAGGCAGGCGGAGATAGGTACGTGCCGAGAATCGGAACGCCGTATGTAACGCCCGGACCGCTCCAGGTTACGGCAAGATTGTCACCGCCGGTGCCCTCCTTCATCAGGGCCTCAATGTAGTACTTGCGCCCGCTCTGTAGGGATTTGTACGCCGACCTTTCGTTTCCGTTCTGCCAGTTCCTCGAAGGAGCCCACGAATCTTCAAAGGCAATCCGGCTCGCATTCGCAGGATTTTCATCGGTGCTCAGCCACAGCTCACTATTGTCGTCGCTGCAAATCCAGAACCTGTAACTGCCGGTCTGCGGCGGATGTACATAGCCTCTAATGCGAGCGCCGTAGGAGTCCGCCCAATCGACCGGGGCCTCGAAGCTCGTCCGGTCGTTCTCGCCGCTGGGATTATTGGGGTAGTCTGGCTGCGACGTCAAATCAGAAACGGCATTGCCGCTGCCAATACCCAGCCAGTACTCGTACAGGATAGACCCGGTGGTCGAAACAGGCGGGCCTGTCGGAACGAGCACGCGCTTGGCCGCATCCTCGCGAACAAGCGTAACGGTGCCCCCGCCGCCGGACTGCGCAACCGGCAGCCGCGGGTCACTGCCGTCCGTTGTATAATAAATCTTGCCGCTCGCGGCGCTCATCGTAAGCGTTTGCCCCTTCGGCACCTCCCCGCCCGGATGACTCAACGTAGGCGGATTAACATAAGGATACCAGCCCACATCCCTTAGCTGCTGAAGGACAACTGCCACTCGCTGTGTCAACACCCTTCCATCGGAGGTGTTGGTGAGCAGCCAGTTGATTTCGTTGGCCCAGTCCTGCTTTGTGAACGCCGGATGACGCTGGGCATCGCCCCACCGCGCGGATTCGGCGATAATCGCCATATCAATCTGACTGGCCCGCCTTTGCACGTATTCGCGCGCCTTTTCCACCGTCAGCAGCCCGCCGTTAAAGAAGTGCTTATAGACGTGGTCGGCGAACTTGACACGATAGTCAATATTGCTGTTCGCAAGCTGTTCGTGCAGCCAGTGCGGGTTAAAGTAATTGATGCTCGCTCCGGCGGTAGTGAACGGCGTGACCATATTTAGTTCGGCCGAGCCGGCCCCCAGCGTGTGCTCATTGTCGTGGTGGTACCATTTCCACCCGTCCGGGTTCACTCGATTGTACGCCCCATAAGTATTATTCGGTATGTTCCCGTATCGAGACCCCGGACCGTCCCTGTCGCCGGTGTAGTACTCGATAATCATGAAATCTATCAGCCCCTCGACATCGAGAAGCCGCTCGTAGGCGGGGTTGCGGGCGCCGTCAAGATTCATACCTTGAAGGCGGTAGTATCTTTCCATGCTCCCCAGACCCGCCACCGCCTCATAGTACAGCCGGTCAAAGGCGTCCCGATTCCCGTCTATGGCGTTCATTTGCCGACCGACCTCCCAATCCGCCTTCATCACGTCGTAATCATCGCTGTCCCCTCCCATGTACGCCGCTGCGTGCACCGACTCAGCCCGTTCCTGAGTGTTATAAAGACCCCAGTACACGCCGTTGACATACAGGTGATAATAGCGGGTCCTTGTATAAGGATGGCCCATCGCCCCCTGCATATCACGCGACCAAACCTCGCGCACCATCGTGTTCTGGCTGCTGCCCCCGTGACTCCACGAGTAGTTCTGGCTCGTCGCCAAATCGACCTTGTCAAATTCCTTTACGCCCTCGTCCTCAAACAACGGGAATTGCAGGTTCGCCTCGCCGTATTCCGACCTGAAGAACAGCCGAAAGGCGTGTTTCGGATTCCAACTGCCCCGGCTGTAGCCGCCTCGAATACGCAGCCCCGCGTTAATATGAAACCCATCGCTCCCGTCCGGGTTAATCAGCTCAGTCGAGGCAGGACACTCCCAGTTCCGGCCGTGCCCGCCCGGATTAACATAAATGCCCTTCACCGGATCAAACAGGTTCTCAACGTCCGTCACCAAGGAAATCGACGGTATCGCCAGCAGGGCATCATCAACCAGAGACCCCCACGTCGCACTATTGACAACATCAGGGTCCATTCCATAGTCCATCGCGTGACCGTTGACCGCACCGTTCGCCGGCCAGCCCGTTCCCGGCAACTCGCCGTTGGGCGATTGCCTTATCACGTCACTGACAAAAATGTACGTGTGCGTCATCACCTCGGAGTCCAGATAACCGGGCGTGACCGCAACCGCACGCAGAGCAGTGGTCCTGTCTATCCGAATCGGCGAGCCATCGGCATAAACGTTCCCGTGACTCGCCGTGGGAGTCGAGCCGTCCTTCGTGTAGCGAATCTCCGCGCCGTAGGTCTCTGTGGACAATGTCAGATCGAACGGGCTGCTGTAAAAACCTCGCTCGTGGCTGAACCACATCTCACCGCTTGCGCCAATCGCTCCGGTAACATTGTACTTGCCCGGCGTCCTTTGCGTGAAATACTGGTAAGCCTCCGACCCGCTCGTATAGACCAACTCCGGAAGAACCAGGAATTCGCTGTTGTTCTTGTTGTCGTTTAGCGCGTGAATCGCCAGCACGTTCTTGCCCACCCGCAGATGACCAAGATACGGCATCAAATTGGTGGACGTGAACGTCGCAGAATCCTCGATGGGCCGGTCCGAAAGCGCCGCAGAGTTCCAGCTCAGCGAGCTCGGCGCGTTGTCCCAGGCGACCAGCTGCCCGTTCAGATACGCCGCATATCCGTCCTCGTACTTCATCCGCAACGCCAGAGTATCAAATGTCGCAGCAGCTCCTTCTTCGAGATTAAACTCCATCCGCACCCAGAGCGAGGCATTGACGGTCTTCATCTGGGCCTCCACGTTCGTCGTCGGCCCAATCCACAGCACGCTGCCCGGAATCTGAGTCTTTGATATCCCGGGTCCCGAATAGCTCACAATCAGCGCCTCGTCGCCGCCCTGCTCAAAGAACGTCACTACTATCGGGTGCATACCCACAGTCAGATAAATGCTGCCCGACATCTCCTGCGTCGAATGCAGGCCGTCGTTGTTCACCACAAGACCGCCGTCGATGAACAACTGGCTGCCGTCGTCGGAAGCGGTATAGAACGTGTACGTCCCCGCCGTCGTAATCTCAATCGAGCCGCTGAAACGGAAACCAAAGTAGTCATTCTGCCTCCGCAGCGTGATGTCGAAGTCCTCGACCGTCCCTTTGCTGACGGGCGTCAGAGAGTCGAAGTCGGGCAGCCAGTCCCAGCTTCCTTCGTAATACTCATAGTTCACGCCCGAACTGACCATGAGATCGCCGAACCCGATGCTCGTCTTGCCGGTCTGCCACGCCGCATCGGCAAAATCAACTGCCGTCCAGTTTTTGCCCACGTCACCGGCCATCGGTACGTAGTACCTCGCAGTCGCCCCAGTCGCCAGCAGCTTCGTCGCGCCCTGCGCCAACCCATAAGAAACGTCCGGCAGTTGATCCGGATATTGGGGCGAATACGCATGCACCACGCTAAAGCCGTCCCGCCCAACAAGCGCCAGATACATCGGGGCCCTGTCCAGCTCGAAGCTCGTATGCAGCGGGTTGTTCGGATCGCGACGGTTCTTATTCGATGCAAAGACCACCAGAAACTCGCCGCTCTCAAGCGTCACACCCGCCGGAAACTCCCATCTCGCCAAGTTCGAATCACTGTTCGTCAGATGCCAGCCCCCCAAGTCTATAGCAATATCCGTCGGATTGTATATCTCGATCCAGTCGGAGGACTCTCCGTCTTCGTCCAGCAAATCCCCTTCCTCCAGCGGCGGCCTGCTGCGGTTGCTCGCCAGAAACTCGCTGATAACCAGAGGCTGCGAATATGTGCCTGTAATGCTCGTCGTCAGGCCCTCGTTCACTATCACCGTCCGCAGGGCCGCACTCACCCAGCCGCCAATCTCCTTGAACTCGACCGTGTGCGAGCCTGCATACAAATTGTCCGCCCTGGCGCCGCTTCCCCGCCAGCTCCCCCCGTCCACCCGCCATTGTGCGCCGGCAGCAACCGCATCCGCGGTTTCTATATCGACCCTGAGCGAGCCGAGCTGCCGGGTATATGCCCGCTCAATGTCTTTCAGTTCGCCTTCGCTGATTTGCACCACTTCGCTGCCCGGCTTCGTCCAGCCCGGAACGTCCACAAAATCAACCGTATGCGGCCCCACAGTCAGGTCGCTCGCCGTCGTCCCATTGTTACGCCACCCGCCCCCGTCAACACGCCACTGGGCACCGTCAACGATGACCTCCAGCGGCGAAATACTGACGCGCAGCGAACCTGTGGCGTCCCCCACCGCACCCCAGTTGTTCGCCAGCACCGCGAAGTCGCCCCAATTCACCCCGTCCCCCCCAACTATATCAGCAGGACTGCCGGGAGGGTCCAGCCACCGATCCGCCACGAACCTGACGTCGTTGAAATCTACCTGGCAATCACCGGTTAAGTCCTCTTGCGGACAGGCCGCCCACACTGAGCCAGCCAAAGATATGCCCAGCGCAGCAATAAACAGGAATACTCTCAAAGACCTGAGCATCTTCTATCTCCTTCCTCGAATCAGGACAGAACACAGGTTTCGCTTGCGTATTCGACGCCTTATCGGCCCCAAACACAGACCGCATCGGCGTCTCACTATATTATTATAACATATTTCGGCCAACTTGTTCAATAGCTTTGGCCTTAAATTTGCCTACTGCGAATATGCTAACTCTTTATGCCACAAGGACTTCCCCAGCCAGCCCAAAAAACAGCACACAGCGGAGGCTGAATCTGCCTTGCAGATGCCCGTTTCGCCTCGCAACTCACTGGCCGGGCGAGGGTGTGGCCGGTATCCAATTATTCGGGTCGTTGCCGTAGAGGCTTGCAACCTTGCGGGCAAGCGATTTGCCGCCGCCGTCCGCCTCAACCGGCCACAGGTCAACATCGCCAGGTTCATCCTCGGGATGAGAACCGTCGCTGTAATCCACACGGTCAATCCGAATGTAATGCCGCCTGCCGTACTTGTCTATATCGCCAGGCATGCTCAGCTCAACCTGCTCGCCTTCGTTGGCCAACTGCCCTGTATAGGGACCAAATATCTTCCCGGCAGGCACGCCAGGATAACGCCACGTGAACACATTGGGGTCCTTGACCACAACAATATGGTCGCCCGCAGGTATCGTTACGGCACTCGGCCATGCCGGGAAAACAAACTCAATACCCTCGGTGAACTTCCACGGCAGAGCTTTATCAAACCGGTATAGCGTTACAGGCTCGGCGGTTATATTGCGAAGCTCGATATACTCGTACCTGTCGTTGCTGTAGTTCCCGCCCGCAGGCCAGTCCGGATTGTACATAATCTCGTTGATAACTATCGGCCCAACTTCAGGATAGGCGTTAGCCCACCCGGGCGTGTTATAGTCCATGGGCACAAAGTTGTAGCTGCCCGTGCTCCGCTTGAAGTACCTGCCGAAAGATACGCCCGTATATGAGGCCCCGAAGCTCTCCGCCTCGCGGTACCCGGTCAGGATGCCGCCCTCTGCGGACCTTAGGCACACATTGTCGCCGTTCTCGCTGAAGCCGAAGCCCGTAAGTCTGCCCGGATCCTCCATACTCGCTTCGCCGAAGTTGGCATCTTCATAGAGAACCAGATAATCATACGCGCGAATCTTTGTGCCATCGGCGAACTTGTATTTTTCGGGGTTGATCTCCGTGTCGCTCAGATACCAGCCGCCGACGTCAATATCCTGATCGGTCGTGTTGTACAGCTCTATCCAGTCGGGGGCCACAGCGTGTGAATGCGCCAGCAGCTCGTTAATTACGATGGCGCCTGGATTGGGAATAATGCCGCTGTCGTCCCAGCCGGGCGAGCCGCCGACAGAGGCGCTTGCCCGCCACGAATCCTTCCGCCCCCAGCCATTCGGGTCGGGATTGGTTGGGTCTATTATCGTTAGGGAGAAGCCCTGGCCGTCTGTAATGCTCCGCCAACCGTCCTTGTATGCAAAGTTGTGAATCGTTTGACCTAATGCGTCCTGCAGCTCTATTCGCTCGCCGGCGTTGTCCAGGCTGCCAGTGTACTCGCCGGCTATGACGCCGGAAGACCACGGATGTGCAGCGGCAAACGCCGATATGTCCTTGACGACAACAACGTGGTTGCCTGGTTCGCCTGCCGGAGGAAGCTCGATGGCGGGGAAGGTAAAATCGATGCCGTTGGTGAACCGCACCAGATTCAGGTTTATCCGATTCGGTCCGATGTTCCGCAGTTCAACAAACTCCTCGTTAGGATCGTCCGGATTGCCCGTTTCCTGTGGGTTATACATAATCTCGCTGATTCGAAGGTTCTGGCCCACACGCCCGACGGCAAAGACCGCCTCGCTCAGAGCGCTCCAGGTCGTGCCGCTCTTGAGCCGGGCCTTGACCCGAGTGCTCTTGTCGAATGTCCGCGGCCCGGTGTATATGATGGAACTTGTGGAGACGTCGCTGCCGTCGATGGTGTAATAGATAGTGCCGCTGCCGGCTGCTATTGAAAACGAATCGGTCGATGAGATGTAACCGCCGTGCTTATTGACGCCGTTGATCCTAAACGTCGGGCCGGCCATTGTGAACACGCCTTCGGCTGTGCACGCATTCAAGAAAATACTCAAGCGGTTCGGCGCCCATGTGTTCAGAACATACATATCCATACTCGGAATGACCCCCAGCATCTCATCCCGCAGCTCGAAGAATCGCTTCCTTATGTTCACATCCGTCATCGCGCCGTTGTTGTAGAAATGCTTGTACAGCCGGTCCGCGAACGTCTGCCTGAAATTCTTGCTGGACTTGAGCGACCGGTACAGCCAGCCGTTGGCGTTGTTCTGCGTGTTGAGCCGGTCGAAATACACGGTATTGAGGTGGTCCGAGAACATGCCCCCCTCGGCGTCCCAGATAAAAAATCGCCACTTCCCCTCGTCGGACCGCTCACACGCCGCGGCCCAGTTATTCTGAGGCCAGTCCCAGTTCCCGGACCAAAGCTGCAGAATCAGATAGTCGGCAAAAGCCGGAATATCCAGCCGTCTTGCAACTTCCGCATAGTATGTGTCGTTTGACAGGTCGTGATTCCGCGCATAGTTTGTCAGCGCATCGAACGACCTCGTATCGCCGTCCCGGATCCCGCTCATCGTCATCACGTCCCAGTCCTTGTCGCTGTCGTAGTATTCCTGGCAGAACGAGTCTTTGATGTGCTCGCAGGGGTTATAATAGCCTTTGTATTCACCGTTGATGAACAGATTCGCGCCTCTCCCGGTGCTTGCCGCATTACCCATATCCATGTGCAGACGCCGCTGCAGCTCGTCCTTGATGAACGGATTGACCTGATCGTTGTGGCCGCCTCGCAGAGCAATGCTATTCGAGCGGTCAAGCCCGTATGGGAACAGCCGGTACTCCAGCTCATTCTGACCATATTGACTGCGGAAATACAGCCTGAAGCTGAACTTGCAGTTGCCCGTCCATAATCCGTCGCACCGCGTATAACGTGGCCGCATCCACTCGCTTCCGTGCACCCTGATGCCGCAGTCTTCCTGCACGTCGGAGCCGTCGTCCGTATTGAAGAACTCGAACGATACGGGGCGCTCGTAGGCCATACCGCGCTGCATCGGATTGTTGTACGCCGAGGGGTTGCCCCCCGAAGTCCACACTCCGCCGCTGTAGTACCCGCCCACAATCGCCATTACGCCGGACGGCTCATAGAATGTCTTTGCCCTGTCACCCACCAGTGACACTATCGGCAGCGACTTCACCGCGCCGCTAGCACCGAATATGTACGTATGCGTCTTGACGCGCGACGGTTTCCAGCCCGATTTGATCGCCCTGGCCCGCAGGCACGTGGTCTTATTGATTGTGAAAGGTTTGCTGTAACGATACCCCGTTCGGATCCGTCCGTCTATCACGCCCGGCTCTGTCCCGTCTATGCTGAAATATATATCCGCGCCTTGGGTCTCGCAGGCAAGGGTAACCGTGAACGCGCTGTCATAAAATCCCCGATCGTGGCTGAATTGCGGCTCGGCAACCTCTCCAAGATAGGCTCCCTTGTTCTCCGACCCCGGGCTGGGCGTGCCCAAGAACCGCCAGTTCAGGCCTCCGTCCGGATAACGCCCATACGAAATATTGGCCGTCTGCCTGTCAAAGGCAATGCTGTCAACCAATGCCGTCCCGTTGCTGTCAAAAAGGCCTATCTCGCCGCCGTCGGCATCGAGCTCGAAGCCGGCGTGCATACCCGGCCAGTCCCCGGTGTCCTCGTCGGCCCATATCCAAAGATAACCATGCCCCACAATAGTCGTTGTCTGAGGAGTATTGGCGGGAATCCGCCACTTCGCCGGCGTATCGAGGTCATTGGTCAGATACATCCCGCCGACATCGATTGTCTCTTCCCCCCCATTGTATAGCTCTATCCAGTCATCGTACTGCTGCTGTGGGTCCTGTACGAAGCTGCTGTTCGAGGCCATGAACTCGTTGATTACTATTGGGTACCCCGCCTGGCGCCAGTTTTGTGTCAGCAAAGCAAAATCGAATATGTTCACCCCATCGACGCCATCCATGTCGGCACAATTCGGCTCAGCGCAGCCCCCATCTGTCAGCCACTGCTCCGCAAAAACTTGAATATCCTCAAAGCCGATCTCGCAGTCTCTGCTCAAATCCCCCACCGGACAGACGCCTATAACCGGGCCGGCAGATAGAAAGGCCAGTGCCAAGGTGAGTAGCAGAGCCTTGTTGGACTTGGGCGTTCTCTGCATCCTTATTCACCTTTCTTCAAATGATGATCGCAGTTGTCTGTGTGCAGACTGAATGAATGACTGAGACACGTCTGCGAATCTACGGACTGCGGCCCGGCGTCGGCGAATCCGCCCGCCAGTTCGCAGCGTCGTTGCCCGAATGGTGTCCGTCGGCATAATTCCTCTGCAACGCATCGCCCAACCCATCAGGAGACTCGGGCCACGGTGCACCATAAAAGTATATCACCTCGTCAACTACCACCCACGAAAGCGGCTGAAGCGGCAAATCAGCCGCCTGCGGACGTTCCAACGCCAGACGCTCGCCCTCGTTCGCCAGCACGCCGGACCACGGACCCACAATATCAACGCCCGGCGTCAACGGCCCTGTCCCGTAAGCTCCAATAAAGGTGGCGAGCCGACCCCAGTCCGCCACAGGGTCAAACCCTACCACTATCAACCTGTCGCCCGCGTTAATATACATACCCGGCGTAAACTCGTAATCCACCGCGCCATCCAGACGCCAACTCCCATCCGCGTTCTCCAAGTATATCCTCCCCCCCGTCGGGTTGTACAGCTCAATGTACTCCTCATTCGCATCAACAGGATGGTACATCAGCTCATCAACCACTATATCAACAATCCCGCCGTTGTTCGGCAGATCACGAGAGGCAGGCGTATGAAACCAATACAACCCGCCATCAGGATAACGACCTAATGATATAAAGTTCTCCTCCCCCTTGAACCGAACGTAATCAACCACACGGTCCTGCGAAGTCCCAGGCAGGAAAGATAGAAGCACCTCCTCTCCCGCCTTGTCCAGACCAAAACCGCTCGTTATGGGATTATGGAAGCCCGTAACCTCGTCAAAGCTAATCCTGCCCCCGCCCCCGATATTGACCGACGGTATGGCCCATTTCTTCAGGTTGCCCTTGTTATCGCTCAGGTACCACCCGCTCAGGTTGATGCCCGTCCCGCCCGTATTGTATACCTCTATCCAGTCGTCCGAGTCGTACTCCGGGCGCGCAGGATTGCTGTAGTCGGTATGAGCCATAATCTCGTTGAGCACGACCGTACGCGGAAGCTCAGGGTCGCCCGCACCGGGCGAGCCGCCCATATAAGCACTGTGACGCCAGTTGTCCCCGTAGTCCAGAGAGCCGTCGGGTTCGCCCGCAATCGCCGAACTAAGCGGCACGAGCGAATGACCGCTGCCGTC
>Ga0315275_10005220_pt1 | contig 12265 bp, 5 predicted proteins | sample YL17G03_0_MG_FD_205557 | JGI IMG/M metagenome (GOLD analysis project Ga0315275, IMG submission 205557) | Sediment microbial communities from Yellowstone Lake, YNP, Wyoming, USA - YL17G03_0 | ecosystem: Environmental > Aquatic > Freshwater > Lake > Sediment | place: USA: Wyoming | collected... | reverse complement strand
CACGAAACCGTCAGCCCTGTCCCTTGGCCGTTGACCAAAGGGATTTCACCATGATCGGAAAAACTCTCGGCCATTACCGTCTCATCGAACGGATCGGAGCGGGCGGGATGGGCGAGGTTTATCTCGCCCGCGATGAACATCTCGGCCGCGACGTGGCCGTCAAAGTTCTTCCCGCCCACGCCTTGGCCGACGAGTCGGCCCGCAAGCGGTTCCGCCAAGAAGCCGAGACCCTGTCCAAGCTCAATCACCCCAATATCGCCACCGTCTTCGACTTTGACACGGAGGGGGAGATCGACTTTCTGGCCATGGAATTTGTCTCCGGGACGTCTCTTGCCGAGTTGCTCCAGGCGGGGAAGCTGCCCGAGAAAGAGGTCGGCCGGCTGGGCATGCAGATTGCGGCGGCTCTTGAGGACGCGCATGAGCACGGCATCATCCACCGCGATCTGAAGCCGCAGAACATCATGGTGACTCTGAAGCGGCAGGCCAAGCTGCTCGACTTCGGCCTGGCGACACTCCTGCAGCCGAGGGGTCCCATCGAATTCACTGCCACTCTCACGGAGACGAAGGTCATCGGCGGGACTCTGCCCTACATGGCGCCGGAACAGCTGCGGGGGGAGCCGGCGGACGCGCGCACGGATATCTGGGCGGCCGGCGCCGTTCTCTACGAAATGGCGACGGGCCAGCCGCCCTTCCGCGAACAGGTTCCCACGCTCCTGGCCAACGATATCCTCAACAAGCCGCCCACGCCGCCCCTGCGCCTCAATCCGGACCTATCGCCGAAGCTGGATGACATCATTCTGAAATGCCTGGATAAGGATCCCGACAGCCGCTACCAATCGGCCAGAGAGCTGGAAATCGACCTGCGGCGCCTGACCATGCCGTCGACTGCCGCCGCCGAGCCGACGCCGACCCCGCGCCGGCGGAGGGTATGGCTGCGGGCAGCGGTGCCGGCGGGAATCGTTCTGGTGCTGCTCGCGGTCGTTTTCACATTACCTTCCCGCAAGGCGAAGGCGCTGACTGACCGGGACACCATCCTGTTGGCCGATTTCACCAACACATCGGGCGAGGCCGCCTTCGATGGAACTTTGAAGCAGGCCATGGCGGTCCAAATGGGACAGTCGCCGTTTCTCAGCATCTGTCCCGAGCAGCAGGTGCGCCAAACGCTGAGCTTCATGGGCCGTTCCCCCGACGATCCCGTGACCGGCGACGTGGCCCGGGAGATCTGCGAACGGCAGGGCATCAAAGCCCTGCTCGTTGGCTCGATCGCCGGCCTCGGCAGCCATTATGTCATCACTCTTCAAGTGCTCGACAGCCGCACCGGCGATTCGCTGGCGCGACAGCAGCTCGAAGCCGGCAGCCGCGAGGAGGTTCTGGTGGCCCTGGGGAAAGCGGCGTCGCGCCTGCGCCGGGAGCTGGGCGAGTCGCTGGGCTCGATTCAATAATTCGACGTCCCTCTGACCCAGGCCACCACCACGTCGCTCGACGCGCTCAAAGCCTATACGCTGGGACGCGAACAAGCCATTCGCACGGATTTTGCCGGATCTATCCCGCTCCTTAAGCGAGCCATCGAACTCGACCCGAATTTCGCCATCGCTTATGCCAATTTGGGCGTCGTTTACTTCAATCTCGGGGAGTTGGACCTGGCGGCCGAGTCCACGAAGAAAGCCTTTGAATTGCGCGATCGGGTCAGCGAGCGCGAGAAACTGACCATCTTCTCGCGGTACTATGACAGCGTCACAGGAGAACTGGATAAGCAAATTGACACCCTGGAAGTCTTGAAGCGGACGTACCCGCGGGACTCCTCGCCCGTCAACAACTTGGGTTTCGCCTATGAGCGGATGGGAGAACTGGAGAAGGCGGCCGATGAGTACCGCGCCGCCGTGGCGCTCAGCCCTCGGGCAGCCATTTCCATTCAGAACCTCGGCAGGGTGTTGTTCGCCCTCGGCCGGGCTGAGGAGGCCAAGGCTGTTTTAGAAGAGTCGGTCACGAAAAAGCTGGACTTCATCAACACCCACCTCTGGCTCTACGAAATCGCCTTCGCCCAAGGGGACCAGGCGGCTATGCAACGCCAGGTCCAGTGGGCTATTGACAACGGGCAAGAATCCGAGATGGTCTTTAAGCAGGTTGCTGGTGCGCTCTTCGAAGGAAAACTGGCCAGAGCCCGTGAGCTCATTCGTCAGGCGGGCCGGCCGGCGGCGCCCGACAACGCAGAAGGCAATCTCGCCTTCCTGACAGCCTTCCTCGCCGAGCAGACGGCGTTTTTCGGAGAGTGCCGGCCGGCGGGCGAAGCGACACCCGGGGTGAAAAAGGCGCCCGACCGTGACATGACGATAATGCTTTCTCTAGCGCTGGCGTCGTGCGGCCAGACGGGTCAGGCAGAGGCACTGGCGGACGACCTGGCGAAAGGCTATCCAACGAACCTTGTACTCCAGGCAGCGCAATTACCCGCCGCCCGCGCGGCGATCGAACTCAATCGGGGCAACCCTGACAAGGCTCTCGAACTCTTGCGGATCGCCGGTTCGCTGGAGCGGAGACTTCCCGAGATCACCTATATCCGTGGATTGGCTTTTCTGCGCCAGGGCCAAGGGTTGGAGGCCGCGGCCGAATTTCAGAAGATCATGGGACCGCATGGGTCCAACCCACTGAACCCTGTGCGTTCGCTGGCCGGCCTCGGCCTCGCGCGGGCCCGCGCCCTCGCGGGGGACGTGGCCGGGAGTCGAACGGCCTATGAGGCTGTCCTGGCGCGGTGGAAAGATGCCGACCCCGATGTCCCGGCCGTCGAACAGGCCAAAGCTGAATACGCCAGGCTGAAATAATCAGATAAGTGGGATATCGGAGAGTTTGAAATCCCAGCGCTTTTGCCGCAATATATTTTCATTTCGGCTGGTGGATGATCATGTCTCGGATAAAAGGTCCCGCCCGATGGCTGGCGTTCGCCGTGCTGTCGGCGGGTTTATGTCTGGCCGCTGGCGACGAATTCAGGCCATCGCCCCGGCTCCGCGTCGGGGTCGCCGTTCATGCCTTCGACCACCGGGGTGCCATCGGCCATCAAGCCGAAGCAGCGGCGGCCAGCGGTGCGACGCTCATTTATGCCGGGTTCGGCGCCGCGGGCTACAACGGACTCCCCTCCTCTGCTGAATTCAAGAAGCTATGTCAGGATGAGGCCGCTTACGTGCGGACGGCCAGGAAAAAAGGCACCGAGATCGCCATCGGCTATATATGCGCTACATCTATCGTCGGCCTGGAGACATTCGATGAAAACTGGACGCCTGAATTCCGCGCCCAATTTAAATCAACTCCCGCCGAGTGGCGACAGCAAGACCGGAAAGGCCGGCCGCTCCCCTCGTGGTACGGAGGCGCTTACCAGCCTGCCTGCATGAACAACCCGGATTGGCGCGCTTACGAACGCTTCATGGTGCGAGCGAATATCGAGACCGGCTATGACGGGATCTTCTTTGACAACCCGACGGTTCATCCCGACGGCTGCTACTGTCTCCACTGCATGGGGAAATTCGCGAAATTCCTGGAGTCAGAAGGACGAGCGCCCGCGGACCGTTCGCTCGAGGCGGTTCGCCGAGCCGCCGAAGCTCAGCCGCGCGATTTCAAGCGATTCCGCGCGACGGTGGCGCCAGGATTTCTCGCCGAGATGCGAGCCTTCGCCAAATCCCTTAAAAGTGATGCGCTCGTGACCTGCAATAACAGTCTCAACGCGCCCGAGGCGCTTTTTTCCCAAATCCGAACGTATGGCTATGACATCTCCCAGCTCAGCCGCGCCGAGGATTACGTTCTCGTCGAAGACATGAAATCCCAGCCCCGCGTGCTGGCGAACGGGAGCGTCGTCGAATACGGGCCGACTTACGCTCTGCTTAACGCCATCTGTCACGGCCGTCCCATCGCCGCTGTAACGATCGCCGATGGCGATTACCACACGCCGCCGAACCTCGTCCGGTTGGCGATGGCCGAGGCGGCCGCCAACCGCGCCTCGTATGTTCTCTGGGCCGCCTGGCCCGAGGCGGAGCGGCCGAAGATGATCGCGGCTGTCCGGCCGCAGGTTGACCTGCTGCGCCGGCACGCCGGTCTGCTCAACGAGACGCGGCCCCGGCGCGATGTGACGCTTTTCCTCCCGTTTCGCCGCTGGCTGGAAACGGACCGGTGCGCCGCCTCCGGTCTGGCCGCCGAACTTGTGCGCCGCAATATTCCGTTCGAGGCCGTAACTGAGGAGGAATTCAACGTGGACAATATATCTCGGGCGAGAGTTCTCCTGGTCGAAACCCGCGATATTTTCACACCCGCGGAGGCGGCAGCCGCCGAGGCGTTCGAAAGCCACGGGGGAAAGATCATTGCGGGAGACGAGGATAAATGGCCCAAACGTGTGCTCGAAGCACTCGGCGCGGCAAGCCTGACTCTTGACGGCCCCGCGACCGTCCGCGCCTACGTCCACGACCAGCCGGGCCGGACGATCGTCCATCTCTTGAACCTGAACGTGCGCCGGCTCTCGTCGTTCGAGGATGCCGTGACCCCCGCGTCAGAAGTGCGTGTCAAAGTGCGCGTACCGTTTCCCTCGGTCCGCTCAGTGATAAGCTACAGCGCCGACAAGGAAACCGCCCAGGGGAAGCTGGCTTTCAACTCACGCCCCCTGAAAAACGAAGCTGAAGTCGATATCACGGTCAAACGGCTCGATATCGCCGCCATCATCGAGATCAAACGCTGAATAATCAACCAGAAGCTGGGGAACGTCCTTCCAACAGCGCGCGGCGGCCCACTCCTCCCAACCCGCTGGAGAAAAATAGGAATCTGCTGGATTCGCCGGAGAAAAAATAGCAGAATATCCGCAGGGACCAAGGGACGAGCTCCCATCCCGATAGTTAGGGCGGGCCGGCGTGCCCGCTCAGGCCATGTTGCGTCCCGCGACGACACGGGACGCCGGAGGAGGTTGAGACATGGAGATCGTCTATTTTGAACCCCTCTCGCGGGCCGTCAAACGGACAAGAGCGGCTCTCTTCACGCCCTTCGCCCTCAACAAGTGGCTGGTCGTCGGGTTCAACGCCTTCCTGGCCGGGCTGACTGACTGGAGTCACGGCTCGGGAGGCTCGCGGGGCCGGGACAGCATGAGCTTTGGAGAAGTCCTGGATTTCCCGCGCCGGGCCTGGGCCTGGCTGACCAGCCATCCGGAAGGGTTCGTGGCCATGGGGATCATCGCGGTTGTCGTCCTTATCCTCGGCACCGTCCTTCTCTGGTTGAGTTCGCGAGGGACCTTCATGTTCCTGGACAACGTCGTCCGGGACAAGGCGGAGGTGGCCGCGCCCTGGAGACAGTACGCCCGGTCCGGCGACTCGCTGTTCCTCTGGCGACTGGTGTTCAGCCTGATTGCCTTCGGCCTTTTCGCCGCCTTCGGCGTCGCTTTCTTCGCGACGGGCGCCGGCATCTACGGAAGGACCCGGTTCAGCCCGCTCCCCATTCTCTGGATCGCGCTGATGGCCGCATTGTTCTTGCTGTTGATTATCGTCGCCGGCTACATCACGCTATTCCTCAAGGATTTCGTGGCCCCGCTCATGTACAAGAACGGCGTCGCGGCGACGCAGGGCTGGAGCCTGTTCCTGGCCCTGTTTGACCGGCACCCGCTGGCCTTCATCGGTTACGGGCTGTTCGTCTTTGTCTTGCTCATCGCCTTTGTCATCGTTGTCATCATGGCCGGCCTGGTGACGTGCTGCATCGGCTGGTTCCTCCTGGTTATCCCGTACATCGGGACGGTCGTCACGCTGCCGTTCTGGCACGCGCTCCGGGCCTTCAGCCTGGAGTTCCTGGCACAGTTCGGGCCGGAGTATGCGCTCTTTCCGCCCGCCGCGGTCACGGATCAAGGCTCGGCCGGCGGATAAGAAGGCAGGTTAAGAACAGAGGCGGCCTCAGGTCGGCGGGCCGAGCCGCTTCTTGGCGTCCACGAGCTCGGGGATATTGGGGTCGGCGTCCTTCCAGTCCTCGAGCAGTTTCCGGTACTCCGCCGCTGCCTGATCCTTGAGCCCCTTAGCATCGTAGAGCTTCGCCAGCCGGTAATGATAAACCGGATTGTGCATCCGGCGGTCCTGGCTCTTCGGGTCGAACGTGATGAGCTTTCGGTAAGCCTCGATGGCCTTGTCGATGCTTCCCATCTTCTCGTACGCGCGCGGCACGACATCCTGGTCGAGCGGAAAATTCAAGAAGAGATAATTGAATGGGAAGACGGGCGGGCCAAATCCGGGGATGGGGAGCTTGAATTCGTTTTCCATCAGGGCGACAGCCTCTGCCGGCTTTCCTTCAAGAACCAATACATCCGCCCGGAGGCTTATCAAGGCCAGTTCCAGCACACGATCTAGTCCGAGTCTGAAACCCCGGGATCCCGGCCAGGCCGTCGTCGCGGCATCGACCTTCCCGCGGGCGGCCTCGAGCCGTCCCTCCCTCACCGCCGCGAATCCCGCCATAAGGTCGCGCTCAAAGGAAGCCAGGGCCTCGAGGGGCCGTGCCACCTTGCCTTCGAACATGGTTTCGACGAGCTGGTGGCCTTGGGAAAGGCATCGGAGGGCGTTGTCGTAATCACCGCTGTCAAAAAAGAGCCAGGCTTCCCCGAACAGGGCGAGGGCGACCCCGTACTTGCTGCCGACGGATTCCGCGAACCGCTGGAATCGTTTCATCTCGTCTTTGGCCTGCCCGCGCCGGCCGGAGACATGATTATAAACGGCCTTCCACCAGTACCCGCGGCCCTTGTTGTCATTGTTCGGCGCCATCAGAATGAACTGGTCGATCCAGGCCAGTGCGCCGCCGTAGTTCCCCTTGACCGCCTCAATATAGCCGATGATCTCCTCGCAGCCGAAATCGGGCTTGACCTTCAAAGCCCGCTTGTAATATTCGACGGCCTCGTCGAGCCTTCCGTCGCCATAGCACATATATCCCAGCGAATCCAGGGGGTTGGCCTCTCCGGGCGCGGCGGCCGCCGCCCGTTTCAAAATTTCCTCTCCCTTGGCCGGCTCACCCGCGGAGATGTAGACAAAGCCCAGCTCATTCAACATGATGCTCCATGTGGGGTCGAGCGCGAGGCCTTTTTCGGCCTCGGAGATGGCCTGAGGGAACATCCCTTTCCCCGAATAGTAGCCGGTCAGGGCGAGGTGGATATCCTTTTCCTTGGGATACTTGGCGGCAATTTCCTGGAGAATGCGGAAGCGCTTTTCGGGGTCGCGATCGATATGCTCGGCATAGACCGCTTCGATGTGCAGCCGGTCTTTCTCGGGGGCCCGGGCGGAAAGCTCCCTGGCCTTCGTGATCGTCGCGAGAAAAGCCTCCATTTCTCCTGCTCTCAGGTTGAGACTGGAGAGGTCGCGATAGGCGAGCGCGAATTGGGGGTCGAGTTCGATGGCTTTTTCCAGGTCTTTCCGGGCTTCGTCGAAGTACATTTTTTCGAGCTTTTCGTGCCCCGCGAGATAGTACTTGTAAGCGTCGATCGACGAGGTCGGCGTCTGGGCCATTAAGGATTTGGTTTCCTCCACGGCTTTCTTTGATAAGCCGACGCCGCGGGAGATCTCCCGGCTGAGCTGCGCGATCTGCTTGTCCAGGATGCTCTGGGCGCCCGTGCCCTGCGCCGTAAAGCTCGTCATCATCTTCCGCGTCTTGACGTCGAAAATCTTGACGTCCGTGGCGAACGTCTCCCCCGCCTTGACATAGCTTCCGAGGACCAGCGCCTCGACATTGTCCTGACGGCACAGCTCGAACCCGAGGTTGCCGTCGATGATCTCGGCCTCCGCCTTCCCCATCTGCCGGAGGAGGTCGCGCAGGCGCTCGAATGTCGTCACCTGCAAATACTTCGATTGCTCGAGGCTCGTGATCAGGAGATTCGGGATGGCGCTCCGTAGGTAATCGTAGGCGGCGTCGCCCGTCTGATTCTGGAAGCTGATGACGGCGATCGAGCGTTCGACGGCCTTGGGTTTGAGGACGATGCGCGACAGGACAAGCCCGAGTGCGGCGAGGACAACGACGGCCAGAGCGGGAACAAGAAACCTCCGCAGCTTGAATGTCACCGTGATCTCTCTGGGAGTAAGAGTCTTCCGCGCCGGCTTCATCCGCTCGGCCGTGGGCAGTCCCTCGAGCGCCTTGAGCTCGGCGCTGAGCTCCGAGGCTGACTGGAAGCGTTTCTCCTTCTCCTTTTCCAGACACTTGAGGATCAGCCGGCTGAGCGCAACCGAGAGCTGGGGATTGAGCTCGCGGGGGTCGCGCGGCTTCTCCGACTTGTGCATCATGGCCACGGCTAACGCCGTCTCCCCCTCAAACGGCACCTGTCCGGTCGTCATCTCGTAGAGAATGACGCCCAGCGAGTAGATGTCCGACCGGCCGTCCACCTCCTTGGCCTCGGCCTGCTCGGGCGACATGTAATCCGGCGTGCCGATGATCAGCCCGGTGGCCGTCACGACCTTGGCCTTAGTCGACCGCGCGATCCCGAAGTCCATGATCTTGGCGTTCCCCTCGCGGTCCACCATGATATTGCCCGGCTTGAGGTCGCGATGGACGACGCCCAGGTGATGGGCTTCGGCCAAGCCTTCCGCCACCTGCCTCGTTATGGAAAGCGCCTTGTCCTCGGGCAGCCGGCCGATCCTCTTGAGCAGGCTCCTTAGGTCCTCCCCCTGGACATATTCCATGGTGATGAAGTGCGAGCCTTCGGCCTCCCCGAAGTCATACATCCGGCAGACGTTCCGGTGCGAGATCTGCCGCGCCACTTTAAGCTCGTGGCTGAACCGGTCGATGATCTTCCGGTCCTGGGCGATCTCCGGGTTGATGAGCTTGAGGGCGATCTCCTCGTTGACCTTTTTGTCCTCGACCCGGTAGACGCTCCCCATGCCGCCCCGGCCGAGCTCCTCGATCACCTCGTAGCGGCCCGCGAAAACCTTGCTTCGCTCGAGCAGCGGCGCCGGCGCCATCATGGTCATCGTCTTGGAATACTGCGGTGTCCCCTCGAGGCCGAGCTTCGTCCCGCACTTGCCGCAGAAGAAAGTGTCCGCCGGGTTATCAAACCGGCAGAGCGGGCAGCTGACCGTGTCTTTTTTCATCTTTCCCTAACCGCCCAGGCGTTTTTTGGCGTCCACAAGCTCCGGGATGCCTGGATCGGCGTCCTTCCAAAGGTTGAGCAGCCGCTGGTATTCCGCCTTGGCCTTGTCTTTCAAGCCCTTGGTCTCGTAGAGCCGGCCCAGCCGGTAGTAATACCGGGGATTATGCATCCGCCGGTCCTCGCTTTTCGGGTCGGGATCGCTGAGCCGGCGGTACGCCTCGATCGCCTTGTCGATATCTCCCATTCTCTCATAGGCGCGGGGCACGACATCCTGGTCGAGCGGAAAATTATAGAAGAAAAAGTTGAACGGAAAGTTCGGCGGCCCGCCGGTCGGGATGGTGAGCTTGAATTCCTTTTCAAAAAGAGCGATCGCCTCGGCCGGCCGGCCTTCGAGGAGGAGGACCTCGGCCCGGAGGTTTGCGAACGACTGTTCTTCTTGGGCTCCCCGGCCAAATGACCGGCCCTTGAAACCCGGCAAAGCCGCTTCGAGCGAGGCGACGGACCGGCGCGCGGCCTCGCGCTGCCCCCGGCGGACCGCGACATACCCCTGTAGCAGGTCCCGCTCGAAATCGCACAACGTCTCAAAGCGGGCTCGGAAGTCCGGCGCCGTGGCCGCCATGTCCTTGGCCATCCTGTGCGCCTCCGCCATGTCCGCGAGGGCCGCATCGTAATCGCCCCGGTCGAAGCGGAGATAAACCCGGCCGTACCCGGCCATCGTGATCCCGTATTGGTTGCCCAGCGATTCGGTCAGCGTCCGGACGCGGTCCATCTCCTTTCCGGCCTGCTCTCGCCGCCCGGCCAGATGATCGAAGATGGCCTTCCCCCAGTACCCGCGGCCCTTGCTCTCGTTGTTCGGTGCCATGAGGATGAACTGGTCGATCCAGCCCAACGCCGCGGCGTAGTTCCCCCGGACCGCCTCGATATAGGCGATGGACTCGTCGCTTCCGAAATCCGACTTGACGGCGATCGCCTTTTTGTAGTTCTCGATGGCCTGATCGAACCTCCCCGTTTTGGCATAGAGCTCGCCCAGCGAGTCGAACAGGTTCGGCTCGCGGGGGGTATCGACGACGGCCTTCTCCAGCGTCTCGATCGCCTTGGCCGTATCTCCCTGATAATCATAGATGTAAGCAAGCTGGTTCAACATCCCGGCCCAGGCAGGGTCGAGGGCCAGGGCCTTCTCGATCACGGCCCGCGCTTCGGGATACCTCCGGTTCGCGACGTAATAGCTAACCAGAGGAGCGTAGTTCTCTTTTTCCTTCGGAAAGCGGGTCGCCAGTTCCTCGATCAGGCGGAAGCGCTTTTCCATATCCAACTCGATACGGAAGGCGTATTGCGACTCGATGAGCAGGCGGTCCTTTTCAGCCGCGCGGGGGGAGAACTCCTTGGCCTTTTTTACGCTCTCAACCGCCGCCGCCAGGTTGCCCAGCCTCTGGTAGACGCTGGCTAGGTAGAGATGGGCGATCGCGCACTCGGGGTCGAGTTGGATGGCTTTTTCCAGGTCTTTCCGGGCTTCTTCGAAAAACATCTGGCCCAGCTTGGCGCGCCCTTCGAGATAATATTTATACGCCTCCATCGACCGGGTCGGCCCCTGGGCCATCTGGGGAGCGGTCTCCTCGACGGCCCGTTTAGATAGCCCGACCCCGCGCGAGATCTGGCGCGACAGCTCCCCGATCTGCTTGTCCAGAATGCTCTGCGCCCCAGCACCCTGCGCCGTGAAGCTCTTCATCAGCCGACGTGTCTTGACATCGAAGATCTTGACGTCCGTCGCGAACGTCTCCCCCGCCTTGACATAACTCCCCAAGACGAGCGCCTCGACATTGTCCTTCTGGCAAAGCTCAAATCCCAGGTCGCTGTCGATCGTCTCCGCGTCGGGCTTACCGGACTGGCGCAGCATGTCCCGCAGCCGCTCGAACGTTGTGACCTGCAGGTACTTCGACTGCTCGAGGCTCGTGATCAGGAGGTTCGGGATGGCGGTCCGCAGATAGTCGTAGGAGGTGTCGCCGGTCTGGTTCTGGAAATTGATGACCGCTACGGATCGCTCGACGGCCTTGGGTTTGAGGACGATGCGTGAGAGGACAAGCCCGAGAGCGGCGAGGGCGGCGACCGCCAGAGCGGGAATAAGGAATTTCCGAAGCTTGAACGTCACCGTGATCTCTTTGGGGGTGAGGGTTTTGCGGCCCGGCTTCATCCGCTCCGCCGTAGGCATTCCCTCAAGGGCCTTGATCTCCGCGTTGAGCTCGGCCGCCGACTGGAAACGTTTGTCCTTTTCTTTCTCCAGGCACTTGAGGATCAGCCGGCTGAGCGAGACCGAGATCTGTGGATTGAGCTCCCGGGGGTCGCGCGGTTTCTCCGACTTGTGCATCATGGCCACGGCCAGCGCCGTCTCCCCCTCGAACGGCACCTGCCCCGTCGTCATCTCGTAGAGGATTACGCCCAACGAATAGATGTCCGACCGGCCGTCAACCTCCTTGGCTTCGGCCTGCTCGGGCGACATGTAGTCCGGCGTGCCGATGATCAGGCCCGTGGCCGTCACCACCTTCGCCTTGGTCGACCGCGCGATCCCGAAGTCCATGATCTTGGCGTTGCCCTCGCGGTCGACCATGATGTTGCCGGGCTTGAGGTCCCGGTGGACGACACCTAGGTGGTGGGCTTCGGCCAGACCGTCCGCCACCTGCTTGGCCACGGCGAGCGCCTTGTCCTCGGGCAACCGTCCGATCCTCTTGAGCAGGCTCCTCAGGTCCTCGCCCTGGACATACTCCATCGTGATGAAGTGAGAGCCTTCGGCCTCCCCGAAGTCGTACATCCGGCAGACGTTCCGGTGGGAGATCTGCCGCGCCACTTTAAGCTCGTGGCTGAACCGGTCGATGATTTTTCGGTCCTGAGCGATCTCGGGGTTGATGAGCTTAAGGGCGATCTCCTCGCTGACCTTCTTGTCTTCGACCCGGTAGACGCTCCCCATGCCGCCCCGGCCGAGCTCCTCGATCACCTCGTAGCGGCCCGCGAAAATCTTGCCCCGCTCGAGCAGCGGCGCCGGCGCCATCATGGTCATCGTTTTGGAGTACTGGGGGCTCCCTTCGATCCCGATCTTCGTCCCGCACTTGGCGCAGAACAAGGCATCCGCCGGATTGTCAGAATGGCAGAGCGGGCAGCTGACCGTGTCGTTTTTCATATCTTGAGATCAGGGGGAGAAGATATCAAGAC
>Ga0315275_10005217_pt1 | contig 12266 bp, 15 predicted proteins | sample YL17G03_0_MG_FD_205557 | JGI IMG/M metagenome (GOLD analysis project Ga0315275, IMG submission 205557) | Sediment microbial communities from Yellowstone Lake, YNP, Wyoming, USA - YL17G03_0 | ecosystem: Environmental > Aquatic > Freshwater > Lake > Sediment | place: USA: Wyoming | collected... | reverse complement strand
CGCAGGCGGCCGCGGCGGTGCTGTCGCACCACCGGCTCATGACCTGGTTCCGCTCGATCTCGTCCAGGGCGGCGGCGAACGCCTCCGCGTAGGAGGACGGTCTGATCCGGGGAAAGAATCGGGCGGCGTTGTCGTTCATGACGACGGTCTCGGACTTCAGTCCCTCGACCAGGGCCCGGGCGATCCCGAACGGCACCGGCGTCATGAGGATCAGCCAATAGGACGAGAGCCGGGGCGAAAAGAACGGGACGGGGATGAGCGATCGTCTCAACCCCATGACGCGTGCGGCCCCCAGCAGAAGCTCCCTGAAGCTCATCGGCTCGGCGCCGATATCCACGACGGCGCCGTCCGGGGCGGCGACGGTGAGCGCCGCCTCAAGGTAGGCTAGGACGTCGGCGATGCCGATGGGCTGGGTGCGCGTCCGGACCCAGCGGGGGGTGATCAGGACCGGGAGCTTGGCCACGAGACTGCGGATGATCTCGAAGCTGGCGCTCCCCGAGCCGATGATCGTCCCGGCCCGGAACCAGACCGTCTGGAGGCGGTCCGGCCGGGCGCTCAGAACCTCGCCCGTCTCGATCCGGCTTCGGAGGTGCTCGCTTCCGGTCTCCTTGGTCCCCAGCCCGCCGAGATATATGAGGCGCCGGACGCCGCCCGTGATGCAGGCTTCCCGAAAATTCTCGGCGCTCCGGCGCTCGAGCGCGGCGAAATCCTTCCCGGCGCCCATGGAGTGGATGAGATAATAGGCCGCTTCAACGTCGTCGACGGCCCGCCGCAGCGCTTCCGTGTCGAAGGTGCTGCCCTCTACGATCTCTGCCGTCGAGGACGACGGGAGGCTCAATTTTGCGGCATTCCTGACCAGGAGCCTGAGGCTGACGTCGGGTTTGCGGACCAGGACCTCGTAAAGCCGCCGGCCGATATACCCCGTTGTACCGGTCAGGAGGACGCGCATGGCTTTATTATAAAAAGTCCTTATAGACGGTCGTTTCAGAGCTTGAGCCAGGCTCGCCCGATGACGGCGCTCAGGAACGAAACAGCCCCGCCCAGGACCGTGCCCCAAACGAGGTCGACCACGGTCACGATCAGGGGCCAGTTTTTGAGCGTTGCCATGTTGCTCAGGTCGTAGGTCGCGTAGCAGATAAGTCCGAACAAGGCTCCGAAGAGCAGCGCTTCAAGCGGCGCGCCGCGCAGGAGAGCGGGGCGGACGACGAAGACGAGCAGGCCGACGATATAGAGCAGGTAAAAGAGAAGGGCCGCCCCCCACCGGACATCGGGGCTGAGGAAGCCGCCCAAGTGCCGCCGGTAGAAGCCCTTGGCCACCAGGCCGAGCCAGATCATATCGATCAGGAAAAAGACAGCGAGAGTGATCCCGTAAAGGATCAATGTTTCTTTAAACGACATGACATCCTCCTTTGCTAGGTGCGAAAGACGGAAGCGGGCTCGATCTTCGCGATGCGGCGCATGGCGAAGGCCGCGCCGGCCTGGGCGATCAGGATCGTGATGACGAAAAACCCGATCTTGATCTCAGGGCTGTAATTGAAAAGGATCCCGGACCTGGCGATCCCGCTCCGGAAGCCCTGGATGAAAAAGACGGCGATCCCATAGCCGACGAGCCCGAAGATGAGCGCCTGGACCATGATCAGCTTCCGGATATACCGGTTGTCGGCTCCGATGGCCTTGAGCGTTCCGTAATCCCGCAGACGATCGACGGCCGCCGAGTACATCGTCAGGCCGATGATGACCATCCCGGCGATGACCGCGAAGATGATCAGGGTCCCGATGGAAAGCGCAATGCCGCTCGTCGCCAGGATGGTGGACACCGTGGCCCGCGAAAAATCCTTCTGGGTCCAGGCCCGGACCCCGAAGATCGTGGCGTTGATGTGGTCCCGGATGGCCTGAAGATCGGCCCCCGGCCGCGTCTCGACGAGGAAGGCGCTGACCTTGTTGGAAGGGATGTCGCCGAATTCCCTGGCCCGGGTCGCCGTCGTGAACATGAAGATCCCCCCGAATCCCCGGACACCGCGACTCACCACGGCGACATGCGCCCTCCGGCCGTTGATCTCGAACGATGTTCCCATTCCGGCGTTGTTCAGGTTCTTCCGCTCGAAGACGTCGACGGAAACCGCTCCCTCCTCGAGAAGATCGGTCAGGGCGCCGTCGACGATCCGCCACGGACCGCCACGGAACATCGGCGGCTGGACGCCGATGATCTGGACGGGCGCGGATTGCCCCGCCTCGAACTTGGCCGTCCCCCCGGCCACGATGAAAGGATAGGCTTTCCGGACGCCGGGAACGGACTCAAGCTGACGTCCGACCCGGACGTCGATCGGGCCGAGAGCGTTGACGTTGGTCGTCTTGTGGTCGACGACCCAAAGGTCGGTCCGGGTGTTGTCCACGAGCGAAGCCATGGCCCCCGTAAGGAACAGGAATATCCCGGTCTGCTGGCCCACCAGGAACGTGGAGATGACAATGCCCAGGACGACGCCGATCGATTTAGCCTTGTCGTAGCTGATGAAGCGGAAGGCGAATCTTAGCATGGCAGGTCGTCAGGACTCCTTAAGGAGGACGACGCCCTCCACCCGGGTCCCGAACAGGATGCGGGATCCGGGATCCAGAGTGATCCAGATTTCCCGGACGCGCCGGTCCTCCAAAGACCCGACATCGTCGGAGAACAGAGATTTCTTTCCCAGGGACGGGCCGGCGAACGTGACCCTGCCCCGGGCCAGCTCCTCCGTCATTCCCGGCGCCCGGACGTAGGCTTTCTGTCCCGGCGTGATCAGGCCGGCGAACAGCTCGTCGATCTCGACCCGGGCGATGAGCGGGCTGTTCGGGGCGAACGTCCCGAAGGATTTCTCGGGCGTGATGAGAGAGCCGACCGTGATCTCCAGGGAAAGGACCTGCCCGTCGGAGGGGGCTTTGATGAACCGCCGGTCGTATTGCGCCCGGGCCAGCCGTTGGTCGGCCTGGTACTGCTTCAAGAGGTCTTCAGCCGCGACGACGCCCGCCCCGAGTCGTTTGATGTCCTCCAGCAGTGAATCATAGTCGGCCCTGGCCGCGTCGAGTATGGACAAAGCCTGGGCGTCCTGTTCGGTGAGGGTCTTGGCCCGGACGAAGGAAAGCCGGGCGTTTTCGGCCCTGGCGTCCGTCGATCCCAACGCGGCTTTGGCCGCGTCGATCTGGGAACGCTGGGATCGGACCTGGGCCGCTTTCAGCTCGAGCCCGGCCTTTTCGATGGCGCTCGAAAGCTCCACGAGGGTCTGGCCCCTGGCCGCGACGTCGCCGGCGCGGAAGAAGATCCCCGTCACGGTTCCGGACACTTCGCTCTGGAGATCCAGGATCCTGAGCTCCGGTTCGATCCGGCCGAGCCCCACGACCTGGGTGGGGGACATGTCCATCTTGGGTTTGTCCTCCGGGGGGGAGGCCGTCTCCGACCGGCATCCCGCCGTAAACCCGACCGCTAGGGCCGCCAGGGCCCAGCCGAGGAATTTCGTTCGTGGTCTTTTCATGACGTTTCGTTCCCGTCTTTTTTTTCGACGACGTTCCCGTTTTCCATATAGATGATCTTGTCCGCGTATTTTTCGAGTCTGGGGTCGTGCGTGACGACGGCCACGGATTTCCCCCGGTCGGCCAGATGGCGGAGCTCCTGCATGACGGTCTCGAGGGACCCGGAGTCCAACGCCGCTGTGGGCTCGTCGCAAAGGATGATGGCGGGGTCGGCGACCAGGGCCCGGGCGATGGCCGCCCTCTGCTGCTCGCCGCCGGACAGTTGTTTGGGGAGGGATTTTCTTCGATGGGTCAGCCCGACCATTTCCTGAGCCCGCCGGACCTTATCCAGGACGGCGTCCTTGGGAAGCTTATTCAGGAGGAGAGGCACCATGATGTTCTCTTCCGTATTGAGGGGCGAGATCAGGTTGAAGTTTTGAAATACGAACCCGATGAGGCTCCGGCGGAGCTTGGCCAACTGCCGGTCGTTGAGGTCCTTGGTGTTGACCCCTTGGATGCAGACATAGCCCTCCGTGGGATAGAGGACACATCCGATGAGCGAGAGCAGAGTCGTCTTCCCGGAACCCGAGGGCCCGATGATCAGAAGAAGCTGGTTTCTTTTCAAGAGCAGATCGGTTCTTTGGAGAGCGATGATCTCCTGACTGCCGGTCTTGAAGACCTTCGACGCCCCGATCAGCTCGGCGACGACCGAAGGATCCTTCTGAGGGCAGCGGTCCGGAGAATTCTGTTCGGCCATGGAGGCTATAGTATAGCTAAAAAATGGCGAAAAATCAGTCGGAGTTATCGATCCCGATGCGGGGGCAGCTTTCGGACGGGGGCGAATCCGCACTTCATGACGAACGGCCTGAGAAAAATGTGCTCCCGCTGAAAACGGACAACGCCCGGGACGAGATCAAGATGACCTCGGCTCCGGGCTTTTCGCGATCCAAAAGTCCCGGATCAGGGGGGTCAGCATCGGGATGAATACGAGCCAGCCGGCACCGAGGGCCGGGCCGAGCCCCATCTGCGGTTGAACGACGCGGACGACCGCCATCATCGGGATCATGGCGAACATGAAATCCGGCATCGCCCGGCACACCGAGCCGAGGCTCGTCCGCGATTCGTAGGACGCGACGACGCCGACCATGGGAAACATGGTCATGAATCCCTGGAGGAAGCGCTTCATCATGATCAGCATCAGGATGACGCCGGCGATGATCGGAAATTTGATCCAGGGGGGAAGATGGCTCCGGTGGCCCGGCTCGTCGTGCCGGGGAAAGAGGGCGTGGGCCGCCGCCGCTACGCCCAAGCTGAGGACGCAGGCGATCCAGAACGCCGCGGGAGTCAGAGGCAAGACCTCCCGCAAGAGAGCGCCGGCGCCGCAATAACCGGCCGCCGATAGGGCGATCGCCGGAATGATGGGCACGCCGGCGCGAGCGTGGAGGAGGCGGACAGCGTGCGTATAGGCCAGAAGGAGATTCAAAGCTGCGATATGCGTCGTGTTCACCGGCGTCCCCAGGGAGAGCGAGGCCAGGGTGAAGGGGATCGGAAGGACCATGATGAGTGCCTTCCATTTAGGATGACGGACATAGGCGAGGAGGGTCGCCTGGGTGCTGACGATCGCGAGAAGAGCCAGGTCCCAGAAACCGAAGGCGATCACGGCCGCTTCCCGAACCAGAGTTTTTCAGCGTTCCCGGAGGCGACTAGGCGTCGGGTGGCGGGGGAGAGGCTTCGCAGCAAATTATTGTAACGGGCCATGGCCCGGCCGAGATGATCGAAGTGGCCGCAGAGATCACTGCCGAGACAGAAGCGATCCGGGTGGCGCTCGATGGTTTCCACCCAGTGCTTCTTGGGCTCGAGGAGGGTGCAGATGACGTCGTCGTAGACGACCCACGAGATATCCACGTGGAGGCGAGGGTGCTCGTCGAGGAGGGCGGCCACCATTTCGTGATACTTTTTGTGAAAGACCCGGCGCGAGATGCCGCAGTGGGCCCAGACGATGGTCGTTTTCGGAAACCGCTTCAGCACCTCCTCAAGCTCGTCGAGGTGCTCGTACTCTTCATGGATGCTCACCGAGGTGCTGTTCTGATGAACGAGGAAGGGGAGGCGCCGAGAGGCGCAGAGTTCGTAGATGTCGAAGAGGGCCGGATGATTGACCCGGGCCGTTTCTTCGTTGGTCATGTTCGTCAGATCATCATGCCGGCAGAGGATCTCGCCGACTCCGCGCCAGAACGGATACTTGGCGAGCATCCGCTCCACATCCCGGACGGCATATTTATCCGTCGGATTAAAGCCGCAGATGAGCGGGGCGAACCGCTTCCGTGCCGACGCGGGGAGGCTGAGGTAGGCCTCGGCCAGGATCTCGTCGGTCTGTTGGAAATAATAGCAGCGGGAGTTGTCGTCCAGGTAATAATGGGGCGGATGTTTCTCGAAGGCATCCCACTTCTTTTTGATCGGCAGCCCGAAGACGACGGCCTTGGCGATCCGGCCGGCGTCCATCGCGGCCAACAGGCCGGCCATCCCGTCGCTCTCCTGGATGAAGTCGACGAAGTGCAGATGCGCATCGACGATGGGAACGACCGGCTTCGTCTCGGCATGAGACGTGATCTTATGATGAAACGCCGCATGATAACTCATCGCATCCTCCTGTCAGCAAACGATGATATCGTCTGCCGCGGGCCCCGGTCAAGGACAATAAAACACGCCCCTCAAAGAGTCCGTCGCGGCTTGACCCGTTCGCTAGGGCTCAGGGTTAACCCCATAAAGGCCCTGGGGCCTTTATGGGGTTGACAGGGCCAAGGGGCGGCCCTATCATCCCTAGCGGCAGGGGATGAAGTCACGTATTCTTGGGAGAAAGAATCTTATTTTGTTAGCGGCATTGTGCGCCGTCTCTCTCCAACTGAACGGTCAGGAGCGGACCGACCAGCCGAGACTGGCCGCGATCCTGAAAAAGTCGGCGGAATATTGCCGGAGGCTGGAGCAGGCCGTGCTCGATTTCGTCTGTTTCGAGGAAGTGACGGAGGAGTCGGTCCGTTTTACACGGAAAACCGATGTCTATCTCTACGACTATCAGTTCATCAAGAAAGACAAACAGACGAAGGAGAAAAGGGATCTGCTCTCGGTCAACGGACGGAAGACAAAGAGCCGGGACTCGTCCCTGCAGACGGTCCAGTTCCTGTATGAGAACGTCCTTTTCGGGCCGATCGGACTGCTGAGCGAATCCTGGCAGGCCTATCATGAATACAGGTTCATCGGGGAGGATACGATCGGCAAGGAAAGGGCCGTGGTCATCGAGGCGACGCCCGGGCCGGTGCCCGTCGAATCGCACCCTTACGGGCGGATCTGGGTCAAGGAGAACGACGGCAGCGTCCTGAAGATCGTCTGGGACCAAAGGTCGCTCCGGAATTTCAAGGCCATCGAAGAATACGCCAAGAGCCAGGGCGCCGAGCCTCAGATCACCGCCTATTCGGAATACGGACGCGAGAAGAACGGGCTCCGGTTCCCCAGCCGCAATTATTCGGAGCAAGGCTATCTTCTCTCGGGCAAGCGAAAGATCGCGAATGCCCGGATCTCCGTCGTCTACAAGAAATACAAGTTCTTCACGGTCGAGACGCATGTCGATATCAAGTAAAAGAGCGGCCGGGACTACGGACCTGCTCCCCGCGGCGATCGGGTCAGGGGACCTCCTCACGGCCTGAAAATGGACCAGATGACAATGTGTTGACAAAAGGCATGCATTCCCGTATCCTGCTATTATGAAAGACATCCGATGGGATGAGAATAAGAACGAATGGCTAAAACGTGAGCGGGGCGTTTGTTTTGAACAGGTTGTGGTTTTATTTGATCATGATAACGTACTTGAAATTCTTGATAACCCGAACCAAACGAATTATCCCGGACAGAAAATTGCGATCGTGGAAATCGATGGATATGCATTCCTGGTGCCGTACGAACAGCACGGCAACGAAATTGAGCTAAAAACCATCGTTCCAAGCCGGAAGGCAACAAAACAATATTTGGGAGACAATCCATGAAAAAAATGATTCTTGATCCGGAAGAGAAAAGAGTATTGGAATCCTACGAGCGTGGGGAGTGGAAGCCGATCAGAAAACAAGAAGAAGAAATGGCTAAATTGCGGCTGTATGCCCGCAATACTCTTCAGAAGAACAAAAGGATAAACATCCGATTGTCCGAACGGGATTTATTGGGGATTCAGGCTAAAGCGGTTGAAGAAGGTCTGCCGTATCAAACACTTATCTCGAGCATCTTGCATAAATATCTTCGCGGGATACTGAGAGAAAGAAAGAATGCCTAACAAACCGCTTCGCTTTACGGTTTTGCCGCAACGGGCAAAACCGAACGTGATCCGCCGCCAACTTCGTGTTAGTCACTTTGAGGCACTCCGAAAGAAAATCATGCCATTCGCAGAGGCAAGGGGATATCTGACCGACGATGATATGTTCCGCGAAGTTCCATGAAAGCCCTCCTCGACCCGAATGTGATCGTAAGCGCAGATATCATGGTAATCGGCGATCGCGAGGTGCAGAACGTCAAGCCCATGAGGAGCTTACGAATCGTCTCCCCGAGAGCATCCTGGGAAGAATTGAAGGGCCGACGGGGCGATGCCCCTGTAGGTCGCTAGGATTTCTTCCGCTTCGCGAGCAGAGGCAAGGACAAGATGAAGTACTGGACGCCGGAGGCGACGGTGGCGACGACCGTCGCGTCGTAAGCCCAGCTCAGGTGGGGGAACGCCCTCCCCAGGGCGTTCAGGGCGAGCACCGCGAGGACCGTCAGGACCTGGGCGACGGTGCTGACCTTCCCCAGGAGGGTCGGGAAGAAGGCCTTTTGCCCCCTCAACCAAAAGAGGATGAGGGCGCCCAACGCGATCAGGACATCCCTCCCGATCACGATGGCGACCACCGTGAATGGAACGGCGTTAGGGCGGCTGACGCCGTGGAGGCCGAGGAGAACGAAGGCCGCCGTCAACAGGAGCTTGTCGGCGACCGGGTCTAGCCAGAGCCCAAGCCTGGATTTCTGGTGCCGGAGCCTGGCGGCAAGGCCGTCGAGGAGGTCCGTGAGGCCGGCGACGAGGAAGACGAGGAAGGCCTCCCTCGGCCGGCCGGCGAGCATCGTCCAGACGAACACGGGCACGAGCAGGACCCTGGAGAGGGTCAGGAGATTGGGGAGGAGGCACAGCTCTTTCCAGAATTTTGCGCTCATGTCTATCTTGCCATCCGGTCCTATTTCATCAGTCCGAGAATGACGTCCAGGGCCCCGACGGCCTCCCGGCCCCCGACGACGGCATCCGGCCGGAACGTCCTCTGCGCCGACAGGTCCAGAATCTGGTAGGCGACGATCTGGACGATGGGCGCGTGGTAATAGTTGTCCGACGGGACGTCGGAGAGCTGGACCCGGTCCGGGGCCATCTGGGGAGCGAACCGGTACCCTTTGTTCTTCAGGAAATTGACCAGCCGGACCAGCGTCTCGGCCAGCTCGGCCCGGTTGATGATTTTCCTGGGCTGGAACGTGTGGTTCTCGTAGGATTCCATGATTCCCAGGGCCGTGGCCTTCAGGATGAACCGGGAGGCCCAGGAGGTCTCGATGTCGACAAGGATGGGCGGCTTCGCCTCGCCGCCGTCGAGGACGCCCTTGAACTTCACGGCGACCAGGGCGGCCAACTCCTCCCTTGAGATCGCCCCTGAGGCTGGGATGGCGTTGTAGAGGCTTGGAAGCTCATAGATCCCCAGCCTGTTCTTCAGGCTTTCGATGCGGTCCCGGACGACCTTGTCCTTGGGATTCGCCTCGGCCAGGAGCTCGTAGATGTCCAGGCTCCTGCCGTACTGTTCGGCCTCGGACAGGGTCTCGGCGAATTCCTTGAGGATGGCCCGGTCCTTGGGGTCGCCGGCGTTCGCGGCCTTGTAATGGAGGGCGGCGCTCTGGGCGTTCTTCTCCTTCCTGTAGATCCTGGCGAGGTCGAGGTTGGCCTCGACGGATTCCGGGGAATAGAAGAGGGCTTTGAGATAGGCTTTCTTGCCGGCCTCGGGATCCCCGGCGGCGACGGCCCGTCTGGCCTCGGTCGTGAATTCCTCGGTCCTCTTCACCCGCAGGGCCTCGAACCGGGGCTTTGCCCAGCCGTGGTCCGGTTCCCTCTTGAGGATCTCACGATAGCGGGAATAGGCCTGGTCCTCGTCACCCCGGGCCAGGGCGACCTGGGCCAACCCCATGTGGGCCAGGACGAGTCCGGGATCGCGACCCAGCGCTTCCTTGAAGCCCTGCTCCGCGGCCTGGAGGTCCTGGGCCTGCAGGGCGAGGAATCCCCGGCCGAGCTGGGAGACGGGGCTCCCTGATCCGAGCTTGGCGAACGCCTTCCCGGCCCGGGCGCTCATCCCGGACCGCAAGTCCTGCCAGGCCTCTTCGGCGGCGATCCTCTGCTCGAGCGTCATCGCCGTGGTCAGGGACTGGGGAAGGTCCTCGACATAGAACGATGGCGGAGGGGGAACGAACGTAGCGCAGGACCAGGCCAGGGCGGCGAGACCGGCGACGAGGAGGATCTTCTTCACCATGGGTCTTCTCCTTGCCGGAGGTAGGGGAGATAGCTGGCGACGACCGCCGGGTCGGCCATGACCTGGAACTCCAGGGAGCCGTCCCGCTCCCGCCTCCTTAAGACCATGGAACGCTGGGGCAGGGATCGCGCCAAGTCCTCGCGGTCCGCCGGGATGCTGAACGTGAACGGGCGGTGGTCGCGGAAGAGCATCTCCCGGAGCCTTCCCATCAGGTCCCCGGTCCCTTCCCCCGTCAGGGCCGAGAGGTAGAGGGTCCGGGCCTCCGGGGCCGTGTTTCGCCGGAGGAGGTCTGCCCGTTCGGTCTCGGCCAGGAGGTCGATCTTGTTGAAGACCCGGACCACAGGGACATCCCTGACGCCGATCCGGGCCAAAACGCCGTCGACGGCCGCGGCCTGTTCCCGAAAGCGCGGGCTCGTCGCGTCGATGATGTGGCAGACGGCGTCGGCCTCACGGACCTCGTCCAGGGTGGCCTGGAACGACGTCACCAGCTCAGTGGGGAGCTTCCGGATGAAACCCACAGTATCCGAGAGGAAGAAGTACAAGCCGTCCGAGTAGGAGACACGGCGCAGGAGCGGGTCGAGGGTCGCGAAGAGGTTGGGCGACGTGTACCGCCGTTCCCGGGTCAGCGTGTTGAACAGGGTGGATTTCCCGGCGCTCGTGTACCCGACCAGGGAGACGGTGGGCACGGGGCTCTTCCGGCGGCTCTCGCGCTGGCCGGCGCGCCTCTTCTGGATGGCCAGGATGTCCTTCCGGACCTTCGCGATCTTGTCGTTGATCCTCCGGCGTTCTTCCTCGAGTTTCTGTTCGCCCGGCCCCCTGGTCCGGATGCCGGCCCCGAGCCGGGACATGGCGACTCCCTTGCCCGTGAGGCGGGGCAGGAGATAAGACAGCTGGGCCAGCTCGACCTGGAGCTTGCCTTCGTTCGTCCGCGCCCGCTGGCCGAAGATATCGAGGATCAGCTGGGTCCTGTCGATGACGCGAACTCCGATCTCCTCCTCGAGGCTTCTCTGCTGGACGGGCGTCAGGTCGTGGTCGAAGATGACAAGGTCGGCGCCGAGCTGTTTTCTCAGCCCGTGAACCTCCTCGACCTTGCCCTTGCCCAGGAGGCTCCGGACGCTCGTCCGGGGACGGTTCTGGAAGACGGTCCCGACCACCCGGGCCCCGCCGGCGGAGGCCAGCCCGGAGAGTTCGGCCATGGAGTCGTGGGCCTCTTCCTTTTCTTTCTTGGTCGTGGCCAGGTTGACGAGGATCGCTTTGTCCATGGGTCCCTATTGTATGTTTTTTTCCATGTGGTCCTCAAGGCCCGATCGATCCCCGGGCGGAAACCAGGTGATCCCGGACATTTTCCGGAACCACGTCATCTGGCGCTTGGCGTAGTGCCGGGTCTCGCGCTTGACCAGGTCCCGGGCTTCGTCCAGCCCGATCTCGTTTCGGAGAAAGCTCAGGGCCTGCTTGTATCCCAAGCCCTTGAAGGGCGGCGCGTCGGCCGCGACGCCCCGCGCGAGAAGCCGTTCGACCTCTTCGACGAGCCCGGCCGCAAACATCCGGTCGACGCGTTCTTCGATCCGGCGGACCAGTGTGGGCCGGTCGAGCTCAAGGCCGATCCGGACCTGCCGCAGGTCTTTGACGAAGGATTCGGTCCCGCGGAAGTGCTCCGAGATGGGTTTCCCCGTCGTTTCGAAGACTTCGAGGGCCCGGACGATCCGTATCCGGTCGCGCGCCCGGACCTTGAGCGCGTAGGCGGGATCGACCGCCTCCAACCGCCTGTGCAGGGCTTCGAGCCCTTCCACCGCCGCCTCGGCCTCCAGCCGGCGCCGGACCTCCGGATTCCGCCCCGGCCCGGGGAACAAGCCGTCCAACAGGGCTTTGATATAGAGCCCCGTCCCCCCCACGATGAACGGAAGGCAGTCCCTCCCGTGAATGCCGGCCATGGCCTCGAGGGCTCCGGCGACGAAATCGGCGGCCGTGAACTGGTTCCCGGGTTCGGCGACATCCAGGAGATGGTGGGGGATCGTCCTCCGGTCCGCGGGTGAGGGCTTGGCCGTGCCGATATCGAAGCCCCTGTAGACCTGCATGGAATCGGCGCTGACGATCTCGCCCCGGAATTTCCCGGCCAGGCCGAGCGCGACCCCGCTCTTCCCGACCCCCGTGGGCCCTAGGAGGACGACGAGCGCCCGGGCTTCAGAGTCCAATTTTCCCCAGAAGCCAAAGCGCGAGGGCCGA
>Ga0315275_10005216_pt1 | contig 12266 bp, 11 predicted proteins | sample YL17G03_0_MG_FD_205557 | JGI IMG/M metagenome (GOLD analysis project Ga0315275, IMG submission 205557) | Sediment microbial communities from Yellowstone Lake, YNP, Wyoming, USA - YL17G03_0 | ecosystem: Environmental > Aquatic > Freshwater > Lake > Sediment | place: USA: Wyoming | collected... | reverse complement strand
TGCGGAGCATCCTAGCGCACGGAAACCTGCGGGTTTCCTTTGCCCCAGCAACTCCGTTGCTCGGGGCACGCAGGCCGATTTCCTCGATTGCTCGCGCCACGAGAAACGCGGAGCGTTTCTGGGGCTCCGAAAACCGCTGGTTTTCGTGAGCCACAGGCGCGAGAAAACCTCCGCAGTGCGCTCCGGAACGGCTTGCTCCCTCGGACGAGGGGGCGTCGGTGCCGGCTTCGAACCGCCAGCTGAGTCCAGGGCTGCCGGCTCGCCACAAAGGAGAGCGGAGCTCTCCTTGTGCCAGGATTCGCCTCCGCGCGAATCCTCGGCACCCCGGATGGGGCGTCCCCCGGCTCGCCCTGCTGAGTCCCGGTGCGGCGGTTCGACCTGAGGCCGGCACCGGCGCCGAAAGCATCGTTACCCGTACCCTTCTGGAAACCTTTAAATACGCCCTTCAGCCAGAGAGTGCTGGAGGGAAGATGGCACGCGCATCCTCATGGGCGGTGGCGGTCGGGCTCGTGGTCGCCTTCCTCATCCTCGCCTTCCCCGCCGGCGCCGCGGTCTTCTCCTGCGAGTTCAAGGCGAGCTGCGCAGCCAACGAGACCGGGCTCCTCCGCGTCGTCAACAACACCAACGGCTCGAACAACGCCCACGCCCAGCTCATGAACGACTCAGGCACGGCATACAACTACACCCTCTGCTGCGCCACCGACGCCACCCACGTCCTGAACAACAACTGCTCCAACGCGAACAGGACGGTGGTGCTCAACCTCTCCGTCACCGAGAACGCCCACGTCCAGGTCCCGGGCGCGACGCCCGCCTACAACTACTCCGCCTGCATGGCCCTCTCGCCGGGGAACATGAGCTGCGCCTACGTCAACACCACCTGCGCGGCGAACTACACAGGCATCGCCTCCATCGCGAGCAGCGAATCGAACAACGGCCTGTACAACATGACGAACGCCCACATCGCGAACTACACCTTCTACACGCTCAGCGTCTGCTGCAAGGGAGGCAACTCCCCTCCGCCAGTCCCGGTCCTCGTCTACCCCGCGAACAACAATTACACCGTCTTCGAGCGGAACATCACCTTCCAGTGGCAGGCTTCCACCGACCCGGACGGCGACCCGGTCAATTACAGCATCAACATCACCCAGGGGACATGCACGAGCTACAACGCGGCGAACATCACCACGACGAACTGGACGAGCGCGGAGCTCTGCGTCGACAAGACCTACAACTGGACCGTCAAGGCCTGCGACCCCTACGCGTGCAGCGCCTGGGCAGGGACGTGGAACTTCACGATCCAGAGCGTCGCCGGCCTCACCCTCCTCGTCAACAACACCAACTTCGGCAGCCTGAACAACAGCGACACGCGGAACACGACCGGCGGCGCCCCGCCGCCCTTCAACTGCCAGAACAGCGGCAACGTGCCGCTGAACGTCACCTTCAAGGCGAACAGCCCCCTCTACGCCACGAGCGACCTCGGGAACAGCACGTGGCAGTACAAGGCGCGCGAGAACCAGACAGGGGCCTTCGACACCGGGACGAGCCAGATGAACTGGACGAACGTCTCGGCGAGCTACGCCAACCTCTTCCAGGGCCTCAAGTACCAGGCCAACCAGAACAGCGCCTTCATCGACATCCTCATCACCGTGCCTGCCACGGAGCCCGCGGGCGTCAAGAGCAGCGTCGTCACGGTCCAGGGCAACTATTCAGGGTGAACCTATGAACCAGAAGCAGAGAGCGAAACTCCTCCACTCCCCCGTCTTCCCCCTCGTCTTGCTCCTCGTCTTCATCGCCACCTCCCTCCTCTTCATCTCCTCGGCAACGGCGTTCCAGGTCGGCCCCGCAGCCAAGCGGCTCACCTACGCGCCTGGGACCGTCGAGACCTACACGCTCCGCGTCATCAACGACGGCAGCGCCGCGCTGGACGTGAACATCACCGCCGCCGGGCCCCTCGACGCTGTCGTGGCGCCAGCCCAGTTCACCATGTCGGCGGAGGAGGCGGTGCGGACAGTCACGGTGACGCTCCGCGAGCCCGCGGACGCCTCCCTCCTGGTGCCCGGCGACAACCTCGAGACCATCACCATCACGGCGACGCCGTCAGGAGCTGCAGGCCAGTTCGGCGGCGCAGTCACGCTCCTCCACAACCTGGTCCTGCTCCGGCCATACGAGGGAGCTTATATCATCGGCACGCTCGCAGCTGCTGCGCCGCAGGCAGGCGCCCCGGTCACGATCACGCTCTCGCTGATGAACAAGGGAAGCGCCTCCACCAGCGTCGCAGGCGCAGCTGTCGTGCTGACGCCGGCCGGCGAGGAGATGGCCAATATCGGCCTCGGCGAGGCCGAGATCGCCGGAGCGTCGGAGTCGAAGCTCCAGCAGAGCTGGAGCCCCGCGACGCCGCTGCAGCCGGGCAGCTACCTCGCCAACGCGACCATCATGTACGACGACCCTGCCGTCGGACGGACGACCCGGAGCTTCACCGCCTCGTTCCGCGTCGGCCGTCCCTCAGCGCTGGTCGAGGTGCCAAGCATAACGCTGACGCCCGGCGAGATTGCGCGGCTCCCTATCACCGCGCGGCTGGCCTGGAACCAACCCATCGCCGGCCTGGCTGACGTCCGCCTCCAGGATGCAGGCGGGACTCTGCTCTCCTCGAGCCGCACCCCGACCACGACCCTCGCGCCAGGCGCCAGCACTCCCCTCGCCGCATATGTCGAGGTGCCGCCCCTCGAGCCTGGCGACTACTTGCTCCTCGTCACCGTCCTCGACGCCGCGACCGGCGAGGAGCTCGGCAGCGCGACCGCAGCGGCGCGCGTGGCAGGCGCGGCTGCTCCCGCCCCTCGCCCCTCGTGGGCGACGGCCTACGCCATCGCCATCGCCGCGCTCATCCTCATCAGCGTCCTGACGCTGCTCCTGCTGCGGCGACGGAGGGAGCGAGAGCCCTGAAGCTGTTAACGCTCTCAGAATGAGGGAGTTGCTAAAATGTTTTCGTCATATGAACGGTTCGCGTAACCATTCCAGAATGGAGAAGAGAAAACTTTAAATAGTCGACGGTGCGAGATGGTGCTTATGGAAAACGACATCTCAAGGAACACGATATTTGTCCTCGTCATCCTGACCTTGTTGATCTCTATCCTGGGGACGTGGACGGTGCTGTCACAGATCACCTCGGGCCCGGCGCCGCAGCAGCCCCCGCACGTCGCTTCGCAGAGCGGCGAGGTCAGCTTCACCCTCCAGGCGCCACCCCAGCCGCAGACGAGCAGCGACAAGGGCGTCGTCGGGTTCATAATCAAGAAACCATGAGGTGGTATGCATGGACCTCTCGAACAAGACCTTGGCGTTTCTCCTGGTCGTGGCAATCGTCATCAGCCTCGGCGGGACCATCATCAGCCTCAACAGGCTGAACCAGCTCGGCTTCATGGGCCTGACGCTGTACAACACGAGCGGCACGACGAATTTCTCGCTCCAGTCGTCGGTCTCTATCATCTTCCGGACGACTCTCGTCAATTTCGGTACCGGGTACGTGAATGCGAATGGCACCGGGTGCGATATCACGACGAACGCCACCACGGGGTGGAACACGACGGGGAATTGCTTGGGCGGCTTGACGAACACGTCGCCGTTCATCATCGAGAATAACGGGAACGTGAACGTGAGCCTGGGGCTGAACTCGAGCGCGAACGCGAGCACGTTCGTCACCGGTTCTGTGCCCACGCCGTTGTTCCAGTGGGCGGTGTCGAACAACGAGACCAACAGCTGTTACGGGACGTTGAGCGACCAGACGTGGACGAACGTCAACTGGTCTGGCGGTCCGAAGACCGTCTGCACGAACCTCAGCTTCAGCGACGCGAACGACACGATCCGCCTGGATATCAAGGTGCTAATCCCGGAGGACGCAACGCAGGGGTCGACGCACACCGCCACCATCATGGCGCAAGGGAGCTACTAAAACCTCCTTTATGATACTTCCTAGGAGGGCTGCACCCCGCCGCGTCAATCGCTAGCACCCGGGATGTGGGTGTTCAAAGGAGAGAAGCACATGGACATCACTGACAGGACACTCGCGATATTCTTGGTGGTCGCGATTGTCGCCAGCCTCGGCGGGACCATCGTCAGCCTCCAGAGGCTCCACCAGCTCGGCTTCACCGGCATGACGCTGTACAACACGAGCGGCACGACGAATTTCTCGCTCCAGTCGTCGGTCTCTATCATCTTCCGGACGACTCTCGTCAATTTCGGCACCGGGTACGTGAATGCGAACGGTACCGGATGCAATATCACGACGAACGCCACCTCTGGCTGGAACTCCACTGGGAATTGCTTGGGCGGCTTGACGAATGCGTCGCCGTTCATCATCGAGAACAACGGGAACGTGAACGTGAGCCTGGGGCTGAATGCGAGCGCGAACGCGAGCACGTTCATCGGCGGCACGGTGCCCACGCCGTTGTTCCAGTGGGCGGTGTCGAACAACGAGACCAACAGCTGTTACGGGACGTTGAGCGACCAGACGTGGACGAACGTGACCTGGTCTGGCGGTCCGAAGACCGTCTGCACGAACCTCAGCTTCAGCGACGCGAACGACACGATCCGCCTGGACATCAAGGTACTGATCCCGGAGGACGCGTCGCAGCAGACGCACACCGCCTCCATCATGGCGCAAGGGAGCTACTGACAACATTTATAAACGCCTTCCTCCACGTCATGCGCGTGGTCAGCGGATAACGAAAATTCATGGCCTGAACATGAATGAAGGTGAAGAACATGGATCTCTCGAACAAGACCTTGGCGTTTCTCCTGGTCGTGGCGATTGTCATCAGCCTCGGCGGGACCATCGTCAGCCTCAACAAGCTCAACAAGATCACTGTCACGGGCCTGGCGACCCAGTACAACACGAGCGGCACGACGAATTTCTCGCTGCAGTCGTCGGTCTCTATCATCTTCCGCGTGGCTAACGTCAATTTCGGTACCGGGTACGTGAATGCGAATGGCACCGGGTGCGATATCTCGACGAACGGGACGGCGGGAGGGTTTAACACGACGGGGAATTGCTTGGGCGGCTTGACGAATGCGTCGCCGTTCATCATCGAGAATAACGGGAACGTGAACGTGAGCCTGGGGCTGAACTCGAGCGCGAACGCGAGCGTGTTCATCGGCGGCACGGTGCCTGCGCCGGTGTTCCAGTGGGCGGTGTCGAACAACGAGACCAGCAGCTGCTATGGGACGTTGAGCGACCAGACGTGGACGAACGTCAACTGGTCTGGCGGTCCGAAGACCGTCTGCACGAACCTCAGCTTCGCGGACGCCAACGATACGATCCGCCTGGACATCAAGGTGCTGATTCCGGAGGACGCGCCGCAGAGTGTCCACTTAGCTACGATAATGGCGCAGGGATCGGCATAGGAAAATTTTTAAACCCTTTTCTTGAATCCCATCCGCATGCGGATACGGGCCTCTTCCCTCTCTTGCCTGCTGCTTATCGCTCTCCTGGCGCTCCACCCAGCATCGGCGGTCGGCATCCGCGGCCCCAGCCCCTCCGAGCTCTCATTCACCTTCGCCGCCGGCGAGACGAGGGACATCCAGTTCCTGGCGGAGGGCGCGGACAATATCAGCGTCTCCCTGGAAGGCGACCTCGCCCCCTACGCCACCCTCGAGGACGCAGCTCCCAACACCGGCCAGCGCGTCGTGACGCTCCACATCAAGCTCCCCGACAAGCTCCCCCCTGGCGAGCACTTCCTCTACCTCGTCGCGACCGAGATACAGCCTCCCGGCCAGTTCGTAGGCGGCATCGCCTCGGTCCGCCGCATCATCCGCGTCATGTCGCTCTACGACGACCCCCTCGCCGTCATCACGGGGTTCACCGTGGAGAGCGTGGCGGTCAACACCTCGACGACGACAGCGACCGCCAGCGTCAGGAGCCTCACGAAGCAGGACCTCACCGTCTCTGCGGAGTTCTCCCTCATCGACACGAACGGCACGACGCTCTCCCGCGTCGCCGCCCCGCCGCAAACCCTCCCCTCCGACACGACAGCCACGCTGACCGCGCGCCTCCCGACAGCGACGCTCACACCAGGCCCCTTTGGCTCGCTCGTGGTCGTCCGCTACGCGCGGAACGAGACGAACGCCACCACGACGTTCAAGGTGGGGAACATGGAGCTCTCCCTCCGCGACTACCCACCCAACCTGACCGCGGGGAAGGTGAACAAGTTCCTCTTCAGCGCCGAGAGCAACTGGAACCGCGAGCTGGACGGGTACGGCGTCGTCACGCTCGGCCCCCTCTCCGAGAAGACGCCGGACACCACCTTCCCCCGCTTCGGCGCCGCCGAGCTGAAGACCTACCTCGACCTCTCCGACATCCCCGTGAGCCAGCTGAACGGCACCATCAAGCTCGTCTACCACGACCCATCGTCGCCTGACAGGGCAGAGAACGTCCGCCTCTTCAACATCACCGTGAACGTCGTGAACGAGACAGTCCCCGGGACCGAGTCGGACCAGCAGCCGAGCGCCCTCCTCGCCTGGCTGAAGAAGCCGATCGTGCTCCTCTACATCGGCCTCGCCCTCCTCGTCATCCTGAACCTCTTCCTGCTCCTCCGCAGGCGCAAGGAGTCCGCGGCGGCTCAGCCCTCCAGTCCTCCTCCCCGGCAGCCCCCGCGAGGTGAAACATGAACGCGAAAAGAGTCACGCTCCTCATCGCCATGGCGCTCCTCCTCGGGGTCGGCCTCGGCCTCCTGGGCTACTACGGATTCTACCTGCAAGAGTACCGTGAGATCCCCTACGACTTTGACGTCCGTGTGGGTGGCATCGGCATCAACGCCGGCACTGATGCCATCCATTTCGGCGGCGTCAACCCCGGCGGCTCCGGCTATCGCTTCATGAACATCACTACGGCCCACGACGGCCGGCTCGTGATCGCCTTCAAGGGTGACGGAGCCTCGTACCTCTACGCGGACCCTAACAATGTCAGGGTATCGCGCGGCCAGCCGCTCCGGGTCCAGCTCTCCATCGCCGTGCCTGACGACGCGCGGCTGGGGAACTACTCCGGCGTCGCGAAGTTCTATTTCTACAAGCGGTGATAGGCGACAGGGCCTCTCCCCCGGACAGATACTTTTAAATAGGCGTCCTCCCAGGTTTCTCTCCGCGGAGTGGTGGTGATGAAGAAGCTCCTCCAGTTGACGGTCATCCTCATCCTAGCCGCGAATATCCTCTCTACCGTCCTTGTCCTCCACGAGACTGAGCGCACCTTCCGCGCAGCGACAGCCCAGGCGACGAACGAGGGCATCGTCAGCTTCTGCCTCAACCGCCCTCCGGCGCTCGGCGTCCCCTGCAGCCCCAACCTGACGGAGCACGCGCTCTATACGTGCCAGCTCAACGCCTCTGACCCGGACAACTCGACCCTCTCCTTCTTCCAGACGCCCCAGCCACCGGACAACGTGACCGCGCCCGTCTTCAACATCTCCCCGTCGGGCCTCATCAACTTCACGCCGAACGAGAGCCACGTGGGGAACCACTCGACGCTGATCGGCATCGACGACGGCAGCGGCTGCATGAACGCCTACGCCTACTCCCTCTTCAGCTTCACCGTCATCAACGTGAACGACCCGCCCTACCTCATCCGCCCCCTCCCCAACGAGACCCTCCCCTGCAACTCCACACTCTACGCCTTCTTCCTGAGGGACTACTTCGCAGACCCTGACCGGGGAGACATCCTCAACTTCAGCTACATCTCAGGCTCCTCCACCGTCTTCATCAACGTCACGATCAACAATGACACGAGCGTCGTCTTCATCGGCACCCAGCCCGGCAGGGGCTTTTTCATCTTCAGGGCCACCGACCTCGGGGGCCTCTACGCCGACAGCAACGTGGTCCAGGTGGACGTGAGCTGCCAGCCGCAGCAGCCGGGCACCGGCGACCAGACAGGGACCCGCGGCGCTGGCGGCGGCGGCGGCATCGCTCCTCCCTGCATCCCCGAGCTCATCTGCCTGCCGTGGAGCGAATGCTACCCCAACGGCCTCCAGGTCCAGGTCTGCAGGGACAAGTACGGCTGCTCCGAGACCGAGATACGGTTCTACCAGAACTGCACCTATACCGGGGAGCAGCCCCCCTGCCAGGAGAACTGGCTCTGCAGCGAGTGGTCCGTCTGCTCTGTCGAGGGGAAGCAGAACAGGAGCTGCACCGACCTCCACGAGTGCCAGACGACCAAGACCCGGCCGCCGCTGGAGCAGGAGTGCGTCTACCAGCCCACCTGCGAGGACGGGGTCCAGAACGGCAACGAGACAGAGGTGGACTGCGGCGGCCCCTGCCCGGCCTGCAAGACGATCCAGCAGCCGTCCCTCTTCGCCGGAGCGCGCTCCTGGACCACCCTCATCAGCCTCCTCTTCATACTGATTCTCGCCATCCTCCTCGCCCTCTTCACGCTCTACCGCGAGAAGGTCTATGAGGGGCTCGCCGAGCTCGGCTGGCTCTTCGCCCGGAGACGCGCGAAGGAGCTCCTCCTCACCCAGGGCGAGAAGCGGCTCCTCTTCGAGGACCTGGCGCTCCTGGAGAAGGAGATGAAGGCGGGGAAGCTCGCCCCTGGGAAGGCCTACGAGCGCCTCTCCATCGAGCTGCGGAAGTACTACTCCTTCGTCCTCGACCTCCCCTTCGAATACGCGCCTGAGGAGTTCGACGCCGCCTTCGCCGCAGCCACCCTCTCCGACGACCTCCGCCAGACGCTGGGAGGCTTCGCCGGCCGCCTCACCCTCCTCGAGTCCGGCCTCCTCCCCGCGGATGCGCTGAACATGATGCTCTTCTCCTCCATCGAGGAGGAGTTCCGCCTCCTCATCTGCATGACCAGCCAGTACGACCTCGCGGAGATCGAGCGCGAGCTGCCGGAGCGGCACATCACCCCGCAGCTCTCCTTCTCCGAGGAGATACGCCTCCGGCTGCTGAACGGCTACGAGGCCCTCCAGTTCCTCAAGCTGGGGGCAGCCCAGGAGGAGTACCTGGCGATCCTCCGCGCCTACGACTCCCTGCCGGAGAAGGCCAAGGCGTTCCTCTACCCCGATATCCGCCGCCTCTACCTCGAGACCGCCTATGTCCAGGAGACCAGCGAGTAGCGGGGCCCTCTTCTGCGCGCCGTCAGAGCGCAATATTTAAAAAGGGCAGAAATAAGTTAACCTCGTTAAATAGGATATTTTAATAAGTTTATTTAACTAAATGAGCGAACCTCGCTAAGGGGTTCCGACGACGCGGCAGCGACGATGGCCAACCTCAACATCGAGATACCTGACGAGCTCCACAAGCGGCTCAAGCTCTCCGCCCTGCGGGGGGACGCGACGCTGAAGGAGCACGTCATCGCCATTCTAGAGGCCTCTCTCGACGAGAAGCCGCCAGCCAGACAGCGGGGAGGCGGCTGATGGTCAATATCAACATCGAGATACCCGACGAGCTCCACAAGCGCGCCAGGATAGCGGCGACGCTCGCGGACATGACCCTCAAGGAGTACGTCATCAGGGCGCTGGAGCGCCACCTGCCGGCGGAGGCGAAGCGATGAAACCCCGCCCCGGACTCCTCCTCGCGCTCCTCCCGCTCGCGCTCCTCCTCGCGGCCCTCGTCCTCCCCGTCAGCTTCACCCAGAGCCCCGCAATCAACTACGGCGCCGTCACCTACACGACGGAGGACCTCGTCTGCCGCTGGTCCATCAGCGCAGACACGACAGCGGAGAGCATCAGCTGGTACAGGAACGGCGCCCCCGACTCCTCCACGTACGACAACACGACGCTCAACACCACGAGCACGATCCCCTCCTCGGCCACCGCGAAGAACGAGGAGTGGCGCTGCAGCGTCACCCTCTTCAACGCGACGGAGAACACGACGCAGGAGACGAACCTCACCATCCAGAACAGCGCCCCCACGACGCCGGTCGTCACCAACTCGAGCGGCCAGGAGATCGGCACCTCCGCGCCAATCGTCGAGGGGCAGCAGACGAACTACACGCTGAACAGCACGGATATCGACGCCGACACCCTCACCTACTACCTCAAGGTCGCCGGCTTCTGCAACGTCACGAACTCCGCGACCGGCGCCGTGAGCTGCATCCCCACCCACGCCGACGTCCGGACCGGGAACGAGAGCGAGGTGCCGACCCAGAAGAACATCACGTTCTGGGTGGACGACGACGACCCGATCTTTGCCAAGTCCGCCAGCATCACGGTCACCTTCAACATCACCCCGGTGAACGATCCCCCCGCCCTCGCCATCCCGACGCAGACGACACAGGTCAACGCCACCTACAACCAGAGCTTCACCGCCAGCGACGAGGAGAACGACTACCCGCTGAACGCATCATTGGCCTACGCCTCGACCGACGCCGAGATACGGGACAGCGTCAACGTCACCCTCGAGGGGAACGACACCGTCAGGATAGTCTACTCCACCAACCCGATAGACTGGAATGACGTCGGGAACCGGACCGTCGCCCTGAACCTGACGGACGCGAAGGGTGCAAGCGCACTCACGAACTTCACGCTCGAGATCACATCCGTGAACCGGCCACCATTCTTCACGAACATCACCCCCGCGAACCGCTCCTCGCCGCTCAACCGCACCTACGTCCTCACGCAGAGGGAGAACATCACCATCAACCTGAGCGCGAACGACCCCGACACCACGGACCAGATACAGACCATCACCTTCGGCGTCAACACGAGCATGGTCAGCGTCACGACGCTCAACAGCACAGCCACGAACACGAGCGACGCGCGAGGCCAAATCAACTACACCGCCGCGAACGGCGATGTCGGCAACCACACCGTCCTCGTCACCATCCAGGACGCGGCCGGAGCGACGAACTCCACGACGCTCAACTTCACCATCATCAACGTCAACGACCCGCCGGTCATCTACAACCAGAGCTTCAACTCGACCAACACCGGCGGCAACGTCAACATCACGCCGCTGGTCGCCTATCTCAACGCGCCGTTCAGCTACCAGGTCAACTACACCGACCCTGATATCATCTGGGGCGACACGCTCGTCTGGACGGACAACACGACGACATTCAACGTCACCGGCGGCGGGCTGATGGCCTTCACGCCGACGGGAAGCCCGCGGAACGAGACCGTCAACATCACGGTGACCGACAGCGGCGGCCTCAGCGACTCCCGCATCATCGTCCTCGAGATCCGGAACAACACCCCCCCGTACTTCAGCGCCGCCTTCCCGGCCCTGGGCTGCAGCGAGGGGCAGCTGTGCCTCCTCAACCTGAGCCTCTACGCCACGGACGACGACCCCGGCGACTCCGTCGACGCCTACGGGGCGACATTCGTCGGGGCTGCCCCGGCCAGCTTCCAGCTGAACGGCGCGACAGGCCTCATCAGCTTCACGCCGCCCCAGGAGGAGATAGGGAACTATACCGCCAACATCACCATCGCCGACACGCGCGGCGCCACCGCCTGGCAACTCCTCAACATCACGATCAACAACACCGAGGACCCCCCTGTCTGGACCCGCTACGACTTCGGCGGCCAGACCATCGTCCAGGACCACACGTTCAACTATGTGCTGCAGGCCAGCGACAAGGACCTCCTCCTCCCGAACACCACCGAGAACCTCTCCTTCACCGCCAACATCTCGTGGGCCACGCTCGCCGTCCAGTACCTCGCGAGCGGCACCTACTACGTCCTCCTCTCCTTCACGCCGAACAGCAGCCAGGTCGGCAACCATACCCTCGAGCTCAACGTCACCGACCACACCAACCTCTCCGACGTCGCGCTCGTCAACTTCACCGTCCTCGCCAAGACGAACCCCCCGGCCATCAACTACATCAGACCGTATGGCAACGACGTGGATAACAACAACCTCGTCCGGGGGTGGCTCGACGTGACCGGCCTCCTGCCCCCGGAACCGGTCGTGCTCCCGGAGAACACGAGCGACGTGGTCTTCGAGGTGAACGCAACGGACGACGTGACGCCGCTCGGGCAGCTGCTCTACACGTGGTACTACGACGGCTCCGTCGCCCAGCCGGCCTCCGGCACGAAGAGCTTCACGCGCTCCTTCGACTTCTTCAGCAACGGCAACCACACGCTCAGCGTCACGGTGAACGACACCACCCTCGAGAGCGCCAGCTGGGCGTGGAGCCTGACCGTGCAGAACGTCAACCGGCCGCCGGTGCTCCAGGCGAACTTCACCAGCACGAAGCAGAACATCACCATCTCCATGATGACGACGAAAGAGAACTACTTCGTCTACAGCCCCGGCGCCGGCGGCTTCTACGACCCTGACGACGACCCCGCCAG
>Ga0315275_10005214_pt1 | contig 12268 bp, 11 predicted proteins | sample YL17G03_0_MG_FD_205557 | JGI IMG/M metagenome (GOLD analysis project Ga0315275, IMG submission 205557) | Sediment microbial communities from Yellowstone Lake, YNP, Wyoming, USA - YL17G03_0 | ecosystem: Environmental > Aquatic > Freshwater > Lake > Sediment | place: USA: Wyoming | collected... | reverse complement strand
TAGGCCTAACCTGCAATTTTGCAGAACTCATAACGTCTATTGTCAGAGGAGACCATCGTGGGAATAAGAATACTGATCGCGGATGACCATAAGATCGTGCAGGAAGCGGTCGCCTCGCTGCTGAACAATGAAATTGGAATGGAGGTTGTCGCGAATGCACAGGACGGCCGAGCGGCAGTGCAGCTTGCCAGGGAGCTGCAGCCCGACGTCGTTGTTATGGATATTACGATGCCCAATCTCAACGGCATCGAGGCCGCCCGCCAGATAGTCCACGAGCTGCCCGATACCAAAGTGGTGATGCTCTCGGAAGAATCGGACAGGCGCTGCGTCTGCGAGGCGCTCAGGGCGGGCGCTTCGGGTTTCGTGCCGAAGCACTGCGGGTATCAGGAGCTCGTCGCGGCAATACGCAGCGTCGCCGCCAACCACACGTACCTCAGCTCCGAGATAACCGGCGTAGTAGTCGAAGGATATATAAACCGCCAACCTGAACAGAACAACTCCGCCTATTCCGTCCTGACCGACAGGGAGCGGGAAGTGCTCCAATTAATCGCGGAGGGCATGTCAACAAAGAAGATCGCAGAAGAGCTGCACCTGAGCATCAAGACAATCGAGTGGCATCGCAGTCAGCTAATGAAGAAGGTGCATCTGACGAGCGTAGCCGAGCTGGTCAAGTACGCGATAAGCGAGGGACTTACCTGTGCACACTTAAGCCCCCGGCCCGTTGAGCAGCTTTCTCAATCCACCCCATAACCCGTCCGGCAAATGCCGGCGACGCTCTGCGATGTGCGCCGGTTCAATCCGGCCTGCGAAGTCCGGTATGCACATTTCCACAAGTGGCCCCGCCACGGCAAGGCTGCCTCGCGCCTCAACTCTCACCCCAGGTTATTTGAGCCGCAGAACAAGGGATTCCCTGGGTAATTCACGCCCTGAAAACGCCGACCTATCTTGGAAGGGATATTCGTCGCCCAATAAGGAGCCAAGCAGATGAGTAATGAACAGAACACCGCCTTGAAGTCTCCCTCGCAGCGAACCGGAGCGCCTGCTCCGGTGTGCAAATCCGAGGAAAAGTCCAGGCAAGACGCGGATGAATGGAAAGCCACCTTTGACTCCATTACGGATCTTGTTTCGCTTCAGGACAGCAATTTCAGGTTTCTGAAGGTCAACAAGGCCTTTGCTGATGCATTCGGAATGAGGCCCGAAGACATCATCGGGATGACCTGCTACAAGCTGGTCCATGCAACCGAACACCCGCCGCACGACTGCCCTCACCGGGAGACCCTGTGTTCCGGAAAACCACAGAGAGCAGAGTTCTTCGAGCCGCATCTTGGAGTCTATCTCGAAGTCTCCACTTCCCCCGTATTTGCTGAAAACGGCGACGTTGCCGGTTCCGTCCATATAGCCAAAGATATCACCTGGCGCAAACAGGCCGAGCAGAAGCAGGCCAAACTGCTGACTGACGTGGAAAGCATCAACCGTGAGCTTAAAGATTTTGCGTACATAGTGTCGCACGATCTGAAGGCGCCGCTGCGGGGGATCAAGAGCCTGGTGGAGTGGATCAGCGCCGACTACGCGGACAAGCTCGACGAGAACGGCAGAGAACAAATGAAAATGCTGCAAAATCGCGTTGAGCGAATGTACAACCTGATTGAGGGCGTGCTTCAGTACTCAAGGGTCACGCACGACGAAGGGCAGCGCGCTTCGGTGAATCTAAACGAGCTTGTTCCCCAAGTCATCGACTCAATAGCCCCGCCGGAGAACGTCTCGATCAGAATTGCGAACGAGCTGCCCACAATCCAATTCGAGCCGACCCGCATCACACAGGTCTTCCAGAACCTTCTGGGCAATGCAGTTAAGTATATGGATAAGCCGCAGGGGCAAGTAACAATAGGGTGCGTCGAAGAGGACGGCTGCTGGAAATTCAGCGTCTGCGACAACGGCCCCGGCATTGATGAAAAACACTTCGAGAGGATCTTCCAAATGTTCCAGACGCTCCGTGCGCGCGACCAGATGGAAAGCACCGGCGTGGGCCTTACCATAGTCAGGAAAATCGTGGAAATGCACGGAGGCAAAATCTGGGTTGAATCCAAATTAGGCGAAGGAAGCACATTCTATTTCACCATACCGATACAAAAAGAGGAGCCAAAAGATGAAAAAACCTAAGCCAATACTACTTGTTGAAGATGACAATATCGACGCAATGACCGTGCGGCGAGCGCTGAAAGACCTCAAGGTCACAAACGAGCTAATCCGCCTCGGCGATGGCGAGAAGGCGCTGGAATACTTGCGTGACGGCAGCACAGAGAATCCCTGCCTTATTCTTCTGGACCTGAATATGCCGAAGATGAATGGAATCGAATTTCTCAAGATAGCCAAGGCCGATGAGGACCTCAAAAAGATTCCGGTTGTAGTCCTGACCACCTCGGACGAGCAGCGCGACATTGTGGAGAGCTTTGAGCTGAGTGTTGCGGGCTATATGGTCAAGTCTGCTGATTATTCCAACTTTGTCGAGACGATTCGTGTGATTAACCTGTACTGGACACTGAGCGAAATGCCTGAGTATATGCAAAAATAATGCTTCCCGGAACGGTGCCTGCAAGGTCGCAGAACGCACAGGCCGAGCGTCCGCCCTCGCGGATAGCCAGTAGCGTATTCCACAGGTAAGTCAACACAATTGCATATTCATAGACAGATCCATCAACACTGGGAGGCGGGCAGCCCGGCTATGCACGTCATCCGAAATATGACGGTAAAGCGCAAGCTGATTGCAATCATCATGCTGACGTGTGTTATAGCACTGTTGTCGGCAGGCGCGGCCTTTATTTTGTGGCAGTGGCGCGCCTCCCGCACCCACATGATAGAAGACCTGTCCGTGCACGCAGAAATGATCGCCGAGGGCTGCACAGCCGCGGTGGCCTTCCAGGACGCCGAAGATGCAAAGCAAATACTGAAAGGCCTTCACGTTAAGCCTTCCATTGTATTTGCGGGCGTTTACTCAAAAGACGGCGGGGAATTTGCTTCTTATTATGGAAGCACTGTCGATGCCGGCATCCATCCGTCTCTTATGCAAAAGGACGCGCATAGTTTTGCTGATGGTTATCTGACGGTGCACAGAAGCATCGTCCTGGACGGGGAAATCATAGGCGCGGTGTGCCTTCGCTCGGACCTGACGCCGATGCGCCGGATGCTGATGCGCACCGTTCGGATAACCATTGTGGTCCTGGTTTTTGCCGTCTTGATCGCTTACTTAGTCTCGTCGCGGCTGCAGATGATCCTCTCCGGACCCATTCTGAACCTGGCCGACGTCGCAAGGGCCGTTTCGCAGAAAAAGGACTATTCAAAACGAGCACTGAAACAAAGCAACGACGAGGTAGGCTCACTAATAGACGCATTCAACGAAATGCTCGAACAAATCCAAAGCCGAGATTGGGAATTGGTGCAAGCGAAAGTCCAACTGGAGACAAGAGTACAACAGCGCACGGCGGAATTATCCTCCGCCAACGCAAGCCTCGAAGAGGAAATCGCCGTCCGCGAGACAATCGAGACAAGACAACGCAGCACCCTATGCAAGTTGGAAAGCGCCAATCAGGAGCTGAAGGATTTTGCATACATAGTCTCACACGACTTGAAGGCCCCGCTGCGGGGGATCAAAACCCTCACGGAGTGGATCTCGTCGGATTACGCCGATAAAATTGACGAAGACGGCAGGGAGCAAATGAATCTTCTCTCAAATCGAGTGGATAGAATGCACAACCTGATTGACGGAATTCTCCAGTACTCCCGCGTAGGACGCGTAAAAGAAAATCTCGTTGCGGTGAATCTGAACCAGCTTGTCCCGGAAATCATCGACGCGCTCGCCCCGCCGGAAAATATGACGATTACAGTGGAAGGTGAGCTGCCGACGATTACCTGCGAGCCGACCCGCATAATGCAGGTCTTTCAGAACCTTCTGAGCAACGCACTGAAGTATATGGATAAGCCACGGGGCATCATAAAGATCAGGTGTGCCGAGGAAGACGGCTACTGGAGATTCAGCATTTCCGACAACGGGCCGGGCATCGAAGAGAGATACTTCGAGAAGATATTTCAGATGTTTCAGACGCTCAATGCCCGCGACGAATTTGAGAGCACAGGCGTCGGACTTACCGTAGTAAAGAAGATCGTGGAAATGTACGGCGGCAAAATCCGGGTGGAATCAAAGGTAGGACAGGGCAGCACCTTTTCATTCACACTGCCAAAACAGCAAACGGAGACAGACAATGCCGGACGCCAGACCAATACTGCTCATTGAAGACGACAGAGTGGATGTAATGACCGTGGAGCGCGCGCTCAAACAGCTCAGAGTCCCAAACCAGCTGATCCTCGCAACCAACGGTGAGCAGGCCCTCGAATACCTCAAGAACGAAAATAATGAGCTTCCCTGCGTGATTCTTATGGACCTCAACATGCCTAAAATGAACGGCACGGAATTTCTCCAAATCATAAAGACGCAAGAGTCGTTGAAAGACATCCCCATTGTGGTTATGAGCACGTCCAACGAAAGGCAGGATATTGACGCCGCCGCCAAATTCGGCATCGTCAAGTATCTTGTCAAGTCTCTGGGCTACGAGAAATTCGTCGAGGCGCTGAGTACAATCGAGCAGTTATGGAGTTCGCCCGAGTTGCCGGCCGCCCGGCAGAACCCTGGAAAACAGAAAGCCGAAAAGCCTGCCCATTGAGAACAACAGAACCGCACATACACGGGAGGATCCCCCCGACTGCGCAGTAAAGCGGATAATTTCCAGCAAAAGCCCTTGACAAGGGACAGGCCAACGGCCTAAACTTATTCGTATGGATGATTTGAGTTACCTTGCGGGCGTAGCATAGTGGTAATGCACTGGCTTCCCAAGCCAGTCAGGAGGGTCCGATTCCCTTCGCCCGCTATCGCCGTAAGTCACGCCACAACAAGACCTTACAAGTGGCCCATTCTATGTAGAATATCTCTGCCTTCAGAGGAATAAGACCAATGCCCATCGAGCGGACAAAGAATACACTGCTGTTGGTTATCAGCTTGGGATTGCCGGCCTGGCTCGCCGGCGCCGCCATCCGCGAAGAGAAATTCGACCTGGAACCGGCCAGCTGGCAGGGCGTCAACAACCGCAACACTCACTTCGACCCGAAAACCGTCTCGCAGGATTTCGGCCACAGCCCCTTGACTAACCATGCCGGGGGGCGGAAGGGGGAAATCGGTGGCCGGATCAATCCGGCCGGCGAGGCCGCCTATTATGGCTATCGTCTCCCCAAGCCGCTCAGCCTGGACGCTGCAATGGCCGCATCAGGAAGGATTTTTGTCGCTCCCGGCAGCAACCATTTTCTGCTCGGCTTTTTCAACTCGGGCACGCTGAATGAATGGCGCACCCCGAACACCTTGGTGGCCCGCATCAACGGTCGCGGTGAGGTGTTCCACTGCCACGTTGAATATTGCACCAATCGCTGGCGGGCCGAGGCCGGCGTCATCGGCCAAATCGTCCGCGGACAACGCATCGCCGCCACGGAAATCCCCGCCGGCAGGGCCTATGAATGGAAGCTGGTTTATGACCCGAACGGCGCCGGCGGCAAGGGCGAGTTGACCTTCAGTCTGAACGGGCAGACCGCCCGCTGCGAAATGCTCCCGGAGCATCGCGGCGACGGAGGCGAGTTCACCCACTTCGGTCTGCTGCCGGTGCTGAAAGCCTGGGATGACGCCGGCGAGGTATGGATCGATGATGTAACAATCAACGGTGTTGCCTTTGATGCCGGCGAGGATCCCGGGTGGGAGCAGATGAACAATCGCCGCACGTATGTGACCACGGACACGAGGCCGCGATTTGATTTCGGCTGGAGCCCGACCCGTTACGCCGGCGGCGAAAGCAACGGTGAGATGGGCGGTTTGATTTTCCGGGGCGACTGCCGCGAGCCCAGCCGCATGGCCTGTTATGGCGACCGGCTTGCAACATTGACGCTCAATACCCCGCTCTACGCCTGCGGCAAGGTCAGTATGCTGCGCGGCGTCAGCGACAGCACGGCATCCATCGGCTTTTACCATTCGACCCGGAGCATGCAGTCCAACCCGTCACAGCAGCAGTCCATCCCGATGGACTTTCTGGGCATCAATATCGAGGGGCCGTCGTCGGAGGGGTTCTTCTTTTACCCCGTTTATCGGGTTCACGCCGACGCCGCCAAGGCGCTGGGCGGTGCTTCAGGCAAGGCGCCACGGATATACCCTGATCGGCGCGTCCGCGATTGGTTTCTCAAGTATGACCCGGACGGCGCAAACGGCAACGGACAAATCACGGTCGGCCTGGACGGCCATATCTGCACACTGGACCTGAATCCAGGTGACAAGAATCTCGCAGCTGGCTTTAACCGGTTCGGCTTATGCACCCCCTGGATCGATGGCAACAGCGTTACGGCCTATTTTGACGACCTGCAGTACACCTGTGCCCCGCCGTTGGACCTCGAAACTAAGTAGCAAACAGGGCAAATGCGATAGCGAGTACCGGCCCCTGCCGGCAAGTGACGCGATTGTGAGCGGTTCGTTGCTGCGCATGACCATCCTCTGATACGCTTTCTATTTAGAGCCTCTAACGAAAAGACGACGTCCTCTCTGTCATTCCCGCGAAAGCGGGAATCCCGACCCTTCGACACAATTACCAACTCATTCTGTTAGAGGCTCTAAGTTCTCGCGCCCTTCCTGTCATCCTGAACGCAGCGCAGCGAAGTGAAGGATCTCACTTCATCATTCAAAATTCGATGTTCGATATTCGATATTCACGTTCCCCCCAGGAGGTGTGCTCGGTGGGCGTGTCATTCCGACCGAGCGCACCGAGTGGAGGAATCTATTCAGACTTCTCATTCCAAACACCGTAACATCAAAGAAAGTGAAAAACGCCATCACCGCCCCCTTATGGGCCCGACCAAACCTCCTTGCCATCCGCTCCGAATAGAATCAGAGAAGATTTAGGATAACTAATGACCTTTCCGTCCGGCGTCATTATTTGCCCTGTACCCAACAGAGCACAAGTCTTGCCGTTCTCGTCAAGCAGCATCAGCGCCGGCCCCTCCTTGAGCACCACCAGCACCGTACGTTCGTTGTCATTCTCGTCAAGCAGCGCTACCACTGGCCCGTTCTTGCTCACCGTCACCCCGAGCGAAGCCCGCCTCCCTTGTCACCCCGAGCGCAGCGAAGCGAAGTCGAGGGGTCTCTTGGAAATTCTCATTGCAAGTCTCCCCAATTCAATCTTCTTTGTCATTCCTGCGAAGGCAGGAATCCACAACCCTTAGCTGCCTGCTGAGCGAACAGCACCCACAAATTCAACTGTGAGCGGCTACTCGGCCAAGCCACAATCTCTGCTTCTGTTCCTGCAAATCATGCCATTTTACAATTCCTTCCTGCTTGCCGGCAGGGAGGTCAATAAAAAAGTTACATTGCTTTTTCGTCGCAGGTCTGCGGGGGACGTGTCTTGTATTCTTCTGGTTCAACTCCTATAAAGTTGGTGAACTGATAATGAACAAAGACAGTAACTCTTTTGGATTTAACGCTTTAAGACAACAGCATCGATGAGTATAATGTACCCGCCATCGCGGAGCATAGCGCAATGCTCCGAAGCGCCCCAAGTGCCTTGATGCTGGCGCCCAAAAGCGGTAAAGCCTCTTGTATTCACCCGGTAATCAACCAACTGTTTCGGAGTTGATCCATTAATTAATTAGCAAGCTCTCCTAAGTGTTCGTTGGCTGGATACTTAAAGATAGGTAATATAGCATAGCTAAAACTTTTTCCTGGTTCTTGAACTTCTATAAAGCCGTCCATTCTACCATCTCTTTCGCGTTGTGCTATTAACCATAAAAGATTTTTCTCAGGATCATAAAGTATACCTTGAAATTGCAAAACATTTTCTTTAAGTCTTATTTGCAAAACTACTCTACCCTTTTCATCTTTAACTTCGAAAGAATCAGATGAGTAATTTCGATCTACCGCCCTTGTACTCTTTATCCATTCATTATCTTTAACCTCTGCTATAATATTTCCTTGAGAATCAGCAACTGATATTGAAACATAGATTTGCCCATTGATTAGCTTGACCTCCAAACCGCGTTTCTTGAATATACTAAAATCTCCTTGAAAAAATGGACCTTTATCGCCAATTTGTATTTTAGGGAATAAGTCTTTTGATGAATCAACTATTATTTTGCCTCCAATAATTCCTGAGCTTCTTAATGTTTCTATTCTTTCCTGAAGGCTTTTAATTTGCAGTTCAAGGCTTTTAATTTGCACTTCATATGTTGCTGAGTGTTTATGATCAAAATAAATAATAATTATTGTTATAACAGCAGAAATTATTAACAACGCAATCAGAATCGTTCGCCAAATCTTATTTGTTTTTGTTCTTTTGTCCCGCCATTTATATTCCAGACTAATTTCTATGAGTGCTACTGCTAGCATAAAAATTGGTATTAACTCTTTTGCTATCAGCATTTTTATTTATCTCTAACTACTGTTTATACGGTTTCCAGCAAAACCCGCATTCGGGTTTTGCTTCCAGATAACACGCCATTTCTTTGTCTGAAAATCTCATTTTCTCGCCTAACTGCCTTAAAATACTTGTCCCGAGCCCATTCGGCTTACGCTCAGGGTAAACTCCGTCGAAGCAAACGACTTATGCTACTCTGCGAAGTAGCGACTTCGCTACGAAGCACGAGCCCGCCTTTTTGCCCGTTTCTGCCTCCCGGCAGGCAGGTGCAACGCCACATTATAAGCCAACAATCCCACGATGCAAGCTTACAATGACATAGTCTAAGCCTTGTAGTAGGGAGGGACAGCCACCCATTTTTCTTCTCCGTTCTATTCGGCTCATCTATTTCAACCAGCCTTCATCGAGTATATCACCCCTTCGCCCGCCAAACAACCTCGAATTCCCCCCGTTCACACCTTCACCGCCAACCTCATCTCCGCATTCTCTCATTTACTCATTCTCTCTCCGCGGTCTCCGCGATCTCTGCGGTTAATCTCTCTTCTCTCTTCTCTCTTCTCTCTTCTCTCTTCTCTCTTCTGTCTTCTGTCTTCTGTCTTCTGTCTTCTGTCTCCTGTCTTCTGTCTTCTGTCTCCTGTCTTCCGTCTTCTGTCTTCTGTTTCCGCTCTCGTGTCGTTTCTACCCTCTGTGTTCTCTGTGGCAGTGTTAATCTGTGTCAATCCGTGTCCGCTTTCTTTTTGCCTTCGTGTCTTCCCCAACGAAATACGATATACGCAATCCTGCCCTGAGCGGCGTCGAAGGGACGATATACGGTTCACGCTTCACGAGAGAATTCACTTGACATCTAACTTGTAATAGGGTATAATACCCATCTAACTAATAGAAACTGAATAACGATACTCAATACAGTCCCGATCCTTTGGGAGACAATATCCGGTGTTCAAAACCGCAATTGGCCAAACCAGGCGCCCCTGGCGACGCCGAGTTGTTTTGAGTTTGGGTCATTTCGATTTTGACATTGTTTCGGATTTCGATATTAGGATTTCGGATTTCACCACGTCCGTGGTTAAAATTCACTTGACATCTAACTCTCTATCTGATATAATATATACCTAACTAATAGAGGATTCTTTTGAGACTAAATAATCAATAATCAATCATCAATAATCAATCGCAGACCCGGAGGTTCAAATCATGTCAACCCAACCCCAAATCCACGCAAACCGCCTAAACGCCCAGAAATCCACCGGCCCCAACACCCCTCAAGGCAAGGCCGTCGTCTCGCAAAACGCCCTAAAGCACGGCTTGTCCGCCCGCCACGACGTAATCACCACTGAAAGCCAGGCCGACTTCGACCTACACCGCGATGCCCTCCTCGCCGAACTCGACCCCGAGGGCCCAATGGAATCAATCCTCGCAGACCGCATAGTAAGCCTCTCATGGCGCCTTAAACGAGCCGACCTCATCCAAAACCAGACAATCGACGCAATGCACGAAAAAAACACCTCCGACCCATTGGCCAACCTCGCCAAATCCTTTGGCTTAAAAGGTTTAGGCTTCCCACAAGACGAAACATCCGACTCGCGCCCAGACCTGACCCTCGGCCGCATCGCCCTAAAGGACTTCTCAAACGCAAGAGTCCTCGACCGCCTCCTAATGTACGAACGACGAATAGAGCACAGCCTTTACAAGACGATACTCGAGCTTCAAAGACTCCGCCTCCTCCGAAACCTCGAACCTTCAGAACCAAATCTCGAACCCCAACACCGCCGTTTAGCCGTCGTCGGCACGACGACGCAATCACCCCAAATTCAACCCCCCGAACCGCGCCAAAACCATCCAACATCAACCATCCAGCATCCACCATCGACTATCGAGTATCCAGTATCGAGCATCGAGTATCTAGAATCCAGCATCATTGCGCAAAACAAACCCAATTTCCAAAAGCCAAAAACTAACGCAACCCCCTGCACACCTTGTCATTCCGACCGAAGCCCCGCAGGGGCGAAGCGGAGGAATCTGCTTCAACACTCTCGCCCCTCTCAAACAACCCAGTTAGCCCAATGTGCCGCAGAATCATTGCCTGTATTGCGCAAAACAAACCCAATTCCTCTAAGACAGAAAACCAACGCAACCACTGTTACCACAAAGGCTTACGAAAGAAAACCACCCCAACCCCACGCGAAAAAACAAACCCAATCAAACCCAATCACAGATTCATCGCGATCCCGCGATCCCGCAGGTATTCCTTCATTTGCCTGATCGTATAACTCTCGAAGTGGGTGATAGAGGCCATCAGCACCGCGTCAGCCCCGCCTTCAACAATGGCGTCGTAGAGGTGTTCGAGCGTCCCCGCCCCGCCGGATGCAATCACCGGGATATTCACCGCGTCGCTCACCGCCTTATTCAATTCGTTGTCGTAGCCCGCCCTGGTCCCGTCGGCGTCCATACTCGTCAGCAGTATCTCGCCCGCGCCCAATTCCTCGCCCCTAACCGCCCATTCGACAACGTCTATATCCGTCGGCTCCGTCCCCGCCTTTACGCACACCTGCCACCTCCCCGCCCTATTCTTCGACCTCCGCGCATCGATCGCCAGCACCACGCACTGATTGCCAAAACGCACAGCCGCCTCCGCAAGAACCCCAGGGTTCCCCACCGCCGCCGTATTCACCGAGACCTTATCCGCCCCGCTTCGCAGAAGCTCGTCAATCTGCTCCACCGTCCGTATCCCCCCGCCCACCGTAAACGGGATAAACACCTTCTCCGCAACCTTCGCCACAAGCTCCACAATTGTCTTGCGAGACCGAATCGTCGCCGTGATGTCCAGGAACACAAGCTCATCCGCCCCCTCCTCGCTGTAGCGAGCGCCAAGCTCCACCGGGTCGCCCGCATCCCTAAGGTTGAGGAAATTCACTCCCTTAACCACGCGATTATCTTTGACATCCAGACACGGAATAATTCGTCTTGTCAGCATAGCCTTTCGCAAATATCATAAAAATTCCGCAGGACCTTCAGCCCCTGCTTGCCGCTCTTCTCCGGGTGGAACTGCACCCCGTAAATATTGCCCTTCTGCACCGCCGCCGCAAGCTCAAACCCATAGTCCGCATAAGCCACTCTCGCCTCCTCATCGGCAACCTTTGCACAGTACGAGTGCGCAAAATAGAAATGCCTCGCATCGCCCAGACCCGCAAACAAATCCATATCCCCCGGCAGCTTCACCAGGTTCCACCCCATGTGCGGTATCACCCGCCCCGCCGGAATCGCCGCCACCTCGCCCCGCACCAGCCCAAGACCTTTGTGCCAACCGTATTCGCTGCTCCCATCAAAGAGCATCTGGTAGCCGACACATATCCCGAGCAGCGGCTTGCCGCCCAGCGCGGCCTCCTTAACCAACTCCGCCGCGGAGCCTAATGCGCTCACCGCATACCCGAACGCCGCCACTCCCGGCAGAACAAGCCCCCACGCATCCCTGATGGCCCCTGCCTCCCGGCTCAGCTCCACCTCGCAGCCGATATATCGAAACCCGTTGCACACGCTCTTGACATTGCCGACGTTGTAGTCTATAATCACTATCATAACGCGAATTAAACGACATAAAGGCGCCCTCGTCAAATCAGAATATTTTATAGGCCGATTAAGAAGAAATGATGCGCCGACTTTTTTCCATTTCTTTGGCATTGTCTTCTTCTGCCGCCCGCCTTTCCTGCCGATTAAACTACCGGGGTCTTATTTGATTTAGGAACGCAAAAATGTGTGGACTAGTAGCTTATCTCGGCGAAATA
>Ga0315275_10005213_pt1 | contig 12268 bp, 13 predicted proteins | sample YL17G03_0_MG_FD_205557 | JGI IMG/M metagenome (GOLD analysis project Ga0315275, IMG submission 205557) | Sediment microbial communities from Yellowstone Lake, YNP, Wyoming, USA - YL17G03_0 | ecosystem: Environmental > Aquatic > Freshwater > Lake > Sediment | place: USA: Wyoming | collected... | reverse complement strand
GAAATCTGAAAGTCTGGAGAAAAGAAATACCGGAGTATCTGCGGTATTACAATTACGAGCGTCCGCATATGGCCTTACAGATGAAAACGCCCGGTGAAGTGTTGCGAAGCTATTGACTAGAAAACACCCCCTCCCTCCTCATTTTTTACCTCTTGATTTAAGATGTTTTATTCTGCTATCCAGTATCGGTGTCGGAGGAAAAGTGAAGATTTAAAAATTTATCGCACTATACGGTTGAATAATTTAAAATTGGAGATAAATAATTCAATAAATCGGGTTATTTAATAAAATTTCATTCTATTAACCGTGTAATGTGCTCATGGTTAATCGTAAAAATATTACATGTAATAAAATCACAATTATTTCTCATAAAGATTGGATTTCTTTAAAATTATTTTATAAATGTTTTCCAAGAAATCTCCACCGGCATATCCTATAACAAAAGCCAGGGCTGGGGTAAAGTTACCAAAAAGAGTAAGTCCCAATTCTCGCGTTGCAATAGCAGCCATCGTTCCAACAATTCCCGATACAAACGTCATTGCTAAAAAATACTTTAGGCGGAAGGGTACATTTTTATAAGAAAATTGATATTTAATAAAACCGACCAATCCCCTTATTAAGCCACCCGCGAACCCAGCAATAAAAATTTGAGTAAACATAATTTAATTATTAATTTGCTAAATATATATTCTAATATTTTGCCTAGAAAGACTATAGAAATTTTATATTACTGCGAATTTTCAAATAGGAGAAACGATGATTCTGAAGTGGCAACAATAGAGAAAACGGAAGCTGATATGTCTATGGTTAAAGTTTTTTGCAGTCAGCGCAGTCCTGATAAGATACGATTTTTAAAATCAGTAAACTGAAGCTCGATGCTATCAGCAAGGAACTTGAGATATTCCTTAAATTTTTCTTGTAGATCTGCGGTAAAATTTCCCGAATTAATATTTGCATTAATTTTGTCAAATCCTAAGTTTTTTTCTTGCGCTACTAAATAAGAAATATTTTTAAAAGAATTCTTTAAAAAAACTTTCTGGCTAAAAATCCCGCCAGCTATAAACAAAAAAATGATCAAGGCCATTGCAAATCTAAAACGCGGTTTTGGTTCTTTTTCGATTGGAAGATTTTTTGGTATTTTAATTATTTTTATTTTTTCAATGTCTACAGATTTGTCCTTAGGAAATGTTGTAATCAGAGATGGTGCTTTTATTTCTTCAGCATGTCTTATTCTGTGACCATTTCCGTTATGGACACTATTGTACTCTTCTGATTTTTTAATATATTCTGCCAACCATTCTTCTGTAGTCACCCAATTTCTTCCAAACTTAGCTGATTTTAATCTTCCCTGTCTGGCCCTTAAAGACAAATACTCCTGCGAATAGTTGCAGGATTTACTTGCCTCGCTCAAGGATATATATATTGATGTTTCCTTTTTCTTTATTACCATTTATAACTTTTAAGCTTATTTTCTAAGATATCAATTTGATTTAAAAAAATACTATATTTTATTTAAAATTTACTTTTTTACTTAAATTCTTCTCTAGTCCGATACGCTTTAGTTATTCTTAAATGCATTAACTTTATACTATTTTCCCTTTTTAAAAAAACCCTGTCAAGGGTTTTTAAAAAGATATCGTATGGTATATCGTACAAAGATATTAGGGATTATTTTTAATATTTTCTAAGATTCCGATACCTATAAAAATGGTAATTAAGCCGTTTCCTCCATAACTTACAAGCGGCAAGGGAATACCGATAATGGGTAAAATGCCTAAATTCATCCCAATATTGATAAAAACCTGAGAAATGATAAGGGTAGCGATGCCTGTGCTGAAAAGTCTGGAAAAATTAGATTGGCTAGAAAGAGCTATCTTAAAAATCCGCCAAATCAATATTAAAAAAAGAACTAATAAAATTGAAACACCAACCAGCCCTGTTTCTTCGGCAATAGAGGCAAAAATAAAATCCGTTTGGGCTTCCGGTAGAAATCCGTACTGAGTTTGAGATCCTGCTCCAATACCTTGACCAAAAATTTTTCCAGAACCGATTGCGATTTTTGCTTGATTCTGGTTCCAGTTTATTCCCAACGGCTCGACCTGGGGAGAGACAAAGCTAATGATTCTTCCTTTCTGATAGTCTTTTAATAAAAAATTCCAACCTAAAATAAAAATCAAAAGAGCGCAGAAAAGCAAAATTAAAAAATGACGTATCTTTATCCCCGAAACAATTAATATTCCAATCCAAAGGGAAATTAAAATTAGGACCGATCCCATATTGGGCTGAAGAAAAACTAAAACAGCGGGTAGAAACACATAAAATCCAGAAAGTAGGATATGCCTTATTTGATACATTTCAACATGACGTTTGGAAAAATATTTAGCTAATAAGATTATTAAAATGATCTTGGTGAAATCTATTGGGTCTATAGAAAATATTCCAATTTTATACCAGCTCTTCACTCCTCTGATCAGTGGGGCAAAAAAGAATATTCCAGCCAGCGCGGCAAGGCAAACAAAATAAAGAGTTAATATAAAATAGGAATTTTCCCTTAATGTCTTCCAGTCAAAAAAACTGAAAAAGAACATCAAAAAAATTCCGATTATAAAAAATAATATTTGTTTTTTGAAGTTTAAAAAATCGCCCTTCCCTATCGAAGAACTGTATATGGATAAAAGACCGAGGCCTACTAACAAAAAAGATGATGCGATTAGTATCCAATCCAAATTTTTTAGCTGGCGCAACATAAAGATTATCTATTTGATTATTTCTAAAAATTCCTTCTCGTTAATGGTTTTTACGTCTAATTTTCGGGCTTTTTCCAGTTTAGAACCGGGATTTTCACCCAAAACAAGGTAATCTGTTTCAGCTGAAATCGAATCGGAAATATCACCACCCAAAAATCGTATTTTTTCTTTAGCTTCTTCGCGGGTAATCGTTTTTAAACTGCCCGTAAAAACGAATGTTTTCCCTTTTAGCTTTATGCCAGATTCTTTATTTTTATTGCTTTCTATTTTCACTCCGGATCTAAAAAGACCCTTAATAAATTTTTTATTTTTTTCCGACTGGAACCAATCATAAATGCTTTCCGAAACCTTCCCACCGACATTAGGAATCTTATCCAATTCCTCCTTAGTGCTTTTAACCAGCTTTTCAAGGCTACCAAAATAGTTTGCCAAGTCAACCGCCGTCTCCTCCCCCACATGGCGGATCCCTAGGCTAAAAATTAAATGATCCAAATTAATTGTTTTGCTTTTTTCAATCGACTTGATTATATTTTCAGCTTTTCTCTCGGCAAATCTTTCCAGGGGAATTAAATCTCCTTCCTTTAGCTCGAAGATCTCAAATGGCTGAGAAATAAGATTTTCATCCATTAATTGGTCAATAATTTTAGGACCGAGGCCCTCGATGTTGAAAGCTTTTTTCGAAACAAAATGATAGAAATTTTCTCGTTTCCTTGCCGGGCAATTTCGATTGGGGCAGCGCCAAATTTTTTCTTCTTTCGGCTTTATAAGCTTTGTTTCGCAAACAGGACATTTTTTAGGAAATATAAAATCTTTTTCCTTGCCGCTCCTTAACTCGATTAAAACTTTTGATACGGCAGGAATAACATCTCCCGCTCTTTCAACGATGACCGTATCTCCGATCTTAATTCCTAATTTTTTTATTTCATCCTCGTTGTGCAAGGTGGCCCTGGTAATGGTTACCCCGGCAACCTGAACAGGATCCAAAACCGCAATCGGAGTAATGGCACCGGTCCGACCCACCTGAACTTTTATATCCAAAACCTTGGTTGTGGCCTGCTTTGGAGAAAACTTAAAAGCCCTTATCGCCCTTGGACTCTTACCCGCCACGCCCAATTTTTGGAAAAGAGCGTTATTGTCTATGCTTATCACCACTCCGTCGATCTGGAACGGGAGTTTTTCTCTCTTTTTCCCTATTTCTTGCCAAAAAACTATTGTTTCAGATAAATTACTGCATATTCTGCCTGGATCTGTCTTAAATCCTAAAACCGGCAGAACCTGATGTTCTTCAGAATGTCTGGTTTGGCCTATATCGGTTAGCATGTCGTATGCCAAAAACTTTAAAGGTCTTGAAGCAGCCAGCTTGGGATCCAGCTGTCGGATTGATCCTGCTGCCAAATTTCTTGGGTTAGAGAAAAGAGGTAGATTATTTTTTGCCCGAGATTGATTAAAATGATCGAAATCCTTCTTATCCATGTAAACCTCCCCTCTAATTTCAATTCTATTGCCCGTAATTGCCTTTTTCAGCCCTTTTTCCAGGTGTTTTAAGCTATCACTCAGCTCCCTGTTAAAATGAAGCTTTAAGGGAATACTTTCAATGGTTTTAAGGTTCTGAGTAACATCTTCCCCGACTTTTCCGTTCCCCCTGGTGGCTCCGGCTATGAAAATGCCTTTTTCATAAATCAAAGTTATGGCAAATCCGTCTATCTTCAGTTCTGCAAAATATTCTAAGCGAGACTCGCGAGTGAGGCGCTTTAAATGTTCTTCCCAATCATAAAGTTCTTTTTCGGAAAAAATATCCTCAATAGAAAGCATAGGAATTTTATGCTCTATTTTTTTGAATTTTTTTAAGGGCTCTCCTCCCACCCTCTGCGTGGGAGAGTCAGCGGTAATAAAATCCGGATACTGCTGCTCTAGGGTATAAAGCTCGTGCTTAAGGGAATCCAAGGCTGCTTCAGAAATTTCTTCCTTGTCCAAAACGTGATACAGGTAACGGTGGTGATTAATCAGCTTTTTTAATTTCTCTATTCTTTGTTTTGCTTGCTGTTTGTCCATAAACCCATATCTGGCAGGCATTTAAAATAGGGAGTCATTCTGCCGAAATATTGTTTTTTATAATACCACAAAAACCAATTTTTTTTAAAAATTAAAAAAGGAGCCTAGCTCCTTTAAATAGACGATAAGATATTGATGTTTAATACTTTAATTCAACCGCTCTTCTTATCTCTCTGTATTCACCAACGGAATTGACGCAAAAATTAGTTGCAAGACAACTACCAGCGGGTAGTTGTTTGGATATTCCAAAACAATCAGTCGTATTCAAGTCCGAACACCACACGTTAGTTACATAACCAGCAGGAACCGAAGAGACAAAAGTTAAACTAAAACCAGGTTCAGGAAGGTTAATGGACTGTTTATATAAATTGTAAAGCTGCCTCTCTGCCCCTGCATCAGCGGCAAAAAATGCAACAACAGAATAGCCCTGCTCATTCATTGTTCGCGCCTGCTGATATGAAATGCTGTTTATCCCTAAAGCAATGGCAAAAATAACGCTAGTGATAAGAACGATATATACAATTGAAACTCCTTTTTGCTTTTTTAAATTAACCATTTTTTAATTAGGGTAATTAAATATTGGATCATTCGTCTAAATTTCTTTGGGAAATCGTTGTTTGAATTTTAATTGTCGGCTGGAGTTCCGGCTTTCTGCTTTTTTTCCCTTTTGCTTCTAAGAATAGGGTTACTTTTGGCTGAAGAGTATCACTGGGACCATCCCCTTTCACTGTAACCTTGAAAGAAACTATATCTAAAAAATCTGCTGTCAAATAATATTTTTTATTGCCCTGAAACTTATAAACCACTAGACTATAGTTTTTTGCATCATTAGGAGTATCGTCTTTATAAAATTCCCAACAATTATTATTGTAATCAATAAATTTTATCCCTGCATCCCCGTGCGTAATTAGGTAATTTGTGCCTGAAGGAATGCAAGTATTATCTACTGCTTTCACTGCCATTCTTAATGACCTGCTCATGTATTCCACGGAATAAGAAACATTGTCCAAGAGCCTTTGGGAAATAGAGGCCTTTTGTTGCGCCTCAAGAGATGAAACGAAAAAATTAACCGCGGCGCCCATCAATATCATAAAAATAGCAATCCCCACAAGTATTTCTATAAGGGTAAATCCTTTACGGCTTGTTTTTTTTATTTTATTCAACATTTTATCTTTTTATTTTAATTAGGGCCTAACCCCGTACCAGTCATATAGCTTATCCTGAACCATTATAGAATGCTCTCTTCCTCTTTCCTTCCATTTAACATGGCATTCAATACGTATATATGTAGATCCGTCGCTCTCATTCTCGGTTCCGATCCTTACCCATCTCATAAAAGGAGTGGCAGTGCCAGAACCAGAAGTGTTATAATTATAGCCGTTGCTATCAAGAGAAAGATACTTACCCGTGTAACTACTCAATCCCGATGAGTTACCAGGATTATAAACATCATCATAATCTATTTCAAAATCTAGGCTGTGGTCGCTATAGTTCTGATTAAAGGCTGCTATTGGAAATCCAAAGGACCAGCTATAAGAAGCATCTGTCTGTTGTTGTATCCAATTATTATCGCGGATATTCCTGACCAGCTCAATGCCTTCCTGGGCAAGGTAATAGGCTATCAGCCTTTGGTGGGCAAGCGAAATCATCACCAGGGTTTGATTGATTAAAACAATGCTGCCGCCGATCACCAGGGTAAAAATAGACATGGCTATCATTATTTCGACTATGGTAAAGCTTCTATTTTTTTTCATGGCCTTAGGGATAAACTCTAATTTCAATGCGCCCGACTTGGTTGACATCAACTGAATAACCCTTGGTTTCATCTTTGATGGAAACCAAAACAACGCTGGGATAGGCGGGCAAAGCAGGTATTGATCTTACTGAAGGGTCTGGCGGAAAAAAAGTGACCGCTGTAAGGCTGAGGGGATTTACTTTTTTTATCATAACCCCTGATTCTAGAAAAATTTCCTTAACCTTTTCCGGAAAAATTTGGCCCGTACCTGAATCTTTACAGCTGGAACCGGTCCCTGTTGGATCATAAAGATGATCCGGAGTTGGTTCTGCGGTATCATTGTCGCAATCGGCAAACAAAATATAGGATTTGGCCTTATCTTGGAAATATAAACCATACCCTCCTTTGGGGAAAAAAGTGGAGCCGAATGAAGCAGGCGTTCCTCTTGAAGATAGTGCCATCTCTTCAGCGTCTCTGAACTCTTGAGCTAGCCTGTAGGCGGATCTTTCCAGGGCCATCTTGGAGTTGGCCAAGTGAAAATTAGGAACGACAAAAACTGTTAAAATCAAAATCAAGCTTATGACGGTCAAAATTTCAATTAAGGTAAAGCTCTTCATTTTTATTTAATTATTTAGTGGGAGCAGGGGTTTCTGTCCAAATGGGCGCACCGAACATAACCGAAGTGATAGGTTTTGTTATGGAACAAGTTCGAGCACCGACACCAACCTCAAGCTTTACCCTATAAATGCTCTTACTGTATGAATATGAAGTCGTTGCAGTCGAGGCATTGTCTCCCTCATAGTCAAAGGTTCCGTCATTATTAAAGTCCCATTTCCAGTGATGCGGACCGCCATAAAAATAAGTCAAAGCACTACCGTCAAAGGTCACGGTCTTCCCGACAATAATTTTGTTCGGAGACCAGGTAAAATCAGGATCGGGATAAGCGAACTGAATGGTAGTAAAAGGAGGACCCGTAATCCAATCAGACTCGCTTTTACCCCATACCTTTAATCTCCAAAAATATGTGACTCCGCCATAGTCAAGGTTTTTTGCAGTAACCATTGCGCTATCTGTGCCCGTCGCATCCTCTACTAAACTTGAAAAGTTAGAAAATTTAGAGATTTGTATTTCATATTGGGTTTGGACGTCTGTGGCATCGCCCCCTACAAATGTCCATCTTAAGCGAACCGGAGGATGATCTGAATGTAAACAATAATCAAGTGGATTATCGCCGTCTACTGTTAGGAATTGGGCGCTCGGCTTAGGATTGTTTATTATCACCTTATACGGGGAAACGGCACAAACAGCACTTCCACCATTGCTGCAATTAAAGCTTATCCAGCCGATAACACCACTGTCGCCCCAGCCGCCGGAAGCATAACCCTTAAGTTCATATGAAGCATCTAAAACTACCCCGTAATTGCTACCTTTAAGGTGTATCCATCCATCCCAACCTCCTGTATTGGTACTCGTGGCTCCGCTGCAACCCGATTGAAAAACCGAGCAAGCCCTTGCCCATCCTGAAAATTCATTGCTTGCGAATTTAGCTTCACATGTGCCCGAGGGACATCCGCCCAATTCAGAAGAATTAAAAGTAATCCAGCCGATGTTTTCAGACCAAGCATAGCCGGAAAGCAACCCTGTTGCAACTAAATCAGCATTTACTCCGTAATTATTAGTCGCTGAACAAGATGCTTGATTGGTGCAATTGAAACTGATCCAGCCGATATTTTCAGACCAAGCCCAGCCAGACATATTGTCGGTAATCGCGGCTTTTGCTTCTTTAAAAGGAAGAAAAGCAAAAACAAAAACAACCGATAATATAATTAAAACTAATGATTTTTTATTATTTTTAACCATTATTTAAAAAATTTAATTTATTAAAAAAATTATCAGGCGACTAAAGCTTAACTAAAGAAGCATATGCTTTACCTATTATATCATCTTGGCTAATTAGTCCAAATACCGTGCTGTCGATTGATCCGTTGACAAGGTTCCCCATCACAAGAAATGCGCCTTCCGGTATTTTATTTTGATAATCGTTGGCATATAAGGAAAGCATTTTGTATCCATTCTGGCTTATTACATATTCCTTTCCCTGGGAATTTCTTATCACCTCATTATTGATTAATATGTTCCATCCCCCGCTTGTTTCTTTTAAGGAAAAGGAGTCTCCCGAAACGCCTTTTACGATTTTTATTATAGGGTTCTTATTCCCGGCATAATCAATCAAAACAATATCTCCCCTTTCCGGCTCGTGGCACTTGTAATAGTCAAAATAAACAGTCACCTTTTCTTCAGGTTCAATAATCCCCTGGAGAGAGATTCCCTCCACTGTCCTCTCTTCAATAGACGTTACGCATCCAAGGTTCTGATTGGGCTCCTGATTAAGTCCCTGTTTAGGATTATTCTTTGGAAAAAAAGATGTAAAAACCAAAAACCAGGCAGTTATAAAAAGCACTGCTAAAAATAGATAAAAGAATTTTTTGTTTTTTATTCTTTTCTCCATTTTTCGATGTTCTGAAAATTGGGCCCTTAGTTTTTAAGAATAAAATATTTAAAAATTAGTAGCAGCCGATTTGGGTTATGTCGGCATAACAAGTTGAACATGCGCCCTTACAGTGCATATCTAAATAACAAGGATCTTTACAATAAGAAGCTGTTTCGACGGCTAAATCTTGCCAGGAGTGATTTGTAGTTGTGATTCCGTTGGGGGCAGTACAAATAGTCCCGCCTTGGTTACAGTATGACGCATAGCTTAACGTATAATTGCAGGTATGGGGAGCAGTCGTCGTCCAATTCCTATAAGCAACCCATCCACTCGGACAGGCAGCTAGATTGAACCGGCACTGCGAAAAAGCAACACTAGTGCTGACAACTGTGCCGCCGGCGGTAACGCAATCCCCTTGGCTGTGCTGGTAGCCAACCAACCCCTGAGTCGATAACACTTGCAAATCAATATAGCCTTTATTGACCGCATCTGTTGCAGCGGTGGGTGTCGCCACGCCAGTTATTTTATTGGTGTTAACGTTTATCATTCCATTAACATCAAGCTTGTAGGTAGCAGAAGGGATTTTTCCTATTCCGACATTGCCCGTAAAGTAGCCTCCGGCAAAATAACTGCCGCCTACGGAAAAGGCGCTCGCTAAGTTGGCATAATTTACCGCATTAACTGAAGGGCTGCCGCCACTCCAAATATTTAGTTTGAGAGTCGAGCCATTAGTAATGATAATCCTGCGGTAAACATTCACATAGCTCCCAGCTGTGTCGCTTTCTTCCACCAAGTCAAACGTGTTTAAAGTCATGTTCAAAGCCGGAGCCAAGCTGACTTTGCGATGATACCAGCGCCCCTTGGCATAAGAAGAAATATCACCAAAAAAATTTGAGATTCCGCTCTGGTCGAGTAAACCAAGGATGCGGCCGGCAGTGGGGCCGGTAGGGCTGGTCAGATCCAGCTCCGTGCCGGCATCGCAAATGCCGCTGGGGTTAGACAAACCACAGTAGACTTCGTATTCTAGATAATCGCCACTGACTATAGCGTAGTTAGGGGCGGAAATTTCGTAATAGGTATAAGAATTACCGCCGCCTGAATGGGTGGTGGTGAAATATAAACCGCCCTCCGCGCTGCCGTTGGCTGTCGCCTGTTTGTTCCAATCAAAATTAACCGTGCTCCCGATGTCTCCGGCAACATACAATTTTGTCCCTATGGTAGTCGTCCCTATGCTGACCTTTCCTCCGATAACATTTAGCCCTGTGCCGACAGCCGCTCCGCCATCCGCCTCAAAGGTTTTGTTGACACTGAAATTTCCCATGACGTTCAGGTCTCCCATTTTAGTCTGGGTGCTGGTTCCGACATTTATCGGCGCAGGGACATTCGGCGTAGGCGGTAATGCACCCGGCTCGGTCCAGGCCTTGACTAGGTAGCTTAGCGAAAAAATCATTGCTAATACGCCCAAAGAAAGGGCAAAATTTTTAGAAAAGCTTGATTTAGGCATATGTCTTTTTGATTATTAGTTAATAAATATTTTAATTTCAATTAGATAATTATTATCGGCGTAAGCCTTCCATTTCTTTTGCTTGTTGCTGAGCTTCTTGTTCGGTAAGAATCTTGGCTCCTGATTCCCGGCGTAAGCCTTCTATTTCTTTTGCTTGTTGCTGAGCTTCTTCTTCGGTAAGAATCTTGGCTCCTGATTCCCGGCGCAGGTCTTCCATTTCCCTTGCTTGTTTTTGCATTAAAGTTTCTTGGACGGAAGGTAATTGTTCTTGTTCTGTTTTTTTATTTAAAAAATAATATGCCAAGCCGGAAATAAGAAAAACAGCTATAATTACAGCGCTTATTATTAATTTTTTTTTCTTGTTCATGGCTTGCTTTTAAAAAATATATTTATTTTCCTTGTTGATTTTTTAATCTTGGAAAATTACTCGGAACAGGAATAAGACATTCCTACGTAATACGCCGTACTTAGAGGAAGACCGCTTGCGTCGGCAAAGGTGATATCGGTAAAACCAGTATTTAAAACCGTACTTAAGGTAGAGCAATTACTTCCTACCGCCAGGGTGCTGAAACTTGCTGATGTTACGCAATTTTTAGAAACCGGGTCGTAGACCGGGTGGCCTGTCGGACAATAGGCACAGACAAAATCGTTATCATCGTATCCAGCGTAAACCTCACCAGCTCCAGCCCCGGGACAGCGCGGGTCATTATAAGGATAACCGTGTTTACAGTCAGCTTTTGGATAAGTCGCAGTGAGAGTCATATAGTAAGCCGGGAATGCCATATTATTGCAGAAATAATTAGCGGTTGCAGGAACACACCTCGGATAATAAGGCCCCCAAATCTGACAAGAATCCCCTGCGTGACACCTTAGTGGCAACTCAGTTATCCATCCGGCATCTTCGCCGCCGTTGTAAATATAGCAATAACTATCATTCCTGCAATTGACCCCAGTAGCTAGAGGGTCGCCAGGCGTTGGTGGTACCGTTGACCACTCCGATGCAGGAGCGGGACAAGTTGGGCCTGCGGCTACAATTCCTCGGGTGCCTAAGTTTATCACCGCTTTTGTTATTCTTGCCACAGGGTCGGCACCTATTATTAATTTGGCGGGAGGGGTAGCGCCGCAAACAGTAAACTTGGCAAGACAACCGGCTTTAGGCAAGGAAATAGGAACTGTTGAAATCGCGTGCGTGTCGCTTGTATAAATCGTTGACTGTCCCTGAAGCGGCATGCTACCGCCTCCTCCTTGACAAGTTAAAGCATCCACATAGTCTTTATTAACCGCATCCTCGCCATCGATCGGCGCAGCAACTCGAGTTATCTTGTTTCCGTTGGCGCTAATCAACCCATTAACACTTAAATTGGCCGGCATTCCTGTTTTTCCTATTTGAACGAAGCTATTAGTAACAACAAAGGTTGAAGTCCCACTGCCGCCATCTACCGTAAAAACGCCCCCGATACCGAGGCTGCCTGATTTGAACTGGGTGCTTGTTCCTACGTTTATCGGCGCCGGAACATTTGGGGTGGGCGGTAATGTGCCAGGCTCTGTCCAGGCCATGACCAGATAGTTTAAAGAAAATATTAGAGCCAGTACCCCCAAACAAAGAACTAGGTTTTTAGAAAATATTTGTTTTAGCATATTGTTTGATTATATAATTAATAATTTTAATTGGATGCCTGCTGTTGACGCAGGGCGTCCAGTTCATTAATTTTTTTTTGGATCTCTTGATTGGAAAGTCT
>Ga0315275_10005208_pt1 | contig 12273 bp, 5 predicted proteins | sample YL17G03_0_MG_FD_205557 | JGI IMG/M metagenome (GOLD analysis project Ga0315275, IMG submission 205557) | Sediment microbial communities from Yellowstone Lake, YNP, Wyoming, USA - YL17G03_0 | ecosystem: Environmental > Aquatic > Freshwater > Lake > Sediment | place: USA: Wyoming | collected... | reverse complement strand
GGCAGACCATTAAGGTGTTATGCTATAATTGTCGGGAGTTAGCTGACAATCATGACGAGAAACATAAGAACACTTGGCGATGTGGGAAGTAACCTCTTGACAGAGTTGCTTCGTCGCGGAAAGCGCATCTTTGCCCTGGATGATGCTGCCGAAATTTACGGCAATAATAATAGTGGGTTACGCGATTTGCTATCCACACTGGCAAAGCGGCGATGGCTGCAACGCATAGAAAAGGGCAAGTACCTCATATTACCGTTTGAAGCCGGACGTGAAGGTGAATGGACTGAACACGAATTCATAATCGCCTCACACCTTATCAAGCCCTACTATATTGGATTCCGTAGTGCCCTCAATCACTATGGCTACACCGAACAGGTCAGCCGGACTGTCTTTATAGCCTCAACTCATCGTAAGTTGAAATCGGCGCTGGAAATTTCCGGTGTGACCTACCGCTTCGTCTACATGCCTGACCGCAGGTTCTTTGGAGCCACAGAAATCACACTGGACGGCTATCGGGTCAATATCTCAGAGCGAGAGAAGACAATCGTGGACTGCCTTAACCGCCTGGACTATTGTGGTGGCGTGACGGAGGTAGCCAAAGCGCTGTCCTATGGCCGCGATGAGCTTGACTTTGCCAGGATGGCTGAATATGCGCGTAGGAATGGAAACAGAGCAGTAGTCCAGCGCCTGGGCTATCTGCTGGAAACGCTCGATGTTGGCACAGAGGAAGCCGTCTCTCTTCTACGTGACAATATCAGTAACAGCTACACCTCCCTCGATAATCTGGCGGGTCCTGAGGGCCGCTATGTCGAACGCTGGAAAGTCCTGGCGAATGTTCCGGAGAATGAACTCCTTCAGTGGAGGGAACCGTGATCCTATCCCGGTCTGAGTTGCACCGGCTGGCAAACCGCGAGAAGGTGGCTTTGGGTGTATTGGAAAAGGACTATGTCCTTACAGAAGTGCTTAAGTCTCTATCGCAGTTGCCTGAACTGGAGGGACTCTTTATATTCAAGGGAGGCACTGCCCTGCGCAAGACCTATTTCCCAGACTGGCGCTATTCAGAAGACCTGGATTTCACCGTGACACGCAATATGACAAAGGAAGAGTTAAGACAAATCCTTGACACGTGGTATCGTCAGGTGGAACAGTCGTCTCGCATCTTACTTACCACCAGGATGCTTCATAAGCCAGATGGCTATGCCCGTGTCCGAATTCAGTTTGTCAGTTCCCTGGCCTACCCGGCTATGATCTATATGGATTTAAGTTTCGATGAACCATTATGCCTTGAACCCCAGTTCCGAAAGGTATTGACTGCACCCTTCCCCGATGAGGACCGATCAGTTCGGGTGTATCCCCTGGAGGAATTGATGGCCGAGAAGATGCGCAGTCTGGTAGAACGGGGCAAGTCAAGAGACTATTACGATGTGTGGAGGCTTCTAAAAGAACAGCGCTCCCAGATGGACTTAGAGCTACTGGGAACGGTACTTGCGAAGAAGCTCAAGCATAAGGGGCTGAGGGTCACGACTGCGGCAGATTTTCTCCCTGAGAACCCAGCTGGAATCAAAGGATATTGGGACAAAGATCTTGGTCAGCAGGTTGCTACGCTGCCACCTCTTGAAGATGTGCTTAACGAGCTAAAGCAAATGCTTGATAGCTATGTAGCTCCATATTTGCGCTTGCAGTCCGGCAACCCTTGGTAATACCAGCGCTCAGAAATAAAAAGAGAGGCATTACCTCGGGACCAACCCCTTTGGATGGCCTCTCATCGTGATTATGCTACAAGATTACCATAGGCTGCGTTCTTTGTCAAATTCCTCACAGGAGCAATAGCCTCTTGTGTCATTGCGAGGAACCGAAGGCGACGCGGCAATCTCATGGCTAGACCCGAAATTCCAGTGCCCGAATAGCTTTGTCATTTGAACTTGTTCCCTAGTCTCCAATCTCTAGTCTCTAATCCCTAGTCCCCGGCGACTGTTTTCAACAGGAGCATCCGCTTGAACCCTGAGGACATCGCGCCTGCCTAGTCTTTTCAACACAATGCAGATTGCCCGATCCGTAAGCGACGTCAACTCTGTCGAATACATTGATACATCCCTTGACTTCTCTCAATAACCCGCGCTCGTATTCTAAGCAGACATTAGTCTATCAGAAGAAAGATGGGGCTCTTGCCACCCATTCCTGAGTCACATATGAGGTGTTATAATACAAATGAATAATCATGGAGGCTCGTTTGGACACAAAGCTTGAATCGCAAAGCCAAATCATAAATACCGATGCTGCTCCAATTGATTTGGAGAATATTCGTCATAGCCTGCTGACTGCTCTTGACAGCCCTAACGGCCAAGCAAAGACAAAAGATGTTATAAGGCAACTTCATGAAGCGCAAAGACGAGAGCGGGCAACAAGAGAAAGAAAATTGCTCGACAAGTACGGAACGCAAATTATTTCGTACTTTGCAGAAGGGAAGGAAGTTAGGCCCAATAATTTGAAACCTAAGCTCATTCCAATTGTTAAGCCTGATAGCCTGGAAGGACGTCTGTTTCGTGCAGCCACATTACTTTGGTCCGTTCCAGTATCACGGGGTTACGGTCGAAGGATGCGCTACTTGGTAGTTGACCAACAGAATGGCAAACTCGTTGGTATTATTGGCCTTGGCGACCCTGTTTTCAACCTAAAGTGTAGAGATGAATGGATTAGTTGGAGTGTTAACCAGCGTCTTGAGCGCCTTTCTTATGTATTCGATGCATACGTGCTTGGATCTGTTCCGCCGTATTCATTTATGTTGGGTGCCAAACTAGTCGGTTCACTGGTAGCCGGAGGGGAGATAAGGGCGGAATTCCGAAAACGCTATGCTCACACAGAGGGCCTAATTTCTAAAAGTATTAAAGACTCCCATCTTGTTCTCATCACTACGACATCAGCTCTGGGAAGATCGTCAGTATACAATAGACTAAAACTGCCGGGTATTGTTAATTTTACCAAAATTGGGACCACAGACGGTTGGGGCCACTTTACTGTTACTGACGAACTGTTCCGGCAGGTTAGGGGTGTCCTCAAATCAATTGGAGATCCTTATTTCAACAATTACAAGTTTGGACAAGGCCCGAGTTGGCGACTAAGAGCACTGAGAAAGGCGTGTTGTATTCTAGGCATAGACGAAAATCTGCTTAGACACGGGATCAAGCGTGAAGTCTATGCTATTCCGTTAGCCACTAATTGGCGCGAGATTCTGCTAGGAAGAAACACAATCCCTGAATACCAGTCACATACCATACGCGAAATCGCGACGGCAGCCGTTCGTAGATGGGTAATTCCGCGCAGCGAAAGGACTTCTGATTGGTCGTGTTGGAGTCGTCAAAATACCTGGTATGCCCTGACAAAACACGTGTTTGAATTTGAGCGAATCAGCAAACCTGAATATTAGATGGATGATTCTATTAGTATGAACTGAACAGCTTGTGTTTCTGACGGAGTGGGAATCATGGACTGGTCGAAGTGGGCAGATTTCTTGGAAGAACTGATCGGACTTGAATCGGGACGCGAGAAAGCCTACCTTCTTGTTCCTAAGTTTGGAAGGAATGACCTTTCTGAAACACAAGGGATGGAACTTGCTGATGTGGTTAACAACTATCTATTTTCCAGTTACTCTTCCGCAAGCTATCAACTACAAAAGTTATCTAATCGATCACCCAAAGAATGTCTCCCTCTGCTGTACATTTCCGCCTGGGTTGCACGTCAGCAGGAGGATGCGCATGCATTTTGGCCGCCATTCCAGGCCTTGGTCGTGCGTGACAAGCTGTCTACCCAGACCGTACAGCAGAGTCTCGCACCATTAATCTCAACCCTCTGGACAAAAGCCCATCGTGAATTGAGAATTTACAGGCCTCAAGAGGGCTATGTCCATGTGAAGTGGCCACAGGCACATGCAGGACTTACAGGAGAAGAGATTCAGCTACTGGCTCGCATGGTTGTCAGGTATAGCGGACCGTCGGACGAGCCTCCGGACGATTTATACGGAGAACCGAGCGAGTTTTTGGCACTACTACGCATCTGGCTTCAATCAGAATCACATGTGCCAAGGCGCCTCAGCAGACTAATATTTGGGCAGGATGGTCCAGCATCTGTCGTAGCTGAGTTGGCTCAGAAGCTATTAATACAATTATGGCCACCAGAAGACATCTCAGCTATACCTTCGTCGGAGAAAAAACTGCGACCGAGTTTCATAAGGCTTGACCTACATCCAATTCGATTGTCAGTCGTTGTTCCTGCTGGCAGTCTACCCGGCTATGCAATACTGCAGGCCCGTTACGCTGGCAGTGAAGTTCAGTTAGAGACATCTTATTACGAGGACACTGGGATGACGTCATATAAACCGTACGAATGCCCTGTCGTCAGCATTCCGTGGTCTTCGGAAGTCATTTTGACAGGGTGTGAGTCACCAATACGTATGAGAGTAATCCCGGAATGTCCGTTTACCAAGGGCCGAGTTGGATTGATTATGTTTGATCCCACAACGGGCCGATGCATAAGGCGCTGGCGGCCTAACCACCATTATTGGCTTCTTACTCGTTCAGCAGATATTCCAGACTGGGTTGGCAAGTTATTCACAGATATTGAAACTGAGGATGCCGCACTGGTGGGGGATCTTAATGTGATGATACTTTCGGCAATGGGCCGTGATATTGTAAGGGAACTTGGGAAAGACGGAGCCTTGCAGGTACTCCAGGAGATGGAAGAGGATCTTAACAAATCTGCAGCACTGATCACATTGCCGGATTATGATGAACTGTTACAGCCAGAACTCACATACTCTGGCGGTCTCCCAATTACCTATGGTAGGTACCCGGTTTATCTTGAAGGCGCTGGTCCGTTGTTAGTGATACGAAATATACCTGAAAGCGACGTTGCACTCTCTCTATACAGTAGGGACGATACCGGACACGAATCCCTTGTAGCTTCCATCCGCTTAGATGGGGTTAATCATCCGGAGCCAGCAATCTTGGAGCTCTCAGAACTAACTAAGGGCTTCTATGTCATCAGGAGTAAGAGCTTGAGCGAGCCTAGCTATTTCAAGTTGACCTCTGAGTTACCCCAGATCCCCGATTTCGGCATGGATGTGAGTATCCACCTGTTGCGAGCACATGAGGTAGTCAATGTAGACGATATGAGACATTTCCAAAGCCAGGGTCTTGAGATGATAAGCTGGCCGTTCGCTAGGGTTACGCTAAAGGTCTCGACCGAATCGGGAACTCGCGACTATCCCGTAAGAATGGATTCAGATGGCAGAAGAGTTGTGCACGTTGATGATATAGACCTGCCTCAAACTGCAAAGTGGGCAAGGATACAAGCTAACGCTTGGCTTGCCGTCAGCGATGCAATAGAAATCGTGTTGCGGCCATATGTGGCACATGATGACTGGATTCTTAAGGGTAGAAAATTGAATGCAAAAATCCATGGTGTGGATTCGGGCACAGAGTGTGTCCTTGTAACTATTCCTGACAAGCCGTGGAAAAAAAGTATTTCTAAAAGACAAGGGAAAGTGGGAGCAGGCTCACAGATAAAGATTAATGTGCCGGTGATGCCGATATTAGGCTGGATTATCCTTATGGATAACGATTGCTCCGGTGCGTGGCTGCTTTCACGCATCGGCAAAACTGACATTGTATATGACATCGAGGATTTCCAGACGCTCTGTTATAGTGAGTTCATCTTGCCGCCTTATTTAAGAACGATGGAGCTAGCTGATGACCCCTTACATCAGCTGTGCTGCTTGGCTCGGCTCGCCAGTCTCGCTAAACAAGCTAGGATTCCGTCAGAAACTGACCCACTCCCAGAAAACTTAATCAATTTCATTCGTGGTCTTCAGCCAGTCACCTTCCGGACAATAGAATTGACTGGCGCATGGCAACACACAGAAGCAACTTTGGAATGCCCTAACGGTCCTTCATCTCAAGGATCTCTCAAGGTGGGTGATGAACGTTTCACAGTATATGTTGATTCAGACGGGCCCAAAATCAGGCTAACGTGGTTAGAAGATAGCTCTCCATGTGTTTGCGGAAGTTGTGGCCGAGTGATGACGCAGCAAGGGTGGTACCGGCATCGACATGGGAATACCGTAACGTTACTGCCGAAGGAATTCTTTGCCAAACCCATAGTAAATTGGCCATCCGTGATTGATCTCGTTGAGCGGTCGCTTCTAGATGCCATTGCCAAAAATAGTGAATCGGCACCACGCTGGCTCGATGTTATTTGGGGATCGCTGCAATACTCCTATAGAAAAAGAACCATCAATACGTATATGCCACCCGAACAATGGGTAAAGTCAGTTTTCGCCTCGTGGCGGGACCTATTTCGTCTGGTCAATGGCACTAAGCCAGAGCATGATTGGGTACCACTATGGGGGTCGGTAGAGCAATATGACGGTGCTCTAACGAATCTGGCAATAGTGGAAAAATGAGATGCAGAAGCTTTTGAGACTTGTAACCCTTGATGAAGCGAGCCGGATCTGCACGGAGGGCTGTCCATATTCAACCCTTCTGCTAATTTCCTGCACGCACGAGATATCACACTTGGAATTAACTCGCTTCCTAGCTAATTACACAGTAGAGAAGAGTGACTTGGACAGCCGACTGACGGAGAATATAATCAATTCACTTCTGAGGGATGGTCACGTATACGAAGTGAGGGGTGGGGTCTACTCAGCCCTACCATCGTATGCGATAGAAAGGAAATCAGGAGGATGGGTAATACTGGGAGACGCACGGGTAGATTATCTCCTCAGAGAGGAAGCAGCCGATTTCAGAATCACGAGTCGGATAGGCATGAGGGAAGCGACGATAGAGAGGCTGCTGTTCGCTAATGACAGAGAGGCTGAAAGGATCTTCAATATTACCCGAACACGTGCTTTTCAGGTAGCTGACTTGGTGAAACTCATGCCGGATACCGAGTCTCTGGTTGTTCCTGCAATCTGGCCGGATTACCTTCCAACTCCGTATGCGGACTGGCAGAGACTAAATGAGTATGGTCAGTGGGAGTCTATGGAACAGGAGGCTGAGACATCTCAGTGCTTGTGTCGTGGACTGGTCACCAATAGCGAAGGCAGGGTTACCAAGAGTAGATACTTCTTTCGCCACAGAGATGGCTGGAGCCCTATTACATATGAAGAAGGGAGCCAATGGGTTTTCAAGTTGGCTGCCTTGGCCGGCAAACCGTATTCGGGTCGCTACCTCATAGGCAAGCAAACCCTGATATTGCCGGTGGGGCTACCCCATACTGCCTTCGTGGTCCTCAAATACTTGGGCAATAGAAGTGCGGTGAAAGGCGACAAATGCATAGTTGAAGGCATAGACTACAACGTTGCTCAAACTGTTTGTAAAAGGTTAGACATTAGGCTTATTGAGGAGGTGATACCATGACGCGCCTCAGTCCGATCCAAGTCTACAATGAAGCCCGTGAATCGCTGGCAACATACCTGGATACAGCCTATCGTATTGGTCACCCACTGGTTGCGCTGGAGCGAAGAGTATTGATCCGCCAAGGAGAAACGATAGCCCAGAAGCCTTTTATTGAAACAACGCCTCCGTTCCAGACAGAAGACTACCTCAAAGATATAAAATCACCATTTGTTACGCCCCTTCTAATTGAGTTATTCAGCACCCACGTTTTGGGTAGACGCCCGCTATATGCTCATCAGGAACATGCGTTAAACAAGGCTTGGAACGAGGACGGCACACCCCATAATATCATTGTGGCTACAGGCACAGGTTCTGGTAAGACTGAGGCTTTTCTACTACCGATACTGGCAGATATCATACGTGAGGCTAGGGAATGGGGTGATGGGCCAAACGACCTACCGGATTGCGGACGCATTGAGAACAAGACTTGGCAACACAAAAGACATGAGGAGAAAAGACCCTCTGCTGTTCGTGCAATAATCCTATATCCTATGAACGCTTTGGCCAACGACCAGGCAGCTCGTTTGCGTCGTATATTGTCAACAGACTCAGCCATCGCATTCATGAGAGCTAAGCTTAGGAATAACCTAATCTACTTCGGCCAATACACAAGCAGGGCTCAAACGCCCGGACATTGGTCAAAAAGAGGTAAGGTCAGAGACTGGCAACGATACCGTGCGGAAATATATCGTGATTGGGCAAGTCTCACTGAAAACGAAAAGGCTAGCGGTGACTGGGTACGTCCAGATGGCCCAGAGATGTATTGTAGATGGGATATGCAAGAAGCCGCCCCAGATATATTGATAACAAACTATTCCATGCTGGAATACATGCTTCTCCGACCTATAGAGAGGGAAATTTGGGATACCACGAAACAGTGGTTGAGGCAATCGCCTTCACACTTTCTAACTCTCGTTTTGGATGAGGCCCATATGTATACAGGAGCTAGAGGAACCGAAATTGCATATCTACTTCGCCGTTTATGTGACCAGTTGGGTATCGGTAATAAACAGATTAGATTTGTAGCGACCAGTGCCACATTAGGAGAAGGTCATGGTGCAGAAGAGGCGGTTAGAACATTTGCAAGCCAGTTATTCGGAGCAGAACGTGATTCATTTGAACTCATTCATACTCAAACAGAACATTTAGGAGAAGAAGACCTGGGTGATGTGGAACATTTCCGCCGGGTCATGGCAGGTCTACAAAAGACGTTGGAGCAAGGAACAGATATATCTGTCGCTATGCGCAATCTTCTTAGTGATATTGGCACGATTCCGGACAGCAAAGATCAGTCTGCAGTACTGTTTAAAATACTTAAGGACAATCCCTTAGTACGAAGATTGCAGCGCCTTACGGCTCGACGGGCGACGCATTGGGATGACTTGTGTAGAGAATTATGGGGTTCTAATATATCAAAGCAGGAGGCTGACCTAGCTACAAGTGGGTTACTAGCCGCCGGGTCCTATGCTCGTCCTGGTGGCGTCGAAGATAAGGAGACTCCTCCTGTGCTTCCGACTAGAATGCATATGGTTTTCCGTGGAATACCTGGTCTTTGGGCGTGCGTGCGTCCAGACTGTCCAGCAGTCGATGAACCTTTTAGGGGACGGCGTCCGTGCGGAAAGCTGTATTCGGAGCCTAGACTATGGTGTGAATGTGGGGCCAGAGTGTTAGAGGTTTTTACGTGCCGCTTCTGTGGCCTTATATTCCTTGGAGGCATTCCCGATGATCCTGCCTTAGGTGGGCGGGCTAGTCTCTGGCCCTACGAATATGACATGGAAGGGTTATCAAGAGAAGAACGTATTAGGCGATTTCGACTTTTCATCACGGAAGAACCTAGAATGGATAAACCCGTACAGTTTAGGTCATGGGCTACTACAAGAGTGGTGCATAGAGACGACCGCACTGCCGTTAAATTCTGGGAGGAGACAGGGCGAAATGAGAACGGTGATACGAATCCTTTCCCGTGGACGTGTCCACGTTGTTATGGTTCAGCCTATCGGAGGGACGGCGGAAGTCCGAGAGAGGTTGTCGAGCCGCTTGATACCATGGGACATCAGGCTTTTGCTGTTCTCTGCGAAGAATTCTTCCGTTTCCAGCCCGGGGGTACTTACACCGCAACTGGCCCCAAGACCGCATCTAACTCTGGCTGGGGAGACTGGCAAGTCGGACCACATCCCCCAGAACCACCTGAATCGGTTAATGGCGGCCGCAAGGTAATAACATTTGCGGATGGGAGGCAACATGCAGCACGCTTCGCAGGTGACTTGTCATATTCTCATCGTCGTGATGTCTTTCGACAGCTGATGTTGCTATCGCTGCAGGAACATTCAGGAGAACCTATACTGGCAGGAGATTTACACCATGACCTCCTTCGACTTTGCATTGAGAATGCTATTGATCCCCTTGATAAGCCAGATGGAGGTGGCCAGTTAGACTTTTGGGAGCTAAGACGTACGGATCCCCCAGAGATGAATCGCCTTGCGAACGATGCACTATGGCTAGTAATCAGACGTGAAATAACGGACAGACAACTAGGCCTTGAGGCTCTGGGGATAGCAAGATGGCTCATTGCTCCTGGAGGCAGCATTGGAAACCTCGAGAGAGTCCCTGCCTTTCCCGGATTCAGTCAAGAGGAATCTAGAATACTCTTAACAAATGTGATAAGGATACTTGCTGCCGAGGGGATAGTGCTGCCTCTAAACAGCGACCCTTACTATTGGACACAGATCCCCGGCGGAGTTATACCTTCGAAACTGCTAAGTTTAGAAACCTTGTCTGGCGGCTTCAGATGGAGCGCAAAAAGTAGAAACAGGCTCACCCGTTACCTTGATAGCCTCCTTGCGAGAAGAACAACGTCCCTTGAACAACTAATGGACCCTATGTGGCAAACATTGCGGCATGGAGGTCTTATACGCTCGACAGCCGCTGGTCCAGGCACATGGGGCATACCTATAACGCTACTTGCTTTAGGCAGCCTTCCCGAGAGTATCTTTGCTTGTGATAGCTGTGGATTCATTTTGGCTGAAGCTATTGACGCTGTTTGCATTCGTTGCGCAGGGAACTGCAGACAAACGACTATTCAAGAGTTAGAGAGAAATAGGCCAAACTATTATAGGCGGTCTGCACTTAATGCGCTTCGCCCATCTACACCTGATCCCTGCCCGCTACATGTAAGAGAGCACACCGCACAAATAAGCGTAATCGACGCTCTTGAACGTGAGCGTCATTTCAAAGGCAAGTTTCGCATTTCAGGGGATAGTCCTGATAACCCTTATAGAGATAGGGTGGATGTACTGAGCGTTACAACAACCATGGAATTAGGTATTGATATAGGTGAGCTGTGTGCTGTAGGGTTGCGTAATGTCCCTCCTACAGTCGCCAACTATCAGCAGAGAGCAGGTAGGGCTGGTAGAAGAAGTGATGGTGTCGCGTTCGTTTATACTATGTCACTTCATCTTTCTCACGACCAGTATTATTTTCGTCACTTGAAAGAAATGATCTCAGGTTCTGTACGGTTCCCTGAACTCAACTTGGACAACGAAGAAATCGCTCATAGGCATATGCGTGCGTGGCTTATGAACCTGTTCTTCCAGTCGTATTCCATGCCTATGGGATTGAACGTCTTGGAATCTTGGGGCAGCGTTAACTACCTTAAATCTGCTGGTATTGATACTATTCAGGCTTTTCTTCAAACCAACAGGAGTTGGTTGCTTGAGCGAGGTATGGCGATGCTACCACCCGGAATGCCCCTCGAACAATGGATAGCAAGTTTGCCTGGTGAAATAGAGAAGGCGATCCACCATCGCAGGGATGAAGAACCGCTAATAGATGTGCTAATGGAGGCCCAAATGCTTCCCACATATGGTTTCCCGATTGCTGTCGTAGGTATGTGGACGCAGCAGCCAAACATAGGCGTACACGTTGCAGAACCTGTACAAAGAGACGCCGGAATTGGTCTCTCTGAATTTGCGCCGGGTGGAGAGATAATCGTCGATGGATACATCCACAAATCGGCAGGATTGTTCGACCCTTATGGTGACGAAATAGCGTACGAACCTCATGGATGGTACTACGAGTGCAGAAATTGCCGGCATGTCGAGATTCTGGAAGACTCAGTTGAAGCTGTTCCGGTGACTCTAGAGCACTGCCATATCTGCTTGGCGCCAACTGAACCCCGTCGAGTGATTACGCCAACTGGCTTCAGGACGGATTGGGGAAGACAACGTGTCTATAGAGGTGAAGGAAGAGAGGTTGCGGGTTACACATCGGTCGCAAGGCTATTGCCGGGCGAGGGCGCCGAAATGGGCAAGGACCTTCTAGGCGAGCGCGTGCGCTGCTACCATAGGCGTGGAGCGTTGTTGCAGGTGAATGCTGGCGAAGCAGGGAAGGGGTTTCAGATTTGCCAAGACTGCGGACTTGTCTTAGATAATGTTGCACCCCATTCCCGACCGGTTTGGCGCCATGGGAGATGGTACTTCCCCCCATGTCCTGGAACACAGCTAAATCGGGTAGTCCTGGTTCATAAATTCTACTCTGAAGTCGCGCTGCTGCGAATTAATTGGTGTGACGATCTGTTCGCGGATCCTACATCCAAAGCAGGGAAGGCCAGTCTGTACTCTCTTGGCTATTCTTTGCTTAGAGCTTCTGCTGTCTTCCTTCAGGTTAACCCCGGAGAACTAGCCGTGGGAGTACAACCGTATCCACTGGTGGACAAGTTTGGCAGTAGCTGCATTGGTGGCGACATATACGTATATGATACTTTGCCCGGTGGTGCTGGATACGCACTAGCTATCGCGGACAATCTTGAAGAAATCATGAG
>Ga0315275_10005207_pt1 | contig 12274 bp, 8 predicted proteins | sample YL17G03_0_MG_FD_205557 | JGI IMG/M metagenome (GOLD analysis project Ga0315275, IMG submission 205557) | Sediment microbial communities from Yellowstone Lake, YNP, Wyoming, USA - YL17G03_0 | ecosystem: Environmental > Aquatic > Freshwater > Lake > Sediment | place: USA: Wyoming | collected... | reverse complement strand
GTACGGCCTTTTCGAATTCGCCGTAAATATAAAAAAGGGGACGTTTGAAGCGATGTACCGCAGCAGCGGGACCTTTCAGCACCCCAATATCTTCGGCAGATATCTGAGCCTGGTATTCGTTTTCATCGTGGCGCTCGTTCTTGATACGAAAAACAAGCGGACACTTTTTCTGTATATCGCGTCGGGGATAGTCATCCTGTCGGCTATCCTGGTATCTTTTTCAAGAAGCGCCTTGACCGGTATTTTCGTGGGGTGCCTTTTTTTAATACCCATGTACTTCAAGCTGAGGATACGGTCGTTCATTAACATATCGATGGCCGTGACGTTTTGCTTATTGAACGTCATTTTTATTTCCGGCTTGATAAAAACCTTTGCTGCGGATGAACAGCTTAGCATGTCGGCGTACGAGGCGGGCGTGGGGCTATCATCAGGAAAGGCTTCCGTCATCGAGACGGTCTCGGGGGCTTTTTCCCGCCAGTTATCCAGGGAAAATATCTGGGACACCTCCAGGAAGATGGTGCTCGATCACCCGATACTGGGATGCGGAGTCGGCATGATAGGACCGGCCTCGACCGAATATCTTGAAACGGACTATTTAGACACGGAAATCTCGCTGGATAGACTCGAAAAAGAAGGCGTTGTTAATCCGGATGAGATACCGAACGCGCATAACCTTTTTCTTCAGGTCATGGTAGAGATGGGTATCGGCGGGGCCGTTTTAATGCTGTGGCTGTATTACGTCATTTTCACGCATGTCAGAAAAAACCTCGCCCTGGTAACCGACAATACGCAGCGAATATTGCTTCTGGGCGGCGCCGCGTGCGTCATAAACGATCTTTTTATGGGCCTCTTTGAACCGGCCAACATGTTCGGGCCGGGGAGCCTCGGTTTTCTTTTCGTCTTCTTCGCGTCGCTCGTCTTCGCGTCGCCGAAAATAAGGCCTTCATGAATAGAAGATTATGTATAAAGATCACGGTAACGGCCCTACTGGCGGTCCTGGCATGGAATGCCGCCGTGCTGGCGGTCCGCAATCACCTGGTCCCCGGCCAGGACGTGCCCGTGCTTCTATTCCATGAAACAGGCGCCGGCGAGAAGGACAGGTTCCTGAGCGCGGAGCAATTTGTATGGATGATGGATTATTTGAAAAAGAACAGGTTTACCGTCATCTCGATAAGCGATTATATTGACATTATGGATAAGAAGAAAAAGATGCCCCCGCAGCCGGCTGTCATTACTTTCGACGATGGAACACGTTCGGTATATACTGTCTCATTCCCGGCACTGAAAGACAGGGGCTTCGGCGCGACCGTATTTCTCGCGTCCGGTTTTATGGGAAAGACCCTGTACCATACCCTGGAAGACCGCGTGTACAGCCGGGACCAGCCGGAAGAGGGCGGCAAGAGGGTGTGGAAATTTGAGATGCTCACCTGGGGCGAGATAAGGGATATGGAGAAGGGCGGCTTCTCCTTCCAGTCCCATTCAATAGATCACGCCGAGCTGAAAAAGATGAGCCATGAGGAGCTCAAAGAGCAGTTCCTGGGCTCTAAAAAAGCGATCGAGAGCCAGACCGGAAGGCCGGTCGAATATTTTTCTTATCCCTGGGGCGAGTTCAACGACCTGGCCATGAAGACGCTTAAAGAGTGCGGGTACAAGGCCGCTTTTATCAGTGAAACCGAAAAGCCGGCCTTCTCGGGATATCGCGGGGACCTTTATGCGCTGGGGCGGTATGAGATATCTCCTTTTACGAAGAGGATAAATTTCAAGCTCATCGTCTGGGGGCTCATGCCTTTAAAAGAAAAGTTTAAACATGCGTTCAAGCGGCTTGCCATCGCCGGACATTAAGACCATATGAGAAAAAATACCGTTTTTTTGCTGTGCGCGATATTCATTATAGCGCTTGCCGTCCGCATCGCAAGCTACGTTGTCCTTGTCGGCGGCTTGAGCGACGGCCCCATACCTAAAACGGATGCGGTCGAATATGACCTCCTGGCCAGGAATATTAAGAGCGGCATCGGGTTCAGATACGGCCCTGAAAATCCGCCGACCGCTTTCAGGCCTCCTCTGTACCCGTTGTTTATCGCGTCCATCTATTCTGTCTTCGGTAATAATTACACGGTCCTCCGCATGGCGCAGTTCGTATTGAGCGCCTTTTGCTGCTGCATCGTCTGGTATCTGGCATGTCTTTTGACGGAAAATAACCGCAGGGTTGCCTTTCTCGCCGCCATTATTAGCATCGTGTACCCGTCAATGTTTTATCATTCGGGTTTCTTCCTGACCGAATCCCTTTATATATTCCTCATATTGGCGAGCTGCTGCGCGCTCGCGCGGCTGCAGGGCCATGCTTCGCTCATGAACAGGCTGTTAAGCGGCATCGCGCTGGCGCTTCTGTGCCTTGTCAGGCCGAATGCGGTATTTTTTGTGCTTTTTTTGTCTGTGTGGGCGCTCCTTGTTTTCGGGAACGTTAAAAAGGCCATGGGTATATATCTTTCAGTGATCATTGTATTTTTGCTGGCGCTGTCTCCATGGATGATCAGGAATTATGTCCATTTTAAAAAGCTGGTCCCGTTCTCTTCCAACGGAGGTATAAATTTATGGGGGGCCAATAATCCCCGTATCCTTGGAGGAGGGCTGGAAAAATATGAGGCGTGGGAAGGCGGGATCATTTATGATGTATGTTATCTGCCCGGCAGCGAAGACCTGGAGGCCGAATGGGGTAGCAAAGACTTTGACCAGTTCGAGGTGGATCGCAGGTGTCGGAAGCTCGCCTTCGATTATTTGCGCAACAACCCCCAAGACATACCCCGGCTTTTAGCCAATAAATTTAAAAGATTCTGGAGCGTTGAGATACGCAATAACCCGTGGGAAAGGGCCGCTTTCATTTTATTTGACCAGGGGATGATACCTTTTGCAATCCTGGGTTTTTTTGTATCATTGCGTTACAGGAAGCCGCCGCATCTTCTGCTATTCCTGTTACTTTCGGTCCAGGCGAGCAGTCTCGTCTTCTTCGCCAATACAAGGATGCGTGTCGGCATAGCTCCCTCTGTCGTTATCTATGCCGCGATCGGTTTCGGGTATATATTTAATAGAATGCCGAATAAACGTGATAAAATAACCGGATGATCATGGATGCGAAACTGAAGCAGTATCAAAGGCCTCCTGACTGGTCCAGCCGGGAAGGCGGCGGTAAACCGGCGGTATCCGTCGTGATACCGGCTTATAATGTCAGGGATAACCTGAAGAATACGCTGTCTTCCTTGATGCAGCAGACTTTCCCGGCGGCCATGTTCGAAGTGCTCGTCGTGGATAACGGAAGCGACGACGGATTGCTTGAAATGATAAAAGGCGTGGCGGTGCCGTTCACGCTGAAATATTTTTTCCAGGGAAGGGCCGGCAGGCAGGTCGGCAAGTGCCGGAACATAGGGATCGCCAATGCAACGGGCGATCTCGTAATTTTCGTAGACGCCGACTGCCTTTGTTCCAGCACTCTTATAGAACGGCATGTCCTCCGCCACCGTAAAAGGGACGCCCTTGTAGTCATAGGAGAGATCAGGATGCTCGATCCGGATGGCTGCATAGACAGGAATATCAGGATAGACCTTAAAAAACTGCTTATGAAGAGGCTGCCGACGCAGGCTACGTTTAAGGGGATGCTGAAGGTCTCCCTGTATGACTGGTTACAGCGGGCAAGGCGGCTGTGGAGCGCCGGGATGATTTACTGGATGAGCGGCGCCAATAGTTCGGCCAGGCGCGAGTATCTGCTGGAGGCCGGAGGCTATGACGAAGAGTTTGATATGCACTGGGGGGACGAGGACGCGGAGTTGGGCTACAGGCTCGAGAGGGCAGGGTTAAAGGTAGTTGTCGCGCATGAAGCGATGATCTTTCACCAGTGGCACCCGAGCACTAAATCCGGCACGCCGGGTTACAACAGGATACTTCTTATATTGAAACACCCTGAGCTTGCCGGATTCAGGATGCTGATGCGCAGGGATAATAATTTTTATAAGAAAACGCCGGAAGAGCTGAAAGAGATGCTGCGGCACACGTTGGAGAGATAGGCAATGAGCGCCATGAAGACCGGGACCGTAGTAGAGAGCGTTATTAAGAACGGGTTGAGCCTGCTGGTCGTGCGAGGGACGCTGCTCGTCTCCTCGGCCGTGGTAACCGTATTTCTGATTAGATATCTCGGCGCCGAAGGCTTCGGCTCGTATTCGGCGGCGTCTAATATATACGCGGTTTTTCTGCCGATCATCTTCTTTGGTTTTGGCAGTGTCATCGCCAGAGACGCGGCGAAAGATCCCGGCGCCGCGTGGAAATACTTCATAAATATACTGTATGCGGGATTTTTTCTTACAGTGATCTGTACCGCGGGTATGGGGCTATTCTGCGCCGCCGTCAAGTATCCGCCGGTCGTGACGAAGGCGGCGCTGATACTGGCAATAGGGCTTTACCCGAATTTCATCGTATATATTGCCGAATCTCTTTTCATCGGCCTTGAAAAAGTGAAGTATTTCGCGGCTATTAATTTTCTGTATTCTGTCATCGAGGTTGTCCTTATGCTTGCAGTCCTTTTTCTCGGCTACAAGATATTTGCTATCGTGGCGATCCTGGTATTTACCAGGTATGTATTCGCGGCCATGGCCGTTGTGCTCATCACGCGAGTGGTACAGGTGGACCATTTCAATATCGACACGAAATTCATAAGCCGGCTGGTAAAGGTCTCGGTGGTATTTTCAGCGACGGGGATACTGGCAGGGGTGCTTTTTAAGATCGACGTGCTGTTCTTGTCGAAGATGGTGGGCGTGTATGAAACGGGGATCTACGCCGCGGCGTTAAAACTGATCAATCTCTGCAGTCTGGGCATCACGAGTTTCGTAGGGGTCTTTTATCCTATCGCGTCCAAATATTACGTGGACAGGCAGCCCGGAGAATACAGGGATATATGCCTGATGGCGACCAAATGCACCGTGCTGATGGTATTTTTCGCGATAGTCTCGACCCTGTGCCTGTCGAGGGAGGCCATTTTGTTCCTTTTCGGCACGGAGTATGAAAAATCGATCCACGTATTGAATATGCTCATATTCCTCCTGATCCCGATATGCGGAACAGCGCTTTTCGGAATTTTTCTGGCCTCCTGCAACCGCCAGAAATACGACCTCGTCGCCATTACGCTAGCGACGCTCATCTCTCCGGCGTTAAATTATTACCTCGTTAAATATTTCAGCTACTACGGCAGTATATATGCGAACCTTGGCGCTTTTTCCTTCCTCCAGCTGCTGCAGGCCTATTTTGTGAACAAATACGTGTTTAAGCTCGAATATATAGAAACTATCATGAAGCCCGTTGCGGTTTTGGCAGTGACCGTTTTATTTATCCATGCCGCCGGCGCTCTTGTCTGGTACGCAAGGTTTATCATAGCGCTTTTAGTGTTCGTTGCGCTTAGCGCCGCTTTCCGCGTGATCAGCCGGAAGGACATCGAACTGTTTCTGACCGCGTAACGAAAGATTTCACAGGAGGTTTAATGATACCGGGGATAGACCAGATAAAAGAAAGCGACTTCCGCCTGCTGTATGATAACAACGTCAACGTTAAAAACGCTTATGATATCAGCATCATGACGCCGAATTACAACAGGGGTCAGCTCCTGAGGAATATGCTCAACAGCCTGCTGCGTCAGGAATTTGATATGAACAAGGTCGAAATGGTAATTGTCGATGACGGCGGCGAAGCGAAAGAGATAGAGATCATAAAGAGCCTCAAGGCACCTTTCAGGATAAGGTATTATTGGCAGGAGCATAAAGGAAGGCGGGTCGGCCGGGCAAGGAACGTCGGGGTCAAGGTTGCGAAAGGCGAAACAATCCTCTTCCTGGATTCAGACGCTCTGGCGTCGCCCGGGGTGTTGAGGGACCATTTCGCGAGGCATAAAAAGATAAAAAAACTGGTTCTCCTGGGCGACATGTTCGATCTTAAGGAAGGCGAGAAGGCTGTTTTCAAGAAGCGTGCGGGTCTCGACGGCCCGGATATGAGCGCTCCGCAGTTTTTTATGCGCTTCATCCGCAGGCAATTTATCCTGCCGATTATTTACAGCATTACCAGAAACCCTCTTGGCGTATGCCTCTGCACTCTTCACGCGTCGGCAAAGCGCGAGCAAATTCTGGAGGTAAACGGATTTGACGAGTCCATGGACGGGCGCTGGGGGGATGAGGACCTGGAGCTGGGGTACCGGCTTGAAAAGAACGGCAGCAAGGTAGGCTGGTCCGGCAGCTCATTCGTTTATCACCAGTATCACCCGTTCAGGGTTGATACCGGAGAGCTGGATAACCGCCTGAAATTATTTTTAATGCATCCGGAGCTTATCGGGGTCAGGAAGATAGGCGGCCTGCGTAACCCTTTTCGCGGCCTAAGCTGCGAAGAGATACGCCGGCTGGATGAAATAGAATCAACCGGCGCCACTCCTCTCCGGGGACCGGCCGGAGACAGCGGCGAATATGAGGTACTATTTGACAACAGGATGAACTGCGGCGTGAAGCCGGAGGTCTCTCTTGTGATCGCCACCTATAACCGCAGGCAGTCTCTGGAGGGCTTGTTAGGGTCGGTAGAGGACCAGTCGCTGGATAAAAAGAAATTCGAGGTTATCATAGCCGACGACGGCAGCGACGACGGATCGCTCGAATTCGTAAAAAACAAAAACCTGCCATTCAGGCTTATATGCGTCAGGCATGAGCACAAAGGCTTCAGGGCCGGTTTAGCGAGGAATAACGGCATCGACGCGTCGTCCGGGGATATTATTGTCCTGACGGATGTAGACGTGTTATTGCCGCGCAACTTCCTGGAAGCTCATTACAAAAAACACAAAGAATGCGAAAACCTGGCGCTGGCGGGCCTTGCGTATTATCTGGGCGAGGGCGAGCGCGTGTCGCCGGAAAACCTTAAAGCCGCCGGCCCTTTCCTGAAAAATATTTTAAGCGTCAGGATGAAGCTGTTTGTGGAAAAGATCCGGCGGTCGTACTTAACATATCTGGACAGCAGGAAGAAGATGTCTCTGGGGACATGTCTTTCAAGCATAAATTGCTCCTTTAAAAGAAAAGACTTTTATAAGGCGGGAAAATTCGATAAAGATTTCGACGGCATGTGGGGTGATGAAGATATAGATCTTGGCCACAGGATCCATAAAGACGGCATAAGGATCGAATTTTTAAACGAAACCATCGTATATCACAGATGGCACGAATACGCCAAAAGCCGGCACATGACGGACGAAAACAGGCTGCTCTTCCTTTTGAAGCACCAGGACCTCCTGAAGCACAGGATCATAAATACGAGGATCAATCGTTATTTCGGCAAGGGCGTGTCCGATATCCGCGCTTTTTATACTGCCGCGAAACGCCTGAGAATAATGGGTAAAACGCCGGTGAAGAACATCCATCGGGAAGAGTTAAAAGGGCGTGTTGACAGCCTGCGACGCATATTTTTGCCGGCGCTTATTTATTATATTTCCGGAAGATCCGCAAAAAGATGAAAAAAGAGCTGGCGATAATCGTGCCTGTGTATAACGGAGAGCGCGTAATAGAAGGCCTTTTGGGGACGCTCCTGCGCGACGACAGGGGCGATCTCGAAGTGATCGCAGTGGATGACGGCTCTACTGACGGCACTTTCACCGTCCTGTCGAAATATCGCGTGCGGGCCATCAGGCTTGAAAGAAACCAGGGGATAGCGCACGCCAGGAACGCAGGCCTGGACGCGGCGGACGCCGAATACGCGGCCTTTGTCGACGCGGATTGCGTAGTGCCGGAAGGCTGGGCTGAGGGCATGGTGGCCGAGTTTAAAAAACTCAGGCAGGCCGATAAGAAAATAGCGGCGATGTCGGGCCAGGTCCTGCCGTTCGAAGATGATTTTGCGGGCCGCCTGGCCGCGTATGTGGAGCATTGGGAATATCTGGGCGGCAAGCCGGAAGCAAGGTTGAAATTAAGCACATCCTGCTGTATCTGCGACATGGAGGCCCTGCGCACAACGGGTAAATTTGACGAATCCTTGACCGTGGATGAGGACCGGGAGCTGGCTCTCAGGATGGTCTCGAACGGCTATACGGTGTTCTATGATCCGCGTGTTTCTGTCAGGCACCGCCATGACAGGACCTCGGTCAAAGCCATTATATCCCACCAGTTTTTCTGGGGCGAGAAGACGGGTCTTATCAATGAGTGGCGGTACAGGGAGATCCGCGGACTGTGGTTCCTGCGTTTTATAAAAAATCCGGCCGTGTATCTCATTGCCGCTCCGCTACTCTGCGCGATCCTCACTTTCAGGATAGTCGCCAGGGTTTTCAGGGAAGATAAAAGGGTCGTATGGGCGGTCCCGTTCATATTCGCCGCAAAGATGTCCTACCGTATCGGTGTTTTTAAATGGCTGCTTAATAACAGGATATGACGGTGTCAAAAAAGACAAAGATATTATTTCTGAACCCGCCTTTCCGCGAAAGGTTTTCGCGCTCGCAGAGGAGCCCCGGCGTAACGAAGAGCGGAACCCTCTATTATCCTATCCTGCTTTCCTGCGCCGCCGGTTTTCTGGAACAGAACGGATACAGCGTCAGGCTGATCGACGCGCCGGCGGAAGGTTTTGGAAGAGATACATGCTATGCCTCCGTCAGGGATTTTAAGCCTGATATAGCCGTCCTGGATACGAGCACGCCCAGCATAGCGAACGACATAGAGATAGCGCGCGATATCAAAAAAATGGCGGGAGCGACAGTTGTCCTGGTAGGCTCCCACGCGAGTGTTATGGCCGATGCGATATTGTCGCAAAGCCCGGATGCGGTGGATCTTATTGCGCGCAAAGAATACGAGAATACGCTCCTCGAGCTGGCGGGATCGGTCGGGGCCGGAAAGGACCTGTCTTCGGTTCCCGGCGTCTCGTTCAGGAAGGGCGCGGCGGTAGTGCATAATCCGGACAGGGCGTACGAGAGAGATCTCGACCGGTTTCCTTTTGTTTCCGCGGTTTATAAAAAGCACTTACACTACAGGAACTACGGTTATTCCATAACGCGTTATCCCGTTATCGCCATGCTGACTTCAAGAGGATGCCCCTTCAGGTGCAGTTTCTGCCTTTATCCGCAGACCGTCACGGGACATGAGTTCCGCGTCCGCTCCATAGCCAATGTCATCGAAGAGATAAGGTACATACGATCGGAATTCCGGGACGTCAGGGACATATTTATCGAGGATGATACTTTCACCGTAGACAGGCAAAGGGTGCGCGAATTTTGCGACGCGATCATCAGAGAAAAACTTCGCGTTACCTGGACGGCGAACGCGAGGGCCGATCTCGATTACGATCTCTTAAAACATATGAAGGCGGCCGGCAACAGGCTTCTCTGCGTCGGGTTCGAAAGCTCTGACCGCTCGGCAATCAAAAAGATGGAAAAGGGAACGGATCCCGAAGGTATGAAGAGATTCGCGGATGACGCGCACAGGGCCGGCATACTGGTTCACGGCTGCTTCATATTCGGGAGCCCCTCGGATACAAGACAGACTCTAAAGGAAACGCTTAAGTTCGCCAAATCGCTTCCCTTAAGCTCAGCGCAGTTCTTTCCGTTGATGGCGTATCCCGGGACGAGGATGTACAGGGAGCTTAAAGAGGCGGGGTATCTCGAGACGGAAGATTATTCGAGATGGGTAGATGAGCACGGTTTTCACAGCAGCGTTGTGAGATATCCCCATCTAAGCGGCAGGGAGATAGTAGCGTTGTGCAACAAGGCAAAGATAAGCTATCACTTCCGCCCGGCGTTCCTAGTAAGGAAACTGGCCGAGATCATAAGGATGCCGCAGGAGCTGCCCCGCAACATAGGGAGCATGGCCATGCTCCTGAAAAACAGCATAAGGGACATTAAGAGGTACCGTGCGTGACAGGTTAGTGCTTTTCAGCGCCGGCCTTCTTTTTTCGCTGTCGGTCCTGCTGCGGTGATAGCGGTAAGAGGCCGCGCAGGGTCGTTTCAACAAAAGGGCGTATCTTGATAAAATATTCGGTCATCATACCGGCTTATAACGCCGAAAAGACCATAGCCGCCTGCCTTGAAAGCCTGTTGCGCCAGGATACCGGCGGGGAGGAGCGCGAGGTAATAGTAGTGGACGACGGCTCTTCCGACGGAACGGCCGCAATCGTCAGGGGATACCCGAGTGTGCGCTATATATACCAGAAAAACCGCGGGCCGGCAGCGGCGAGAAATAACGGCGTCAGATCGGCCGCCGGCGACATCGTCCTTTTTAGCGACTCGGATTGCGATGCCGCCCGGGACTGGATCTCGCAGATGGTCAGGCCTTTCAGCGACCCTGCTATTGCGGGGGTCAAGGGAGCATACAGGACCAGGCAGAAAGAATGGGTCGCGCAGATAGTGCAGGCCGAATATGAGATGAAGTATGAAAAGATGAAGAAAGAAAAATACATCGACTTTATTGACACGTATTCGGCCGGTTTCAGGCGGGACCTGTTTCTCGGCTCCGGCGGATATGACGAGTCCTTTCCGGGCGCGAGCGTGGAAGACCAGGAGTTCTCGTTCAGGCTTTACAGGCGCGGCTGCAGGATGGTCTTTAACCCGGACGCCATTGTCTACCACATCCATTCCGCGGCACTGACCGGTTATTTCCGGAAAAAATTCAATATCGGTTTCTGGAAGATCTCGGTCCTGAAACGCCATTACGATAAGATATTACGCGATTCGCATACGCCGCAGACGTTGAAACTCGAGATGATCCTGGTTTATGCAGCGTTATTCTGCCTATTCTTTGCCGGAATATTCCGCGGCAGAGAGCTTTTTCGTATGGCGGGCGCATTATTGAGCTGTTTTATCGCCCTCGCGATTATTGAGATGCGCAAGGTATTTGCTAAAAATCCATCTCTCGGCGTGTTTTCGATCATGGTTATGTTCCTTAGAAGCGTTGCGCTCGGCTCAGGTCTTCTATGCGGTATTCTGGCAGGCAATATGAGAAATTCTGACAAATAACAGGATAGCGATACCTGAGCGTGTACAAAAAACGAATTTTACCGTATCGCTATTCTCGAGATGCTTACCGTGTCATATCCTGCAAAAATTTTAATGTGAATATGACAATCGTGCGTGGTAGAATAATGTTCCGGGAGAAAGGATTTTAACATATGTGCGGCATAGTGGGGTATATAGGCGAAAGGAACGCGCAGGACGTCCTGTTGAAGGGCCTCGCGCGCCTCGAATACAGGGGTTATGATTCCGCCGGCGTGGCCATATTAAATGCCAACACGATCGGCATGGTCAAAAGGCAGGGCAAGCTGAAGGTCCTCGCCGAGGAGATCACGTCAAGCCCCATTCCCGGGACGGTGGGGGTAGGCCATACGCGGTGGGCCACCCACGGCGTGCCGAGCGACACGAACGCCCACCCGCACCTCGACTGCAGCGGCAAAATCGCGGTCGTCCACAATGGCATCATAGAGAACTACCTCGACCTCAGGAATCAACTCAAGAAGAAAGGGCATAAGTTCATCTCGGAGACCGACACCGAGGTCATACCCCACCTTATCGAGGAGTTTTATGACGGTGACCTGGAGAAGGCCGTGCAGAGGACGGTGAGGCTATTGAAGGGTTCGTACGCCATCGCCGTGATGCATGAAAAAGAACCGGAGCGCATCGTCGGCGCGCGGTACGACTCGCCGCTTATCGTGGGCCTGGGAGAATGTGAGAATTTTCTGGCAAGCGACGTGCCGGCAATTCTCGATTACACGCACGATGTTATATATCTCGAGAACCACGATATCGTGACGCTGTCAAAGACGGGCGTGGTCGTCAAGGACGCGAGCGGCCGCGTCATGCAAAGGAAGGCCGCGACGGTAAAGTGGGACATAAGCCAGGCGGAGAAGTCCGGCTACAAGCATTTTATGCTCAAAGAGATTTTTGAACAGGCGCTCGTCCTGCAGAAGATACAGGACGAACGGATCAGGGGCGGCCGTATCGTGTTCGACGAGCTCAGGATAAAAGAAAGAGACTTCAAGCGCTTTAAGAAGATAGCGATCGTGGCGTGCGGGACGGCCTATCACGCGGGGCTGACCGGCAAATACATGCTCGAAGAGTACGCCCAGCTTCCCTGCTGGGTCGACATCTCGAGCGAATTCCGCTACCGGAACCCGATCGTTGACCGGGACACGCTCGTCATCATCGTCTCGCAATCCGGCGAAACGGCCGACAGCCTCGCGGCGCTCAGGGAGGCCCGGCGGAAAGGCGCGAAGGTCCTCGGCGTCTGCAATGTCCTCGGAAGCT
>Ga0315275_10005205_pt1 | contig 12276 bp, 9 predicted proteins | sample YL17G03_0_MG_FD_205557 | JGI IMG/M metagenome (GOLD analysis project Ga0315275, IMG submission 205557) | Sediment microbial communities from Yellowstone Lake, YNP, Wyoming, USA - YL17G03_0 | ecosystem: Environmental > Aquatic > Freshwater > Lake > Sediment | place: USA: Wyoming | collected... | reverse complement strand
CGACAGCACCTACATTGAGCCGCAATCCTAATCCATACGACAATAGCTATACATTCGTCTCTCATCTGAATTCAACTGGTAATCTATCTTTGAATGTTGATAGCTCATTGCTTGCAGGAAATGGCACTGATAGCGGCATAGTCTATACCACAGGCGGGAAAATCGCCGGAAGCATTTATTTCGATGTCGCTCATTACAATCACGGTGTCAATCCTGCTTGGGAAGGAAATAGCGCACTCACATATATGGGCTGGTTTTTCTTTGCATATGATAATGCGTGTGTGACTATGGTTTCGCAACTGGGGCAACCAAGTATGGGACATTCTAAGTGTGGCTGGCTTAGTCTGTCGTGTGGGTTTGGCTGGTATTCAGAGATAACAGTCGGAGGCAATCAATATACCAATCCATATATCTCTGCATACGACCCAGATACAAATTACAGACATTATACTACTACTTACGATGGTAACTATCTGTGTGTCTATGTCAATGGTGTGCTGACGAAAAATACGACTATTGGCGGCTCAATAACCAGTTGCAATGATATAGACCTCAAAATAGGCTGGGGTCCAGATAATGTTAATAGCCTCAATGGTTCGGTGGATGACTTGCAGATATTGAACCGAACCATGACTTACTATGAGATAAAAGCATATTATGATGCAAGTGTGAATAATCTTTTCGTTTTCAGCACCACCACCACTGAACTAACCCCTCCCAATCAGCCTTCAAATGAGATTCCATACAACAATTCCGGAGCCATCCCCCCAGTAACACTTTCAGTGACAGTGGATGACCCCACCCTGAAAAATATGGATGTGACTTTCATAAATGGCAGCGATGATACGGTCATTGGCGTGGATTTTGGAGTCGTTAGCGGTGGCACTGCCTCAGTGGTCTGGAATATCCCATTCGTCATAGACCAGAATTATACATGGTATGTCAATATCTCGAATGACGTTGCAGTCACCACATCCGGAAAATACAGCTTCCTTGCCAGCGATGTCCCTAATATAGAAGATATGCGGACTATGGAAAGGAACAAGACGACAATCTCATTCGAATGGAACAATCCTCCAGATATGAACTGGGTGGCGCTCTATGTGAAAGAGGAAGCCACAACAGTGAGAACATCAGTTGTCGTAAAAGATAACTGGACTGTAACCGGGCTTAAATTCAATACAGTATATAATTTCTCTTGGCAGGTTGGCGACACATTCGGGATAATTAGCCCATATTTCTCATATCTCGTGAGGACTGATGGCTGGATTGACAATCATACTGCACAGCAATACAAAAGGCTGATAACAGTCAATGGTATCTCAAGCGATGTGGAGAATTATGTGGTGAATATCACACTGAACGAGACCAACTTCGATTTCTCGTATGTCAATGATACTATCAATGGCAATGATTTTAGGGCCGCGAATTTCGAAGAGACGACTCCATTGGAAGTGAATGTGACATATATGAATGTGACCGTCCCGACAGGGATACAGACGCAAATCGTGCCAAATGATACATCATGCTCAGGAGACTGGGTTGATTGCAACAAGACATATGATACGGATATGAATACATTCGGCTCTCCCAATCTGGATTCCAATGCAACAGTATATTTCAATTATACAGTCCCGACTGGGGCTAAATATGCAAAGTGGAATGTGAAGGACGGCGAAGGTTATGGATGGGGAATGAATATCCCCGATTATTGTTTCTCCGGTGATACAGAGCTAAAGCTGAGAGCAGTCGCCAGCCACAACAATACGCAGGTCATATGGCAATGCCAAAGCAATACTAACCAATCTTGGATAACCATGAGGAAGATTGACACTTATTATTATGTGCATTATACGGAAGTCGTATGGTATTACAAGGCTACTGCATATCTGATGGTCAATGTCGGTCATCTTGACGGCAATTATTCGACAAGATTCTATATATATTATGGTGCAGGCGTTCCAAGCGGCGCAAGCGCATTCAGCATGGCGAATGTCTGGAAAGATGTGACGATTGGAAATCAGATGATTCAGGAAACGCCATCACCAGTCATCACCAATTTCAATGTTTATGCCTTGAATTCCACAGCCATCAATGGGCTTTGGAATGTGAGCCTGACATCCGACAGCTATATCAGATATTCAACGAACCAATGGTTCATCGGCGAACAGATGAGCGGATATGATAATTATACGGATAATCCAGTCATAAACATCTCAGGATTGGCTACAAACACGATTTGGTATTTCATGGCGGTCTCATGCGCCGCAGGCAACACCACGAATTGCGCCAATTCGACCACAAACATAACTCTTGGAACTTTGCCATCGACACCGACAGTGACAGTATTGAATTATTCTGAGAACAGGCCGAATTCGAATGCGACAGTCTGTGTCAATCTTGTGGATACAAATGGTCAGATTGTGAATCTTTCAGTCAAATATTTCTATTCAGGAACACCATATGAGGTATTCAATGAAAGCGGCAAAGTGACAGATTTAGTTTCTCCGACAATAAGCTGCTTCACGATTCCTGTGGAATATGGCAGAGATTATTATTATTTAGGTGTCGCGCAGGGCAATGTCACGACTGGATATAGCAATGCATATTATAATCAATATCTCAATGTGACAGGCTGTTTCGCAGGCGACCCGATATTCGATGACATAAGCAACAGGGCAAGGAACTGCATAGGATATAGGGAAGGCGTATGTCACAAGGAAACCTTCATGTGGATAGAGACGAATATAACAGATATGGGAACATTGCATCTGCACTGGTGGAATGGCGCATGGTCTGATGTCGCAATGTCGAATACACCGAAGATGTGGTATGTCCAGATGAACAACCTGAACAATCAGACTTGGTATTCATTCGAGATATGGAACACAACTTCAATGCTTGTTAATTATACAAAGCCGAGCTTAGACCATCCGCTTAATCAGGGTGTGAAGATGGAGAGGAGATATGTATCATTCGGTTGCACTCCGAAGAGCCTGAATTATTCGATATACTATCTGGACGGGCAATCATATTATAATTCCGTATATAGATGGTGCGTAGCATCCGGCGCGAATCTCTATGAATGCATGGGCGCTGAATATTGGGGCGGCGGCAGGGAGAATGGTCTTGGCCCAGAACATTCTGGATATGATACCGAGAGGGGAGAGATGTTCCGTGGCGGCATAACCAATGGAGAATCCTATGATACTGGCGTTCTTAATCCTAACAGAGGGATACACACCAATATGGATTATAATAAAGTCATATTGCCAAGCGGAAAAGCATTGAATTATGGCGAGACACCATCGACATCAGAATATGACGGAGGCATACCGGGAGGAACAGACCAATATAGATATTGCTTCGCATTCTTAGATTTCTGGTTCAATGATACCATAGTCCCCGCCGATGGAATCAGGAACTATTATACCCATTATTGGCATTCGGATGACATATTCAGCATATATTTCTGGCATCAGCAACCCGAAGCATTCCATTACATCTCTCTATTCCAGTGGGAGCCGGATTCATTATCATATACAAGAGACTTCCATGCATTGCCAGAAGCAACGATAACGAATCCAAGCCATGTATTGAATACCCCGGCAAGCACATTCAATTCGACATATACCGAATCGCTCTCGATATATCAGAAGACACTATCGCAGGAATTGACATTCCATCCGGATACACAAAACATATATGATTATGGCTTTCATGTCGATGGGATGTGGAACAATATCATGTATGGTCAGCACCAGCAGGCATATATAATATTCAATGTGCCAGACAATGCGACACTTGCTGGCTTGGATACAGATAATGATGGACTGAATGACTTCCAAGAATTATATGCATATCATACCAATCCATTCTTCAACGATACGGACGAGGGAGGAATCACAGACGGTCAGGAAGTGTCATTGGGATTGAATGCTAATATATGGACAGATGATGATTTAACTCCGCCATCATTGAATATCATATATCCGACAAATGGGACGACAATATATTCGAACTGCTCAAGCGCATTCACTATATATGGGACTGCAACGGATAATTACCATGTGAATTCAATCGCAATCAATGATACGGCTTGGACATTCTCAGGAACCCCTAATAATTGGTTATTCAGCAATGCAAGCGTGAGTTGCGGAACATATGAAATATCAATAACGGCGACAGATGATGTCGGGAACAATGCAAGCAAGCAGAGATATTTCACTGTCGTATATGGTATTCCACCTTCCCCGCCGCCAGTCAAATCAGATATACCATTAGCAACGAGAGTCATATTATCCATGATAATGATAGCAGGCGGCATAATGTCATTCGTTGGATTCTCATTGTATGGCAAAAGAGATTTAAGGCAATTGACATATGGCATGATATTCCTCTTGATAGTAGTGACATTAGCGATACAATTCATCATTATGTGAGGAGATTATGTCCAATATTTTACGAACTTTGGGAATCATATCTATCTTTGTAATACTTTTTTCATTGCAAATCGCAGATGCAGATGCTTGGTGGAACTCAAATTGGACATACTGCATTAATTTCGATTCTAATTTCAGCATGATAGATTTCAACATATCCGATATAGTATTGCCTGTCTTTCTGAATAACAATACTGGTGCATTCAATATGTCATATAACTGGGCAGACATAAGATTCGTGAATCAGTCATGCAATGACACAGGGGGCGTGAATATGCCATACCAGACAGAATTCCTGAATTCTTCAATGGGGATATTCCATGTCAATTTCACGGAATTGGATAATGCAACAGATACAAAATATTCCGTTTATTTCGGGAATCCTGCTGCAATAAGCCAGTCCGACAATCCGAACCCATATTCAGCATCTTATGTCGGCGTATTCCATATGAATCAAGCCGGAAAAGACAGTTCCATATATAATTTCACCGGAACATCAAGCGGAAACGTCACATCTTCATCAGGAATAATCGATGGAGCAGAATATTTCAATTCTGGATATTATGATTTTGGCGATAATCCGGCTCATGATGGGAATCGCAGTATTACTGTGATGGCTTGGATTAAGTTCAATTCTGCATCGATATCCACGATAGCAGCAAAAGTGTCCAATTCCCCGAAGTGCGGATGGGAACTCATACAGATTGGGGGCGCATTATATTTCGAGATAACATTATATGGAGGCACTCAATTGACGAATACCCCATTTGGAATACAAAATAGGTATTGGATTCATGTCGCCGCAACATATGATGGAAACAATATGTCTATATATTATAATGGCAATCCTGCAACATCAACAATTTTCCCCGATGGCACGATAGACAAATGCACAGGAGTGAATCTGACTATCGGCGCTGGCCCTGATGACACAGATGGAATGATAGGATATATGGATGATGTAATCATACTTAATAGGACGATGAATGCATCAGAGATAAAAGCCATATATAATGCAGGAGGAAGCAATCTATTCTCATTGGAAGCAATCAATAGATATTATCTGCCTCCCACAAGCCCGACAATAACAGTTTATTATCCATCCCATGCGACAGTCTTGGGAGATGTGACGCAACTGAATGTATCGGCTGATATGATGGTAGATACATGGCAATATGTAATGATGCCGGGTGGATGCCCATATATAACTTTCACACCGAATACAACGATAAATATCACTTATTTAAGGGGATTGGGTTGTTTTATCAGTGACCATATTGACCCGTGGCAAATCTTAGAGATTTTTGCAAACAATTTTGTGGGGACAGGATATCATTGGGATATATACTCAATAGATTCTGTATATCCAGTAATATCCGATTTGGTTCCGGCAACGACAGCATATATCACAAGCAGTTCTCCTTCGGTCATGATTACAGGAAGCGTATTGGATTGGTGGTCTGGAACCAATCATACATGGGTCAATGATAGTAGATGGGTAAATATAGGAACTCCATATACAATCCAATTCAATAATACGAATGCATCCATAGGATATTATACAGTGCTTGTCTCGGCAAATGACAGCGCAGGGAATGAGATTTCAACACCAATGTCATTCTATGTGGCATATACATCTCCGCCAATACCAGTAGTGCCATCGAGCGATATACCATTGGCGACAAGACTATTATTGTCAACAATAATGGCATCGGGCGGCATAATCTCATTCGTTGGATTTTCATTATACGGAAAGAGAGACATAAAGCAATTGACATATGGAATAGTATTTTTATTGATAGCATTGACTCTTGCAGCAACGATAATGACGATGTAATTTATATAATACTAAATCAATCTGATGTTATGACGAAAATGATAGTATTTTTTGTAATACTGCTTTCTCTTTTTGTCATACAATCCGCAAATGCTCAAACAGATACAACGAATACGCAGATAATCCAGACCATCCAAGGAAATCTCGCATACATAGATATTACAAAGCCAAATAATGTATATACACAGCCAATAGCATTCGACCCTCCGGATGGCATATCAAAGATAATCAGCGCCGAAATAATAATTCAGGGCGATTTTCAGGCCAATACGATAGTGAGCGCCAAGATTGGAGATGCATATTGCGAACCTTCAAGGTGGACAACCCCAAGATATGATACCGCCGGATACAGGATGACATTCGAATGCACGTTCTTGGGATTAGACAAGACGAAAGACATACAATTCAATTTCGTCACTGATTTAGAAGCAAAGAATCTTAAAGGTTGGTATAAGATTAGCTATTATAATGACTGGAAGCTACCTGATGAGATTGCAGGCAAGATACTAAAACCGACAATGCAGATGCATGGGACTGAATATGATGTCGGGACTTTCGGGAAAGTGTGGCTGCAACTCCTCGATTCCAATGGAGCCGCAGTGAATAATGGAACGTGCTATGTAGATGTATATTATCCATATGGCTCATTATTCATCACTAAGGCATGCATGATGTTCCTGTCCGATGGCATCTATGAATATGATTTCATGGTTCCTAATGCGGTCGGCGTATATCCGGCAGTAGCTACCTGCTACTATACGACTACTACTTTGACAGAGACGGCAGATGCAGGAAGCATCATCAATGGAACGAATAAGGCAAACAGCTATGTATCGACTCAAATCAGCGATGATACATATTGGGACATCGAAGAAGCCCTTGTCGGAGGAATCAGGAGAGTTGCATTCATAGAGAATTTCACGAATCTGATACTGCCATCGCAATTGACCGGAGTGACAGTAAAATGGGAAGGAAGATGGAATGGAGGGACTGATTTTTTAACTATATATATCAAGAATTTCACTACAAATACATGGGTTGCCCTTTCGAACACCATAGCTGACACAGGAGCAGCCGATGCCATCATAACTAATTCAATCGACACTTCGAATGCATCTGCAAGCGGGTTATTGAGTTCGACCAATGAGACAAGGATAATGATAGCAGACACTACTGCGGCAGACACAACGACTTCGAAAGTAAAAACAGATTATCTTGCTGTCGAGTTCGTCTATCTGTCTGGAGTGACACGAACCGAGATAAGAGGCTCAAGCGAAATCCATGCCACATCAAGAAGGAAATCGCTATATGTGATTGTATATGATGATTGCGGGGAGATAGACGAAGATGAAGCAGGAACGTGCGGAAGCTTCGTTGATTATAATAATCAGACGAATTATTTGGAGAATGAGATAGAAGTCAATCTGACAGTCCAATCAATCTCGTCAGAGAATGGATTAGATACAGAATGGGTATATCATGCACCAATAACTCAGGACTGCACATCTATCTATTCGATACAATATCTAAATGGGACAGTGTGGCAGGATGTGACAAGCCAAGCTCAGATGTTGAGTGACATTGGTGATGAGAACTGCCATATAAAGATGCCATTGATAGTCGATATCGGCGGAACATACCAATACAGGATACTGATGGACAATTATATGAAATGGGAGATAGCATGGGTCAAGTCAGTAAGGGATTTGACATATGGTATGATTTATCCGCTATGCACAGCATACGCAACTGCTAATAATTATACATTTACAGTCCCGATATTGAAAGGCACTTTTGTGAATAATACCGATATGACTCTCTCAGGATGCCACAAGTTCTTAGATGACGTATATTGGATTGATAATTTTTATGGTTTGTCGCAGAATACTACAAGTGTAGCTGAATACACTTCTTATTATTTGGAATTGCGATGGTATGAGACAGCACTAAGACAGCACAACCAATTATATACCTCGAACCTGTTAATGACTTTCTATTCATCTGAAAGCGCGAAGAACATAACATTGGATAATATATGGAATTATGCGAACAGGTCGCTTGAGACATTCGGCCTGAGATATGTCGGCGGCACTGAATACAATACGAATGATACTGTTCAGGTTTCGACACAGTTCCTTCGGTCATCCGGTGCAAACCTCATACCAGTGAATGATGCACAATGCAATGTGACTATATTCTATCCCAATAGGAGCATATTCCTGTTTAACATGAATGCCACATTGATATCTGGCAGCAATGGCATATATTCATATAATTTCATTGCCCCATCAACAGAAGGCATATATCATGCGGATTTCAGGTGCGACAAGCCATCGCCATCATCAACCGTATATTCATCTGGAACATTCCATGTTGCTCCTTGGGCGAATTCTATATATATGATAAATCCCTTCATGAATTCAATCAATAATTCATTATATTTCCTGATTTACAATGTGAATAATTCGATATATATGAGGATTGACCAGATAAATGATTCCATAACAAATAAGATAGATTCGGTCAACAGCAATATCAATTCAATGAATAGCTCACTATATAATCTAATGCTTTCAATCAATGCTTCGATAATCGGCAATCAGAATTCGATTAATTCGTCATTGTTCGGCAAGCTGAATGATATGAATAATCTGATGTATTCATTGAATTCATCGCTCTATATTCATATGTCGGATATCAATATCTCCATATTCAACAAGCTCGTCAATATGCAAAGCAAGCTCGATGAAATCTATAATATCGATGTCCAGATAAATAACAGCATAGCAAATCTTAATATAACATTGAACACAACGGCGCTTGAGAATATGATGCTGGCTATGAACCAGTCAATCCATGACAAGATAACAGAATCGGAAAACATGATATATGCCATTAACAATTCCATAATATCCGAGCTACATGTGCTTCAGACACAGCTTGCCGATATCAATCTTTCAATATATGATAGATTCGGTCAGACCGATAATCTCGTGCTTTCAATCAATAGCACACTTTTCAACCAGATAACTAATTTGCAAAGTGATGTGATGAATACATACAATCAGGTCATGAATGCATATTCACAGTTGAATGACACGAATCAGACCATAATGAACAAGCTTTATTCTGTCCAGATAGAACTTGCAAACATCTATTCATTAAATCAGCAAATCAATTACACATTGAATGGATTGCCTTCATCGATAGCGAACATCTCCGTCAATCTCACTCCAATCTTCGACTTCCTGAATATAATGAATTCAACGATGCTTTTCGGCTTCGATGATACGAAGACCACAATATATGCCGCGAATTCGAGCATCTTCGGAAAATTGTATCTCATCCAGAATGACCTGTCTGATATATATGCAATAAACCAGCAGATGAATGGAACCATGAATACCATATATATAGACCTTTCCTCGATGAATTCAACGATAATCAATGCAATATATTCAGTGAATTCCTCGATTACAACTGAGCTATATGGAATAAGAGACCAGCTTCAGAATATAAGTGGAGACTTGGCGGATATCATATTGCTTATCGGGGACACCAACTCTTCTGTCACGAACCAGCTATATCAGATACAGGACAATATAAATAACTTCTCTTCGCTCATATATTCAGCCAACCATACTATAATGAACAAGCTTTATAAGATTCAGGACGAAATAACAAGTGTCAACGATTCAGTCAAGGAATCCAATCTGAGCATTATGACAAAGCTATATTCCATGCAGACAGAACTGGCAGCCATAAATGCATCGATAATCACGACAATACTATTGCTTTCGAACACTTCATTCAATATAACCATATCGCAGCAAGACCTATTTGACAGCCTTGTGGCACTGTGGGGCGATTCGATGGCGAAACCGACATATAGCGGGGGTTTGACAGGATTCTTCATTCCATCCGCAGAAGCAGCCGAAGATTCGCAATATATCTGCATAGATAATATGACCATGCGAAGAACGACCAACATTTTCCTGAATTCATCAGGAGTGCCAAAGAACTATGACAAAATAGTAGATACACCATGCACATATGGATGCAAGAACAATGTCTGCATACAGCCGGATTATACGATATTCATATTGCTGCTTCTGGTAGTGATAGGATTGTATGTGCTTTACAGAATTTTCACAAGGACTTAGACTTTCAGCAAAATGACAGGCGTAAATATAAACATCGTGGCACACAGAAAATATGCATAGCGCCTTGTTATATCGCTTAATGGATATGTGGATACTATCAAAAACATGAATAAAACAATGAAAACATAGAAAACTGCGTGGCTTATTTCACCCTTCATGCTTTAATTGTATCGCCAGCCTTTATATCTTTTTCGCCCATGTTCACATTCTTTTCTTGCAGATTCTTGAATTTATCGAGAATTTCCACAGTCATATTATCAAGGTTCTTGTTCTGGAAGTAACCAAGCATTAATCCCATGAAATGCATTATAATTAGTTCCCTCATCAGTTCGGAGATGTTCTCATATCCTTTCTCCTTGGCGAATGCCTGTATAACAGTAAATAATTGATTATCAATCCTAAATTGGATTGTTTTCTCCTTGTTCATAAATAATATTCAATGGCAAGCTTTAAAAAGGTATTACAATCGGATTTAAAGGGGAAAAATCAATATGATGATATGAAAGGATTATTCGCAAAACACAAGCCTAAGAAATCGACTTGGCAGGCCGACTTCATGAAGGTCGTCCAAGACAGAGCCAAGAAGAGAGCGAAACAGGTCGTATGAGATTCGACAAACGCTTTTGGAAGAAACACAATAATATAAAAATCTTCCTTGTCAATGGGTATAAAGTCAGGAACAGCTATGTTTCTTTCGGGATTGGCGGTCATCACAAGGCGTATGATTATATACCAAAGAACGAGATATGGATTGAGAAATCAGTGACACCGAAAGAAAGGAATCTTATTCTATTGCATGAGCTTTATGAACGAAAGAGGATGATTGACGATAATTGGGATTATTTGAGAGCGCATTTCGCGGCAACGATGGCAGAATCGTATGCACGGAAGCACCCGGATAATGTCATGAAGAAGATTCGAGAGATTGTTGATTAGAAAAGGTATTACAATTCGTTATATACTACCGAATCCAAATAATGTATAATGGCACGACCTTACGAAAGAATCGTGATACAAGCAATGGGCAGGAGAATAGGCATAATAACACCGAGAGACGAGATTGATTATCAGCGCAAATATAATAAGATACTGGCAAGGGAATTCGAGAAGAGACACGCTATAAGATTGGTGAAGATAATATAGGAGATGATATGATGGCAAAATTATTGTTCGACCCAAAGACAGGAAATTCGTTTTCGGCAGATAAAGGAGATTATTTCATGTTCACGCCGGATAAGAAGATAAAAGGATTATATCTGATTGAAAGCATTCCAAGCAAAGGAAAAATAATCATAAATGACAGGCTTTGGAAGATAACGAACAGGCATCCAAAAGTCAAGGATTTGATATAATGTCAGAAAAAAGTTTGAATAAATTGATGCTAAAATCGGAAGAACAAGGACTATTGGAAGCTAAAGTCGAAATATTAAAAGCATCAAATAAAATCAATGACATTATAGCAAAAGTCAGGTCAAAATTAAAAATGGTGGTATAATGGCAGAACAACCAGCAGTAAGCTATACATATGAAGAGAAGGAAGAAAAGCCCTCTTATGAATATACATATAAGCCCACTGGGTCTGTGGAAATAGAAAAAGTCCCGACTCATAAGATTCTCCATAGCATAGCGATGGCATTCCCTCACGCGGCATCAAGGATAGCGCCATTCATCGCTCATCAGGCAAGAGCAGAGCATCCACATACAAGGGCATCTGCGTTGTGGCTCGGCTCAGGGATACTGGGATTGATGGCAGATGCAGAAAAGCACAGGCTTGCACACATTGAACTGAAGGAAAAACAGGGAATGAAACTCACGACATTCGAAGCGAATGAAA
>Ga0315275_10005204_pt1 | contig 12276 bp, 10 predicted proteins | sample YL17G03_0_MG_FD_205557 | JGI IMG/M metagenome (GOLD analysis project Ga0315275, IMG submission 205557) | Sediment microbial communities from Yellowstone Lake, YNP, Wyoming, USA - YL17G03_0 | ecosystem: Environmental > Aquatic > Freshwater > Lake > Sediment | place: USA: Wyoming | collected... | reverse complement strand
CGTTTGACGCCGCGATAAACGGACATCCCTATTTCCTGACGGCCCTCTGGATGAGCTTGAGGGCGTAGTTGACCCGTTCGCTGACCCGGCGCGGCGAGATGTCCAGGGCCCGGGCCACCTCGTCCCGTGACAGCTCGCGGTAATAATAGAGGTAGAGGACGTCCCGGAACTTGGGCTTGAGGCCGGCTACGACCTGCTCGACCTGCTTCGCCCTCTCCCGGTGCTCCATCTCGTCGTGGGGGTCGGGGTAGGGGGCGGGCTCGGGGGCGTGCTTGAGGACGCGCGTCTTCTGGCGGATGTAGTCGATGATGCGCCGGCTGGTGATGACGTAGAGGAAGGTCCCGATCGAGGAATCTCCCCGGAACTCCCCGCTCTTGATCTTGGCCACCGCCTGGGTCAGGATCTCGTTGACCACGTCCTCCCAATCGGGGTTGGAGCTGCCGAGCGCTTTCTTGACCCGGAAGGAGATGACCGCCCGATATTGGAGGACGGAATCCTCGGGCGGCGCTTTCCTATCCTGCGGAGCCATCCTGGCCATTATAACGGGAGGCGCTGGGATTCCGCAAGTCGCCGGGCTCAGCCATCCTCATCCCGGCCCTGCCCCCGCGTTTTTTCGCGCGCCCGCTCTTTGAAAAACTTCTTGCGGTCGACGAGGATTTCCCGGGGCTTGCTTCCCTCCGAGGGGCCGATGAGGCCCTCGCCCTCCATCTGGTCGATGATCCGGGCCGCCCGGGCATAGCCGAGCTTCAGCCGCCGCTGGAGGTAGGAGGATGAGGCCTGGCCGCTGTTGAGGATGGTCTCGACGGCTTTCTGATAGAGCTCGTCCTTCTCGCCCCCGTCCTCGAGCAGATGGTCGGCGTCGCCGCGCACGACCTGGAGGATGCGCGTGTCGTAGGTCGGCGTGCCCTGGCTCTTGACGTGCTTGACCAGGCGCCGCACCTCCGGGATGGAGATGAAGGCGCAGTGGAGGCGGACGAGGCGCGGGAAGTTGGGCGGCAGGAAGAGCATGTCGCCCATGCCCAGGAGCTTGTCGGCGCCCATGGTGTCGATGATAATGCGCGAGTCGACCTTGGATGGGACGCGGAAGGCGATGCGGCAGGAGAAGTTGTTCTTGATCGTCCCGGTGATGACGTCGATCGACGGCCGCTGGGTAGCCATGACTAAGTGGATGCCGACGGCCCGGGCGAGCTGGGCGATCCGGCCGATGAAGAACTCGACTTCCTGGGCCCCGACCATCATGAGCTCGGCCAGCTCGTCGATGATGATGACGATGTAGGGGAGGGGCTGGAGCGTCTCCTTCTCCTCGTCCGTGAGCTGGCCCTTGCGCTCGGCGATGAGCTGTTTCATCTGCGTGTTGTACTGGTCGATGTTGCGGACCTTGATGCTCTGCAGCTTCTTGTAGCGCTCCTCCATCTTGCGGACGATGTCCATGAGGACGACGTGGGCCTTCTTCGGGTCGTTGATGACCGGGCAGAGGAGGTGCGGGATGTCCTCGTAGAGGGAGAACTCGAGCCGCTTGGGGTCGATGAGGACGAGCTTGACCTCTTCCGGCGTGGCCTTGTACATCAGGCTGGCGATGAGGGCGTTGAGGGCGACGCTTTTCCCCGTCCCCGTCGACCCGGCGATGAGGAGGTGGGGCATGACGGCCAGGTCGGTGATGGTCACGCCGCCGGTGACGTCCTTGCCCATGGCGAAGGTCAGCTTGGACGGCGCGCTCTGGAACTTCTCCGACTCGATGATGTCCCGGAGCTTGATGATCTCGCGCTTGTAGTTCGGGATCTCGATGCCGAGGGAGGACTTGCCCGGGATGCGCTGGATGCGGACGGACTCGGCCTCCAGGGCGAGCGACAGGTCCTCGGTCAGGTTGGCGACCTGGGCGACCTTGATCCCCGGGGCGGGGAAATATTCGAAGGTCGTGATGACCGGGCCCGGATGGTATTCGCGGACCTCGCCCTCGATGCCGAATTCCCTGAGTTTCTCCTCGATCCGCCGCTTCTTGTCGAAGAGCTCGTTCTTGTCGATCTTCTCGGCGGGTTTGCCGGGTTCGAGAAGGGTAAAGGGCGGATAGTGGTACTCGCCCTTCTTACCGAGGTCGGGGAAGAGGAGCGGTTCCGGCGCCGGCGGCGCGGGCTTGGCGGCCGGCGGTTCGGATTTGAACGGCTTGCGGCCCTCTTTCTCACGGCGCCGGCGTTCCCGCTCGGCCTCCCGCTCGGCCTTGCGGTCGGGCTTCGCCTCGGCCGGTCCGGAGCCGGCGGGATCGGCCGGGGGGGCGTATTTTTGGCGGACCTGCTCCCGCATCTTGTCCTTGGCCTTCGATTTCTGATAGTCCGTGACCTTGATCCGGACTTCCTTGGCCGTCGAGTCGAAGGCCCCCTTGGCGAAGCGGAGTGTTTTGGCTAGCGACCAACGCGTGGAGAAGAGGAGAAATAGCGCGGAGGCGGCGAGGAGGAATACGAACGAGCCGATCGTGTTGAGGTAACGCACCAGGAAGCTCAGAAGGAGCTTGCCGGTGAGTCCGCCGGCCGGGAAGACGGTCCCCCGGAAGGGGAACAGCTCGAAGATCAAATCCAGGAAAGGGCAGACGATGAGGAGGGCGAGGGAGAGAGTGCCCAGGCGCCGGAGGAGGTGGGCGGAGGTTCCCCGGAGGACGGCCCGCAGGGCGGCGTAGCCGAGGGCGAACGGTAAGAGGAAGGCGGCGAGACCCAGGAACGAGAGAAGCTCCTGCGAAAAATAGGCGCCGAAGCTGCCGGCGAAGTTGCGGATGTTGTGGCCGGGAGGCGGGATGTTGGCGAAGGACGGGTCCTTGGCGTTGTAGCTGACGACGCTGATGAGCGCGAACAGGGCCAGAAAAATGAGGACGACCCCCGTGATCTCGACGGCCAGGCCGTACTTCTTCGGCCGGGCCTTGCCGTTCTTACCGTTTGCGCCCTTCGATTTCCGCTTTTTCACGGCCGGATTATAGCACAGAAGGCGGGGACATGTACCTTCGGTACGTGTCCCCGTTCTTGGCTGGCCTCGCTCGAACAGGAGATACCGGGCCGCATTTTGGCCCTTGACCGAAATCCAGCACCTGCGATATTGTCAAATTGCCCTGGCGACCGGCACCTTTGGCGAAGGAGTCGAGAATGAGACGACGCGACTTTCTAAAAACGGGAGCGGCATTGGCGATCGGCGGTGCGGCGGCCGGGCGATCCCCTCGATCAGGGGTGTCGGGTCAGAAGGGATCGCCGGCGGGCCTCCCCACCGTGCGCCTCGGGACGCTCGAGGTTTCGCGACTGATCCTCGGGTCCAATCCATTCTGGGGATATTCCCATAAGTCGGCTCAGCTCGACGAAGCTATGAGGCGGCATCACACCGATGAGAGGATCATCCAGATCCTCGATGAAGCGGCCGAGTGCGGGCTGACGGCCTTGGCCAGCCCTCCCGATGAGCGCTGGACGAAGCTATGGACCCGTTATAAGGAAAGCGGGGGCCGGTTCAAGATCTGGATCTCTCAATGCCATGGGAATCCCGAACAAATGCACGCGGAGATCGATCGCTCCGTCAATGCCGGGGCCAAGGCGATCTTCATCCAGGGCGCCCGGGTCGAAGAACAGGTCGGCAAGGGCAATTTTGACATTCTCCGTTCATGGATCGAGCATATCAGAGAGGCCGGCTTGCCGGCGGGAGCCGCCGCCCACTGGCCGGAGGTCCACCCGGAGCTCGAACGGCGGAAAATCCCGACGGATTTTTATTTCCAGTGCATGTACAATGCTTCCAAGACGAACGACTACAGCGCCGCGGAGCGCGAGAAAGCCGTGGCGACGATCGCACACCTGGACAAGCCGGTCATTGCCTACAAGATCCTGGCCGCCGGCCGACTGGCCGCGGGCGAAGGGTTCGAGTACGCATTCAATCACATCAAGCGAAAGGACGGCGTTTGCGTCGGCATCTACGCCCAGAACGCCATCGACCAGATCCGCCAGAACGCCACCTATACCGAAATGCTCACGGCCGTTTAGGGCGGGAGATCGCCCTTGCCCTCTCTCGAACAGGCGACACCCCGTCTTCGGCAGTGCCAGCAAGGCCGGCATGGATCAGGAATGCACACCGCTCATTTTCCAGCGGGCGCCTAATTATTTATATAAGAGTAAGCTGCGTGCCCGGCAGAAGAAGCCATCCCGACGGGGGTGTCAACTTATTGTCGTGTTGGATCCCATCTTCCGTCTCATGCTTCAAGGCGCTCGGAATCGTTTGAAAGATCGATCTGCCCTAAACTCGCAAAGAGCCAGAAGAAGATCATGCTCGCTCTAAGAGATATCTTTGTGTCCTCTGCGTTTCCGAGTAGAAGCCGGAGTTTCAATATTTCATTAACACCGAGCCCCAGGTGAAGCCCCCGCCGAAGGCCTCCATCAGCACGGTCTCGTCGCGCCGGATGCGGCCGTCGCGCACCGCCACATCAAAGGCCAGAGGGATCGAGGCCGCCGAGGTATTGCCATGATGTTCGATCGTCAGCACCACGTGGTCCATGGATACGCCGAGTTTCTTTGCGGTGGCGGCGATGATGCGGATGTTGGCCTGATGCGGCACCAGCCATTTCACGTCCGATTTCTGCAAGCGGTTGGCCCTCAGCGTCTCATCCACGATGGCGCTGAGTGTCCTGACCGCGACCTTGAACACTTCGCTCCCTTCCATGTTGAGGTGCGCCTCCTCTGCGCGCACCTTGTCGTAGCCCTTCGAGATGCCGGCCGGCACCGTCAAGAGGTCCTTGTAACGCCCGTCGGCGTGCAGGTGTGTAGAGACGATGCCGGGTTCTTTGGAACGGCCCAGCACAACCGCGCCGGCGCCATCGCCGAACAGCACGCAGGTGTTGCGATCCTTCCAATTAATGATGCGCGACAGCGTATCGGCGCCGACCACCAGTGCGCATTGCGCCGAGTCGGTGCGGATGAACTTGTCGGCGATGGACAGCGCATAAACAAACCCCGTACACACCGCCTGCACGTCGAAGGCTGCGGGGCCATGGATCCTGAGCCGGTCCTGCAGCAGGCAGGCCGTGCTCGGAAACACCCGGTCGGGCGTGGTGGTGGCGACGATGACGAGGTCCACATCGCCGGGCTTGAGGCCGGCGGCAGCCAGAGCGCGGCGCGCAGCATGCTCGGCGAGATCGCAAGTCGTTTCCTGATCCGCGGCGATACGGCGCTCGCGGATGCCGGTGCGCTCGACGATCCACGCGTCGGTCGTGTCCACCATTTTCTCGAGGGCGGCATTGGTGAGCACGTGTGCGGGCAGGTAGCCGCCGGTACCGAGAATCCGGGAGTAAAGGCCTATGCCGCCGCTTAATAATTTGTTGTTTTTCGGCACGTGACGAATTTCCTATCCGGACGATGAATCTCCCATCTGGACGAGGCCTGGAATATACCGCCGGCTGCGGATAGGTGTCAAGGATTCAATTGCAGGCATGCCGCGGGCTCTGGAGGGTGGCGCGAATGATGGACTCCGGCGTAGAGTGACATCACATCAGGGAGGAGTAACGCTCCGGGCTATTCCTCCAGCGTCGTGATGTCGCCCTCGGGCAAGCCTTGGGCGCGAGCTTTCAGGACGCGGCGCATGATCTTGCCGCTGCGCGTCTTGGGCAGTTTATCCACGAACGTGATCGTTGCCGGCTTGGCGATCGGTCCCATTTCATGGCCGACGTGCTGTTTCAGTTCCTCGGCCAACGCTTCGGATGACTCGTGTCCTTGTTTCAGCAGCACGTACGCGTGGATCGCCTGTCCCTTGATTTCGTGCGGCAGGCCGATCACCGCGGCTTCTGCGACTGCCTGATGGCTCACCAGCGCGCTCTCGATTTCCGCTGTTCCCAGGCGATAGCCGGACACCTTGATCACATCGTCCACGCGACCGATTATCCAAAAGTAGCCGTCTTCGTCCTTGCGCGCGCTATCGCCGGTAAAGTAGGCGCCGGGATATTTGCTCCAGTACTGATCGACGTACCGTTCTGGATCTCCGTAGATCGTCCGAAGCATCGCCGGCCACGGTTGTTTCAGAACGAGAAATCCTTCCTCTCCGGTTTTCACCGGTTTGCCCGTTTCGTCGAAGACCTCCGCCTCGACGCCGGGGAAGGGACGCGTCGCGCTGCCGGGTTTGAGATTTGTCACGGGCAACGGCGTGATCATGAACATCCCGGTTTCGGTTTGCCACCAGGTGTCCATAATCGGACAGCGGTTCTTGCCGATGACGCGATGGTACCACTTCCATGCTTCGGGATTGATCGGCTCGCCGACGGTGCCGAGCAAACGCAGCGACGACAAGTCATGGCGATTGGGCCACGCTTCGCCGAAACGCATCAGCCCCCGAATCGCCGTGGGCGTGCTGTAGAACACGGTGATCCCGTACTTTTCGATCATGCTCCGCCAGCGATTCGGATACGGGTACGTCGGCGCGCCTTCGTACATGAACGAGGTTGCGCCCAGCAGGAGCGGTGCGTAGACGATGTAACTGTGTCCGGTGATCCAACCGGGGTCGGCGGTACACCACCAGCGATCTTCTTCTTTCAGATCGAACACCCACTTGAGCGTTGTCGCGACACCGACCATGTAGCCGCCGTGTGTGCGCAGGATCGCTTTCGGTTTGCCGGTCGTGCCGGACGTGTAGAGCAAGAACAGCGGATCTTCGGCGTCCATCGCTTCGGTGTCACAGGGGTTGTTGACGCCTGTGCGCGCAATTGGCAGCGCCACCAATTCGTGGTACCAATAGTCACGTCCTTGCTCTATGTACACGTCTTGTCCCGTGCGTCTGTAAACGACGACGTGCTCAACGGTCGCCGCGCGCGTGAGCGCTTCGTCTACGATCTTTTTGAGTTCGACGATCTTGCCGTTCATGAAGCTGCCGTCGCACGTGATCACGACGGAGGATTGACTGTCCTCGATGCGCCCGTGAAGGGCCTCGACGGAAAAGCCGCCGTAAACGACTGAGTGCACGGCGCCGATTTTCGCGCACGCGAGCATCGCGATCGGCAGTTCCGGAACGCGCCCCATTTAGATAGTGACGCGATCGCCCTTCTTCACGCCCATGCTCTTGAGCACGCTCGAGAACTTGCAGACCTCGCGGTTGAGCGCGTGGTACGAAAAGGTGCGCAGGTCACCGTTCTCGCCTTCCCAGATGAGCGCGATCTTGTTGCGCCGCCAGGTTTTCACGTGGCGATCCAGGCAGTTGTATGCGATGTTCGTCTGCCCGCCCACGAACCATTTATAGAAAGGCTTATTCGAATCATCCAGGACCTTGTCCCATTTTATGAACCAATCGAATTCTTCGGCGCGCGCGCCCCAGAATGCCTGCAAATCCTTGTTGGCAAGGCGCGCCATCTCTTCATAACTCTTGATGTGGGCGTTCGTCACGACATCGAGTGAAGGCAAAAAAACTTCGCCGGTCATTTTTCGTTGCTCGTTTGCCATAAGCTTAGGCCTCCTGAAATAGCGTTTGACCATTGGGGGAAGTATGGGGATTTGTTGCGTTGTGAGGAATTCCCGCTCCGGATGATGAATCGCCTCGCCAATCCATAGCGAAAGTGTATGCAGGCCGCAGAACGGTGTTAATGGTCAAGAAGAGCCGCCGTGAGTGCCGACCGTCCCCCCAGTCCTCGCTCGATCAAGCGATACACCGCCTTCGGCAGTGCTGCCGGTTGCCAGCACCGGCACTGCAAAGCCGGTGGCAAAGCCGGTATAGATTAGGAATGCAGGGATCGGAAGAGAGCGAAGAGAGCGTCCGCCGAGAGTTCCTCGGCACGGACGTTCCGGGCGATCCCATGGACGGCATAGGCCGCGGTGAGGGTGGCCGGCGTCGACCGGTGGGCCAGATTATTCCAGAGCATCTTGCGGCGTTCAGCGAAAGCGGCCCTGAGAAACGTGCGGAAGGGCTCGTCGGCTGCGCCGGGGTGGAGCGGTACGCGCCTGCGCTGGAGCGTCAGCAGGGCGGACTGGACCTTGGGGGGCGGAGAGAACGAGCCCGGCGCCACCGTGAACGCTACCCGTGCCTCGAACTCGTTCTGGAGAAGAATGCCGAGGGGAGCGTAGCTCTTCGAGCCGGGCCCGGCCGTGATCCGTTCGGCCACCTCTTTCTGGAGAAGGAAAACGCAGTCTGAGAAGACCTCGCGGTCGTCGAGGACCCGGAACAGGAGCGGCGTGGAGATCGAGTAAGGAATATTGCCCACGATCCTCAGCATAGGGATACCGGCCTGGCGGCGGAGCTCGCGGAAATCCACGCTCAAGATGTCGGCGTGGACAACCTCGACGTTGGCCGGCATATCATGCGTAAGTGCAGGAATAAGCCGTTCGTCCTTCTCGACAGCGATGACCCGGCCGGCGGTCTCAGCCAGCGTGGCCGTCATGGCGCCGCGCCCGGCCCCGACCTCGACGAGGACGTCATCAGGCTTAGGGTCGATGACGCCGACGATCTTGCGCAGAACGGCCGGGCTGGACAGGACGTGCTGCCCGAGGGCGTGGCGGCGCGATTTTTTCATGGGCACGAGTCTCATCATAGCGTTTTTCGGCCGGGCGATAAAGCGGAACGGGGACGGATGAAGAAGAGGGACAGCTCCCATTGGGGACAGTCCCTCTTTCCCGAAGCGGCCCGGATTGCCGGGCTGGATCAAGAATGGGAACACGTACTCACAGGGACATATTCCCCGGGTGCGCTTCCCCGTGAGTACACGTCCCCGTGAAGTTGACGCTCCGGGGGCCGGAAGGGTATAATTTCCCTTAGATTTCGCCTGAGGATCAGGAACGATGCGTCTTAAAAAAATTCGCCTTTTCCTGTTGGGAGCCACTGCTGTTCTCATGGCCCTCTTGGCCCTGAAAAAGCGGCAGAAATAGGCCTTTTCAGCCCGGCATCACGCCCCGGGCCAGGAACGGGGACACGTACCTGAGGAACATGTCCCCTCTGGGAGGCCCCCTGGAGCTGTGGGGGTTTGACCTGTTCGCTGACGCCAAGCCCCAGCTTTCAAGGGGGGAAGGGAAGCGAGGCTCTGGATTAACCCTGAGAAGTCTTGGGGTTTGACAAGGGAAGGGTATTCTCGTACAATTTCGGGGCATCCAAGCCATGGCCGAAAAGAAAATCCTCGTTGTCGACTACGATGCGGAGAGCCTCGAAAACATCTCCAAATTGTTGATATCCCATAAATTCCATGTCATCAAGGCCTCCGATGGTCAGGCCGGCTACGATAAGTTCGGAAAGGAGAAGCCTGATCTCGTTGTCCTCGAGGCCATCCTGCCGAAAATGCACGGCTTCGACCTGACCAAGAGGATTACCCAGGAGTCCGAGGGCCGGGTCCCCGTGGTCATGATCACGGGCCTTTACAAGGGGCCCCAGTTCCGGCAGGAGGCGCTCGGCCCGATCGGCGCGGCGGAGTTCTTCGAGAAGCCGGTGTCGCCCGAGGCATTCGTCGGCGCTATCAAGCGGCTCCTCCCCGACGAGGACGACATCGACGAGGCGCTCCCGGACTCTAACGCGGTCATCGAAGCCTTGAGCCGCCGCGGCCAGGGACAACCCTCCCCGCGCAGGTAGGAAAAATCGGCGCACAAAGGAAAACGCCTATGACTAACCTCTGGACCCGTTGTAACAGCTGCCAGCGGATCCTTTACAAGCAGGATATCCTGGACAACCTCGCCGTCTGTCCCGCCTGCGCCTTCCACTTCCGGCTCGCGGCCGAGGAACGGCTGCGGATGCTGTTCGACGACGGCGCTTACGAAGTCCTCGACGGCAATCTCCACGCCGTCGACGCCCTGAACTTCGTCGACACGAAGCGCTATGTCGACAGGATCGCCGAGAACGAGAAGCGGACTGGCCTTGCCGAGGCCATCGTCACGGCCCGGGGGACGATCGGCGGCGTTTCCGCCTACATCCTGGCCATGGAGTTCGGGTTCCTGGGCGGCAGCGTAGCCTCGGTCGTCGGCGAGAAGATCGCCCGGGCCTGCGAGCGCGCCCTCGAGGACCGCCTGCCCGTGATCATCGTCTCTTGCTCCGGCGGCATGCGCATGCAGGAAGGCATGCTCTCGCTCATGCAAATGGCCAAGTCAAGCGCGGCCATCGCCCGCCTTGGGGAAGCCAGGATCCCTTACATCTCCGTCCTGGCCGACCCGACGACGGGGGGCACGACGGCCAGCTTCGCCATGCTGGGCGACATCAACATCGCCGAGCCCCAGGCCCTCATCGGCTTCGCCGGTCCACGCGTCATCGAGCAAACGATCAAGGAGAAGCTGCCCAAGGGCTTCCAACAGTCCGAGTTCCTGCTCGATCACGGCATGATCGACGACATCGTCGAACGGAAGAACCTGAAACCCTATCTTGTCAGGGCCCTCCGTCTCTTCCTCAACCGGCCTCAATGACCTCGTCCGAGTGCCGGAACTACCTCGGCCACCTCCAGCACTTCGGCATCAAGCTCGGCCTCGAGAATATCGCGACGCTCTGCGCGGCCCTGGGCGATCCCCAGAACCGTTTCCCGTCCATCCACGTGGCGGGGACGAACGGAAAGGGCTCGGTCTCGGCCATGCTGGCCGGGATCATGAAGGAGCACGGGTTCAGGACCGGACTCTATACCTCTCCCCATCTCGCGCGTGTCGAAGAGCGCATCCGCGTCGACGGCGCGGCCATTTCGCCGCGGCGGTTTCAAGGCCTGCTCGAGCGGCTGAAAGCGACGATCGACGGTTTGATGGCCGAGGCGGAACTGGCCTACCATCCGACTTACTTCGAGGTCCTGACGGCCCTCGCTTTCCTCGAGTTCGCCGAAAGGAATGTGGATGTCGCCGTCCTCGAGGTAGGGTTGGGCGGCCGGTTCGACGCGACAAACATCGTCCGCCCCCTCGTCTCGGTCATCACCACGATCGCCAAGGATCACGAGAAGAACCTCGGCTCGAGCCTCGAGGAGATCGCCTTTGAGAAGGCTGGCATCATTAAATCGGGAGTTCCGGTCGTTTGCGGCGTGCGGCGCGGCGTCGCCCTCCGGGAGATCCGCCGGGTCGCCCGCGAGCGCGGGGCGCCCCTCATCGAAGTTTTCGGCCCGGGAAGGACGCTCGAGGCCCGGTACGCTCGCGGGGGCTACCGGTTTCTCTGCGCCGGAGAGCGCGGGCCCTATGCCTTTTCCCTCGCTCTTGCCGGCCGGCATCAGGGACACAATGCCGCCGTGGCTATAGCGACGGCCGAAGTCCTCTCCCGGACCTGGAGGCCCCTCGGCAAGGCCAAGATCGTCAAAGCCGTCCGCGAGACCCGCTGGGAAGGCCGTCTCGAAACCGTCTGCCGACGCCCGCTCGTCCTTCTCGACGGCGCCCATAACGCCGAGGGGGCCGCGTCCCTCGCCGCCCACATCCGGGAGACGATCGGCCGCCCTGTTGTCCTCGTCTTCGCGGCCATGCAGGACAAGGACATCCGCTCCATGACCCGCCTCCTCTTCCCTCTCTGCAGCACGATCATCCTGACCTGCGTCCCTTATGAGCGGTCGGCTACGCCGGAAGAGCTCGCCCTGGCCGCCCCGCGCTTCAATGGCCGCGTACTCCTCGAACCGGATACGCGCAAGGCCGTCGAGCTGGCCTTGGCCCTAAGCGGGAAAGGGATGGGGACACGTACCAAGGGGACATGTCCCCGGTCAGAGCGCAGTCCCTCTCCCGTCGTCATCGCCGGCTCGCTCTTCCTCATCGGCGAGGTCAAGCGCCTCCGGCTCTTCCGCGATTGAAATTTCGAGGCGGACGTGTTACAGTTTCCTTTCGTTTTCCGCCTGGGAAAGACGTTTTATGCTATCCATTAACGCTACGGCCATTGTCGTCTTCCTCATTGTCTGGATCCTCGTCCTCCTCCTGACGCGGGTCTTCTTCAAGCCCGTCCTGCGCATCCTCGACGAACGCTCCGGGCGGATCGCCAGGGATAAAGCGGCGGCGGCCGAGGCCTTGGGTTCCTACGAGAACGACCTGCGCCGGGTCGAGGAAGGCCTGAAAGAGGCCCGGACGGCCGCCGACGCCATCCGAAGCACAGCCGAAACCGAAGCACTCAAGGAAAAGAGCCGGCTCGTCCGCGAGGTCCAGGCCGAAGGACGGGCCGAGATCGAAAAGGCCAAGCAGGAGCTCCGCCGCGAGATGGAGGCGCTCAAGAAGGAGCTTGACGCCCGGACCGACGAGTTCGCCGAAACCATCGAGAAAAGGATCCTTGGGGAATGAGCGGCCAAGTGTCAGCGACCATGGACTTCCTCGGCAAGCTCGTCAATTTCCTGATCCTCTTCGGGGGCCTGGCCTTCGTCATGCGCAAGCCGGTCAA
>Ga0315275_10005201_pt1 | contig 12277 bp, 11 predicted proteins | sample YL17G03_0_MG_FD_205557 | JGI IMG/M metagenome (GOLD analysis project Ga0315275, IMG submission 205557) | Sediment microbial communities from Yellowstone Lake, YNP, Wyoming, USA - YL17G03_0 | ecosystem: Environmental > Aquatic > Freshwater > Lake > Sediment | place: USA: Wyoming | collected... | reverse complement strand
AGGCCAGGATCTACTTCAAACATCAGCGCGCATCGCGAGAGATGCGACAGGACAGGTAAGGGGATAAATGAATAACGAGCAGACGCTTCTCATAATCAAGCCGGACGGGGTAACACGAGGCCTTGTGGGAGACGTGCTCGCACGAGTCGAGCGCAAGGGCTACAGGATCGATCATATAAAGAGTCAGACCATGGACACCGATACCGCCAACAGGCACTACGCCGAGCACAAGGGCGAGCCCTACTATGACAAGCTGATCAGTTACATAACGGAGGGGCCCCTCATCGTTGCGGTCATCTCCGGCGAAAACTCGATTGAGAACGTAAGGAAGATTATGGGGGCGACAGACCCGCTCGAAGCGACCGCGGGCTCGATACGCGGCGCCTATGCGACGAGTGTGACCCGAAACCTTGTCCACGGTTCCGACTCCCCAGAGAGCGCCGAACGCGAGATTGACCTTTTCTTCCCCGAGATAGACTGATTGGTCGGTCTTATCACCGGCAGATGCACACCGTTCCTGTTGTTTTATTCTGCTAATGTTTAATAAGTAAAGTTGTGTTAAAATTGCGGGTGACTTTACAGGGGTTTTGTGCATAATGGGAATCTTGTGCGCGGCCGAGGGCCGCGCGTATCGATAGGAGAAACGTCACCTATGTCGCTCATGACGAGGATGCTCGGAGCCGGCGCTTTCGGCAAGGACATGGCAGTCGATCTGGGGACCGCCAATACTCTCGTGTACGTGAAAGGCGAAGGGATAGTCCTCAACGAGCCCTCGGTCGTGGCAGTAAACACGATAACGAACGCCATCATCGCGGTCGGGGAAGAAGCCAAGAGGAGGGTCGGGCGCACGCCGGCTCACATCGTGGCCATCCGGCCACTGAAGGACGGTGTGATAGCGGACTTCGACGTCACTGAGAAGATGCTCCGCTACTTCATTCAAAAGGTGCATCAGCGAAGGGCACTGGCCCGCCCGCGAGTGGTTATTGCAGTTCCATCGGGCATCACCGGGGTCGAGCAGAGGGCAGTCGAGGAGGCGGCCATCCAGGCGGGGGCGAGAGCGGCGTTCATCGTCGAGGAGCCGATGGCAGCCGCGATCGGCGCTGGTCTTCCCATCCACGAGCCGATAGGCAACATGGTGGTCGATGTCGGGGGAGGGACCACCGAGGTCGCGGTCATCTCACTCGGGGGTATCGTCACAAGCCAGTCGATACGCGTGGGCGGTGACGAGATGGACGAGTCGATAATCAACTACATCAAGAGGGATTACCAGTTGATGATCGGGGAGAGGACCGCGGAAGTCTTGAAGCTCAACATCGGTTCGGCGTTCCCGCTCGGGGACGATGAACAGGAGGGCGAGATAAAAGGGAGGGACCTGGCCTCGGGGCTTCCGAAGACCGTGGTCGTGACGGCGGAGGAGATAAGGCAGGCGATCGAGGAACCGGTGATGCAGGTCGTTCAGACGGTCAAGGACGCGCTCGACAAGACCCCGCCGGAACTGGCGAGCGATATCATGGAACAGGGAATAGTGATGGCAGGGGGAGGCGCGCTGCTGCGCGGTCTCGAGGACAGGATCCGCCACGAGACCGGCATGCCGGTCCAGACTGCCAAAGATCCCCTGCTGTGTGTAGCCATGGGCTCCGGCAAGTGTCTCGAAGAGTTCGACATAATGAAGAAGGTGTTAATCTCCTCTGCGAGCCACTAAGGCCTGTCAAGGGAAGTTATGCCATCCTCCAGAAGAAACCGCACCATCCTCATCGTGATCATTATCGTCTGTATCTCTCTCGTTACTCTTTACGTGAGGGAGAGCGATACAGGTCCCCTGCACAAGATACAGAACTTCTTCCTGGATCTGCTGTCCCCGATATCGAACTTCTTTTCGAAGATATTCAAGCCGGTGAAGGACGGCATCGTGAACCTTTTCCATTTGCCGTCTCTTTCAAAAGAGAAAAGGGAGCTCCAGAAGGAAGTGGCAACCCTCCGGCGCCAGGCGGGTGAGTCGAGGGAGCTGGAGGCGCAGGTGGAGGAGCTCAAGAAACTCCTTCACTGGAGTGAGACAAACGCCCAGCTCGACACCGTGGGTGCGGACATCGTCGGGCAGTCCCCGAGCAACTGGCAAAGACTCATGATAGTAAACAAAGGCTCTTCCAGCGGAGTTAAGAAATATATGTCGGTCGTGACAGAGGAGGGATTGACCGGGAGGATAATCTCGGTCGGCTCTCGCTCGTCGGTGGTTCAACTCATCACCGACTCGCGCTCGGGAATAGGAGCCAGGGACCTGCGCAACCGGGAGACCGGCATCATTGAGGGGCGGAACGAGGATACCATGAGGTTCGTCCCCATGAACGATGAAGCGGTGATGCAGGTCGGTGACGTTATGGTGACAAGCGGACTCGGCGGCACCAGCCCGCCCGGGATTGTGATCGGTAAGGTGACGAAGGTCAAGAAGCGGGCCGCGGGGCTGGCACGCCTCGTCGAGGTGAAGCCGTTCGTGAGGTTCTCACGTCTGGACAAGGTGTTGATCATCATCACCCCGGAGCCGGAGTCCGTCATCCTGAAGGAGGCACAGTGAGTCGAAACCGCCAGCTCTTCATCGCCGGCGCGGTTCTGCTGGCCTTCATACTGCAGATTGCCGTGATGCCCCAGTTCAAGCTGTTCGGCGTACAACCGGACCTGATACTGGTGGTAGCGGTTGTCGTGGCGGTCCAGGAGGGGCCCGTTGAAGGAGCAATCGTAGGGTTCTGCGGCGGGATGTTGATGGATATCGTCGGCCCCCAGGTGATGGGCATCGGTGCTTTCTCCGAGACCGTCGCCGCCTTCATGGCGGGAATGCTCAAGGAGTTCTTCATGACGTATTCCATACTGCTCCCCGTCTTACTCGTGTTCATATTTACGTTTCTCGAGCTTTCGGTTAACCAGGTGACGCTGTTGATGCTCGGCCAGGAGAACCTCCCTCCGTTCAACGTGCTGGGGGTCATCCTTCCGGCCGCTTTGTACAATGTACTGGCCGTGCTCGTGGTGTATCCTGTATTTAGAAGATTCAGTTTTACCCAGAAGGAGGAATCGCTGATACTCGCCAAACCCGGCGGCGGGTAAGCCAAGCGGGAGATTTCAAGTTGAAGGTTCGAATACTGGATCGAGCGCGGCTGAAGTTCAAGCCCGCCGAGACCACGCATTATAAACCCGATTCGGCTCAGGACAGCCTGCAGCGCCGGATGGCTATCATGGGGCTTATTATAATCGCCGCATTCTGCGTGCTTTTCGCGCGCCTCTGGTTCATGCAGATCGTCACCGGCAACGACTACCGCAAGAAGGCGGAGGGCAACCGCATCCGCGAGATATCCCTCGACGCTCCGAGAGGCCGTATCCTCGACCGCAAAGGCAAAGTGATCGTCAAAAACCGCAGCGCCCTCACGATATCCGTGGTGCCCGCGGAGCTCAGAGATGACAAACAGGTCATAGAAAGGCTCTCGAAGCTGCTGGGCATGGGTCAGAATGAGATCAAGTACAAGATCGAGAAGTCCCAGGCTCCGAACCGGCGGGCCGTTCTCATAAAGAGCGACGTGGGCGAGGATATCGTGACATACGTGAGAGAGCACCAGTCCGAGTTCCCCGGTGTGATAGCGGGTACCAAGGCAATAAGGGAGTACCCCGACAAGGAAATCGCCGCCCACGTCATAGGTTACCTGGGTGAGATCTCACCCGAGGTGTTGAAAGAGAAGAGAGGAAAAGGCTACCAGGCGGGAGACGAGATAGGACTGTCGGGCGTTGAGGCGACATACGACGAGGAGCTGCGCGGGGACGTGGGCAGGTACCGCCTCGAGGTTGACGCTGCGGGCAACTCCATAAGGATGCTGTCCAGGCACGAACCGCGCTCGGGAGAGAACCTGCGGCTCACCATCGACGAGGACGTGCAGGCGGTTGTCGAGAACGCGCTTGCGAGTCAGGTCGAGGTCGCGAGAGGACGCTACGACCCCGAGATGGACAAAAACTACGCTGGAAGTGGAGCTTCCGCTGTTGTGCTCGACCCCAAGACCGGAGAGGTAATCGCCATGGCGAGTTACCCTACGTTCGACCTCAACTCGTTCGTGGGCGGCATAAGCGAAAGGGCCTGGAAAAAGCTCATGGATCCCGAGAACATGTATCCATTGAACAACCGCGCCATTATGAGCCAGTTGCCTCCAGGCTCGACGTTCAAAGCAGTGACCGCCATTTCTTCGCTGTCAGAGGGAATAGTAAACCCAAATACGCCGTACCTGTGCCAGCACTTGTTCAACAAGGGTCCGTTCAAAGACTACCCCAAGTACTGCTGGGGCCAGCACGGCCGCATGGACCTTTTCAACGGCATAATACAGTCTTGCGACATTGTATTCTACGAACTCGGCTACAACTTCTACACGCGGCAGGTGAAGAAGGAAGGGCGCCCACTCTGGGAATATGCGCGGGACTTCCAGCTGGGTAAACGCACGGGCATCGATCTCGTGAGCGAGATGGACGGCAGGGTGCCGACCCCCGAATGGAAGAGGGAGTTCAACAAGAACAACCCGGCATACGGTGTCTGGTATCCAGGCGATACGGTAAACATGGCGATCGGCCAGGGCGACCTTCTGGCTACGCCGCTGCAGATGGCGTACCTGTTTGCCGGGATAGCCAACGGCGGCAAGTTCATGCGGCCCCATTTGATGAAGTCCCTGGAGGACGAGGACGGGCAGGTGTTGAAAAAGGCAACCATTGAGAACGCCGCAGAACTCACCGAGGACCCGAAAATCATAGACTTTGTCTCCCAGGCGCTTACGGGCGTGGTGAAGGGTAAGGGGACTGCCGCTGCGACATTCGAAGGATTCCCCGTCAATCAAATCCCCGTGGCTGGAAAGACCGGAACGAGCGAGATAGTCGGCAAACAACCTACCGCCTGGTTCGTCTGCTACGCGCCCGCTCCCAATCCCCAGTATGTGGTTGCGGTCGCCATCGAGCAGGGCGGCCACGGTGGAGAGAGCGCGGCGCCCGTGGCACGCAGGATACTCGAGGGCATTTTCAACGTGAAGACCGAGGGCGAGATACGACCCAGTGCGGGTGACTAGGCGGTGGACAGGCAATGACGCACCTGGATGCTGACACCGAGTTTTCACCGGGACTCGTGCGAGCCAGCCCGGCTAAAAGGGCAATAAGGCATTTTCCCCTGAGGAACATCGACAAGCTACTGTTGTTCTCCGCGATAGCCCTTGCCGTTTTCGGGATCATTATGATCTACAGCGCCACGCGCGCGGATGTGCCCTCCACCTATTTCCTCAAGCGGCAGGTCATGTACCTCCTGCTCTCGCTGGCCGTCATGACCCTCGCAGCCGGTTTTGATTACCGAAAGATGATGCCGTATTCGAAGATTTTCTACGGGATCGTCATCCTGCTGCTCATGCTTGTCTTCCTTTTCCCTGCTTCAGGTGGTGCGCACAGGTGGATACCGCTGTGGTTATTTGACCTGCAGCCGTCAGAGCTCGCGAAACTCGCGGTTATCATAATGCTGGCCACGTTCGCAGCCGACAGAAGGATGGAGATAAGATCGAACAGGGAGTTCCTGCAGGCGCTCGCCATCGCGGCGGTTCCCATGTTCTTTATCTTTCTTGAACCGGACCTCGGGGTCACTCTTTCCGTACTTATAATATTCATCGGCATGATGCTCGTGGGGGGGGCCCGCCTCAGGCAGATCGCGGTGCTGGTGGTAAGCGCCAGCGCGTTCGTGATAGGTGGCATCGAAATCCACCTGCTCAAGGCATACCAGTTGACAAGGCTCCTGGTCTTCGTCAGGCCGGACATAGACCCTCTCGGCGCGGGTTACAACCTTGCGCAGTCGAAAATAGCGATCGGGTCGGGCCAGCTGGTTGGTAAGGGCCTTTTCCACGGCACGCAGACAAACCTCAAGTTCATCCCGGCCCATCATACCGACTTCATCTTCTCGGTGGTCGGTGAGGAACTGGGCTTCATCGGGGGCATGCTTCTACTTGCGCTTTTCACGATACTCATCTGGAGAGGTTTCAAGATCGCCGCAAGTGCCAAGGATCCTTTCGGGACCATGCTGGCTACGGGCATCGTGGTGATGCTTTTCTTCCAGATCCTTCTCAATGTCGGGATGACGATGGGCATCATGCCGGTCACCGGGATAACTCTTCCCTTTATGAGCTTCGGGGGCAGCTCACTCGTGGTGAACTTCTTATGCATCGGCCTGCTGCTCAACATAGGGATGCGGCGCCTTCCGCAGGGGACCTGATACTGATCTTGCATGAAGAGAGTGGAGCTGTTGGATTTGGGCGAGGAACAAGACTATCGATCCGGGTTCGTCGGCATAATAGGCCGCCCCAATGTCGGTAAGTCGACTCTTTTGAACAGCCTTGTCCAGCAAAAGGTCGCGATCATATCAGAAAAGCCGCATACGACGCGCAACAGGATCCGTGCTGTGGTTACAAAGCCCCATTCCCAGCTCGTCTTCGTGGACACCCCCGGTTTTCACAAGGCGAGGGACGCGCTGGGGGAGCGGCTGAACTCCATGGTCCGCTCGACCATGAGAGACGTTGATGTGATCGTGTTCATGCTCGACGGAACGCAGACTGTAGGAAGCGGCGACGTGTTCATAGCAAGCGAACTCTCGAAGGTTAAGAACCCGGTGGTCGGCGTGGTGAACAAGATCGACCTGTTAAGCGAGGAAAAGGTCTCGTCGCAGGTAAAGGTAGCGGGGCACCTGTTCCCGTTCGCAGAGGTCATTCCCATGTCGTCGAAGCTCGGGCTGAACGTGGCTGAACTGGCTGACACGCTCGAGAGGTTCATGCTCCCCGGGCCTATGTACTTTCCGAAGGACGAGGTTAGCGACCAGCCGGAGCGGGTCCTGATCGCGGAGCTGATTAGGGAGAAGGCGCTGGCGCTGACACGGGACGAGGTACCCCACAGCATCGCCGTGATAGTGGAGCATGTGGCACCGCGGGAGGGCGGGGAACTGGTCGATGTCGAGGCGGTCATCTATGTCGAGAGAGACTCACAGAAAGGTATCATAGTCGGGAAAGGCGGCCGCATGATCAAGGAGATAGGCACGAGGGCGCGCCGTGACATCGAGCCCCTGCTCGGCAACAAGATGTTCCTGGACCTCCGCGTGAAGGTCGAGAAGGACTGGTCGAAGAACCCTGAGTTCATAAAAAGACTCAACTACGATTGACGGCAAGAGTACAGGGAATGGAAGAGCGAAACAGGATAATCGGAGAAACGGTAGTGGAAATGTTGGAGGCGGGCGACCTGGCGCAGGCCATCGTAACCGTTGAGGGCCTGCACTCCGCCGACGCGGCCGAAGTCCTTTTCAGTCTGGACATAGACGAAGAGGTGAAAGTCCTGGTCGGCATGGAACCCCGCCCGGCGGCGCGTGCCCTTCTGGAGATGGAAGAGGACCACCAGGTGGAGGTGGCTTCCAAGCTGAGGACCGGCGAACTCCGCGAACTGCTCGAGCGAATGCCGGTTGACGAAGCGGTAGACCTGTTGGGCGATATCCCGAGGGAGCAGCGCCTGACCCTCTTGAGACTTTTCGGCAGAGAGGAGGCCGGCGAGTTCGCCGAGCTCCTGTCCTATAGCGACGACAGCGCCGGCGGGCTTATGACGACCGACTATGTATCAGTATCGCCCGGCGCTACCGCGGAGGAAGTGATCGATCAGCTAAGAGAGGTCGACCCGGAAGCGGAGACCATATATTACGTTTACGTTGTCGATGATGACGGCATGCTGGAGGGCGTCCTTTCGCTTCGAGAGCTTATCACATCACCGCCTGGAAGGAGAGTCGGGGAGATGGTCTCTTCCGGCACCGTCAAGGTTCGGCCGGGTGATGACCAGGAAATCGTAGCGGAGGTTATCGCCAAGTACGACCTGCTTGCGGTGCCCGTGACCGACGATGATGGTTCTTTGCTCGGTATCGTGACTGTCGACGATGTGCTGGAAGTGATAGGGGACGAGGCCCAGGAAGACATAATGAGGTTCGCCGGCGCTACGAGCCGCGAGGAAGAGTTGGGGGTCGGCCTGTGGGCCAACATAGGTCGACGCCTGCCCTGGTTCGCGCTCGCAGCCTTGATAGAGATACTGATCGCGGCCGGGATCCTCAAGCTTTACTCGCCGGTACTCGAGAAGTACGTCGTCCTGATATTCTTCATCCCGCTCCTGGTCACCATGGGCGGGAACATCTCAATCCAGTCTTCCACCATAATGGGTCACTGGCTGACGTCAGGGGCCCCCTTGTCGAAGGGAACGCTCAGGACAATCTCCGGCGAGGTCGTGTGGGGGGTACTTGTCGGCGCGTTCACCGGGGTTGTTATCGCTGGTTTGAGCATGCTACTGGACCTTGGCCCATCTGTTGGTCTTGTAGTCGGCCTGTCCCTGGCGCTTACCGTACTCGCGGCCTGCCTGGTTGGATGTGCGCTGCCGTTAGCTCTCAAAGCCCTGCACCGCGACCCTGCCGGCGTTTCAGGACCGCTGCTCGGTACCGTGATGGATGTGGTGAGCCTCGCGATATACCTGGGTATCGGCCGTCTTCTTATCTAGGGAGAGGTAATGGGGAAGTATCCTTCCATCGAACCGGACTCGCTTACCCGGGAGGAACTGGTCCGGCTCATAGACTATACACTGCTAAAGCCGGAGGAGACCCTGGTCGCGTTTGCATGCTTCATCAGGACCGCGGTCGAGTGGGGTTTCGGAGCGGTGTTCATCCCGCCTTTTTACGTCCCTATGGCTTGCGGGATGCTCTCCGGCAGCCCGGTGACCGTCGGAACGCCGATATCTTTCCCCTTCGGTTACAGCGATACGGCGACGAAAGTCGCTGAGGCGCTCTACGCCATCGAGGAGGGGGCAAGGGAACTCGCCATCGTTATGAATATATCGGCTGCGCTCTCCGGCGAGTGGGAGATCGTCGAGGAGGATCTCTCCGAAGTCGTCAGGGCGGTCAGGACCTGGGAGGGTAACTACCTGAAAGGACCCGTCGTCGTCAAAGCCATCCTTGGGACGCAGTACCTGGATATCGGGCAGAAGGAGGAAGCGTGCAGGCGCGCCGTACTGTCCGGCGTTGACTTCGTAAAGGCTGCCACCTGCATAGAACCCGGCGGGGGGACGCCAGAGGATGTATCACTCATACGTTCCGCTGTCGGGGACGACGTAGGGGTCGAGGCGGCCGGAGACATCAGGACATGGGAGGACGCTCGCGCTTTGATAGCGGCGGGAGCATGCCGGATAGGCACCGGGACCGGCCCCGAACTCACGGAGGGTTTTATCCGTGCAACCGAGACCTGACAGTCTCTCTTCCCCGAGAGAATCGAGCCGCGGCGGCCCTGTATTCTCAGACCTCGGCATCATCCTCCGGTCACACAAGCTCGGGGAGTCGGATAAGATACTGCGGATTCTCACGAGGGAGCACGGTAAGCGCTCCGCGGTTGCCAAGGGCCTGCGCAAGACGACGAGCAGGTTCGGCGCCAGGCTCGAGCCGTTCACCTGCGCGGGTCTCCTGATGCATAAAGGGCGAAGCATGGATATAATCAAGCAGGCTGAGATCAAGACCTCTTTCCAGGAGGTCAGGGAGGACCTGGACCTTTTTGTGCGGGCGTCGGCCATGGCCGAGCTTGTGGATACGATGACCGAGGAGAACGAACCGAGCCCCGAGCTATTCGACCTGCTGCTGAAAGGCCTTGAGCTTCTCAAAGAATTCCCTGGCCGCGCCGCTTTCGTCCTCGTCTTCTTTGAATTCCGCGTGCTTGCCGTCTCGGGCTTCCAGCTGAGGGTGACGGCCTGCTCGGGCTGCGGCGAGGGCACAGGACCCGGCGAGGTCTCGTTCTCCCTGCAGCTGGGCGGGTTCGTTTGTGAAGCCTGCAGGGGTGATGCCCGCGGTGATGCCGGCAAGGTAATAAGGATAAGCGCGCAGACCGCCGCGCTGCTCGCCTGGATGAGCGGACACGATTTGGGAGAGTGGCCTGGCGAATACGAGGCGAGCCCTGTTAAAGGCGATCTCGTTTTCTTGATGGACAGGGTGCTCGAGCACTGGATGGAGAGGGAGTTCCGCTCACGCCGGGTGATGAAGGTGATTCCCGGGGATACCGGGCGCAACAGCGAGGGAGGAGGACGAAATGGCTGAGCGGTCTTTAGAGATACCGCCGAAGGTCGCGATCATTATGGACGGGAACGGGCGCTGGGCGACCTCCCGGGGACTCCCCCGCACGGAGGGACACAGGGCGGGAGGCGACTCGGTGGTTGCTACGATTGATGCCGCTGCGGAGCTCGGGATCGAGGTTCTGACCCTTTACGCGTTCTCGACAGAGAACTGGAAACGCCCCGCGGAAGAGGTCAGGTTCCTTATGAGTTACAACGAGGAGCTTCTCGACACCCGGGTCGGGGGCTTCCACGCCAAGAACGTGAAGATGAGATTCATCGGGCGAAGAAGACCTCTTCCCGGCTCTCTCAAGAGAAAGGCAAAGGAAATCGAGGACCTCACCCGGGACAACACAGGGCTCAAGGTGAACATCGCGTACAACTATGGAGGCAGGGCTGAGATCGTGGACGCGGCCAAGAAGATCGCAAGTGACGCGTCAAAGGGGAAGCTGAAGCCGTCCTCGATAAACGAGAAGCTGTTCGGCAAGTACCTGTACGACCCCGATGCCCTTGACTACGACCTTTTAATAAGGACCGCCGGGGAGATGCGTATCAGTAACTTCCTTCTCTGGGAGCTGGCCTACGCCGAGTTTTATGTCACGCCGGTGCTGTGGCCCGACTTCCGCCGCGAGCACCTCGTCGAGGCGATCGAGGAGTACAACCGCAGGACGCGTAAGTTTGGAGGTATCTAGCCGGCCTTATCTTAGGTCAGGGACGCTCCTCGACACCGAGCCTCTCCAGGTGCTGGACGGTGGGTATGCCGATCTCGTTCCAGCCTCTGAGCCGGTAGTACTTGAGCAGCATCTTGGTGATCGGCACGACTTTGCCCGCCGTAGGACCCTCGCGCATCGGCTCGCCGATGAACCGCAGGGGCAGGTTATCGTCCTTGCTCGAGAAACCCTCTCTGAGGTTGAAAAGCCTTTCCAGATTGAACACCCGCTCGCCGGTGCGCAGGAAAGCCCGGCGATCGTAACGGACACCCGTCACAAAAGAAACGGCCCTGTAGTAGTCGAGGAGATTCACGAAAGAGGTGGCGAGCGTGGGGGTTCTGCCTGCGAAGAAGTTAGTAACGGAACCGGGAAGGGCTTCCACCCACGGGGCCACAGTGACGAGAGAGTAAGCAGCGCGGAAGCAGGCTACCGTGCAGCCGAGAGACTCGAAGAGGTCCTGGGCGAACATCGTCAGACGGACTTTGCCCGCTGATTTCATGCCGGGCAGCGCGACCGGCCTTCCCTGTATCTCCGGTGCTGCCAGCATAGAGCCGGCATGGGTGCCGCCCGACGGGCAGGTCACAAATGCGAGCCCCTGACCCCAGCATCCTCTGGGGTCATAGCCCGATAGCTCCATGCCTTTCACGACCATCGCAAGGTCCCTGTAACCGTACTTCGTGACCAGGCTCAAGGCCCCGTCCGCCAGTTCATCACCGGGTCCCTTGCGTTGGGCGATCAGCGGCAGGAGGGGTCCTAACTCGCGGGCGCTGCCGAAGTGCAGAGGCAAATCGATGCGTCCCTTTTCGGCCAACTCCATCGCCAGAGCTATGGTCCCGCCGAGGCTTATCGGGTCCATTCCGAGCAGATAGCAGAGGTAGTTGTTTCGGATTATGGATTCGAGGTCGTCGACCAGCAGGTTGCTGCCGAGCATCACGAGCGGCTGATACGACGGGCTCTTTACACGAATGGTCCCAGACCGTGTAGTGAGCTTTACCTCGCCCGTGCAGGCGATGGGGCATCCCGGACAGCCCTTGGCTTTGCGCTTGATCTGGGAGCGGAGCGCCTCGCCTGATATCTTCAGGTAGTTATCAAAAGAACCTAAAGTGAAGTCTCTTGTAGGAAGTACGCCCTTCTGGTTCGAGGCTGTCAGGTTGCCGGCTGTGCCCTCACGCGGATACGTGTCCGTTACCCTGATGCGCTGCCTTATCGATTCGGACGGCCCCTTCAGCCGCTCACGGTCGAAGACCGATGTCTCGAAGCGCCCCCCCGCCCTGACGGCCTTCACGAGCTTGGAGCCCATAACCGCCCCGGCTCCCCCCCGCTGCGCGGTATGCTCGCCCGAGACGATGGTCGCGTAGCGTACCATGTTCTCGCCGGCCGGCCCGATGCATACGATGCTCGCGACCTTGCTATCTAGG